>WNGF01007103.1_pt1 | contig 16438 bp, 14 predicted proteins | sample 5400641 | NCBI WGS metagenome assembly WNGF01 (sample SAMN13153371, study PRJNA577476) | soil metagenome | isolation source: 80 cm soil or saprolite under grassland replicate 2 | place: USA:California | collected 2016-06-15
GAGGGCGCGAAGAGGGCGAGCGCGATGACCACGAGAGCGAAGAAGGCGCCGGCGAGCACCACGATGCTGCGAAGGACACGCCGCACCGGTCGACCCCATCGAGCCCGCTCTCTCGCGACCGGCGGCGCGCCGATGACCCGCTCGGTTCCGGCTCCCACGAGAGGAGACTAGGCGGGACGCCGGGGACTGTCAAGGGCCGGGCGGCGTTCCTCGGCCCTCAGCTCTTGCGGAGGCCCGAGGGCACGTGCGAGGGACCGCGATCGCGGCCGTCCTCACGACTTACCCGACCGCGAGGGGAATCCGCCGGCCATCGGGCCGGCGCCAGATGGTCCGGAACTGACGATCATAGGTCCACACCCGGTCGTCCGGTTGCTTGCCGGAAAGGACCGAGGGCCAGGCGTCGGCCAGGTCGGGCTCGTGCTCGGCGTAACGAGCCAGCCACTCGAGGACCTCGAACCACATCGCCCGCCCATCGTCGGTCCGGTCCGCGACGACGGGGAACTCCTCGAGGAAGCGGCGCACTCGCTGCCGCTGAACGGCGTGCGGGAGGAGGAAGCACGCCTCGGCCAGCACCGGGAGGCACAGGACGAGCGTCGTCCCGGCCAGCCGGCCGAGGTCTCGGAGACTAACCTTGTTCAGCGCGCCACGCGCATCGCACACGGCCACCAGCGGCCCCGTGTCGAGCAGGATCACGCGCGTCTCCGCCGCATCCTCGCGAGGACGGCGCGGCGAACCGCCCTCCGGTCACGGAGGGCGACCCGGCGGGCAGGCAAGCCAGGCGGGTCGGGGTACGCCGCATAGATCTCGGCCATGATCTCGGCGGGACGCCGGGACATGCCGCGCCGTCCGATCCGCCGGTCATGCTCGGCGCGGATCGCCTCGCGGACGATCCGGGAGATCTGGACCCCCGCTTGCCGCAGGCGCGCCACCTTCCGCGCGTCGTCCTCGCCGAGCCGCACGTTCAACAATTTCACGGGACTCACGGTAAAGACCATCGTGTCGCTATGTCAAGCCTCCCGCCGCAGTCCGCTGGAGCCCCCCGCGCTCCGCCACATCCGCGATACACTGGCCGCGATCGGGCGCCCACGCGACCGGTCACGTCATGGTCGCCGACCCCCTCGTCTTCCGCGATCTCTACACTCCCACGTTCGCCCGGCTGATGCGCGGCCAGGTCCTGACGATCACCGCGCGCGAGTACGTCGAGGCGGCCCGCGCGCTGGGCGCGCCGGCCTGGCGCATCGCCTGGCACCACGTGCTGCCGAACGTGACGGCGCCGATCGTGGTCCAGGCCTCGCTGAGCGTGGCGTTCGCCATCCTCGCCGAGGCCTCGCTCTCGTTCCTCGGGCTCGGCATCCAGCCGCCCGGGGCGTCCTGGGGCAGCATGATCAATGCCGGCCGCGGCTACCTCCAGCAGGCTCCCTGGATCGTCTTCGGGCCGGGCGGCGCCCTCTTCGTGACCGTGGTGGGACTGAGTTTCGTGGGCGATGCGGTCCGCGACGCGCTCGATCCACGGCTGCGGGCGTGAGGCGAGCTCTCGGTCCGCTGTTCGTGCTATCTTCTCAGGCGCCGTCGACGGCAAGAGGGCGAACGGGGGCCATACGCAACGTGGAAGTCCGGCCAGCTTTGACCTTGTGATCAACCTTGATGGCTGCGCTCCACCCGCTGTTCTTGGCCGCTCAAGGGCTCTGGCCGTCCCGGTGGCGCTGAGCGGCTGATCGCGGGAGTCACCGATGCCCAAGACGGCGCGGTTCGACGTCGAGCTGGGCGCGTTTCTGGAGGAGATCTGCGCCGACCTCTGCCGCTTCGAATGCGCGGCGTCGGCCGGCTGCGCGCCGTCGGCCGTGTGGGTCGAGCGCGAGGTCGCCCTCGGCGCCGGTGCCTACGCGGACATCCGCGTCGAGCCGCCCGGCGGCCCTCCGTTCTTCGTCGAGAACAAGCTGGAGTACGCGCCGGCCGACCTGGTGGCGCGCATCCAGCGCAAGTTCGGGGAGCGGCACGCCGCCTGGCGCGGCGCCGACCGGCTGGCCATCGTGCTCGACCGCGCCGCCATCGCCGGATGGCCCGACGTCGAGGCAGCCCTGCGGGCCGCGGTCCCCGGCCTCGCCGTCGACGTGTGGGACGTGACCGCCGTCCTCGAGCGGATCCGGGAGACGTTCGGCCACGCGATCACCGGTATCTCGCGCGCGAACCTGCTCGACGTGCGCACGGCGATCGAGCGCGCCCAGTGGCGCTTCGCCTTCGACGGCAAGTTCCCCGACGATCCGCTGGCGACGACGCTACTCTGGCACTTCAGTCCGTGGGAGCTCGCCCGCCTGCACCGCGAGGAGGACCTGGCCCCCGGCGACATCCTCGAGCCCCGCGCCTACAACGACGTCATCGTGATGATGGCCGACCTGTGCTCGTTCTCGAGCTACGTGCGTGACACCCGCGATCCGCACCTCATCCGCAGCCGCCTGACCGAGTACTATTCGTTGGCCCGCCATGCCGTGCTGAACACCGGCGGCATGCTGTACCAGTTCGTCGGTGACGAGGTCGTGGGCATCTTCGGTCTCCACGAGCCGGCGCCCGCGGCGGCCACCAAGGCGCTGCAGTGCACGCGCTCGCTGTTCGACGCCGGTCAGTCGGTCTCCCAGGCGTGGCAGCGCACGCTCGACCGTGTCCAACCCTCCCAGGGCGTTCACATCGGCCTCGCGCTGGGGGAGGTCAGCCTGATGCCGTTTCGGCCGTTCTCGCGTACACACCTGGGGTTCATCGGCGACCCGCTCAACCTGGCCGCCCGGCTGATGGGCGAGGCCAGGTCGGCCGAGGCCGTGGTGAGCAACACCTTCTACACATGGCTCGCTCCCGAGCGGCGCCAACTGTTCGAGGAGGTCGAGCCGATCGAGGCCAAGAACGTCGGGCGCATCCAGGGCTGGCGGACGACCCACCGCGCCCTCGCCTCGACGCCCGGCGCGCGCTGAGGTAGCGCCCCACGATGTGGAGTGCCTGAACGCGCGCGCGACGCCGTGCTCGCCGAGGCGGCGGCACCGGGCTGACGGCTCCTTCTTCCTCAGGCGCTTCCGCGCAGGCGGGGGTCGAGGGCGTCCCGCACCCCGTCGCCCACGAGGTTGAACGCGAGCACGGCCACCATGATCGCGACGCCGGGGACCGTCGCGACGTGGGGGGCGACGAGCAGCACATCGCGGCCCGTCGACACCATGAGACCCCACGAGGCGGTGGGCGGCTGCACGCCGAGCCCGAGAAACGAGAGCGCCGCCTCCAGGAGAATCGCGTTCGCCATGAAGAGGGTCGCGTAGACGACGATGCCGGGCAGGATGTTGGGCAGGACGTGGCGCCGGAGCACGGCCGGCGCCGCCGCGCCGAGGGCGCGGGCGGCGGCGACGTATTCCGTCTCCCGCAAGGCGAGCACGGCGCCGCGGACGATGCGGGTCACGGCGGGAACGCCCCAGATGCCGACCGCGATGGTCGTGTTCAGCACGCCGGGGCCGAGCGCCGCCACGATGGCGAGCGCCAGCAGGAGATACGGAAAGGCGAGGAGGATCTCGATGCCGCGCATCATGACCGCGTCGAGCCAGCCGCCGGCAAAGCCGGCGATCGTCCCGAGCAGCATCCCCCCGGTGAGGGCGATCAGCACCGACAGCACGCCGACCAGCAGCGCCACCCGCGAGCCGTAGATCACGCGCGAGAGGATGTCGCGTCCGAACTCGTCGGCGCCGAGCCAGTACTTGGCCCCCGGCCGCGTGCGCTTCTCGACGAGACTCTGGCGCGTGGGATCGTAGGGCGCGAGCCACGGCGCGAGCGCGGCGCTCAGCGCGAGCACGACGACCAGCGCCAGGCCGATCAGCGCCAGTCGATTGCGGCGGAAGCGCGACCACGCGTTCATTCCCGCGCCGGGGCGGCGGTCAGCCCTGGCGCCCGATGCGCGGGTCGAGCAGGCCGTAGGAGAGGTCGACGAGCAGGTTGACGACGACGAACGCGAGCGCGAAGACCAGCACGGCGCCCTGCAACAGGATGTAGTCGCGGGCGAAGATCGCCTTGACCACCAGCCGACCGAGGCCCGGCCACGCGAAGACCGTCTCGGTGAGCACGGCGCCGCCCATGAGCTGGCCCGACTGCAGGCCGAGCAGCGTGAGGATCGGGATGAAGGCGTTTCGCAGCGCGTGCCGGCCGAGCACCCACCCCTCGCCCACGCCCTTGGCCCGCGCCGTGCGCACGTAGTCCTCGCGCAGCACGTCGAGCAGGGCCGACCGCGTCATGCGCGCGATCATCGCCACCGACGGCAGCGCCAGCGTGATCGCCGGCAGCACCAGGTGCGACGGCGACCCGGCGCCACCGACGGGCAGCCAGTTGAGCCAGAGCGAGAACACGACGATCAGCACCAGACCCGTCCAGAAGATCGGCATCGACAGCCCGAACAGCGAACCGAGGCGCGCGAGCGCGTCGAAGATGGAGTTCGGCCACACGGCCGACGCGAGGCCGGCCCCGATGCCCGCGACCGCCGCGATCAGGAGCGCAGCGATGGTCAGCTCGAGGGTGGCCGGCCACGCGTCGGCCAGCTCGGCGGCCACCGGACGGTTCTGCTGGATCGACCGCCCGAGGTCGCCCCGCAGCACGCGGCCGACGTAGTCGAGGTAGCGGACGAGGAACGGCTTGTCGAGACCGAGGTGTTCGCGGAGCTTGGCCACCGCGTCCTTGGTGGCGTGTTCGCCGAGCATGAGCGCGACGGCGTCGCCCGGCAAGAGATCGACGGTGAGCATGACCACGAAGACCACGCCGAGCAGGACGGGCACGGCGAGGAGGAGGCGGCGGACGATGAAGGTCAGCACCCGCCGCCTCCGGTGACGGCGCCTACTTGTCGAGCCAGGTCTTCCAGAGCGCCAGGTTGTACTCGACGGGGTGGATGCTGAAGCCCTTCACGCCGGCGCGGGCGGCGATGATCTCCTTGGTCGTGTACACGGGGATCCACACCATCTCCCGGGCGAGGATGTCCTGGACCTCGCCGTAGAGCTTCTCGCGCTCGGTCTGGTTGAGGCTCCGGCGCGCCTGCTCGACGAGGGCGTCCACCTTGGGGTTCGCGTAGCGCGACGTGTTCCAGCCCGTCGGCGGCGTGCTCCGGGAATGGAAGAGGGCGTAGAGCGAGTAGTCCGCGTCGGCGTTGGAGGTCACCCAGCCCAGCGTGAACAGGTGATGGTGGAGCGGGTTGCCGCGCACCTGCTGGAACACCGCCGCCCACTCGAGGATCTGCACCTTGGCCTCGACGCCGACCTCCTTGAACATGGCCTGCACGGCCTCGGTGATCTCGCCGTCCTTGGGATAGCGGCCGCGCGCGGCCAGCCACGACAGCGACAGCCGCTGCCCGCCCTTGACCATGATCCCGTCGGGCCCCGGCGTCCAGCCGGCCTGGGCGAGGAGGGCCCTGGCGCGAGCGCGATCGAACGGGTAGAGGCGGTCGAGCTGCATGTCCTTGTAGCCGAACACGCCCGGCGCCAGGACCCCGCGGGCCGGCCCCGCCGAGCCCTCCATGATGTTGTCGAGGATGGCCTTGCGATCGACGGCGTGGAGCAGCGCCTGCCGTACGCGCACGTCGTCGAGCGGCGGCTGCCCCGCGTGCAAGCCGACGAAGACGACGCGGATGCCGGTCGTCTCGTGGACCGTGAACCTCGAATCCTTGCGTAGCGACGGGAGCTGAGCGGGCGAGGGGAAGAGCACCATGTCGGCGTCCCCGGTCTGGAGCGCGATCATCCGCGCGCCCTCCTCCGGCACCACCTTGAAGATCACGCGATCCACGAGCGCCTTGTCGCCCCAGTAGTCGGGGTTCCGCTCGATGATGACGTGGGTGTTGGTCTTCCACTCCACGAACTTGAACGGGCCGGTGCCCACCGGCGCCCGGCTGAAGTCGGGGCCCATCTTCTGCACCGCCGTCGGCGACACGATGCCCATGCAGTACATGGCCAGCGTCCGGAGGATCGGGCCGTAAGGCTCCTTGGTGATCACGTCGACGGTGAGGTCGTCGACGACCTCGGCGCCGTCGAGCGAGCCGGCGAGACTGGCCCAGCGCGCCGGCGGAGTACCCTTGAGCGCGCGGTCGAAGGTGAACTTCACGGCGGCCGCGTTGAAGGGCGTGCCGTCGTGGAATTTCACGCCCGGCCGCAGCTTGAAGCGCACCTTGGTGGGCGACATCACTTCGTAGGAGATCGCCAGCGCCGGCTTGACCTGCATCTTCTCGTCGAGCGTCAGCAGCCCCTCGAGCATGTTGAAGTAGACCCAGGCGCCGGGGGCGGTGGTCTCGAGGTTCGGGTCCAGCGAGACGGGATCGGTGGGCCGCACGATCGTCAGCGTGCCGCCGCGCTTCTGGGCGTCGGCCGGGCGGACGGGCGCGACCGCGAGACCCAGTGCCAGCAGGCCGACCAGCAGTCGAGAGGCGAGAGTACCCATGAACCTGCTCTCCTTGTCCGCCGTCGGGGGACTCATGGCGGCCGCTGCATCGGCGCCGGCTCGAGCGGATCGCGGCCCGCGCAGGACGCCGTCACGCCGCCCTCGCCAGCTCGTCGACGTTCGCCCAGCTCATCGCGCGCCGGCCGGATTCCAGATCCTCGATCATCGCGATCAGTCGCTCCGTCAGCGCCATGCCGAGCCCGAGCCCTCTGGCCTTCGCGACCGTCGCTCCCAGCAGCGCGCCGACCTCCGTCTGGCGACGGCGCACCGCGAGGTCGCGCCAGATGCCGGTCTTGGTCTTGGTGTGCGCGCGGTAGTGGGCGGCGACGATCGCCATGGCGCGGCCCCGCGCGGAGACGTCGCCGCGGGCGGCCGCCCGGTAGATCGCCGGATCGAACTCGTCGAAGGCTTCGAGCGTGATCCCGGCGGCGTCCGCCACCGCCATGCTCTCGCTCACGAGCGCGACCAGCATCTGCTGGACCTCCGGCGAGCGCTCCACCACGTCGTAGACGTGCGCGTCGACGACCGCGGTGGCCACCAGCAAGGCGCCGTAGACGTGCTTGGCCCACGTGTAGCCGAGGATGTTGCCGGTGACCTCGGTCGGCGCCACCGCGCCCAGAACCTTCGCGAGACGCTGGACCCGGTCGCTCACGCGGCCGTCCAGCTCACCGAGGACGAGGGCGCCCCTGCCGCCGTGGAGGATCCGTCCCGGGGCCGTCCAGTCCGCCGCCCAGTTGACGAGGCAGCCGACCGTACGCCGGGCGCCCACGGCCCTGGCGATCAGCTCCTCGTTGAGACCGTTCTGCAAGGACACGATAGCGCCGTCGGGCGCCAGGCGAGGCGTGAGGACCTCGAGCGCGATCGGGGTATCCTGCGACTTGACGGCCAGCAGCACGAGCGCGAGGTCCTCACCGAGGGCGGCGGGCGTGATCGCGCGCACCGGCACCGTGAACGAACCCTCACGGCTCTCGACGGTGAGCCCGTGGGCGTTCATCGCCTCGACGTGATCCTCCGCACGATCGACGAGGAGCACGTTGTGGCCTGCCCGGGCGAGGGCCGCCCCGGTCACGCCGCCGATGGCGCCTGCCCCGTACACCGTGATCGTCATGGACACTCCCTCGCACCCGCGGCGAGGCGCAGCACGTCGGCCTCGCGGTAGTGGCGGCCGTCACCTGCAGCCCCCCGGGACACAACGGCCCCGCGCACAGGCGAATCCTACTCAGCGGCGACGGCGTGGTCAAGGATGACGTGAGCCTTCGTGAAGGACGAGGAGAGGGTGCAGGACGCTGAGACCGAGCGCCACGGGGCCGGGGTGATGGCCGCTCCCGGTGGTGGTACGTTATTCGTCGGGGCCAAGTAGCGCGTCCACTTCCCAGGGGCTCGACGTGATCCCGGCCGCCATCGCCGAGCGTGACCAGCAGCGTCCTGGGAATCCACACGAAACGAAGTTCCAATAGGCCATCTGTAGGGCCACGGCCGCCTAGAGGTTCGCGAATTCATAACTATGCAGAGGCACTACATGAAGGGGTCTCTTTCTGGCGAGCCACTACAAGCTACGGACAACGCCCCTTTTCAACAAGGGCTTGACGGAGCTCGGTCGTTCCTCGACACTCTAGGGCACCCTACGATACACTGGAATCCGGAGGACACAATGCGATGAGCGAACCCAAGGTGATCCTAGAGCCGAACCCATTTGTGGTGACGATTTCAGCTGGTGCCCCCGCTGGCGTCAAGGGCGTCAGCCTTACTATCGTCATCCCGCCGGCTCAGAGCCCGAAAGTCCAAATCGGCGGTCGGTGAAGCTCCGGCTGTTCCTCGCTCGGCAAGCAGAAGTCCAAGCAAATCTGCTCTACGCCTTGGGCCTAGGCGTCACGGATATTGGCCCCGACCCTAGCCAGTTCGCTATTTGCTGCTTGATCGAAATCGGATGGGAGGAGACGAGCCGTCGCCACACTCTTCTCTTCACCATTGTAGACGCTGACGAACAGCCTTTTCAGGTGCCGACACTCACCGGCGATCAGCCATTTCAGGTGCCAGCACAATTCGAGGCGGGCCGCCCGCCAGGCGTCACCCCTGGGCGCTCGTTCATTATGCCCGTATCGGTTACCATCGCCCCGGTACAATTCCGACCTGGGACAGACTATGTTGTGAAAGCGTCCGTAGACGGGAACCTACTCGACGAGACACCTCTCCACGTGCGTCCTCGCCCGCCTCAGCCGCCGCAAGCCTGAACGGTTAACGTACCACTACCCCGGGCCCCCGGGCCCGGCCCCCTTGACCGCGCGCCGGCGCGGGCGCAGGATCGCCTGAGGTGACCGTCGCCTGGTCGCGAGAGTCGCTGATCGCACAGACCGATGACGCGCTGGTCAAGGAGGTGTTCGATGATGCGCAAGACGCTGCTGGCCTTCTGCGCCGCGGTCACGCTGCTCGCCGTGACCCCGCCGGCGTTCACGCAGGAACCGGCGAGTCTCCCGAAGGTCAAGCTGAGGCCTTACCACCCGGCTCCGCACGGCATCACCCGCGAGACGATCCGCGGCCTGATCGCGCGGACCATGCGGGCCAGGGCGCTCGGCCAGCGGATCGCCGTGGATCCCGTCCAGATCCCGCACTGGTTCTTCGACGTCATCTCGAGCCGAGATGGGGGCGAGTATATCGGCGTGATGGTGGGTGGCAACGCGCTCATCGCGGGGGCGAGCCCGTCCAGCGTCCCCGTCCAGATCGTTCCGGTCATCGTCAACACCGTCACCCTCGGCACGGCTGTCGATCCCTTCACCGGGGCGATCACCCCTGCCCCGGATGGCCCCGGGAACGGCACGGTCTTCGATCCGACGTTGCCGGACGCTGGGTGCTTGACCGCGCCCAACGACAAGCCGGTCAGGCTGTTCAAGAAATCTCCCCTCTTTCACGCCGCCAACTTCAACTTCGGCGGCACCAGTGTGGGCTTCACCCAATATGCGGATGCCGTCCAGCGGGCCAGCTTCTGGGACAAGATCAACCGTGACACCTACCACGTGCTGCTCAACCCGGTGACCAAGCTCGCCCCGATCACATTGAACCTTCCGGCCCCCGCCGGCGGGACGGGCGGGCTCGCCCTCGACCTTCCCACCCTGAGTCCCGGCGCCTGCGGGCGCCTCGGGATCGTGGACGTCAACCTCATCGACACCTTCGTGGCCAGCCTGCTGGCCACCGTCGGGACGTTGCCCGGAGTCACTCCCGGCACGTTTCCGATCTTCATGTTCTACAACACCGCCTTCTCGATCGGTGACCCCACCAACCTGCTGAACTGCTGCGCGGGCGGTTTCCACAACGCCGTCAATGTGGGCACCGTGGTCTCACCCGTCTTCCAGACCTACGCGGTCGTCGGCTTCGACGCCACCGGGGCCTTCGGCGTCGCGCTGACGGACACCGCCATCGCCTCGCACGAGGTGGCGGAATGGATGAACGACCCGCTGGGCACCAACCTGTCTCCCGCCTGGGGGAACGTCGGGCAGGTCCAGGGGTGTCAAGACATCCTGGAAGTGGCCGACCCGCTGGCCGGTGTCGAGGCGCCGCGGATCTTCATGCCCAACGGATTCACGTACCACCTGCAGGAGATCGCGTTCTTCTCCTGGTTCTTCGGCCCGATCAATGGGAATCCCTCCACGATCGGACTCCCGGGGTGGTTCTCCAACAATGGCACCTTCCTGGCCGACGCCGGTTCGATCTGCGCCCCGTGACGTTCTCTCTCGTCGCGCTCATCGTCGATCACTCTGCCGAGCGGACCACGCCTCTCTCGCCCGAGCCGCCGCGCCAGAGTGACGCTTGAAGCCGGACGGCGAGCCGGTGCATACTCGCCCCATCTGTCATCTCAGGGAGGGACCACATGGCCCAGCCACCGACGACCCGCATCGCCTACTTCAACGGCAGGTTCGTGCCCGAGACCGAGGTGCTCATCCCCTACCGCGACCGGAGCTTCAACCGCGGCGACGGCTGCTTCGACATGACGCGCACGTTCGACGGGCGCATCTTCCGCCTCGGGGAGCACATCGAGCGGCTCTACCGGTCGCTGCGCTATCTGCGCATCGACATCGGCCTCGACCCCAAGGAGGTGACTGCCATCAGCGAGGAGGTCGTGGAGCGCAACGAGCCGCTCCGCGCGGCCGCCGGTGACTGGTGGGTGGCCCAGCGCATCAGCCGGGGCGTGGACGCCATCGGCGACGAGGGGTGGGCGCACACCGGGCCCCAGGTGATCGTGGACTGCACGCCGCTGCCCCTCACCGCCCGCGCCCGGCTGTTCCGCGACGGCATCGACGTGGTGGTGCCCTCGATCCGGCGCATCCCGCCGCCCATGCAGAGCCCGCGCGCCAAGACGCACAACTACCTGAACCTCATCCTCGCCGACAAGGAGGTCAAGGCCGGCCGCCCCGAGGCGTGGTCGGTGCTCCTCGACGAGCACGGCAACCTGTGCGAGGGGATCGGCAGCAACATCTTCGTCGTGCGCGACGAGCGCATCTACACGCCGCGCGAGAAGTACGTGCTCCCCGGCGTGAGCCGCCGGACGGTGATGGAGCTGGCCGCCCGGCTCGGCATCGCCTGCGAGGAGCGCGACCTGGACCTCTACGACGCGGTGACCGCCGACGAGGTCTTCCTGACCTCCACCAGCCTCTGCATCTGTCCGGTGCGCTCGGTCAACGGCCAGACGATCGCCGGCGGCACGGTGCCCGGCCCCGTCACCAGGCGCCTGACCGCCGCCTACGTCGCCCACGTCGGCACGGACTTCGTGGCCCAGTACCTAACTCGCCTGGCCTGAGGCGCCGCCGATGATGACGATCGAGTCCACACCCGGGTTCGCCTCCCGCGTCTACGAGCGGATGGAGCGCACGCTGGAGGCGGTGCGCAAGAACCTGGGCAAGCCCCTGGGGCTGGCGGACAAGGTGTTGCTGTCGCACCTCGACGACCCCTCGAGCACCGGGATGAAGCGCGGCACGAGCTACATCCTGCTCCGGCCCGACCGCGTGATCCTCCAGGACGTGCTGGGACAGACGGCGATGCTCCAGTTCATGCAGACGCGTCGCCCCCGTACCGCCGTCCCCACCACCGTCCACTGCGATCACCTGATCCAGGCCCGGGTGCAGGGCGAGTCCGACCTGCGCGAGTCGCTCGCCGAGAACCAGGAGGTGTACGATTTCCTCCGCACCGCCGCCGCCAAGTACGGCGTGGGCTTCTGGGGCCCGGGCGCCGGCATCATCCACCAGGTCGCCCTGGAGAACTACGCGTTCCCCGGCGAGCTGATGATCGGCACCGACTCCCACACGCCCAACGCCGGCGGGCTCGGCGCCTGCGCCGTCGGCGTCGGCGGCGCCGACGCGGTCGAGGTGATGGCGGGCCTGCCCTGGGAGGTGCTCTACCCGAAGCTCATCGGCGTGTACCTGACGGGCGAGATGCGCGGCTGGACGGCCCCCAAGGACGTCATCCTCAAGCTGGCCGGGGAGCTGACCGTCGCCGGCGGCACCAACGCCATCATCGAGTATTTCGGCCCGGGCACTCGCTCGATCAGCGCCACCGGGAAGGCGACCATCACCAACATGGGCGCCGAGCTCGGCGCGACCACCTCCATCTTCCCCTACGACCAGCGCATGGCGAAGTACCTCGCCGCCACCGGCCGGGGCGAGCTGGCCGGGCTGGCCGACCGCTACGTCCATCTGCTCGTGGCGGACGAGGAGGTGGCGGCGCATCCGCACGACCACTTCGACCGCATCGTGGAGATCGACCTGTCCGCGCTCGAGCCGCACATCGTCGGCCCGCACTCTCCGGACCGCGCCCGTCCCATCTCCCGGCTCGCCGCCGAGGTGAAGGACGAGCGCAACCGCTTCGTCGAGACGCTCTCGGCGGCGCTCATCGGGAGCTGCACCAACTCGTCCTACGAGGACATGAGCCGCGCCGCGGACGTGGCCGAGCAGGCGCGCGCCCACGGCGTCAAGGCGGCGGTGCCCTTCATGGTCACCCCCGGCTCCGAGCAGGTCCGCGCCACCATCGAGCGGGACGGACAGATGGCGTCGCTCAAGACGATCGGCGCCACCGTGCTCGCCAACGCCTGCGGCCCCTGCATCGGCCAGTGGCGGCGCGCCCAGGACATGGTCGGCGTGCCGAATACCATCGTCACCTCCTACAACCGCAACTTCCCGATGCGCAACGACGGCCAGGCGACCACGATGAACTTCATCGGCAGCCCGGAGATCGTGACGGCGCTGGCCCTCGCCGGCACCCTCTCCTTCAACCCGGTGACCGACACCATGACCGGCGCCGATGGCAGGCCCTTCAGGCTCGCGCCGCCCCGGGCGGCCCCGGAGGTGCCCGCCCGGAACTTCGACCGCGGCCACTCCTCCTACGTCGCGCCGCCCGAGGACGGCAGCCGCATCGAGCTGTCGGTGGCCCCCGACAGCGAGCGGCTCCAGCTGATGGAGCCGTGGCCCGCCTGGGACGGCCAGGACTTCCTCGACATGCCCGTCCTCATGAAGACCAGGGGCAAGACGACGACCGACCACATCTCCGCGGCCGGCCCGTGGCTCCGCTATCGAGGGCACCTGGACCGGTTCAGCGACAACATGTTCATGGGGGCCACCAACGCCTACACCGGCGAGACCGGCAAGGGGTTGAACGTGGTCACCGGCGAACGAGGCCAGGCCATCTCCGCGATCGCCAGGCACTACCGGGCGCACGGCATCCGGTGGGTCGTCGTGGGCGACCACAACTACGGCGAGGGCAGCAGCCGCGAGCACGCCGCCCTGTCGCCACGGCTGCTGGGCGGGGTGGCGGTCATCGTCAGGAGCTTTGCGCGCATCCACGAGAGCAACCTGAAGAAACAGGGGTTGCTCGCGCTCACGTTCAGCGACCCGGCGCACTACGACCGCATCCGGGAGGACGACCGCATCAGCCTCGTCGGGCTCCGAGACCTCGCCCCCGGCCAACCCGTCGCGTGCATCGTCCATCATGCCGACGGCGCCTCGGAGACACTGTCGCTGAAGCACTCCTACGGCGGATCCCAGGTCGAGTGGTTCAAGCGCGGCTCGGCGCTGAACCTGTTCCACGGACAGGCGGGCTCCTGAAGAGGACCGGCGCCATGGCCGACGTCACGATCGCCCTCGAGTCCCCGCGCCAGGACGACGTCGCGCGGTTGATCGAGGCGCTCGACGCCTATCACCGCGCCCTCTACCGGCCGAGAGCAACCACCTGCTCGACGTCGGCCGCCTCGCCGCTCCCGACGAAGCCCGGCGCGAGGGGCTCCGCTGCCTGCGCCTCGAGACCGGCGTCCACCAGGCGGCGGCGCTGGCGCTGTATCGGGCCGCCGGCTACGTCGAGCGAGCGCCGTTCGGCGAGTACCAGCCGGACCCGCTGAGCATCTTCATGGAAAAGACGCTCTGAGCCGCCGGGGAGTCACGGGAGCTGGTCCGTGATCCGGCGAGCGGGACCGCCGGCCTTTCCGCTGGCTGTCCTCGCAGGTGAATCATCGCCGCGCGGCGCGTCGCTACGGAACATGCGGCGTCTCCTCATCGATCGACTCGAGGGGAACGTGCCGTCACATCCCTGCAACAATCCCTCGTCCTCACGCCGCTTTTCGTCACACGACCGCACAGCGACGGCCACGACAGGGCGGTCACGCCGGGGCAGCGCGGGCGCACCCTTCCCGGCCGGCGAGGCATCCAAAGCGATACGGGGCGATGCCACGTGGTAGAGATGTCGCGATCCCCGCGTGCGTGCGTCCGGTCGTGGTCGACACTTGCAAGCGCGGCGACAGCCCCGCGGGAGCTCACGCGAGCATGCTCACTGACAGAATGACGGCCCGTTTCGCGCGGCGAATGTTCGCCGTGTTGCTCGTCGCTGGTGTCGTTGGAATCGTCGCCGCGTGCAGCACCGTTCCCATTCCGCCGACCTACACGCAGGCCGAGCTCAAGGCCATCTGTGAGCGCCGGGGTGGCTGGTGGCACGAGGACAACCTGTGGGGCCGCGGCTTCTGCGAGTACCAGTCCGCGATGCTCCTGCAAGCGCCGTGAGGTGCCGGTCACATCTGCGGTGACCTGATCTCCGCATTGCGGGTGTACGGCCTCGCCTCCGCACCGCCGCGTCAGACCGATCGAGGCCAGCGTCCGGTGGCGCGGAGCATCTCGAAGATCCGCGCGCTGGTGACGGGGACCCGATCCACCTCCACCCCGTAGTCGGCGAGGGCGTCCTCGACGGCATTGGCGATGGCCGCCGCCGGCGCGATGATCCCGCTCTCCCCGACGCCCTTGATGCCGAGCGGGTTGATCGCCGAGGGAAAGTCGAGGTGGCCTACCTCGAGCGGCGGCACCTGGTCGGCGCGCGGGAGCGCGTACTCCATGAAGGTGCCGGTGAGGAGCTGGCCCGCCCGATCGTAGATCAGCTCCTCCATGAGGGCGCTGCCGATACCCTGGACCATCCCGCCGTGGAGCTGCCCCTCCACCACCATCGGGTTGATGGGCCGGCCGCAGTCGTGCACGGCGACATGGGCGAGCAGTGTCACCGCGCACGTCTCGAGGTCGACCTCGAGGGCCACGCCCTGCGCCCCGAACGCCCACGTCACGGTCCCGGGATAGAAGAAGGCGCAGTGGCTGAGCCCGGGACCGGCCGTGTTCGCCAGGGCCCGGCTCCTGACCGCCGCGCGCGCCACCTTGCCCAGGCTCAGGCTCCGGTCGGGCAGACCCTTGACGAGCACCCGGCCGTCGGCGAGCACGATATCCTCGGGCGAGCACTCGAACAGCTCGGCCGCGACCAGCTTCGCCTTCTGCGCCACCTCCGCGGCGGAGCGCGCCACCGCCGGCCCCGCCACCGCCGCGACCCGGCTGGCGATGGTGCCCATGCCGTAGCCCACGAGCTGGGTGTCGCCGCCCTTGACCACCACCGTCTCGATGGGCACCGCGAGCTGGTCGGCGCAGATCTGGGCCAGCGTCGTCTCGTGGGCCTGGCCCTGGGCGGACACGCCGACGTGGACGAAGACGGTGCCGCCGGGGTCGACCCGGACGTCCGCGCCCTCGAACGGGCCGAGCCCGGTCCCCTCCACGTAGGCGGAGAGACCGATGCCGACGGGCCGCGACGTTCCCCGCCGGCGCGCCTGCTCCGCGCGCCAGCCCGCGTAGCCGAGACGCTCGAGCGCGCGGTCGAAGGCGGCCGGGTAGTCGGCGGGGTCGTAGACGATGCGCGCGCCGTCGCGATACGTGAGCCCCGACGCGTAGGGCATCGCCCCGGGCCGGATCATGTTCATCCGCCGCAGCTCGGCCGCATCCATGCCCAGGCGGCGGGCGCCCCGGTCGAGCAGCCGATCCAGCACGAGGGCCGCCTCGGGGCGTCCGGCGCCGCGATAGGCGGCGGCGAAGGTCTTGTGGGTGACGATGTTGCGCCCGGCGCCGCGGTAGTGCGGGATCCGGTACGGCCCCGGCAGGTGGTTGATGCTGTTCTGGGTGATGGCCTCGCCGAGGGTCGGGAAGGCGCCGTGGTCCCGCGTGAAGGAGGTCTCGAGCGCCACGATGGTGCCGTCGCCCTTCACCCCGATCCGGGCCTCGTGGGCCTGATCGCGGTCGGCGGCCGAGGCGAGGAAGTGTTCGCGGCGAGTCTCGGTCCACTTCACCGGCCGGCCGAGCCGCCGCGCCACCGCGGGCACCAGGATGTCCTCGGGGTAGGCGTGACCTTTCACGCCGAACCCGCCCCCGACCTCGGGAACGATGACGCGGATCCGCTCCTCGGGAAGGCCGAGGGCGTCGGCGATACCGCTTCTGACGGCGAACGGCACCTGGGTCGAGGCCCAGACCGTCAGCACGCCCGTCGTCGCGTCCGGCGAGGCAAGCACGCCGCGCGGCTCGATGGGCATCCCCGCCACCCGCGCATAGGCGAAGCGGCCCTCCACCACCAGCTCCGCCCGATCGAAGCCAGCGCCGAGGTTTCCCGTCTCCCCCGCGCTCACGGCGGCGAGGTTGTCCGGCCATTCGTCGTGGACGCGCGGCGCCGACGGCGC
>WNGF01005979.1_pt1 | contig 16430 bp, 18 predicted proteins | sample 5400641 | NCBI WGS metagenome assembly WNGF01 (sample SAMN13153371, study PRJNA577476) | soil metagenome | isolation source: 80 cm soil or saprolite under grassland replicate 2 | place: USA:California | collected 2016-06-15
GATACCAAACGGTTCTATCTCGGCCTGCAGCGACTCCATCCAACCTTCAACGCCAAACTTGGAGGCGGCGTAGGCGGTACAGAACTCAAAGCCTACGAGACCCGCACTCGATGATATTGTGATAACATGCCCTGAACGCTGCTTGCGCATAACCGGCAGCACAGCGCGAGTTACACTCATTGGTCCAATGAGACTTGTGGACAATTGCAGCCCGATCTGCTCCGGTGTCAGCTCCTCAAAGAACCCTGCATAAAAGCTGGCAGCATTGTTGACCAACACATCTATGCGGCCAAACCGGTCAACAGCAGCCTTAACGGAAGCTTCAGCATCTGCTGGCTTTGTAACGTCCAGTTTCGTAATCAGCAAATCCTCAGCCTCACCAAGAGCTTTAGCTACTTTATCGGTATTGCGACCAGTAGCCACAACCTTGTAGCCAGCAGCCAAAGCTGCGTTGGCGATATCCAGGCCCATACCACGACCAGCACCAGTAATGAACCAAACTTTTTTATTACTCATATTTCTTTTCTCCTTTGATATTTAAGTGCTCTGATTAGATTAAATATTGTGTACTCCTGCAACAATAAACCAGCATGACGCAATGCATCATTAATACTCCACTATCTTTTGATTTATGTACATCAGTTTTTTCAATAGCTCCATACGTTATTAAGAATTGGGTTTGTTTATACCCAGGTTTTCACGACTGTATTTTTCGGGAGACTCAATAATTTTTGTGATGAATGTTGCCAGGCTCTTTTGAGAAATGACTGAGCCTTTTTCCGGTTCACCTTTCCTGGTTATTTCATAATCCACTTCATCTGCATTGGTAAACCAGGTTGGTCGCAAAATAGTGTAGTCAAGACCGGATTCTTCTATCACATCAGCCGCTTTTCTGTAAGGCTTTAAAACAGGTCTTAGAGGAATATCATAAATGCCGATTGAACTAATGAAGATGAGTTTCTTAACCCCTGTTTCGTCCATTGCTTTTACAATGTTTTTTGCCATCGCCTCAAGATCCCCTGCAAGATTTGCATACACAATATCCTGTCCTTTTATAGCTTCTTTCAATTGGTTATGATTCAGAACATCGCCTTCAACTGAGCGAGCTTTTGAAACATCCTTATTTCTTAATCTGTTTTTGTTACGTAGAAACAAGGTGAGGCTGATGTCATCTTTTTTTGCTAAAATATCAATGACATGTTTTGCAATGTTGCCACTTGCACCAAGAATGATTACATTTTTCATCGCTCACTCATTATTGAATAAGAATTTTATTTTTTGTTCTTATATTCTTCATCTGTCACCTTCTCCATCCAGTCAACCACTTTGCCATCAAGGTTTTCCTGTATTGCAATATGCGTCATACCTGTAGTTGGAGTAGCGCCTGTTACAATTAAAGTTTGACCTAGCGGATGTGTGTGCCATTCTGTTCGGGAACCAGGTTCGAATGTAACGCTGGCTGCTGCTGCACGTCTTGAATCATTTGGCTGGAACAATGGGTCAATGCGTACTGCACCGCTAAACCAATCTTCCGGTCCTTTACCTGAGGGCTGCGAACCTATTCTTGTGATTTCCATAATTGACTTCTTTTTACTCCCAAAAAACTAAAAGGAGTATGGATTTACAAAATTTATTAACCCTGTTGAGGAAATGAAATACCTGTGATCTCTTTGCACAAGTTTAAAAATCTCTCTTGTAGCAGGACATCATCAGCTTCAGGGTTATGATGTCTTTCTTTTTGATGAAAAAAATAACGACCGCTTAGTTTTGCCTTTTCATCGTTGCTCACAGTCAGCCACACCTGTGTCTCATATCCTTTTTGCAGATCGTCCGATGCACCACGACCACCCATCTTTGTTGGAACCCAGCCTGGATCAACTGCATTGGAATAAACGTCTGACCATTTCCGTGCCATTGCCATACAAAGCATCAACACATGCAATTTAGAATCGGAATACGTTATGCGGCTAACATCAGTTTTGAAGTTGTCAAGTTTCGAACGTCCTTGTAAATGCATTCCTGAACTCAGGTAAATTAATCGCTTCGGTTTTCGTATCAGACATGTGAGAATGTATGGCGCTAATGTATTGACAGCGAAAATGTCTTTTGCCGAAGCCTGATAAACTCCGGCATTATGAATCACCGCATCAAATGTTCCTAATCCATTCACTTCACGAGCAAGGCTTTTAGTTTCTTCGATATTTGACAAATCTCCTGTTACAAACGTGTCAGCTTCCGGGACTTTTCTTATAGCTTCACGTCCGCGTTCAGCATTGCGTGCATGAAGTACAGCCTGATGCCCCAGATTAATCAATGCCTTTGCTGCCAATTGCCCAAGTCCATTCGCTGATCCTGTAATAAATATTCTTGCCATCCAACTTAATTTCTCTCTGCTATGAAATATCTAATATTAATTCTTCAAAGGTACCATATCAATTACAAAACGATATTTCACATCTCCTTTTTCCAATCGGTCAAATGCTTCGTTTATTTGTTGCACATTGATTAATTCAATATCGGCAGTAATGTTATGTTCGGCACAGAAATCAAGAACTTCCTGTGTTTCAGCAATTCCGCCAATGTTAGAGCCTGCAAAGCTTTTCCTGCCATTAACAAGATTAAAAGCTCCAACAGGAAGTTGATCTACAGGCAAGCCGACCAATACTAATGCTCCATCAACTTTAAGCATCTTCAGATAATCATTTACGTCATGTTTTGCAGATACAGTATCTAAAATGATATCCAGCTTCGATTGTTGTTTCATTTGCTCTGCATCTTTCGATAACACCACTTCGTCTGCCCCTAATCTTTTAGCATCATCTGCCTTAGATTGAGAAGTAGTAAATACTACCACATGTGATCCCATTGCCTTAGCGATTTTAATAGCCATGTGACCCAAACCTCCCAAACCGATAATGCCTACTTTTTTACCTGGTCCCGCCTTCCAATGTTTCAAAGGTGAATAAACTGTAATGCCTGCACAGAGTATCGGAGCAGCAGAAGCAAGATCCAATTTTTCAGGCACATGCAAAACATAGTTTTCATCTACAACAATGCTTTCTGAAAAACCGCCATAAGTTTGTCCGCCTAAAATCTTGTCTGGTGAATTAAATACGACAGTCCATCCGTTTTCACAAAATTGTTCTTCGCCTTCTTTACAGTATTCGCATGATCTGCATGAGTCCACGATGCAACCTACCGCAGCCAAATCTCCCGCTTGGAATTTTGTTACATGATCACCAACCCTGGTTACCTTACCGACTATTTCATGTCCAGGAACAACCGGGTAGGTAGTGCCATTCCATTCATTTCTTACAACATGCAAATCAGAATGACAAATGCCGCAATAAAGAATTTCAATTTCTACATCATGAGGAGTTATATTACGGCGCCGAATGTTCAACGTTTTTAAAGGCGCATCAGCAGCCTCTGTTCCGTACGCTTTTATGTTCGTTATATTCATATTATTTCTTGTTATTTTTTCTTCTTGAGTTGTTTGTTTCGTAATTGCTGTTGTACGTTCCATAAAACGTTCGTTTACTTTTTTGTTGATTCGATTTCGGAAATTCTTATTTAATCTTCCAGCCTATTAATAATCTTCGCTGGAATGCCACCTACAATTGTATTTGGCGGAACATCTTTCGTTACAACAGCGCCTGCTGCAACTACTGAATTTTCTCCAATTGTTATACCAGGCATTATGGTGGCTGCTGCTCCTATCCATGCATTTCTTTTAATAACTATCGGATAAGAAATTGTTGCTCTTCTTTCTGATGGATTCAACGGGTGATTGGTAGTAATAAGATTTACTTTTGGACCGATGAGCACATTGTCTTCAAGTGTAATGCTGCCTCTGTCCATAAATGTGCAGGCATGATTTACAAAAACATTTTTACCAATGTTGATGTTCTCACCGAAGTCAGAATAAAAAGGTGGAATAACAAAAAATGTTTCATCAACTTTTTTATTGATCAATTCACTGAATACATCTCGTATTTTTTGCAAGTCATCAGTAACGAGTGTATTGAGTTTAGCAGTAACACGAATCGCTTTTAAAATAACTGCAAAAAGTTTTGGATACTCCGGATCATCAAGACGAATTGTTTCTCCTGATTTATCCCGTTCAAAAATATCTCTGTTGATTTGACTAATGTTTGAGGTACTCATTGGGCTCTTTTTTATTGACGCAAAGGTATTTCAGTCGTTACCATCTTAGTAACGATTATCAAACGAATGATTAAGAATTTCAAGCAAGTTGTGCCCGTAAAGATGAAGGAGCTGTATCGGTGATTCTTTTAAAGAAGTTGTTGAAATAGGTGGGGTATTCAAAGCCTAATGCATAAGCAATTTCAGCAATAGTCCAGTCAGTATGTTGCAGTAATGCTTTTGCTTCGGTGATGATTCTTTCAGCAATATGTGCAGTCGTTGACCTGCCTGTTACTTCTTTGACAGAACGATTGAGATGGTTAACATGCACAGATAAATTTTTAGCAAAATCGGTTGCTGTTTTTAATTGCAAAGGATGGTCTGCGCTTTCAATGGGAAACTGCCTTTCTAAAAGTTCAAGAAATACAGAAGTGATTCGGGAAGAAGCGTTTTTATGTTTGTCATAATTTTCCGAAGGCTGCATTTTCAGCGCTTCATGAATAATCAAATTGATGTAGTTGCGAATAAGGTCATCTTTGAAAATGTAGTCAGTTTGCTGCTCTGCAATCATTTTCTGGAAGATGGTATTTAGGAATTCCCGCTGGATGTTGGTTATGGTTACAATGGGTGTACCACCAATCTTAAACAAAGGTGATTGTTGCAGGCTTTCGGATCGTTCAGATAGTTTTAAAAAATTATCGGAAAAGAGAACGGTATAACCTTTATATGTTCTTGAAATTGTTTCCCATGAATACGGAATGTGAGGATTTCCGAAAAATAAAATAGTACCATTCATTTCAAAACTCCTGTCCGCATAGTGAATGATGCTCTTACCTGTCGTTAAGCAGATTTTATAAAAATCTTTTCTGCTGTACGTGCGGGTTAAATTGCTGTCACATTCTATTTCAAAGACATTAAATCCTTTCAACTTCAGTTTAGTATTGAATTCTGACAGCTCCCGAATACTTTTACTTTTCATTCGCTAAAGTTAAGAAAATCAAACAGCCATAAGAAAGTAAATTCTGTGTAAGAGAAATAGTTTGATGCTACCATTTGTTATTTGATACAGAATAAAGATTCGATAAACATCAGTTTGATCCTTGTGATGGTGCAACAGCGCCTTTATCAATCCAAAGTTTAAACTGGTTGAAGAATTCAGCATAACTAAGTGATGGTGTGGTTCTGCCTTCACCGGGTTGCCAGCCCCATTTAACCAAATCTGTTTTCATGTGTTCGATAAGATCGTTCAATGACTTACCGCCGTTTTGTTTTGGATCTTTTAATTGCATTGCCAAATCATGAGGAGACCTTCCCTGGAAAACCAGCTTCATATTTGATGATGGCAGATGCCAATCTTCGGCACCGGGTGGCATATTTAAACCAGGTGTATTTTCTGTTTGATGACAGTTAGAACATTTCAATGCATAAAGTCCTTTGCCATCAACACCGCGTTTTACACCTTGAGGATGCAAATGATTGTCGTCTCCGTTCAATGGAACGTCGCCTGCCGGATGACAGTTCATGCAGCGCGGAGACATTAGCACTTTGTACACTTCAAGAAATGCTTTTTGAGAAACAGTGCTATCATCTTCTGAAGTTGAAGTATAGATAGAACGACGTACTTTTTTATCATCGTTTTTAAAAGACAATGTTGCTACCGATAAAGCAATAATTATACATGATGAGTATAATGTGATGCGACTAAACTTTAATGAATGATGTTGAATCTTCATATTGATGTGTTTGTGTTTCGAATTCGCTTTATACTTTTCTCTTGAAAGAAAAAGTACCAAAAAGTTCAAGCACGCATGATAATACAGCACACGCGTGCACGTGCCTTGATTGAGCTGTAGTGCTCCTGTGATTTTAACCGTCGAGCCTCGATGGTTTAAGTCGAAGTTCTTAAACATTATTCTTGCAGTACAATATTCAAAATGACTTGCAAATATTCTGCCTACACTTAGCTCTTTAAACTTGATTTTTTATTTCAACATCAATGGATGCCAAGAGATATGCAGATAAAGTGATTGCGACGCAAGGATGATGCTACAAAGAACTACAGCCGGGCTGAAAAAAATCCATCACAAAATTTTGCTGTTATGCTTTATGCTTTCATTAAATCAGAAGGTTGTAAAGGCAATCTTCTGATACGCTTACCTGTTGCAGCGAAAATCGCATTAGCAACAGCAGGAGCAAGCGGCGGAACACCCGGCTCTCCAGCGCCTCCCATTTCTTCATTACTGTCAGCTATATGCACTTCAATAAGTGGTGCTTCGTTCATCCGCGCTATTTTATAATCATAAAAATTTCTTTGTTTAACACGTCCTTTCTCCAATGTTATTTCACCGTATAATACAGCAGTGAGACCAAAGATGATTCCGCTTTCCATTTGCGCTTTTACGCCTTCGGGATTTACTGCAAGACCGCAATCAATAGCGCAGGTAACTTTGTGCACACGAAGATGACCTTCATTGATCGATATTTCTACTACCTGTGCCACAAAACTTTTGAATGATTCATGCACTGCCACTCCGCGAAATCTTCCTTGGAGCAATGGTTTATCCCAGCCTGATTTTTCTGCAACAAGATTGAGTGCAGCAAGATGTCTTTTGCTTTTTAAAATAGTGCGACGATAAGCAACAGGGTCTTTACCTGCAGCAAATGCCAACTCATCAATCATTGTTTCCATTACAAAAGCGGTGTGCGTGTGACCTACCGAACGCCACCACAAAACCGTTACCGGAAGTTTTGGAGAATGTAATTCTATGTTGTGGTTTGGGATGGATTCAAGATATGGTGAATCATTTACACCTTCAACAGAAGTTGGGTCAACACCATTTTGGATACCTGCTTCGAAGGGTGAACCCGCCATAATAGACTGCCCAACCATTTTATGCTGCCATGCTGTTGGTAAACCATTGGCATCGAGTACGGCAGTCACCTGATGCAAAAAAGCAGGACGATAATATCCGCCGCGAATATCATCTTCACGTGTCCATATTAGTTTAACAGGTTTACCGCTTGCTTTTGCAACATGTACCGCTTCGCTAACGAAATCAGAAGTAGCATTTGCCCTTCTGCCAAACGCGCCTCCAAGAAACATTGTATTTACTTTTACCTGCTCGGGTTTAAAGCCAAGTATCGTAGCTGCATGGGTTTGATCCCACATTGGCGCTTGTGTTCCTGTCCATATTTCACATGTATCTCCGCCGATTTTTACTGTGCAGTTAAGCGGTTCCATAGGCGCATGAGCGAGATACGGCAATATGTATTCCGCTTCTATTTTTTTACGCGCATTTGTAAGCGCTTCACCGGTATTTCCTAATTGTACAACGGTATTGCCTTTTGTTGATGCCAATTTTCTATAGTCTTCAAATTGAGTAGTGCTATCAAGGTTCTCACCTTCGCCAAGTTCCCAATCAACTTTAAGTGCGTCACGACCTTGTTTTGCAGCCCAAAAATTTTCTGCAATAACGGCAACACCGGTTGGAATTTGCACAACATCCTTTACACCTTTAATCGCTTTTGCAGCGCTTGCATCAAAAGATTTTACAGTGCCACCAAACACCGGGGCATGCGCTGTTACAGCAATCAGCATTTCGGGAAAATACACGTCCATACTAAACATCGCTTCACCGCTAATCTTCGCTTTTGTATCCAAACGTTTCTTTGCTTTTCCAATGTGCTTCCAATCTTTTTTGTCTTTCAATTTTACAGAAGCAGGTGGAGAAAGTTTTGCGGCATCGTTTGCAAGTTCGCCGTAGCTCGCACGTTTATTACCTGCAATTACAAAACCATTTTCTGTTTTACAGTCAGAAGGGGAAACATTGAACTTTTTTGCCGCGGCTTCAATCAACATAGCTCTTGTAGTAGCGCCTGCATTGCGATAACGGTCAAACTCCGACCACGTAGTTGTTGAACCTCCCGTTAGTTGCACACCATAAACGGTATGAAGATAAGGTTGTCCCGGTGGCGCATGCTCCACTTTTATTTTGCTCCAATCGCAATCGAGTTCTTCGGCGATAAGCATCGGTAAAGTCGTCCATACGCCCTGACCCATTTCTACATGTGCAAGAATAATTTTTACAGTATTGTCAGGTGCAATATTTAAGTAAGCATTTGGAGCAAATAATGCCTCTGGTGTTCCTTTTCCCGGAACAAAACGTTTGGCACCTGCAGGAACAAAAAAGGAAATCAACAAGCCCCCACTGATCATTCCGCCGGTCTTTAAAAAATCACGGCGGGTATAAGGAGTTGTACTCATTTTGTACCTCCTTCTTTTTGCATTTGAGCGGCGCGATGAATGGCTTTTCTTATTCGTTGATATGTACCACAACGGCAAATATTGCCGCTCATGGCATCATCAATATCCTGATCTGTTGGATTAGGATTTTCGCGAAGCAATACTGCCGCAGACATGATTTGCCCGCTTTGACAATAGCCGCATTGCGGCACATCTTCTTCTATCCATGCGAGCTGCAAAGGGTGAGTTACATCTTTGGAAAGTCCCTCGATTGTAACTACAGTTTGATTCTCTGCACGGCGCACAGGAGTTACACAGGAGCGAACTGCTTCGCCATTTAAATGAACAGTGCAGGCTCCGCATTGAGCCATGCCACAGCCAAACTTTGTACCTGTTAAGTGAAGTACATCACGAAGCACCCAAAGCAAAGGCATTGAAGGCTCAACGTCAACTGTGTAAGGCTTATTGTTAACAGTTAATTTTATCATAGTGTTTGATTAGCGAAGTTTTAATGAGATTAGAAGGTGTTATTTAATGCTGACCAAAATAGAAATCAATAACTATGCTAAATTAACAAGGCGTGCCAAGTACAACTTATGAAATTCAAACAATCAATTAAGGAATTCAAATAATTCTGTGTTGCAGAAAACGACAGCGACTTTTGGCAATTGTAAACTCGCAACTGTATCAAAATGATTATTCACTTAATTCCTGCTTATCCTGCCATGCAAATGTTGCTTTTCTTTTAGCAATCAACCAATGACCATTCTGAAGTATATAATCATCATGATAATAAACACCAGATGACGTTTTCATTTTTTTGCCATTCTCTGTTCCAATTAATGTTACCGCCCAATAAGAAGTGCCGGAAGCCTTATCCCCATTTAATGTAAGTGTTTGCTGTCCGTTGATGTGATAAACAGTTTCAAAGTTGTTTAGAAAATTTGCAAACGCATCGCCTATTTGCTTTCGTCCTTTCAACGTCGAAACCTGTTGACCATTGATATAGGTTGCTGAACTTGCATCTTCTGTAAAAAGCAGCGTTTGCTTTTGTGTTTCTTTCTGATCAGCTAATATTGAAAAAGTATCAACGAGATTTTTAATAGCAATTCTATCTTCTATTTCACTGATGCTTTTTTCAAGGTTATTGTCATTCACTGTTTGTGCTTTAGGTAAAAAATAAAATAGTAACAAAGCAAGTACTAATGAAGATTTTTTCATGATGATATAATTTAGTTATGAAAAAGCCGCGTAAACAATTAGAACAATTTTTACATAGTCAATCATAAGAAGTGAAACATCACTTTATCTTCATCCCCGGTACAATGGGAACGGTCTCAACAAGTTCAAGTGACTTAACCATATCCTTTGCACCGGTTTTATATTTTATGAAATGAGGCGTTTGCAGATGCGCCTTATACGCTGCTGTATCAGCATAAATTTCCAGGATCGTAATGTGCGTTGGGTTATTTTTTTCAGACACTGCATATAAAGTAATCACTCCCGGTTCTACACGCACAGAAGTTTCGATTTCTTCTTTAAGTATAGTTTTATAGCTTTCCAACTGCACTGAATCAATTACGAGTTTTGCCAGCCGCACCATTTGGTTTTTCTCCTGAGCAGAAGCGTTACTACAGAAAATAAATGTTAGTATAAATGTGAGAAGAACTAAGGATGATAAACCTACTTTCTTTATTTTCATTTTTATTTTTTTCTTTTTCAGTTCAATTCATTTAATGCAGATGAACGGATTGCGCAACAATGCATGCTATAAAATACTATGGCTGGTATTTAAAATAATTAATTCAACCAACTTGTTATTTTACAATCCTGTTGACTTTTCCATCGCTTCAGTGTAACGTGTACCCACGATCTTTATATGAGCAGAGGCATCTTCAATCTCCTGCAATTCCCGGGGAGTTAATTCAATAGAAGCAGCACCAATATTTTCTTCCAAACGGTACAATTTTGTAGTACCTGGTATAGGAACGATCCATGGTTTTTGAGCAAGCACCCAAGCCAAAGAAATTTGTGCAGGAGTTGCATTTCTTTTTGCTGCAAATTGTTCAAGTAAGTCCAACAGCGCTTTATTGGCAATACGTGCTTCTTCAGTATATCTTGGTAAAATATTACGAATGTCGCCTTCGCCAAATTTTGTGTTTTCATCAATCTTACCTGCTAAAAATCCCTTTCCCAGCGGACTGAAAGCCACCAGTCCAATACCGAGTTCTTCTATGGTGGGAATGATCTCTTTTTCATGCTGTCTTGTCCACAAAGAATATTCACTTTGCAAGGCACTAACAGGTTGCACCGCATGTGCACGGCGGATTGTATCGGCACCTGCTTCTGAAAGACCAAAGTATTTTACTTTACCTGCTGCTATCAAATCCTTTACTGCACCAGCCACATCTTCAATCGGCACATTAGGATCAACACGGTGCTGGTAATACAGGTCAATAACATCTGTACCCAATCTTTTAAGCGATCCTTCCACCGCTTTTTTAATATGTTCAGGCTGACTGTTCACACCCACCATTTTTCCATCCTGTATGTTGAAACCAAATTTGGTGGCAATCACTACCTCGTTGCGAAAAGGCGCTAACGCTTCTCCTACCAACTCTTCATTGTTATAAGGACCGTATACTTCTGCTGTATCAAAAAAAGTAACACCCAGTTTTACGGCTTTACGCATAAGAACAATCATATCTTCTTTCTTTGGAAATGGCACATAAGAAAAGGTCATACCCATACAGCCAAGCCCGATCGCAGAAACTTCCAGACCGCTGTTTCCTAATTTACGTTTTTGCATTTTTGTTTTCATAATTGTATGCTTTAAAATATGGATACAAAGCTAAACAGATGCCAGGTGAGGAAATAACAAAAACGAAATAACTACTTACGAAATTCAAACATTTCAAAAGAAAGGGAAAGTTATATGATACCAGCTTTTGTTTTCATGGCATCGGCTGTTGTGTCACTCACTTGTACTGTGAGTTTTCATGGCAGCGAATGTCCACTTTATTGCAGCAAGAGCTTTTAAAATTGAAGTAATTTTAATTGTAAAAATTGTTGTATGGGAAAAGATGATGAACTAAAAAGAGATAATCTGAGAGATATAATAACTCCTGAATTGCCTGAAGAATTTTTAGAAGAAATGCGAACATCTAAATGGACTCATGTGTTTCATTTCAAGGATAAAAGTGGACATTTTCACGAAGTAAATTATGAAAAACAAGGATTTTATACCAGAACCGATCTGCCCAAATTTATTTTGAAAGAATATAAACTTTTTCAAACCGATTTTCCAGCAACAAATGAATGGATTGCTTGGAAGAATAATTATGACTACTATCTAAATAAGATTTTTTCACCAATTTTTCAAGAAAGAATAAAGCATATAGATTATTTAAAAATTGACAAATATAGATTAATACTACCTGAAGAGAAATTTAACCAGATTAATCAATTTATTGAGCAATACGCGCTTCAATTTCATAAAGATTTTGTATTCTATCTTATTGCAAAAATTGAAGAAATCTATGTGCACGATGTTGAATTTTATGAACGTCCTGAACAGCAAAAACAGATAAAAAATTTTCCGAAAGAAATTGAGAAATTGGTAAATGTTTTAAAATGGTCTGAGTCCGATTATAGTAATGACTCTTTACCTAAACCAGAGTTGAAAGATGTTACTTTCCATTACGACCGCGAACCGTTATCAGTTAAAATAACAGATCATCTTCTGTTAATGAGCATTACAAAAGGAACAATTGAAAATTTTAGTAATGGAAGACAAAAAAATTGGGAGAAACAACTTCGATCATTTCCAAGTGTTATCAGCGAAAATCAATTACCTAATGCATTTAGACATAGAATTTGTAAAGCGCTGCACAATTTTTTTAGAGAAGTAAAAGCATTTGATTTTGGAAACAAAAAAACTACGGAGAGGGAAATTGAAGCTATTGCTAAAATTTTAGATTTCGCACATGTAAAATTTTTTAACAAAAAGGGAATTGAATATGATATCGAAACAGATTTGTACGAGATTAAACAAAATGTAAAGAATGCAATTAAGCGAAAGGAACTTGTATATCACCCTATCCAATATTCAATTAAAGATTTGGTTCCTGACTTTAATACTTTGAAGAAATATTTTTCTTCAGATTTCCTTATTTACGGTAGCAATGTTTATAGTCAGCAAGAAGTTATAGAGGTAGTGGCAATTACTGATAGGTTTGAAGTTAATGAGTTATTGCCACAACTAATTTATTTGTTTAGTTGTCTGAAAGAAAAGCTATGGCAATTTGATGGCAACTTAGATTTGGTTCGTGACAAGGAAAAAGTAGAAGGGAATAAAGACTATCAATCCTGGAAAAAAATCATTGAAATGTTGACATCAAAAAAGAACTTTTGTGAAGTGAATTTTAAAATATTGGGAGAAAGCGAAACATATTCGTTTAAAGAGCGGCTTTCATTTGAGTTACTTGAGCAAGCTATCAAGGAGTATTATGAAAATAATCCTTTTGAATTCAAGATTGATTTTTATGAATCGAATATTGAACCTGGATTAACACCAAAATCTTTCAAAAAAAATCCCACCGGTAATTTACATAATCCAAAAAACCGTTTTTTTTCTTTGTTCTGCAAACAGTGTTATGATTTTCTATTGCATGAGTCTCCACCTAAAAAAAATGAATCAAAACCTTCTGAAAGATATTATGGCATAATAGGCTTATTGCTACTGAAAGCTTATTATTTAGGGCATCAAATGTGGGACGAGGAATTTGTTTTTAAAAAGATAAAATACTGGCATGAGTTATAATTTTGTTGGTTTTCAATCGGAACAAATCTAGTGAAAAAATAGACCGAATTGTTCCGACAAGTGCTTATTAATTGCAAGAATTTTACACCTTAATTTTTAAGGTGATGATAAAAGATAAAAAAAAGAGAACTACTTATAAAAGGGAAAAAGGCAAAGTTGAAATTGAGGGAATAAGTGGGGAAGTTACTAAACAGATTTGGTTTGATTTGATTACTACAAAACTCATTGATGTACTTTTTTTGACAATTTTATTAGTCTCGGCATCTAAGATTACACTCGTTGCAATTGCTATCAAGTATCTAAAAGATAAAATCTGACATTTACTTTTCCCCGCTTAATTTAAGTATATCCAATATAAAAATCTCCATCTGGCAAAGTATAAGTCGTAAAGTCTTGTGTGCAGATACTTGTTCCTTGCTCAACAAAGCTCGAACGTACAAGTGAGTGACACAACAGGCGATGATAGCAGCAATACAGTTTAGTGCAAAATAAAAATTCTAATCGTTGTAACTACTTACACAATTCAAACATTCCTTTGTGTATTTTTGAATATGAAAGCCCGGGATATAATCAAAGTCGTCGAAAGCGACGGTTGGTATATGGTGAGGCAGAAAGGAAGTCATAAGCAATATAAACACCCGTAAAAAAGGGATTGGTTACAATCGCTGCACATAAAATGACTGATGAGATTGCCCCAGGCACTTTAAACAGCATTTATAAACAGGCACAAATCGATAAGAAATGAGAAAGTATTTGGTGGTATATGAAAAAACAAAAACAGGCTACTCAGCTTATGTTCCTGATTTGCCTGGAGTGATTGCTACAGGTAAAACAAAAGCAATTATTGAAAAAAATATTTTTAGTGCAATTCAATTTCATATAGAAGGATTAAAAGAGGAACGTATCCGTATACCAAAAGCACAGGCAAAAAGTGAGGTGTTAGTCTTTACAGTATAATTTGTCTATTTTCAACTTTTTTCTTTCTCCGCAATGTCTCCATGCATGCTTTGTGCGTAGCTTATGGGACGTTGCGGTTCGGTTACCATAATTTCTATTCGCATAATTTTCCAACTATACCGCAATGTCCTCGGCTAATCAGACAAGCCCTTGGAGAGACATGCGAAGAAATCGTAAACGAATTGCATATTGCTGCATAAAGAACAGAACGTACAAGTGAGTGACACTGAAACAAGTTCAGTGCAGGCTCCACAGGCGATGATAGTAGCAATACAGTTTAGTACAAAATAAAAATTCTAATTGTTATAACAACTTACGAAATTTAAACATTAGTTACAAGCGTAGCAAAATTTTAATCAGGCTTGCGATATTTCTAACCATTTTAGAGAAGCTTTTTTAAGAAAAATGTTTATAGAATAATATATTATACTGATGATAAATCAAAGGGAGGTTCGAGTTCAGGATCTGCCAACGTTTTTCCTTCATATTGAAGACCAAGTTCTCCAAAGACACTAAATTTTTTTTCCTGGAAATACCGTATAAAGCTAGCAGTATCAGGCAGTGGATTATTTTGCTTGTCGGGATAATCAAGGGCGGGAATGATTCTTTCGGAATCTGCCATTTGAAAATTCCTGATCGTTGATAAACTGCCCTGTGCGATCACCTTTACCACATGATTGTTCTTCAGCGTGGCGAGCATGATATCTATCACCTCTTCATTATCCTTATATGTTGGTATTTTCCCGGTTTTGGGATTAGGAGGTGGCGTCTGACCATAGTCATCAAATTGTCGTGCATTAAAATGCACATCAATGATTTTTCTCTGCGGAATTTTTTTTGATTAGCGGATAACAGGAGTAAACACCCGATTATGGTACATAAAATTCGCATAAACAAGGTTTAAAATGTGGCGAATAAAAGTTTGCTTGTTTCTATTGCAGCCAATACAACTGTTGGCTGCAATAGGTTTAAATGAGGTCAGTCAAACTGCTATTTTATATTATAAAATCTTGCCGCGTTATTATAAAATATATCCTGTTTTTGTTCTTCTGTCAAAAATGGAGCATTCTCAACGTTTTAATGGCAAGAGGAATAGCATCTGCCCAAGCCATTTGATCGGAACCAAACATGATACGCTTTTCAAAGCCTGCATCGATAAATGATTTAAGATAATTGTAAAACTCGGCAACAGGAATTCTCCAGTTAATTACACCAAGGTCAGCATGTACCTGCGGATACATAAACATTATAGCCTTGGTTTCCTCCAACCACGGATAACCCATATGCATGAGTTGAATTTTCATTCTTGGGTGTTTCACCAAAACGTCTTCGATCAATTGTGGATTGCCAAGGTGAGACCTTGCTTTTGGACAACAGGTATATACTTTATCAGGTCCTGTTATTCCTGTATGAAAGGCAACGGGTATTGCCATTCTTTCACAAATGGAAAGATAAGGTTCCAGTTCAGGATCTGACAATATCTTTTCCTCGTATTGAAGACCCAGCTCCCCAAAAACTGTAAACCTTTTTTCCTGGAAATACCGAACAAACTCAGCAGTGTCCGGCAACGAATTATGTTGCGCATCCGGATAGGACAGAGCAGGAATGATCCTTTGTGGATCCGCAATTTGAAAATTTCCGACTGTCGTTAAACTGCCGCATGCAATAGCTTTTACCACATTATTATCCTTAAGTGTTGCCAGCATCCTACTCATCATCTCTTTATCATTCTTCCATCCGGGAGTTTTTCCGGTTACTGCGTTCGCAGGTGGCGGGCTGGGATAATCCGTAGACAAATGTGCATGAAAATGGACATCAATGATTTTTCTTGGCGAGGCTTGCTTTTTATCGTTAGCTAAAAAAAATGTACAGCCAATGATGATGAATAAAATACGCATAAACAAGTTTTAAAAGATGGAGAAACATGGTTCACCTCGTCTATTTGCGCCAACGAATCAGTATTTGCGATGGCAGGATATTTCATGTTCCGTCACGCCGATACCGAAGTTGATTTTGTTTTATTGCCTGCCTGCCGGTAGGCAGGTTGAAGATAACATTTGTCGCTTAATTAGTACCGTCAAGCCCAGAACTGAAGCTGAATAAAGGTTTGCTGCCGATTGCTTCAATGGTCGAGTAGACCAAAGCATTGCAGCTTTAGCCGCTCACAGAACCGTACGTGAAAGTCTCCCTTCATACGGCTCTTGTTATTCAGTCAATATGTAATTCCTTTTTGCCAGTGAACAAACAACTTCGTATTTGCTT
>WNGF01005363.1_pt1 | contig 16423 bp, 15 predicted proteins | sample 5400641 | NCBI WGS metagenome assembly WNGF01 (sample SAMN13153371, study PRJNA577476) | soil metagenome | isolation source: 80 cm soil or saprolite under grassland replicate 2 | place: USA:California | collected 2016-06-15
GCGCTTCTCGGCCGAGAGCTGAGCGACCTCCGCGCGGCGCGAGTCGAGCTCCTGACGCGTCTCGATCCAGCTGCGCAGCGGGTGGTAGTACGCGTAGCCCAGGAGTCCGATTCCGATCACGGCCAGCCAGCGCCGCACAATCGCAGCAGGAGGCGGACGGCGTGAAGCACGAGCCATGCGCCGGAGGTTCGCTGCACGCGACAACCGTCCTGCACAAGACAATCGCCACTTTGACGCCCTGGGCCGGAGGTTAGCGCCAGCGAAGCAGACTAACCGCAGGCCGGCCTAACGCGGGCGGGGACGCGAGGCGCCACCGCCCGCGGACACGACGCGTTCGCTCACGACGCCTGCATAGAAGTGCGCGGGCTTCGCCCGCGCACGTTTCCCGCGAAGCGGCCCACCCGAATCCGTGCGAAAGCGCAGCTTTCGCACGGCCGGCTAAACGACGTCGACCTTGATGACGTTCGTCGAGCCGGGGATGTTGACGGCCGTCCCCGCCGTGATCACGACCGTGTCTCCGGACTCGATGAGCCCACTCTCCTTGGCCGCGTCGACGGAGCGGTTCCACAGGTCCTCGACGTCCTGGCACTCCGGGATCCAGATCGGCGTCACGCCCCACTCGATCGCCATCTGGTGAACCGACCAGAGCTTGTGGGTCAGTGCGACGATCGGCCGCCGCGGACGCAGGCGCGCGACTGCCGAGGCGGTGCGACCGGTGAACGTCGGGACGAGCATCGCCTTGGCCCCCAGCGCCTCGGCCAGGTCGCAGGCGGCGTTCGACATCGCGTTCCCGATCGTGGGATCTTCGGTGGCCTCTGGAATCTGGTGCCGGTAGCCGAGACTCGGCTCGACGGCTCGGGCGATCCGGTCCATCGTCTGGATCGCCTCCATCGGGTACTCACCGACGGCCGTCTCACCCGAGAGCATCACCGCGGACGTCCCGTCGAGGATCGCATTCGCGACGTCGCTCGCCTCCGCGCGCGTCGGCTCGGGATGATGGATCATCGACTCCAACATCTGCGTGGCCGTGATGACGGGCTTCCCGCGCTCGAGCGCCTTGGAAATGATCCGCTTCTGGACGAGCGGGACGAGCGCCGGGCCGATCTCGACGCCGAGGTCGCCACGGGCGACCATGACCGCGTCAGCCTCGGCGAGGATGTCGTCGAGCGCGTCGCACGCCTCGGCCTTCTCGATCTTCGCGATCACATGTGCCGTCGATCCGTCCTGCTCGAGCAGTGCCTTCAGGTCACGAACGTCGGCGGCCGAGCGGACGAACGAGAGCGCGATGAAATCGCAGCCGAGCTCGAGCGCGAACTCGAGATCGACGAGGTCCTTCCGCGTCAGCGCCGGGATCGGAATCGGGACGCCGGGCAGGTTGACGCCCTTGTGAGAGGTGATGTGGCCGCCGACGAGCACCGCGCAACGTGCGCGTCCCGACTCGACCTCCTCCACGTGCAGGCGGACCATCCCGTCGTCGACCAGGATCTCGTGGCCGGCGCGGAGGACCTCGCCGATCGCCGCGGGTGCGATCGGGAGCTCGCCGTTGCGGCCGTTGCTTCCGACCACGACGGTGATCTCGTCGCCCTTGGCCAAGTCGAGCGGCTCGGGGAGATCGCCGACGCGGAACTTCGGTCCTTGGAGATCGCCGATCAGGGCAAGCGGCCGGCCGGCCTTCTCCTGCGCCTCGCGGACGAGCCGTGCGCGCTCGGAGTGGTCGTCGTGCGTGCCGTGCGAGAGGTTGAGCCTTGCTGCATCCATCCCCGCCTCGACGAGCCCGTCCAGCATCTCCGGCGACGAGCAGGCGGGACCGATCGTCGCCACGATCTTCGTACGGCGCGGATTCACGAACGCCATACACGGAGCGTAGCGACGGTGCAGGAAGTCGAGCGAAAGCTGACGCTTTCGCTCGAATTGGGATCGCCCGCTTCGCGGGGAAACGTGCGCAGGCACAGCCTGCACACTCCTACACGTCCTGCATGGCGAAGGGTTGTGGTCCGCGGGCGGTGGCGCTACCGCGTCCCCGGCCGCGTCAGTCCGCCTCCAGGTAGCGCGGCTATGCCTGCACTACCTTCCGGCTTTGGTGTCGGGGGTCGTCGAGCGGTGTCGCGGAAACGCTTCCCAGCCAGGGTAAAGGGCCGCATCTCCCAGTTCCTCTTCGATCCGGAGCAGCTGGTTGTACTTCGCCACTCGGTCGGTTCGAGACGGTGCCCCCGTCTTGATCTGCCCCGCGCCCGTCGCCACGGCGAGGTCGGCGATCGTCGTGTCCTCCGTCTCGCCGGAGCGGTGCGAAATGACCACCGCATAGCCGTTCGCGCGCGCGAGCTCGATCGTCTCCAGGGTCTCCGTGAGCGTCCCAATCTGGTTCACCTTGACGAGGATCGCGTTCGCGACGCCCTCCTCGATCCCGCGTTGGAGGCGCTCGACGTTGGTGACGAAAAGGTCGTCGCCGACGAGCTGGAGCCGCCGGCCGAGCCGTTCCGTCAGCGTCTTCCATGCGCCCCACTCCTCCTCCGCGAGTCCGTCCTCGACGGAGACCAGCGGGTACTTGTCCGCCAGCGCCGCGTAGAGGTCGATCAGCTCGTCGGCGCTGAGGATCCGGCCCTCGCGGTCGAGGTGGTAGCCACCGTCGCGGTAGAGCTCGGTGGAGGCGGGGTCGAGCGCAATCGCAACCCGATCGCGATGACCGGCACGCTCGGCCGCCTCGAGCACCGCCTCGACCGCTGCCTCGCTCGAGTCGAGGTCCGGGGCGAAGCCGCCCTCGTCGCCGACGCCGGTGGCAAGCCCCCGCTCGTGCAGGACGTCCTTGAGCGAATGGAACACCTCCGTGCCGATGCGCAGCCCCTCGGCGAAGGAGTCGGCGCCGGCGGGGACGACCATGAACTCCTGAAGATCGAGCGAGTTCTGCGCGTGCGCGCCGCCGTTGATCACGTTCATCATCGGCACGGGGAGGACATGCGCCCCGACGCCGCCGATCCAGCGGTAGAGGGACACGCCCGCATTGGCGGCCGCCGCCTTCGCGGCCGCGAGGGAGCAACCCAGGACGGCATTGGCGCCGAGCCGTGACTTGTTCTTCGTGCCGTCGAGCTCGACCAAAATCGCGTCCAGCGCGCGCTGGTCCTCTGCGTCGAGCCCCGTGACGGCGGTCGCGATCTCCGATTCGACGTTCCGGACGGCGACAAGCACGCTCTTTCCCCGGTAGGCACGCTCGTCGCCGTCCCGTAGCTCCACGGCCTCGAACTTTCCGGTCGAGGCCCCGGACGGCACGGCCGCCCTTCCCACCGCACCCGACTCGAGGGTCACCTCCACCTCGACGGTCGGGTTCCCGCGCGAGTCGAGGATCTGCCGCGCATGAACGCGGGCGACGGCAGAGGAGCTCATCGGAACTCCTCCTTCGCGCGATCGAAGTACGCGTCCTGTTCGTCGAGCGGTAGCTGTGTGAACTGCTTCCCCTCCTCGGCGGCATGGCGCTCGGCCCGCTCGACGCGGTCCACGAAGCGCCTCGTCATCGCGCGCAGCGCGAGCTCCGGGTCGACATTGAGGCGTCGCGCGACGTTCACGGCCGCAAAGAGCACGTCGCCCATCTCCTCGAAGACGTGGGGATGCGGCTCCGTCTCCGGCGCCGTCTCGCCGAGCTCCACCAGCGCGTCCTTCAGCTCGCGGAGCTCGTCCTCGAGATCTGCGAGGGCCCCGTCTGTCCCCTCGTATTCGAAGTTGATCGCGGCCGCGCGCCGCTGCACCTTCCGCGCGTAGAGCAATGCGGGGAGCGATTCCGGGACGTGGTGGAAGATCCCCTCGCGCTCCTCCTCCGTGCGCTTGATCTCCTCCCAGCGCTCGCGCACGCGATCGGCCGTGCGAGCTTCGGCGTCCCCGAAGACGTGCGGATGACGACGGACGAGCTTCGCGTGAACAGCACGAGCGACCTCTTCGAGATCGCCCGCTCCCTTCTCCGCGAGGAGGAGGGAGAGGAAGTAGACCTGGAAGAGGAGATCGCCGAGCTCGTCGGCGAGCTTGAGATCGTCCCGGGCGATCGCCGCATCCGCGACCTCGTACGCCTCTTCGACGGTGTGCGGAACGATCGTGCGTTCGGTCTGCTCGCGGTCCCAGGGACACTCACGGCGCAGCCGTTCGGTCAGCTCCTGGAGGTCGACCAGCGCCTCGGCGAGGCCCACCTACTGTGTGGCGGTCGGGCCCGTAAGGCTGGCGCAGGGATCGGGGTTCGGCTGGTAGCCGACCTGGTACTTGATCCCGGACTTGCAGTAGTCCTTCTTCGTGTCCTCGACCCACTTCGTCATGGCTTCGTTCTTCTGCTGCTGCTCGAGCTGCTGCCTGATCGAGGGCTCGACCTTGCTCAGCGGCGTCGTCTGAGCCGGCTTGATGTCGGAGAGCGCCTCGATGATGTGGTAGCCGTACTGCGTCTTGACGGGCCGAGAGATCGTGCCCTTCTTCAGCGAGAAGGCCGTCTTGTCGAAGGCCGGAACCGTCTGACCTTTCGAGACCGTCAGCTTGCCGCCGTTCGAGGCGGACCCCGGATCCTTCGAGTACCGCTTCGCCAGCGCGGCGAAGTTCGAGCCTGACTGCAACTGAGCGTAGAGCTTGTCGGCGAGTGCCTTCTTCGGAACGAGGATGTGCCGGACCTCGCGGCTCTCGGGCTGCCCGTACTGCGACTTGTGCGTCGAGTAGTACGTCTTGATCTCTTCCTTCGAGACCTTTACGTCATCGGTGACCTTCTTGAAGAGCGCCTCGGAGATCAGCTGTTGGCGCACTGCGTCATGCGCCTGCTCGTCCGTCAATCCCTGCTGCTCGAGCGTCTTCTTGTAACGCTCCTCGCTGCCGCCGTAGAACTGCTTCTTCAGCTGCTCGATGCGTTTGTCGACCTTGTCGTCCGAGATGTCGATGCCGAGCTTCTCGGCCTCTTGTTCGAACTCGGCGTTCTGAATGAGAAACGTGATCGCCTGGCCCTTGAGCTGCTCGTACTCCGCGCTCCCGGGCTTCGGAAACGGGCGCTTCTGCGCGTCGTAGCTCTTCTCGGCGCGCTCCATGAGCGCCTGGAACTTCTCTTTCGGGATTTGCTTCGAGCCGACGACGGCGACATCGTCAGTGCCCAAGGTCGCGCTCGAAGTACCGCCGCAACCGGCGGCGAGGAGCGCGAGCAAGGCGAACGCGAAGAGGCCGAGTCGTTTCATGGAAAAAGCGCCATTTGCAGCGGATTTCTCACGCTGCCTGGCGCGCGGCCAGTATAGCATCGACCAGTCGAAGCGCCTGCGGGAAGCCTTCCTCACGCAGACTCACCTCGCGGTTGGCCGTCGTGTAGACGGCGGTATCGACGCGCAGTCGCAGGTCGCGCAGCTCCGCAGAGCCGAGCACCATCTGCCCCACGCTCGCCTTGCCGCCACGGAAGACGAAGTAGTCGGCGCCCGCACGGGCGAGCTTGAGCTTTGCCTCCTGGATCAGGAAGAGATTCTCGACGGGCTCGGGAAGAGGACCGAAGCGGTCCTCCGTCGCGGCTTGAAGCTCCCGCAGCTCGTCCTCGTCGTCGGTGAGGGCGAGCCGACGGTGCAAGTCGATCTTCAACGCCTCGGAGGCGATGTAGTCGGCGGGCACGTACGCATCCACGCGTGCGTCGACCCTGACAGGACGCACCGCGATGCGCCGCTCGCCGGACAGCTCCGCGACCGCTTCCGCCAGGAGCTCGACATACAGCTCGAAGCCGAGTGCGGCGACGTGACCGGACTGCTCGTCGCCGAGCAGGTTGCCCGCGCCGCGAATCTCGAGGTCGCGCATCGCGATCGCGAAACCGGCACCCAGCTCGGTGTGGTCGGCGAGCGTCGCCAGGCGGGCCCGCGCTTCGGGGGTCAGCTCGGACATGTTCGGATAGAACAAGTACGCGTGCGCGGTCACGTCGGATCGCCCGACACGTCCGCGGATCTGGTACAGCTGCGCCAGGCCGAGCTGATCCGCGCGCTCGACGATCAGCGTGTTCGCCTGGGGGATGTCGAGGCCGGACTCGATGATCGTCGTCGAGACGAGCGCGTCCGCGTCGCCGCGGAGGAAGGCGTGCATCTTCTCCTCCAGCTCGCGCTCTCGCATCTGCCCGTGCGCGACGAGGAAGCGCAGGTTCGGACAGAGCTGCCGCAGCTTCTCCGCCGCCTCGTCGATGGTCTCGACGCGGTTGTGGAGGTAGAAGCACTGGCCGTCGCGTTCGACCTCGCGCTCGAGCGCCAGCTTGACGAGCTCCTCGTCGAACTCGCCGACGGTCGTGCGAATCGGGCGCCGTCCCTCCGGAGGCGTCTCGATGATGGAGATGTCGCGCAGCCCGGACAGCGACATGTGCAAGGTGCGCGGGATCGGGGTCGCGCTCAGCGTCAGCACGTCGACCTCGAGGCGCAACGAGCGCAGCAGCTCTTTCTGGGCGACGCCGAAGCGCTGCTCCTCGTCGAGGATGACGAGCCCGAGCTCCTTCGGGATGACGTCGCGGCTGAGGATGCGGTGCGTGCCGATCAGGACGTCCACCTTGCCCGCCTGGAAGTCGGCGAGCACTTGCTTGACCTCCCGCGGCGGGCGGAAGCGCGAGACCATCTCGACGCGAACGGGAAAGTCCCGGTAGCGCGCGCGGAACGTGTGCCAATGCTGCTCGGCCAGGATCGTCGTGGGTGCGAGCATCAGCGTCTGCTTGCCGTTGACGGCGACGGCGAACGCGGCGCGGATCGCGACCTCGGTCTTGCCGAAGCCGACGTCACCGCACACGAGCCGGTCCATCGGCCGCGGCGCCTCGAGGTCCTCCTTCACCGCCTCGATCGCGGCCTGCTGGTCCGGTGTCTCGCGGTAGGGAAACTCCGTCTCGAGGCGTTCGAGCCACTCGTGCCGGAGGTCGAAAGGGACGCCCGGCGCCTGCTGGCGCTGTGCGTAGAGCGCGAGCAGCTCGCCGGCGAGCTCGCGGACGGACTCGCGCGCGCGGTTCTTGAGGTTCTCCCAGGCCTTGCCGCCGAGCTTCGACAGCGCGGGCGCCGAGCCGTCGACGCCGATGTACCGGGAGACCTTCCCGATCTGCTCGTGCGGGACGTAGAGCCGGTCGTCACCGCGGAAGGCGAGGAACAGGTAATCGCGCGTGACGCCGGCGACCTCCTTCGTCTCGAAGCCGAGAAGCTTGCCCACGCCGTGGTCCTCGTGGACGACGTAGTCCCCGGTGCGCAGGTCGGCGAACGACTGGAGCGCACGGCCGCCGACGCGACGCTCACGCGCGGCCCGCTTGCGGAAGACCTGTGTGTCCGGGAGGAGGACGAGGCCGAGATCGCGCCAGACGAAGCCACGGCGGGCTGGGCTGACGGCGAACAGCAGCTCGGCTGCACCGGGAAGCTCGTCACCCGGTTCGACGATGCGGGCATCGATCCGGCGCAGCAGATTCTGCTGACGGAGCGCCTCGCCCAGATGCGGGAACGCGACAACGACGCGCTGACCTGCCCGGACGAACGCCGCCAGCTCGTTCTCCGCCTCCGCCAGTCCGCGCGCGACGAGCGCCGGTCGCTGCGCTTCGAAGGCAAAGGGCTGCCCGGCCGGGAGCGGATCGAGCAGGGCGGCGCGCTTGAAGGGGACGGGGCCGAGGCCTTCCTCTTCCCAGACGGTTCGGACCTCGTCCGCCTGCCACACGAGGTCAGGCCCAACTACGGGCAGGACGAGGTCGGTCGGAATCGGGATGGCGTCGTCATCCGACAGCGTTGTTTCGAGCAGATCGAGTCGGCGTTCAGCGGCGGGGTAGACGACGGCGGTCTCGACGGGATGGAGCGCGCGCTGTGTGAACGGCGAGAACGCCCGCATCTGCTCGATCTCGTCACCCCAGAACTCCACGCGCAGCGGCTCGCGGCCGGTCGTCGGGAAGACGTCGACGAGTCCACCGCGCACGGCGAACTGCCCGCGCTCGTCCGCTCGCTCGACCCGCTCGTAGCCGGCCAGGGCGAGGGACTCGGTGAGCTGCTCCAGGCTGATCTCCTCACCGCGGGCGATCAGGATCGGCACCGGGCGGGCGGCCGGCGGCGGCATCGGCTCGGCAAGCGCGGCGGCCGACGCGCAGACGAGACCTCCCGCGGCGAGCACGTCGAGTGCGCGGGCGCGCTCGCCGACGAGGTGCGGCGCCGGATCGAGGCCGGATCCCCAGTGGACGCCGCGGCTCGGTAGCAGGGCAACGCGGTCCTCCGCGAGAAACCAGGCGGCGCCCTCGGCCGCGTCGCGCGCGTCTGCGTCCTCAGGCGCGAGCAGAACCAGCGGGCGGTCGAGCTCCTCGTGCAGCGCGGCGAGCAGCAGCGGCAGCGCCGCCTCGGACACGCGAGCAGCCGCGGGGAACGCTTCCGCGAAAGCGCTGAGCCGCTCGCTGTCACGCAGCTCGCGGACGAATGGGTGCAGGATCGGCTGGTCCATGACGAAAGGCCGAACCTGTCGGTTCGGCGCATGTCATGGTAGCGGCCGGATGGATGCGATCCTCGGCGCCGACGAGCACTACGAGAAGCTAGGGCTGCGCTTCAGACGGTAGGCGCAGCGCGTTTCGCGGCGACGAACCCCGGTCGCTCGCGGCACTGCAGCGGCACCTCGAGGCCGAAGCGCTTGCACAGACGCTGGACGTCGAGCCAGTCGACGTCGTCGAACTCGGAGTAGGCGTGCCACCGGACCTGGAGCTCCCGCGAGATGCACGGAACCTGGACGCCTCCCATTCGTCCCCGCGCTTGCAAGCCCTCGCGGGGCCAGCGGTACGGCACGCCGCCTGCGGCATTCGCCTGCCACCCGTCGCCGCGCTCGTCGAACTGCAGTGGATGGCAGTCGACCTTCCTGCCCTCGCAGTCACGCAGGACGAAGCTCGCAGGCCATTCGTCGTTGGACCGCTCGAACTCGGACAGGACGGCGCAGATGCGATCGACGTCCTCGAAGCGGACGCCGAGGTCGAGGTCGTCGTGCGGACGTGTCTGCTCGCCCAGCAGTGCGTCGACGCCCCAGCCGCCCTCGATCCACGCGTCGATCCCGTCCGTGCGCAGCCGGGCGAGGACGTCGAGGACGTCGTCGGCGTTCAGTTGAACCGCGCCTGTGCGCGCTCGAGGCCTTCGGCGTCGAGCGCCTCCACCGCGTCGGCGGCGCGGGCGACAATCGACTCAGCGTCGTCGTCGGGCGTGAAGTTCGAGAGAACGTAGTCGGCCGGCGGCCGCGCGTCCCCTCGTCCCGGGCGTCCCACGCCGACGCGGAGGCGCAGGAAATCCTGCGACCGCAGGTGCGCGGCGATCGAGCGCAGGCCGTTGTGGCCCGCAAGGCCGCCGCCCTTCCGCGTTTGCAGCCGGCCGGGCTCGAGGTCGATCTCGTCGTGGACGACCAGGATCGCGTCCGGCTCGAGCTTGTAGAAGCGCGCAGCGGCGCCGACCGACCGGCCGGATTCGTTCATGTACGTCTCCGGCTTGAGGAGGCCGACGCGGTGTCCGTCCAGCCGCACCTCGGCGAGACGGCCCGAGAACTTCCCCTTCCAGGAGGCGCCGTGTCGGCGCGCCAGCTCGTCGACGACCATCCAGCCGACGTTGTGCCTGTGACCGGAGTATTCGCGGCCGGGATTGCCCAGGCCGACGACGAGCAGATCGAGCGACGAGGCGCGGTCGCCTCGGCGCCACGGGAGGCGCATCTAGCCGGGTGTGGTGCCGGGCTCGCCCTCGGACCCGGAGGCAGCCTCCGCGCCGGGCTCGGCAGGCTGCTCGGCCGCACCCTCGGGCCGCTCCTCCTCGGGGACCTCGCCCTCCGGCAGCTCCTCGCCTTCCTCGAGCTCCTCGGGCTCCGGCTCCTCGATCTTGGTCGGCAGCCCGACCGTGGCGAGCACGGTGTCTTCGGGATCGTCGAGGTAGGTGACGCCTTCGATCTGGGCCAGGTCGGCCAGGCGGAGCGTGTCGCCGATCGCCATCCCGCTGACGTCGAGGTCGATGTGCTCCGGAATCTCCATCGGCAGCGCCTCGACGTTGATCTCGCGCTGCACCTGCGAGAGGACGCCGCCCTCCTTTGCGCCCGCCGGCTCGCCGACGAGCTGCACGTTGACGCTCGCCTGGATGGGCCGGTCGAGCCGGACTTCCTGCAGGTCCACGTGCGAGATGTGGCCGCGGATCGGATCCTGCTGGTAGTCCTTGAGGATCGAAGCGTGCGTGGTCTGCTGGCCCTCGAGCACGACGTCGAGGATCGCGTGGAGACCACCGTCGCCGGTCAGGACGCGGCGGAGCTCCCGCTCCGGGACGGAGATCGCGTAGGGCTTCCTCCCGTTGCCGTAAAGGACTCCCGGGATGAAGCCAGAGCGGCGGAGGCGGCGGGCATCGGCGGAACCACGCCGTTCGCGCTCCCTGACCTGCAGCTTGATTCGTTCGCCGGCCATTCCGGCGGCGAAGTGTAGCCGTTACTTCCTGATGTGCAGGTTGATTCCGAGCAGGACGAGCGGCCAGAGGAAGATGGCGAAGACCGCCGACAGCACCCCTCTCCACCCGTTCACGTGCTCGAAGTAGTCGTGGGTTGCGGCGATCGCGACGCCGATGCCCACCCATACGATCGCTAGAAGACTGGGCCCTCGTCTCATGCCGCGGTCCTAACCTGCAGTCGGGTTCCGGAAACCGCGCGGCTTCAGCCGCGCCGGACGCGCTCGCAGTCCCGCGCGACACGGTCGTTCGGATCCGCGAAGACCGTGTCGCGCCCAGGACCGCAAGAGATCACGTCGCGCGAGCGATTGACGCCTTCGATTAGATCGTTGCCTCCGCCTGCCGAGACGCGGTCGTGCCCTCGTTCCACGATCACTCGGTCGTTCCCGTCGCCGCCGTTGACGACGTCGTTCCCCGGCCCGCCGACGAGCACGTCGGCGCCGGGGCCGCCGTTGAGGTGGTCGTTCCCAACCTCGCCTCTCAGCAGATCCGGACCCTGGAGGCCGAACACTTCGTCGTTGCCGCCGTACCCGTCGAGGAAATCCTTGAAGGGTGTGCCGCTGAGGACGTCGTCGCCACGGGTTCCGTCGAACATGCACTGGTTCGTGATCCGGCGGAGCGCTCCGCGGCGAGGTCCATGACATAGATGCCCCAACGGAGGCATTCGCGTCCCGAAGCGAACGCGATCTTCGCGCCGTCAGGTGCGCCAGTGGAGGTTCGATCCGTCCGGTGACATCGTGAAGAGCGCGAACCCGTAGAGGTCGCGAGGTGAACGGTCGCGGTTGCTGATGAACGCGATCGTGTTCCCGTGCCACGCAGGCATGCGGTCGTCACCTTGCGGCGCGTGAGTGAGGTTCCGGAGGTCGCTGCCGTCGAGGCGCACCGAGTAGATCTCGAAGTCCCGGTCGCGGTTCGTCTCGAAGGCGATTGTCTGCCCGTCCGGAGACCAGGTCGGATTGACGGACTGGTTCGCACCGCGCGCAAGGACTCCGAACTTGGAGCCGTCCGCGTTGACGACGCCGATCGCGCCCTCGCCGACGTCGAGCATCACGCCAAAGGCAAGGCGGGTCCGATCGGTGACCAGGCCGCGACACCTGTGCTCTGCGTCGGCTTGGCGTAAGCGGGCACGAGGACGCGGCGCACACTGCTCAACAGCTCGATCAGCTCAAGCGACGATCCAACAGTGACGGCAATTTTGTCACCCGCCCAGGAAGGGACCACGCCCGGCCCGTCGTCGCCGACGGGCCCGGTCGGTGCGATGACGCCAACCGATTCCCGGTCACGCCCGTACGCGACGGCCAAGCCGCTGGGCGCCCAACTGGGCGGAGCCGCTCGTCCTCCTGCCGTCGGCTCCATAGATCTGCTCGGCGCTGCCGGGCGACACGAACCCGATGGACTCGGGCGGCGCGTCGCACCCCGTCTGCTGACGCATGAACGCGATCGTGTCGCCGCTCGGAGACCAGGCCGGGAACCGGTCCTGCGATGCGCCGTTCGGGTTGCAGTTCAACGCGTGGATGTGGCCGGGTCCACTGCCCGCCAACGCAGCGCCGATGACTGCCAGCAGGAGCAGGCGCCTCACGCGCGCAAGGTAGCGCTGGTCTTTGAGGACGACGTTAGGGCGGCGACTCCGGTCGAGCCTCCAACCACGCCAGGCTAAAGCCTGGCGGGCACTTCTAGAAAAGGGCGTTCATGTCGCCGAAGATCGCCGAGACCGAGTCGTCGGCGAAGACGTTGTGGATGGTCTCGGCCAGGATGTCGGCCACCGTCAGGACGGTGACGCGTTCGGGCTTCGTCAGCGGATTGATGGGGACCGTGTCGGTGACGACGACGCTGTCGAGCGGGCTCTCCTCGATGCGCTCGATCGCGGGCGGCGAGAAGATTCCGTGCGTCGCGCAGGCGTACACCTTCTTGGCCCCGTGATCCTTGAGGAACTGGGCGCCGGCGACGAGCGTCCCGGCGGTGTCGACCATGTCGTCGGTCATCACCGCACACTTCCCCTCGACGTCGCCGATCACGTTCGTGATGTGCGCGACGTTGTGCGCCGGGCGGTCCTTCTGCAGCACGGCGAGATCGCCTCCGATCATCTCCGCGAATTTGCTCGCCAGGCGCGTTCGGCCCGTGTCGGGGGCGACGGCCACGAGCTCCTCCGGGAGGCCGAGGTCGCGGAAGTACTGGGCCAGCATCGGCAGCGCGGTCATGTGGTCGACCGGCACGTCGAAGAAACCCTGAATCTGTCCGGCGTGGAGATCCATCGTGAGGACGCGGTCGGCGCCTGCGGTCTGGAGCATCTCCGCGATCAGCTTCGCCGTGATCGGCTCGCGCGGCCGAGACTTCTTGTCCTGGCGCGAGTACGGGTAGAGCGGCAGGACGGCCGTGATCCGCTTCGCGGAGGCGAGCTTCGCGGCGTCGATCATGATCAGGAGCTCCATGAGGTGCTGGTCGACGGGCGGGGAGCTCGTCTGGACGATGAAGAGGTCGGCGCCGCGGATCGACTCCTCGTAGCGGCAGTAGGTGTTGCCGTCGGCGAACGTGCGCAGGGAGACGTCGCCGACCTGGATATCGAGCTTGCCGGCGATCTTCTGGGCCAGCTCCGGGTGCGAGCGGCCCGAGAAGAGCATCAGCCGCTTGGACGGACCGCGCTCGATCCAGTGCTCGGGCTTGACCTCCGGCTTGGTCTCGGCGACCTCGAGCCCGGGCAGGCGGGTCAGCTCAGTCGTTGCGCTTTCCACGGAGGTAGCCCTCTTTCGTGATCTGCGTCGGCGGGAATCCAGCGAGCGATTCGGGAGGGACATCTTCTGTTATGTACGAACCACCTGCAATCCATGCGTCGTCCCCGATCTCGATCGGTGCCTCGAAACCATTGTGGATGCCGGTCCTGACGTTCCTACCGATCTTCGTCCTCTGTTTCGCTCGGGCGGGCTCATGAGGATAGTTGGCCGTGATGTTGCCGGCTGCGATATTCGTGTCTTCGCCGATCTCCGCGTCGCCGATGTAGGAGAGGTGCGGCACCTTGGCGCGGGCGCCGATCTCCGCATTCTTGATCTCGACGAAGGTCCCCGCCTTCGAGCCCGGACCGAGCTTCGTACCAGGTCGGAGATAGCAGAACGGACCGACCTGGACATCCGGCCCGATCTCGGCGTCGACGGCAACCGCATGCGGCCCGACCTCCGCGCCAGCGCTCACTCGCGTGCGGCCGCGCAGCACGGTGAACGGGTGGATGGTCGAATCGGGTTCGAGCTCGACCTCGGGATCGATCCACGTCGTTTCCGGATCGACGATCGTGACCCCCGCGAGCATGTGCGCTTTATTCACGCGCGCGCGTAAGAAAGCCGCCGCCTCCGCGAGCTCGGCGCGTGTGTTCACACCCTCGACTTCGTCCGCATTGGGAGCCTTGAACACGGTGACCTCCTCCCCGCCCTCGACGAGCAGCCGCACAGCGTCGGTGAGATACAGCTCACCCTGCGCGTTGGCCGGCTCGATGCGGTCGAGCGCCGGCCAGAGCTTGTCGGCGGCGAAGACATAGATAGACGAGTTGACCTCCTGGATCGCGTGCTGGCGTTCGTCAGCGTCGGCATGCTCGACGATCGCGGCCAGGCGCCCGTCGCCGTCGCGGACGATGCGCCCGTACGCGCGCGGGTCGTCCGGCTCAAACGAGAGCACCGTCGCGGTCGCGCCCGACGATCGGTACTCGGCAACGAGCTGCTGCAGCAGCTCGGAGCTGAGCCGCGGGTGGTCGCCCGAGACGACGAGCACGCTCTGCGCGTCTTCGACGCTGCTCCGTGCAGCACGGAGCGCGTCGCCGGTCCCGAGTGGTCGTTCCTGAACAGCGACCTCGACTCCGTCGAAGGCGTCCACGGCCTCGGGTGACACGACGACAACGAGCGGATCGGCGCCGAGCGGGCGGACCGCCTCCACGGCCCAGTCCGCGAGGCGGCGCCCGAGCAGCGGATGCAGGTGCTTCGCCGTCGCCGACTTCATGCGCGTGCCGAGGCCGGCGGCCATGACTACAGCTGCGAGCTCGGGCGTCATCAGAGCTGGGGCGCCAGGATTCGAACCTGGGATCGCGGGACCAAAACCCGCTGCCTTACCTCTTGGCTACGCCCCATCGCAAAGGGAAGTATCGGCGCCAGTGTTGCACTCATTCGCAGGCGTTGTTCGACGCGGTCGTGGCAGCAAAGTCGCCACGACCTTGATGGTCGGCGCCGCAAGCGGCGCCTTAGCACTTGGCCACGCCCCAAAGAGCTGGTTAGGTGCGTTTGTAGTCCGAGAAGAGATAGACGAGCGCGATGATCGCGAAGATCGCTACGAGAACGATTGCGCTGACCCAGACGATGAACGCCAGGATCACCACGAGGATCGCGAGCGCTTGCGAGGCTGCGGCGATCCACGAGAGCTGGCGAGCGACGTCCCAGCTCATGTTGCGACCGGCGACGATGTAGAAGGCGAGCACGATTGCCGCGAGGACCAGGACGGTCCAGCGCGTCAGGTCAGGCGTGAGTGCGACGATCAGGCCCTCCACGACCGCAACCCAGAGAGCCAGACGGAGGCGTCGGGCGCGCAGCCATCGGCCGATGCGCGTGCTGCCCGCCTCGATCATGGGCTGGCTGTACGCCATGTGGTCAACGGTACCACGCTGGTGCCGTGAGCCACGTGCGCCCTTTGGGGGAAATGCGCCTCTGCGCTGCGCGGGTCTGATCGCCGTGCAAGAACAATCCGTAGACGGCTGGACCTGCACCGGTCACGTCCGCGCGGAAGGCTCCCAGCGCGCGTAGCTCGTCGGCCAAAGGTGACGACGTGAGGTCGTTCGGCGGGAGCGCGGCGAGGTCGCGTGGGCGACGAACGCCGGCGAGCGCGTCGAGGACGTTTGCCCTGCGCTCCTCGTAACCCTGCTCGCCGCTACGCACGTCGAAAGCGGCGTAGACGTCCTGTGTCGAGATCTTCCTCGCACCGCGGGGGAGGACCAGCAGGATCCAGTAGTCCTGCGGGAGCTCGAGCGACGTGAGCTCGGTCCCGTCCCCCGTGCCGAGCTGCGGGCCGTCCGCGAGGAAGTAGGGAACGTCTGCACCGAGCTCGCGGGCCAGCGCGCGGAGCTCCTCCTCGGGGAGCGGATCGTCGCGGAGCTCGTTGGCGAGCCGGAGCGCCGTCGCGGCGTCCGAGCTCCCGCCGCCCAGTCCGGCCGCGATGGGGATGCGCTTCTGAATCCGTGCCGCAAAGCCGCTCCCGTCGCCACCCGCGACGCGCTCGAGCGCGCGGTGGACGAGCGTGTCCCCTGCGAAGCCGACCACGCGGAGCTTCGTCGACCGCTCAACCGCAATGCGGTCCGAAAGCGCGATGCGCTGATAGACGGTGACGAGCTCGTGTCGCCCGTCCGGACGACGGGGCCCGACGGCGAGCGCCAGGTTGATCTTCCCCGCGGCGGCCGCTCGCTTCAGTGCAGCGCCTCCGCGAGCTGGAGGAATTCCGGAGGCGTGAGCTCTTCCGCCCTGACGGTTGCGAGCTTTCCGAGGCGCGCAATCGCAGTCTCTGCCCGGGAGCGGTCCACGAGTCCTGTGAGCTCGAGCGAATTGGCCAGGCGTTTGCGTCTGTGAGCGAAGGCAGCCTCGACGACCTGCTTGACCCGCGCGAAATCGTCGGGCAGGCCGGTGCGGCGGAAAGCGACGAGCGCCGAGTCCACGTTCGGGCGGGGCCGGAACACCGTGCGCGACACCGGGTGGTACCCGGTCCGTTCAGTTGCGAGCTGAACCAACACCGACACGGCGCCGTACGCCTTCGTGGAAGGCTCGCCGAAGAGACGATCGGCAACCTCGCGCTGCACCATCACGCACCACAGGCCGATCTCCGGAAGGCGGTCGAAGCTCTCCAAGATCAGCGGCGTCGCGATGTTGTACGGCAGATTCGCGACGAGCTTCGTCGCGCCGGGAGCCGTTTCCGCGAGGTCGAGCTTCAGAGCGTCCCCGAACCGGAGCTCCACGTTCGGCCGGCCCGCCAGACGATCGATGAGCTGGGGG
>WNGF01005364.1_pt1 | contig 16422 bp, 19 predicted proteins | sample 5400641 | NCBI WGS metagenome assembly WNGF01 (sample SAMN13153371, study PRJNA577476) | soil metagenome | isolation source: 80 cm soil or saprolite under grassland replicate 2 | place: USA:California | collected 2016-06-15
AACCTAGAGATACCTGGAACAACTCGGAACACCTGGAGACACCTAGGTTAACCTCAGGTTAGCCTCAGGTTAGTCTCAGGTTAGTCCAGGTATCTCCAGGTGTTCCGAGTTGTTCCAGATATCTCTAGGTTGTATTAGGACACCCCTTGGGGTACTTCCTAGGACGCTCTAGGCTCAAGGTATTTTTCCTGATGTGATACACTATCTTTACCAGGTGCATGGAGCATTCCCTTCATGTTGCAGCAAAACACTTCATAGAGACCATTGCCCCAACTTCACCATCATCAATCCGAAAAAATGGAGGCGCAGGTGATGAGTCCGGTTCAGAATCAGATGACCTTGATGACTTGAATGTGGGTGATTCCCTTGGCAAGGCTCTTGCCCTTGTAAAGCAAGTAAGTTCTCACTCAAAACATTGTCGCCAGGCTGCAGCTGACGAGTCTTAGATCCATAAATCCCCTCAAGCTAGGATGTTTTTCCGTTTATCTTGCATTCAAGTTGGTATCAAGCCTCTCGAATTGCTCCTCTGGATTCATACCCAATGGGCTTCTCTATACAAGTTCCTGGTCCACTTACTACACCTTCGATTGGTATGTATTGACTTTAATCCTCTGATTTTACTGATCTTGCGACGTTGTCAAATAGGGTGTTGATCAATTTGTTCTCCTTGCTGATACGAGTGAGCTTGTTCCAAATCTTTCTGGAACTCAAAGCTACGCCAATTTCCAGCTTATGAAAAAAGATTGGGATTGTCTAATCACCATTCACAATGCACTCCGGGTAGGTCAAACTTCATAAACCATAATACATAAGTATTAACTATTGGTACATTATAGGAGCCTTCAAATGTTCAGCAAACATTCTCGAGTGAGCGTTCACCCACAGTTTGGCACATTATCCCAAGCCTCGAGTTCCTGATCAAGCGCTGGGACTCCATGAGCACACAGTCTCAATACCGTGATGTGAAGACCCCGCTTAGAGAAGGGATTGAAAATCTACAGAAATGGTACAACTGTGTTGATGACACGTCATCAGCATATTTCATTTGTCTTGGTACAGTTCCTTTTGGCCTTTTGCTTCATTAAGTCTGGTATTCACCTCTGTCATCTAGTCCTTGATCCCAATGTTAAGGATCTTTACTGCCATCATCACTGGGAACAGGAGCAGTATAATAAAGGAATCAGCTGTCTTGAAGCCATGGTAAGGACTATTCTATATATATTTCCATAACTGATGTGGAGGCCCATTCTTTCAAGTTCAACGAGTACTATGTTACTCTAACTCCTGATGCTGAGAATGTTGCATCGACTTCAGCTTTAAACAGTAACCTTACATTTAAATGCTATAGAATATACTAACACAAAACTTAGAATCTGCTGCCGATGCTAAACTGACTTGTCAGTATGGTTGTTCGTATTTGCTTGAAGCAGTTCAGTCTTTCGAGAAGGAGAAAAAGGCTGGGAATCCCCGAGATGAGTTAACTATGTATCTTGAGGCAGGGATCAAGGTGGTATCAGATGTAATTTCGTGGTGGGGGGTGAGTAATTGTAATGATATATTTAATTTATCTCATATTGTCCCATAGCATCAGTCTGACACGAAATATCTGACTCTTAAACGGATTGCCCGTGATTATCTGGCAATCCAGGGCTCTTCAATGCCATCCGAACACGCTTTCAGTTCAGGTGGCATTACAGATCAAGTCAATGCAGCAGCTTGATGATAGAAATGTTTCAGGCGCTTCAGATACTCAAGAGCGCTTACCGGAATGGACACATTTCAGCTGCTACTCAGGCTTTCCAGCACCTTGATGCCTTACTCATGTCTCTGAATGCTGCCATGGATGAGGATGGTGGTGACTAACTTCTGTATAAATATATTTATAAATAAATTGATTTTTTCAAATAAATATGGTTCAGTTCTGAGTTCAACCACAGGAGAACCGGAACCGGACCACCTTCTGAACCAAACCTCAGGTCCAGTTCAGGGCTCACTGAGACAGCCTGAACCAAACTGTCAGTCAGGTTCTCGGTTCTGCCAAAGTGGTTGGAAAACCGGACCGAACCGAACCTTGGCAGCACTAAACCCACCTGTCCACTGTGATTTCGACGCCGCGAGATGGGAAAACCCCTTCACCATCCTCGTTCACCTCAATTTCGATGCCAGGAGGTGTGGAACCCACTCCACCACCCCCGTTCACCTCCTTTTCGATGCCAGAAGGTGGGGAACCCCTCCACACCTCACTGTGAGACCTGAAGTGTGGGAAAAAACAACCTGACATTCCATCTGAATTCGATGTAATTTTCAACTGTTTTCTACTATACTTTCAACAATTTTTGAAGGAAATTACACTATTAATTACATCAATTTTTTATGTAATTTTCGCCTTCAAATAGGAATATTTCCCAACAATAGTAGTGGAATAAAACACCAATTAAGGTTGTGTGGAGTCGTAATTTGTGACCATATATTAAAGATTCACAACCCCAAGAAAGTGGAATTTCAACAGTAAATTCCACTCTTATTACTGTCTTTTTCAACCTTTTAAAATGTATGAATATATAACATTCACAACGGTATGTAAGGTAATAAACCATGATATCAGTCAACTATTCCAGCCGGATTTTCTTGCCATTTCGCGCTACATTTTTCTTCGTTCCAGCAGCCGCCTCCTGATCATCCACATCCACATCCTGTTGCGCCTTTCTCTTCGTTCCTGCTCCAACAGTCGCCAGTTTCTTCGCAGCTGCTGGTTTCTTTGCAGCCACCGAAGCCGCCGATTTATTTGCAGCGGCCGACTCGGTTTTCTTTGCAGCAGCCGACTTCTTTGCAGCAGCCGACTTCTTTGCAGCAGCCGACTTCTTTGCAGCAGCCGACTTCTTTGCAGCAGCCGACTTCTTTGGAGCGGCCGACTTGGTTTTCTTTGGAGCGGCCGACTTGGTTTTCTTTGCAGCGGCCGACTTCTTTCCAGCCGCTGGTGTCTTTGCAGCCACCGGTTTCTTTGCATTTGGTGTAGCCACCCCCAGGTCACCACCTAACCCACTAGCCTCCATCCACTCATCAGCCTGGCCGTCATAACCCACGTATATGTCGTCATGATTGTCGTTCTCATGATCACCCATGGCCACCTCCCCATTGTCCTTCCTCTTCTCACCTCCCTCATCTCCGTTCCTTTCCTCATCTTCATCTCCAATCCCAATCCCTCCAATCCCGATCCCTCCAACCTCATCTCCGTTCCCTTCGTCCTCATCTCCGTTCCCTCCATCCTCATCTCTGTTCCCTTCGTCCTCATCTCCGTTCCCTCCGTCCTCATCTCCGTTTCCTCCATCCTCATCTCCGTTCCCTCCATCCTCATCTCCGTTTCCTCCATCCTCATCTCCGTTCCCTCCATCCTCATCTCCGTTCCCTCCACCCTCATCTCCGTTCCCTCCACCCTCATCTCCGTTCCCTCCGTCCTCATCTCCTTTCTCTTCCTCATCATCCCCGTTCCCTTCCTCTTCCTCTTCCTCTTCCTCTTCCTCATCTTCACCGTTCCCTTTCCCATCCTCTCCTGCCTCATCATCGTCTCCCTCTTCGTCATTTGGATCTGCACGCCCGATGCGCCTCTGGTAGGTCCGCTTATTTTTCAATAAAGTCTTCATTATCTCGAATGTTGCCCAATTTCCTTCATACCGTTTCAACTGTTCATGTCGGGACTTTGCCTGTATAGTATATAGTTAAAAAAAGGTGAATGAAGAAATCAGAATACACACTACTTCTGCCACTTTCGCTAGGGATGCTAAGTCTTGACGTCGCCAGCTATCAAGCGGCATACCCCCACGAATCAGAACATCTCGAACAGTTGCCTGATTTAAGTATTAGACCAAAGCCAAACAGTCAAAACAAAAAGAAATACTCGGCAATGTGAATAGAGTTTTTTGTCGTCAGCTAGACCCATGTCATGTTGAAGTTTGGTGATTTTGTCGGGGCGTGGAATCTCTTTCAATGTTTTCTCCACAAGATTGACGGCTTGACTTTCCCTCAGCTGTTCGATCTCCACTAGACAAGACTTAGCTGAAGAATCGAGAATAAACGGATAGACAAACCTCGCTGCTTTGCAATCGTCGCCAGCAGAGCAGCAGTATCTGCATCTGACGAAGTGCGTGCCTGGAGGGGAAGAGATTTCTTGACAGGCTTCGCTACTGGTTTCGGTTGAGTGCTTGAGGCGGTGATCACCTTCGTAACAGAAGGTGTATGGGCCTTGATATTCTCCTTTCCCGACTTTGAAAAAGTTGAGGTTACTTTTCGTTGAGAGCCTTTCGAAGTGAAGGACACCCTTGGCACGCTTGGAGTCAGTTGAGCCATGGCGCTTGAAGTGAGCAATGGTAAGAATTGTGGAGGTTAAATAGAAAAAGACCACATTGCCATACGCTGAACCCCGACATCGCCAGTGGACGAGATCTTCGGAATATGCTACGGAGCAAGCCCAATCAAAAGCCAAGACTCCGAGGGACGAGGACAGGTACGCGCCTTTTCAAAAAATGCGGAGTCGGATCCTCTTAATACATCGCCTTGCAAAGGGTCTAACGGGATGAGAGGCGCGCCTTTTCAAAAAATGCGGAGTCGGATCCTCTTAATACATCGCCTTGCAAAGCGTCTAACAGGTGAGAGGCGCGCCTTTTCAAAAAATGCGGAGTCGGATCCTCTTAATACATAGCCTTGCAAAGCGTCTAACCGGATGAGGCGCACCTTTCAAAAAATGCGGAGTCGGATCCTCCTACTACACAGCCAAAGGGTCTGCCTGTGCACACAGCCAAATGCTTCGGTTAAGCAGTCTTTAACAATTAAAAGGGGAAGGTTCCTAACAAACCATCCCATTCTACCCCCCCACAATGCTCTCCTCACCTATTTCAAATAGTCGTGATAGTAGTCCTTGGAATGACTCCAAAGATGATTCCTCGCCAGAGCCTACAATATGTAAATGTCAGAACCAGCTTGCACATTGGAACTGGAATGGCGTTATGCATAAAGACTTGCCGGAATTATGCAAAAGAACCATAGGAGAAAATGCGCCGACATCTCAAAAAAAAGGTAAGTAAATGTTCCATATTCCCCGAGGCAAGAACTGAGAAACATACAAGACGAACCTGACAACGATGCCAATGAAGACTCTTCGGCTACCGAGTCAGATCGTGAGTGGGATCCTGAATGGGAACATGGTAAGAGTCAAGACCAACTTACTTGAAATGTAAAAGAGCTGAACTTAGCTTGTAGTCGTCATTAGACGAGCGCATCGTAATCGACTTCAGGATTTGGTCAGGAATGCGGGCGGGCGTCTGGAGGGCACTAACCTCGTGAACACCAACATAAAAGACATTGTGGACAAAGGTGACACGAAAGACCCAACTTGCACAAAGGGTCGTAAACGTAAAAGATCGGACAAGGAAAATTTGGGTAGAACGGAGATCCGCATCAAGTTTCGTGGTCTGAAGAAGGAGTCGAAGGTGAAGATATCTGTAAAGATTAGAACCTAGGACATCATTAATTAAGTTGACGAGGCAAGGAAGCAAACACAAACACAACTCACTAAATTGTGGCTGGAGGTATCATGAACTCTGTGCGAAGTAGTCAGCATCTTATAATATAGGTCTCATATGCATCTGGAACAAAACTTTAATAGATTTGACAACAAAAAAAGCGGGCAAACAAATCATAAACTACTCATGATCAAAAAGGCGGTGAGGAATCTGCGCTGCACGTCCAAAGTAATTGAAGAATTGTTGACAATAGTACTTCGCAACACACTTCTCCATCTCTTCTCTGGCCTTTCGAGAGAAACCACGGAGGCTGTCAACCGAGGCGCCCAGAATCACGGGTTTGTCTCCTCTCCATGATTTCATGACAAGGACTAGGTTAGTGACAAAATGAAAGCGGTCGTCCACATTGTCTGCGGCCAATCCAAGATTTTGCGACGGAATAGGAACATGCCGGAATGAGCTTGGATGAAAACACTGCGAAATCATGATTTGCCTTTCGAATAGTTGAGCAGTGTCCGATATGTCCAAATTGGCACATGCACGACGATCCAGTGACTGGAATTCGTGAATGAAATTGACCTCAAACAGCTCCCATAGAATCTCTCGGACGACAGCATCAGGAAGCAACACTTCGCGGGGGTAGTCCTTGCCCTGCCAGATAATCGGCCCCGCCAAACCCCTTCGCATTTTCACCTCTGGGTACATATTGGATTTCGGAAAAATCATCTCCAAGCTCTCTTGTCGACGACGTGCTGCTTTAGTTTTTTCCTTCCCCAGAACATCCAGGTCAATCGAAAGAAAAGAACGCCAATTTTGGTTTGACATTGCAAGAGACGGTTCTTTTACCACACGCATGAACCAGGCGTCACGAACTTGCAGCCATGACTGAAAATATTTTGCGGCAGTGGCTGGGTTTATGAAAAGACCGGGGTCAGGAAACGTGTAACAGCCATAGCGCTTCTGCGTCTTGGATGTTTCGACGAGACAAGCAGGCGATTGGTCAACAGCCCGTAGTCCAGCACTCCAGGCGGGAATCGAGAATGGAGCGAAAGGGTGGTTTATAGGAGAAAATTTGTCGCGACCACTGGTTTGGATAGTCGAGGCTAATAAATCATTGTCAAGAAAGCGGCCTGTAACAAGAATAAAATTTGACATACAAGACACTCCTGCTGAGAACTGTGAACCTTCAGGAGGTATTATATTGCGATCAGCGGGTTGAATAGTCGAAGGATTTGGGGCTTTGGAAATGATGAGAAAATGGTTTGCACCAAAGGCAAATTTACTAACCGTTTGATGACTCGCCCCCAAATGGGTCCTGGAATACCAACCACGTTCGTGAATAAGTATGGATGGCAGCATGTCTATTAGGATTGGTCGCATAGCCACGAAATATTGGGGGAATGGGCGGATCGTGTTGCGAAACGCATAAGACGTCAGAAGGGTTGATGGGGGCAACAATTTCCAAGATGTTGCATTCGCAAGGAGTATCCCAGATTACGGTAGGTTGGAGGAACCAGACGGGTAAACCTGCCGTGTGGAAGTCCTGGACTACACGCGCAATATTAGTGAAGGCCCCTACACAGTTTGCGACGGTTTCTGCTGCAGGCTTTTTCCCATCCATACGCGGTTTATACAGTTCGAGGTAATCCAAACAGCCGCGAAGTTCGAGGAAATAGCGCTGGAATTCGGTGACGCCGAATCGCATCTCAAAAAATGTAGTCTTCAACGAAGCAAGACGGATGTATGCGTCTTGCATTGCCTTCAGTAGTGATAGAAGAAGATTATTGGGCTTCGGGGCAGTCTTTCGGTAGTCTTCAATCCTATTCTCCAAAACCAACATCAATGCCTTCAACGAGAACAGTTTTAACCTCGACAGCTCGCCCAATCCATCAACGATGCCGCCACCAAAAGACTTGAAGTCATCGCGGGTCGGGTTCCACCACATGATCGAAAGAGAGTCGTGGGGATCGTCAGGTTTTCTTGGGATGGCACCTAGGTGACAATAACCCTTGATCCAAGGCTGTGGCCAAAGCGAAGGATCGTCCGGACCATAGCGAAGATCGGCACGGAGATGAACCTCTCTTCTCTGCATGGGTGGGAGAAATATTCGATCTTGGTTGGGAGTTCTACAGACAAAATCCTTGACAACTGCAGCAACTCTTCCATCAAACGGACCAAGGGTTGCTGTAGGAAATCAGCATAAATAAGTAGTGCTAGAAATGGTTGCCCACCGTCGGGATTTCGCCTAGCAAGGAGGAGATGTTGATTGAATGTCTGCGGCATCTTTGCACGAAAACAGGAAGTCAAAAATTAGGATATGTGGATGAAGATGGTGGATGGGTTGACGCGAAGTCTACACCCTGGACGACGCGAAGTCTAATCCTCAGCTTAAGCGACGCGAAGTCTAACTCAAACCGCCCATGTTTTGACTAGAGAAAAGGCAAGAGATACTTACCAAGGAAGTGATGACTGGCAACAAATTCCGAATCACTACATTTCAGCGAGAGAAAGGAGGCTCTTACCAAAACTTAAAACCCTAAATGGACGAGAGAGAAATCAGTAACGATTACTGTGAAGAAAGATTCAAATAGCACACTCATGATGAACAGACGAGAACTCACCAAACCAAAACGGAGGAAAATAAACCAGGAGTGGGTCGACGCGAAGTCTAGACCCTGGGGCGGACGCGAAGTCTACACCCTGGACGACGCGAAGTCTAGTCCCAGCTTAAGTGACGCGGAGTCCACCTTAAGCTGCCCGTTTCGTTTTGAAGAGACTCACTTAGTCGCAGATTCGTAGAAGAGAAGATTTGATTATGTAATGTTGTTCACTCTTTGGTTGTTCATCTTTGTTTGTCCGCGGTCTCTAATTCGATGTCGAGCTCTCACCATCGATATCATCTTTCCTCTCACCACCGACTCCTCCCAGTGTTCGTTTCCCCGTCACGACCTAGACTTCGCGTCAGTCATGAATCTTGGCCTAGACTTCGCGTCGGTCAGACACTGGTCCTAGACTTCGCGTCGGTCCAGTTGTTGATTGATTAGACTTCGCGTCGTCGATCCTTTGTACATGTGCGACTGCAAGATCTCTACGGCCTCTGTGCGTGTGCCATACTTTTTTCCCCGCTGTTTTGTTCTGACCTGCTGCGATTTCAGGCTATGCATTTCTGGGCTGTTCACGCACTGCCATACCTTTAACCTCCGACGCGTCCAAGTCATCCCACACTGGTATATAAAGTCTATCAAGCTAGGTGATCCGACTCAGCTTTTCCTCTACCATGGCCAAGACTTGTTGCACATGCGGTTGTGGGCGAATGGTGACGCACGCTACGAAACAAAATCACCTAAGAGGCCGTGGAACGATTGCGCTCCGAGCCAGAGTGTTGGATGAAACCGAATCGTTGAGGGGCATTGCTGGAGGGCGACAGGAACGAGTCCTCCACCAGAACCCTAGGAAACGGGGATCCTCTGGACCTGACCAGGGCACCAGCAGCTGTAAACGGCTCAAGGCATCTCAGCTTGAGGCGAGTCCAGAGCCCGAGGCGAGTACCTTTCAAGCGGACATAGACCTTGCGGATGACCTTGCGGATCCATTTCAAGTTCCTGCCGTAGTGACACAGTCGAGCAATTTTGTAGAAAGAACTCGCCATACGATGGAACAGCGCTGGGGAGCTCGTCGAGATAATGATGATGATGATGGAGGTGTCAATGTCGAAGATGAAGACGATACGACCGACGGGGACGAGGACGAGGACGAGGACGATGGAGACGACAGCCAAGACGAAGATGTCGGAGACGACGAGGACGACAAAGACAATGAACGCAACCTACCAGGTCTTTCTCTTTGGGAAAAACTAGGTGAAGACTTCGAGCGTGAGGCTGCATCTTTAGGTTTGTCCTTATCTTGTGAATCACCTACTCCGCTAATGATTCTTTAGATGCAAAGTGTCTTGGAGAATCAGATCTTAGCCTACTTCGTACTTATACACTCAAAGTTGAGGATCACCTTTCTGATCGTACCTTCTGCCGACTTGCCAAGGCTTATCCGGACTCTAGTCACGCAACCTTAAAAATGACCAAGAAGCGTGTTCGATCGCTTGCTGGATTTCAGCCTGTTCGATACAGCTGTTGTATAAACAGCTGTGTTTGCTACATTGGACCGTATGAGGATCTCACCGAATGCCCGAATTGCAAGGAAGCTCGATTCAAGGCCGATGGAAAACCGCGAAAACATTATGACTATCTCCCTGTCGTACCTCGGTTACAAGCTATGTCGGCAAACTCTATTCATGCAGGGAAGATGCGCTATCGAGCCAATCACGAACATGAGCCTGGTGTTATCAAAGACGTTTTTGATGGCTCCCATTACCAGTCGTTACTCAACACTATTGTCCCTGCTGGTATGGACGATCCGTATTTCTACTTTTCTGATAAACGCGACATTGCACTTGGCCTTTCGACGGACGGTTTTTCTCCATTCAAGAAGCGTAAGAAGACGTGTTGGCCCATCATTCTTTTCAACTTCAACCTTCCTCCTGAAATACGCTTCCAGAAGAAATATTGCATTCATGTTGCCACAGTCCCTGGTCCGAAAAAGCCTTGGGATTGGGATTCGTTTGCTTGGCCGCTCATTCAAGAACTGATTCAGCTGGAGCTAGGTGTCAAGGCCTTCGACGCAATTGACCAGGCATTATTTTTTCTCCATGCCTTCCTCATCCTGGCATTTGGCGACATTCCCGCTATGGCTCTGATCATGCGCATGAAGGGGCAGAATGGTATCAGTCCCTGTCGAATCTGTGACATCAAAGCGGTTCGCTTCAATTCTAAAACTAACTATGTCCCCCTACAAAGAGACAAGATTCGTGGAGCTCAACCTGCTCGATATGATGCATCTAATCTCCCCATCCGCACTCATGAGAAGCTAATGCAACAAGCACGCGACGTTGAAATGGCACCCGACAATGCCACACGAGAAGATCTCGCTAAAGAATATGGGATTAAAGGTACACCCGTTCTGAGTTCCTTGTCTTCGGTTTCGTTTCCTTCCTCTTTCCCATTCGACTTCATGCATCTCATCTGGGAAAACCTAATCCCCAATCTCATTGACTTCTGGACTGGCGCGTTCAAAGACTTGGACCACAATGACGAGGGATATTTTATTACGCCGCATGTCTGGGAGCAAATTGGAGCTGCTACAGCAGCATGTGGGGCAACAGTTCCATCGGCCTTTGGGGCTCCGGTACCTGACATTGCAAAGCACCGGTCCACAATGAATGCCGAGATGCATGCTAATTGGACGCTGTATATCGCTCCAGTCGTGTTGCGCGGAAGGTTTAAACGGCCTCAGTACTACCGACACTTCATGCAGCTTGTTGGCCTTCTCAAGCTTTGTTTGGAATTTGAGATTTCAGAAGCCATGCTAAACCAAATAGAAGAGGGTTTCCAATCGTGGGTGGAAGGATACGAAAAGTAAGCACGTCTTGTTTTCCTCTCATGTATCGCACTTAAATTGATATAGGCTGTACTACAAAAATGATCCCACTCGGCTTTCCGCCTGTCCCTTGACTGTTCATGGTCTTCTGCATATTACATGGGGTATCAAGGTAGCTGGTCCTGTCTGGGCTTACTGGGCTTACCCCATGGAGCGTCATTGCAACACATTACTTCAATCGATCAGAAGCAGACGCCACCCATACGCATCAATTACTTCCTTTGTCAATGCAACTGCACAGCTCGATCAAATCCGACTTTTGTATGATCTCGAGTTACGCCTGGATCCTGACGAAAAGGAAGGCAACAAGCTTGTACATAATTCGTGTATGTTCTATTAATCACATTGGTCACTCATCTCTGAATTTAATAAACAGATCCGGAGTATATGCTCGCTCCTCCCCGCCAGCTCGAAATCTTACCCCTCTCAATACGAAAAAAAGTTTGGGCTTGTTTAGCTACCCGGTTCAATGTCCAGTTGAACGTTGTTAAATCAGTTATCAAACTGGATCAGCCAATTACCCAGTACGGCAGAGTCAGTCGTCTTGAAGGAGGCGATCTTATGATTGGCCGCCACCTTGTCAAAGCGGCTGAGGACAGCCGGGATGCATCCTTTGTTCGAGTGGGTCTTGCCTTGTTTCCATATATGCAATTTCTGACCATGTACAGTACACACAATTTGTAGATCGACATGCTCACAACCGTAGAAAAACCCCGGACTTCGAGTTGCAAAATTTCTTTGGCCAACTATGCCGTATTCTCCTTTTAGAAATGCCATCAGCACAACGATTGAACTTAGACGAGCCGACAACGGTCATCTTAGCGCTAATTCGGGAAGTCAAAGCAACATTAAGGGAGGACATTTATTACTACAAGGATTTTGGCGTTGAGGAGGTTGTTGATATGAAAACGGTGCAGTGTGTTGTTGGAAGAGTGAAGGACAGGGGCGAGTGGGCTATTGTCGATCGGAGCAATATCATGGGAAACTGAAACTATTGTAAGTATTTTATGTCATCTTTGCCGAGGTAAATAACAGATTTTTCACTGTAGCTACACCTCTCATACTTACAGTTGATGTTTTCCACTATGACCTCTTCAGGCCCCTTCAGAACACGTACTCTTGAATTTTCACGTTCACCTTTTAAAAAGCCAAGAGCCCGGTCCATAATAACAGGAACGGCTGCCAACATTACCCTCTGTCGAATTGGGAGAGTCATTCCTTCGTTTCCTGGCCGAGTTCTACCTCGTAGTCATTTCATTTGCAACAATCAACAATATTTCCACGTCGACTAATCTCGACAGGGAACACGCTCTCATTTTCAATCTGAATATGCGGCCTTCATTTGAAAAGGAGCAATTGTCCTACCTCCGTGTACCTGCTCACGAACGACTTGCACCTTTCATTAATTGGCAATTTCCCCCTTTCCGAACTCCTCTTCAATTTGATGACTATTCGCATAGTCTACGTCTCACAGAAGGATATTGAGATCTTTCGACATTGCATCTCAACAAAGTGGATGAATATAATTATCCGCTTGACCATAGGGATCTTTTTGGTTGATATGATCGCGATGCGCAACTACTACTCTATCGCCTTCCCTGGATAGTCGCTTCCAGATGGAGTCATTGCTTCGGAACATGGCAATTGATTTTAAAGAAGCGAACACAATGTATCCCGTGGTTTTGCAGACAAGGGAAAAGAGTTGGTGGCAACCGCGAAACTTCAGGGACGAGGCCGATCTTCCCTTCAATTTCAAGAATGATGTTGCAATTGATCTCGTGGTGTTATTCAACAACATCATGCGCATAATCTCCTTGAGATATCACTCTCGCCCTGTTCCTGCCCCTTGGTGCAATATTCCTACAAAACCCCACTCTTCTAGAGATCTCACTCTCGCCTCCCCACATCCTCCGCAATATACCTACGAAGTACAACATCATTACATCTCTGGACCTACGGTTTCCATAAATTCCTCAAGTCTTCAAGTTCCCACTTGCTCTCGAGCATCTGCAAGATTTTATTTATTATGCGTACTCATTTTACACCGGGTAAGAAGTCTCGAAGAGCCAATTTTCAAAGTGGGTGGTTGGAAACACTGGGGGACTTAACTAGGTGCCGGATGGCGGAGGTGTTGGAGCAGTCGGGTTGAGCGGTTAGTTGACGAACCAGGCGGTTGCAGTGGCTATGAGCGGCACAGACCAAGTCGAAACCAAAATTCCTCAATCAGCATGAAATTACTAAGCGACTGTCCTGCTGCTCGTATCGACGATAGTCTCCGACAAGCATTGGAGTCGTTGCTGCACGCATGATAGATATGGAGCCTAAGAAGGAGATGATGTCAGATTGCAAGGGATTGGTATGGTGCGAGTCTGGCTGAACAGCCCAAGACGAAGAAATTACATCACTACTTGGAATTATTGGAGGTGGAAGGTGGAAGGTGAGGAGCTGAGAGGTTGTTACCATTTCATCAAGAGGTATGATTTCTTTTTAAACAGTATATCAATTTAACTCACGTTATTGCACATGCTAGCTTGACTACCCTTCACCCTTCCTTATCTCCCGAGAATCTATCCTACCTCTCTTTTCCCAACCGCTTCAGGCACGCCGAGCATCACCAGACTCTCGTGCCTCGGAGTTGTTTGTTCTCGACTCTTTCAACGCGACAATGGCCAGAGACTTGCTATCGAAGGTGCGGAGGAAAGAGAGTGGCTGATGATGGCAGTGATGAACATCGGTGCTATCTTGGAATACGGAAAAGCTGGAGGCATGGTGAGGAGATTTGGTGGCCTCGGTACGAAAGAGGGAGCAAACACAGTGGGAGGTGCTTTGCAAGCTCAGGCCGAAATAACTATGATGAGGGTCATGGCTAAGAAAGCTGCTATTCCTGGCGCAGTCGTACGGACTGCCGCAATGGCCGAGGAGGGCATGGATATAGACGATGAAGGGAAGGAGAGGGATAGGTCTCCAGTCATCCCGGCGGCAGAAACAGCTTCAGACGTGGAACTCCCGCCAGCATTCAAGTATTCCCTCCAACTTACCTTCGCCATGATATCTTTCATACTCAAGAAACCGTTGAGGAAACCTTCTCAGTATGCCGGCTCATCCCTAAATCCTTATCTGACCATCGTCTTAACGTTCTTGGCTACACTCGTGAAACATAGGAGTGTGCTTGCATTACTAGAGCGGAGTGTTCCCTGGGAGGAGATATCGATGGCCGGTTTCCTTTCTAGTGTACCAAGGAAAGTGATGATATCGCAAGGCTTGTCCTAACATTTAACCCACCAATGCTACTCGACCGCGAGACAAGTCCGAAAAGAGAGCGCAGCCAACTGCAACATTCTCAGATGTTGCCCACTCGGCAGCGGCCACCGTCAAAAGTTCTGTCCCAGTCTCCTCCACAGTCTTCGTCGTACCGTGAAAAAGAGAGGGACAGAGAGCTGTCCCCAAAGGTTTCCGCACAAGATGCCTGTTACCAAGTTTCAACACCATCTCTTTCACCTCGCCGACATCCCTAACAACCTCACATCGTCATTTCTCGCCCGCAGCCATCATCCAAAGACCGAGAGAAAGAAGCTGACCACGACTTCTCTCGGAAACTACGGATCTCATCTTCACCCCGACCTCATCATATTCACAGTCATGGTAAATCACCTAAATTGTTTGATCTTCATCATGATCCTATCCCGAAGAGACGATCCGGGGGCACAGAAGAACAGCTGTTCAGTGGTGAATGGGATTGAGAAAGGGAACGCGAATGAGAAAGAGAAAGGGAAAGAGATCCACGACAACGAGAACCCACCAATTCCATGAGTAGAGGCAATGCTTGGCAGCTTTTTGGTCATCCAAGGACCAAGGACGACCCAGTTCGTTTCTCTGTTTTGGCCCGCCGTTGCCCGCACAATCACAGGCTCAAATAACTTCGGTATTGAGCGGCACGATCGTGACCCGTCCTACTCCAAAATACTAATGATCGCGTCTCAGCATCTTCAATGTCCTCCTACGCCGCATCAATATTCTCTTCCGCATTCACGCTGTCGTCTACGACTGATGGATCATCAGCTTCTTCCGCTGGGCAAGTCCAAAGGAAATGGAACGGATGATTCTGGAAATAGTGTCTTCTCGATCCAATTGAAGAAGCTACTATATAGGGCATTGTCGAACTTGGAAACGAAGATCAAGCAAGAGGAGAGCTTTGTCGGGTCTTCGACCGAGGATGCGAATGCAGGGATTAATGACTTTGGTGGAAAAGAGAAGAGTTTGATCATCAAAGGGCCAAGGCAAGGGCAAAGAAACAACGGTGCCATATGCATATGTTGAACGGGAAGCGGAAAGGGAGTGTTGGAAGAAAATTATAGATGACCACAAAGAGTGCGTTGTTCTTCTCCGTTTATATAGGAATCACGGTACCTTAAGCTTTATCCAACAGACCTGCTAAAATCAGCCACAGTCTTCTCGAAATCTCACTCTCGCCCTCCCTTCCTGCCTCTCTCCGCAATATACCGACAAAGGACAACGTTAACGTCATTGTACGCCTCTGGACCTACGGTTTCCACAAACTCCTCGAGTCCCTTCGCCGTGCTTCCTTCAACTCTCCACTTGCCCTCGAACATCTGCAAGATTTCCTATTACACTCATTTTACACCGGGGTGACCGTCCTGCTGCTTGTTTCGACGACAGTCCCTCACTGAGCATTGGAGTCATTGCTGCAAGTAGCTACGGGCTTGGGTAGTTGACAACGGTTTCATTGTGAAATTACTATACATTAGGTTGTCTTTTTTTTAGTATATAATACTTAGTCTAACAATGGTAAAATCCCCCAAAAAATTCACATCGTTTTGTGGTGTAATTCATTTGCCTATTTATGGTTATAAAACGCTATGATAAAGGTTGTAAATTTCTTTCCACCAAAAAATGTAGTTTTTTACATTACACCATTAACCATCGCTTTTTTGGCATTCCCCCCTTTTCAGTCAATTTTCCCCACCCTTCGGGTCTCACAGTGCTTCTGGATATGTGAAATTTTGGAAAGATCTCTATCAAGTGAGTATAAGTCCGAACTGAATTGGTGGCAGCCCGTTCTGTCAGTGGTCCCGGTCATTGGTGGCACAAGGCAACGAATTTCCAAGATATTTAACTTTGGTCTCTTCGGGACACAAATGAGCTAGTACAGGATAGCATGTTTTGCCAGATGCACGATAATTGTTAAATTTACCATGCAACGCACTTAGGATATCCACTCATAAGCAATCCCGAGTCAAACAGCTGGATTCCAACCAAAGCCCTGGTAATCGTTGTGCATCAAAGTTTGTGCTCTGTAATGTCAGAGAAGAGGTTGACTGTTCACGAGATCACGAAGTGCGTGGAGGATATACTATTCGTTTCCTTGACACTAGCAAGCAACAAAAAATCTCACACC
>WNGF01009696.1_pt1 | contig 16421 bp, 9 predicted proteins | sample 5400641 | NCBI WGS metagenome assembly WNGF01 (sample SAMN13153371, study PRJNA577476) | soil metagenome | isolation source: 80 cm soil or saprolite under grassland replicate 2 | place: USA:California | collected 2016-06-15
TAACCGAAATACACAAGCACGCCGTCGCCCATGTATTTCGCGACAAACCCGTCGAACCGGCCGACCGTCTCGGCGACGGCGCGTTGGTAGGCGCCGACGACCTCGCGCAGATCTTCGGGGTCGAAGCGCGAGGACAAAGCGGTCGAGCCGACTAGATCGCAGAACATCACCGTCAGCTGCCGCCGCTCGGCCGCACCGGACGTTTCTCTTGCTGTAGTGGGAAATCCGGCCGGTTCCGGCGGCAGCGCTTCGCCTAGCTTGGCTATGGCATCGAGCAGGCGGCGGCGGTGGCCGATCGACGCAACGCCAAGCTCGCGCAGATCCTCCGTCGTCAGCCGACGCAGAACGTCTCCATCAACATCGTTGTCGCGAAACGCGGCCTCGTATTGGTCGAGGCCGAGGCCGCGCAGCCATTCGGCCACATCCATTGGGACTGCCTGATTCGGGCAAGTTTCGGGGCATCATACAACCCTGCCGCGGCATACTGTCCAGGCTGGGTTAGAGGCGCGCCCGCACGAAGCCCGAGACCGCTTCGACGAGCCGCCCGAGATCGTTCTTGAGGCGGTCGAAGGCGGGCAATTTTTCCAGTGTCTTCTGGTCCATGTAGAGCGAGCGGTCGACCTCGATCTGCAGGCTGTGGCGCCGTTCGGCAGGCCGCCCCTGCCGGCGCACGATCTCGACGCCCTTGTAGCCCTCGTTGATCCGCACGTCGTAACCCAGCCCGCGCAGGAAGCGGGCGACGAAATCAGTGAATTCCGGGCCGCAGGTCGTGCCGTCGCGATCTCCTAGCACGAAATCGCCGTGCTCGCCCTTAAGCCCGCCCCGCCGGTTGCCGCGCGACGGCATCGAATGGCAGTTGATGTGCCAGACCGCGCCGAATTCGCGGTGCAGCCGGTCGCAGGTCTCGTCGAGCACCCGATGATAGGGGGTATGGTAGCGCTCGATGCGAGCGAGAATGTCGTCGGGGCTCAGCTTGCGCTCGTAGATCGGCACGCCGGGCTGGGCGTGGCGGCGCACCAGACCGATCCGAGTAACCGGACGCGGCTTGAAAAACGGCGGCGGGGCACCAGCCAGCAGTCCGGGGTCGATATCGTCGGCGGCTCGATTGACGTCGAGATAGCTGCGCGGGAATGCCGCCCCGATCAGCGTTGCGCCCAGAGCGGGCGCCGCCCCGTACAGCTCGTCGACATAGGAATCCTCGGCGCGGCGCAGCACCGGCAGCGGACAGCAATAGGTGAAGTCGTCGGGATATTCGGCACCGCTATGAGGCGAATCGAGAACGAGCGGCAGCCGTTTGCCACTCGGCTCGCGGCGCCACAATACGCCCGGGATTTCCAAACCCGCTGCCACGCCTCGTCTCCAGTTCCCTCGCCGCGATCGCCCGGCGGCGCCGCGCGCCGCCGGTTGCGACGGTTTTTCATCGCATAGCGCGATATCGGAGGGAAGAGAGAAGCAGCGGGCTGGTCGTGCTGCGCGAGCAGGCCAGCCGGGAAGAGCACGCGATGCTAGCGCTGCGCGGCCGCGACGAGGCGGGCGAGGCCGAGGAATTTCGCCGGATCCTGCGGTTCGCCGTTGACCAGGACCTCGTAGTGGACATGCGGGCCGGTCGCCCGCCCGGTGCTGCCAAGGAAGCCGATCTGGCTGTGCGCCGCCACCCGCTGGCCGACCGACACGGTTTGGCGATGGAGATGGGCGTAGCGTGTCGCGATGCCGTTGCCGTGATCGATCTCGACGACCTTGCCGTAATCGTCGCGGTAGCCGGAATAGGTGACGGTCCCCGCCGCTGTAGCATAAACCGGCGACATGTAGGGAGCCCGCAGATCGATCCCGGTATGGTACGAGGAATGGCCGTTGATCGGGTCGCCGCGCACCCCGAACGGGCTGCCGACGTCGTAGCTTTCCAGCGGCGCTGAAACCGGCAACGCCTTCACGAGGTTGCGCAGGGCGGCGAGCTTTTCGGGGCTCAGACTGCCGCCCGCTTGCGGCGCCTGGGAGGCCGGAATGAACGGGCCGCCTTCGCCGCTGGTGACGCCGAATTGGGCGAACAGGTGCCGGACATCAACCCCGGCCGAGGCGAGGACACGCTCGACCTGCGACAAGCCATTGCGGTTGACCGCCGCTACGGCCGGTACGGGCGCTGCACGGGGCGCCTCGACGCGGGCCGGTTCAGCGGCCGGAGCCGACGGAATCACGACAGCCACCTGGCGCGGCTGCTCGGAAGCGGCAACGGATGGTGCAGCGGCCGCAGGCGCTGGCATGGGCCTCGCGGCGAGGACCAGCGCGGGTGCCGCAGCTACGGCAGGAGCCGGTGCGGCGACGACCGGGGCTGGCGCGACCGCTGCTACCCGGGGTGCGCTCGGCGCCGGCACGGCGGCGACTGCCGGCGCGGGCGCGGCGACCGGCGCCGCGGGTTCGGGACGCGCCTCGGCCACCGGGCGCGGCGCCTGCCGCGTCTGCAATGCCGACAGCTTCTGCTCGAGCTCGCCGACCCGCGTGCGCAAATGATCGCGCTCGGCGGCGGCCTTGTCGCGCTCGGTCGTCAACTGCTGGAGCTTCTTCTGGGTTTGATCGAGGCTGGTCTGCGCCTGCGATTGCTTTTGCTGCCCGTCGGCCAGATCGGCCGCGTCCTTGCTGAGCCGGGCGGCGAGGGTCGCGCGCTGCGCCTCGGCGAGGTGCAGATCGCGCTGCGCCTGGTCGAGTGCCCGCGTCAGCTGCGCCAGCCGGTCGGCTTTCGCGGTCTCGGAGACGGCGAGCTGCCGCTTTGCCTCCTCGCTCAGCGTCTCGATCCTGGCTTGCGCGGCGGCCAGTTCATTGTGCAGGCCCGCCAATGCATCCTGGAGCTCGACATTGGTGCGCTCGGCGCGTTGCGCCGCCGCCTGCTCGGCGCCGGCGACCCGCTTGAAATGGACATAACCCACAGCGCAATAGGTCAAGGCGGCGACACCGATCGCCGCGGCCGCGCAGGACGCGGCCAACCGGCGACGGGTCAGCACGAAGTCGATGCCGCTCTTGGCGAGCGCGCCAAACGATCGATGTTCGGGGAAGACAGCGCTTCCCCAGCGCAACAGATCGGTCACTCTACTCCCCCTGCTATCGTGTCCGAGCCGTGGCCGTCCGGCGCCGAGCGCCGAACCAGGCTGCGGAACAACAGGCACCCCAGGAGCCGCCGCCGTCTGCTCTAGAAGCCCAGCGCTCGCGGGACATCCGCCCCGAATGCGCCGACCCCCCACCCCGCATGACCGGCGTGCGGCATCCCCCAACGCGGTATCAGCCTAACGTCTCATGGGAGGTCATGCAACAGAAAATGCCGCAACGGGCGAGCATGATTCGCTGTATTTCCGGAAAAGACGAGAAGCTGTGGCGATTTGAATCAGTTAAAGAATAGTTATGCCGGGAAGGTAAAGCCTCGCTCGACCATCAGGGATTGTCGCCGAGCGGCCGTTCCGGGTCCGCCGCGGCCGGCTGTATTGGCAGCGATGCAACACTGCCTTGGGCCGATCAGCAAATTCAGACGCGCCAAACGAGCGGCGCGATAATTAAGCAACAATCAGCGTTGCGGATCGGCAACGCCGAACCAGGGCCGACAATCAGGCGGGAATCAGTGGATCCGCCGCCGGCTGATGCTCGGGCGCAAATTGCGTGCGGTAGTAATCGGCAAAGATGCCGCCGCGCCGCAGCAGCTCGGTCAGCGTGCCCTGCTCGGCGATGACACCGTCGCGCAACACGATGATCTGATCGCAGCGGCGCACGGTCGACAGCCGATGCGCAATGATGAAGGTGGTGCGCCCCTCCATCAGCCGCTCGATCGCTTCCATGACCAGGGCTTCGGTCTCGACATCGAGGGCGGAGGTCGGCTCGTCGAGGATCAAGATCGGCGCGTCGCGCAGCAGCGCGCGGGCGATCGTGATGCGCTGTTTCTCGCCCTCCGACAGCAAGACACCGGCTTCGCCGAGCTGGGTCTCGTAGCCTTCCGGCAAGCTCATGACGAGATCGTGGATCCGTGCCAGCCGGGCGGCGTTCTCGATGGCCGCGTGGCCGGCGCCGGGCCGGCCATAGGCGATGTTGTCGGCCACCGACAGCGGAAAGATCAGCGGCGGCTGCAGCACCATGCCGATCTGGCGCCGCAACGAGGGGAGCTGGTATTCCCGGATGTCGACCCCATCGATCGTCACGCTGCCGCTGGTCGGATCGAAAAAACGCGGAAGCAGCCCGAGCAAGGTGGACTTGCCGGCACCGGTCGGCCCGACGATCGCGATCTTCATGCCGGCGCCGACCACGAGGTCGATGTCCTGCAACACCGGAGTCTCTGGGCGGTAGCGAAAGCTGATGTCCCGCCAGCCGACATCGCCCTGCGCCCCTTGCGGCGGAAACTGACGCGGCCCGTTCTTCAGGTCGGCTTCGGTCTCCAGCACCTCGAAGACGCGGGCGGCGCCGACGCGGGCGCCGGCGATCAGGCCCCAGCTCTGGGTGATCTGGTTGATAGGGTTGTAGAGCTGCGCGAGATAGGAGATGAAGATGATCAACTGGCCGAGCGACAATGTCCCCGACATCACAGACCGCGCACCGGCATAGATCACGACCGCGGTGCCGAGTGCGATCACCACGTTGACCGCGCCCGAATAAAGCGTTTGCCAGTTATAAAGCCGCAAGGTGGCGCGCAGGCTGTCCTGGCTCGCCCCCATGAAGCGGCGGTGCTCCTCCTCCTCCTTGGTGAAGGCCTGCACGACCTTGATCGCCGACATGCCCCACTGCACGAGCGAATAGACGCGGCTGTCGAGGTCGCGCACCTCGGTCGCCACAACGACGATCTTGCGGTTGAAGCCGGAGATCAGCACGAACAGGATCGGCACGATGGTCAGCGCCAGGACCGTCAGCAGCGGGTCCATCGGAAACAGCACGATCAGCATGCCGGCGAGCAGGATCACCGCCGACAGGATCGGCAATACCCCGTTCATGATCATCGTCTGCACGGCAAAGCTGTCGGCGGTGATCCGGTACATCAGGTCGCCGACCCGCTGGCGGCTGTGATAGGCCAGGGACAGCCGCTGCAGATGCGCGTAGAGGTCGCCGCGCAGGTCGTTGACCATGTCCTGGCCGACCCGGATCGTCGTGTAATTGTGCAACAGGGTCAGCGCGCCCGCGCCGAGATTGACCAGGATCATGCCGGCGCAGGCGACCAGCAGCAGCACCGAAGCCGGCAATGACAGCAATTCGCCGAGCATACCGCCAGCCGGCCCCGGCTTGCCACCGAGCACGTAGTCGATGACCATCTGCAATGGCCATGGCTTCAGCAATTCGAAGCCGGCGATCAGAAAGACCTGGGCGAGCGCCCAGATGACCTGCCCACGATGGGCCTTCAGATAAGGCAGGAACTTGGCGACCATCGCGGGTTTCCTGCAGAGCGAGCCGGGATAGCCCCGGCGCCGCGGCTCAGATCGCGCGCGGCGCCCCGATCGAAGGCAGCGTGCGACCTATCGGTTCGGCCGGCATCAATTCCGCGTGGCGGGCCACCGCCTCGATGATGCGGTGCATCAACCGGCCGAAAATGACGAGATGCCATCCCGCCACGCCGAGGTTAACGACCCCGATCGCAAAAAAGATCATTGCCGCGACCGGCGATTCGAGGATCAGCCCGGCCGCCGTCAGCATCGCGCAACTGCGCAGCACCACCCGTGCCAGACTCGACATGCGCATCGCGCAGCGCACGCGCAGTAGCCGTTTCGGCCCGCCGTGGTTCTCGGCGCAGACGGTGACAAAGGCGCGGCTCCATAGGCCGCGCGAAATCTTGAGGTCCCACTTGCTCCAACCGGTGTCGGGCACGACGAAGTATTTCAGGGGCAGCAGAAAATCCATCAACCCGGCGAGCAGCGCCTCCTTTTCGGCGGCCGCCTCGCTCCAATAGCAGAGCGTGTAAGTGCGCGCCGGCCAGTCGATGCGGAGCCGCTGATCGACCGGCGCCAGGCCGATATGGTCCTCCGTCTGCATCGTCTTGACGCGCCATTTGAGGCGCTCCCAGCCGCGCAGCAACGGCCCCAGATAGATCAGCAGGGCGACCAGCGCGCGCGCCTTGATGCCGGTAAAGCGCGGATCGATCGGCGCCTTCAGCGCGCCATTGACGCACATCCCCCAAGTGGCGAGCAATGGCACCGTCAGCAGCCAGAACCAGCCTCCGGCGATGATCCCCGGCGCTGCCAGCAGCAGCGCCGCGACGCTCCATTCGAAGGTCAGGGGCAATAGCGAGGTCAGCGACGAGGGCGGCTCATACAAGGTCTGGAACAGGCCGCGCCCGAATACCCCGGAATAGATCACAGGCTTGCGCGACAGAAGCAGCGCCGCCGACAGATCGCCATAGATCCGGCCGAGCCATTTCGCCTGGCCGAACAGGTTGAAGCGGAACGGGTGCTTGGCGTAGACGAGCGCCTCGGCCTTGCCGTAGCCGCGCTGCTGATTGATGTAGGCGCGCACCGTGTTGCGGCGGAAATGCCAGACCACCGCCGCCGCACTGAAGCCGATCGCGTGCCCGGCATCCTGGAACCGCCAGCAGATGTCGACGTCGTCGCCGGCCGCGCGGTAGACCGGATCGAAGCCGCCGAGCGCCATCAGCGCATCGCGGCGAAACGCCATGTTGCAGCCGGCGATGTGCTCGGCCTGCTCGTCGCTGATCAAGACATGGGTCGGCCCGCCGGGCGACACGGCGACCGCGGCCGGAACGAGGCTGTCCTCGGGCGGCGGGAAGTTGGGCCCGCCGCAGGCGGCAAGCTCGCTCGCCTCCATTCTGCCGACGAGGTAGGTCAGCCAGTCGGGATCAGCGACGCAGTCGCTGTCGGTATAGGCAACAATCTCGCCGGTCGCCGCCTCGGCGCCGACATTGCGCGCCGCGCTCAGCCCCTTGTTCTCCTGGCTGATGATCCGGCAGAACGGGAAGCGCTCGGAGATTTCGAGAGTGCGGTCTTTCGACCCGTCATTGACGACGATGACCTCGTAATCGGGGTAGTCGAGCCTTTCGAGCGAGGCGAGGCACGCCTCCATCGTGCGCTCGGCATTGTAGGCGCACACCACGACCGAGACCCGCGGATAGCGCGGCAAGGGCGGCGGCAACGCCCCCTTGTAGCGCCCAGCCACCTCGTAGAAGGCGGGCTTCGGCCGGCGCTCGCGGTCGACCAGGCCGAACGCCCAATCCTCGATCAGGTGGCCGCCGGTGAACCACTCGTCGGTCCAGGCGAAGACAAAGGTGCCGGCGACGCCGGAAGCAAAGGCGGCGCGCACCTGCCAGCCGAGGATATGGCCCTGCTCCTGATCGCCGTTGCGCATCGAGTCGATGCCAAACTCGGTCAGCACCAGGGGCTTGTCGACCGCCAGATTGTGCAGCCGGGCGATGTAGCGGCGAAACGCGGTCTCGTCGTGCAAATAAATGTTGAAGCACAGGAAATCGGTGAAATCGATCGTCAGGTATTCGGTCGAGGGAAAGTTGGCGTAGCTGACCAGCACGCCGGGATGCTCGCTGCGGACCAGCGCGACGAGGCCCTTCAGAAAGCGCCGCACCGGCTCGGCGCCATGCCAGCGGATCATGTCCGGCGGGATCTCGTTGCCGACGAGATAGGCGAACACCGCGGGGTGGCGGCCGCAGGCGCGCACGCCCGCGGCGATCGCCTCGCGGATCTGCGCCTGGATCGCCGCACTGTCGAGAAACGCGACATGTTGCGACCATGGCAGCCCGACGAGGACCTTGAGTCCCGCCTCTTCGGCCGCATCGAGCAGCCAGAGCGGCGGCACGGTGAACACCCGCACCGTATTGATCCCGGCGCCGCGCATCAGCGCGAAATCCTGTTCGACGACGGCGACCTCGGGGAATTGCTCGCCGTGGCTGCCGATGCCAAACGGGCCGTAGGTCACGCCTTTGACGAAGTGCTTGCGCTCGCCGGCAAAAAAGAATTTGCCGTGGACCCGGACAGGACCGGAGGCCGGGTCTGTCGGGCCATGCAAGAGTTGGCTCGGTGTCGGCGCCTCGACCGCCACGCTGTCGCTGTCGATCGCGCTCATCTCGCCAGCTCCCGCGTTTCCGGGCGCGCCGAATGGTTGAACATCGTCGGCCGTCGCGTAATCCCCGAATTTATCTGTCATTTGCGATCCAAAACCAAGCGTTTAGCGGATGCGTCGACGGGAACGGGGCGTCACTGGGACGGACGCGCATTAGGCGGCGGTGCAGCGCGCTCCTCCCAGGCCAGCGCGGTGCGGATGATCGTGTCGAGATCGGAATGGCGCGCCTGCCAGCCCAGCCGCGTGCGGGCGAGAGCAGGGTCAGCGACGAGTTCGGGAGGATCGCCCGGCCGGCGCGCCGTCTCGCGAGAAGGCACCGGCCGGCCGGCGATCCGCTCGACCGCCGCGATCACCTGGCGCACCGAACAACCCTCGCCGGCCCCGAGATTGAGCGCGCCGCTGTCGCCGCCGGCCGTCAGATAGCCCAGCGCGCGAACATGCGCGTCCGCCAGGTCGGCGACATGGATGTAGTCGCGGATCGCCGTGCCGTCGACCGTCGGGTAATCGGTGCCGTAGATCTCGACCGGCTCCCCGGTACCGAGCGCGGCGCGCAGCACGCGCGGGATCAGGTGGGTTTCCGGATTGTGGTCCTCGCCGATTTCGCCGTCGGGATCGGCGCCGGCAGCGTTGAAGTAGCGCAGCGCTGCATACCGCAGCCCAAAGCCGCCGGCGTACCAATGCAGCGCCCGCTCGATCGCGAGCTTGGTCTCGCCATAGGGGCTAAGGGGCGCCTTGGCGGTCGTCTCGGTGATCGGCAGCCGATCCGGGATGCCGTAGACCGCGCAGGTCGAGGAGAAGACGATCGTTCCGACCGCCGCCTCGCGCATCGCCGCCAGCAATGCGAGAGTACCGCCAACGTTGTTCCGATAGTAGATTTCGGGTTCGGCCACCGACTCATCGACATAGGCAAACGCAGCAAAATGCATCACCGCGCCGATCTGATGCTCCCGCAGCGCGGCGACGAGGCGCTCGCGATCGTGCAGATCGCCCTCTAGAACCGGACCCCAGCGCACCGCCTCGCGATGCCCGCGCGACAGGTTGTCGTAGACCACCGGTCGGTAACCGGCGTTGGCGAGCGCCTTGCAGGCGTGGCTGCCGACATAGCCCGCCCCACCCGTGACAAGGATCGATTGCGACATCCCACCCTGACCGGTCAATCTTCCAAATCTCAGCGATAACGGAAATTTCGCCGTCCTCTTCCATTACTCGGGGGTGCGTCAGCTCGACGCGCCGAGCGGCGATCGGAATAACCGCGCGCGGGTGTCGTTCTGCGCTGCAATGGCTACGGGCATGACCCGGCCGCCGCGATCGGGTAAAGGAATGCTGAATATTTCCGGTTATTCGATCCCGCCGGTGCCAGGTTTCGGATCGGGTTCGGCACACGTGGTCACCCAGGGGAGTTCGCGTCCATGCGCATCGCGATGATCGGGACAGGATATGTCGGCCTGGTCTCGGGCGCGTGTTTCTCGGAATTCGGCGTCAATGTCAGCTGCGTCGACAAGGACGCCGGCAAGATCGACCGGCTGTCGCGCGGCGAGATCCCGATCTACGAACCCGGCCTCGACCAGCTGGTGGCCGGCAATGCGGCGGCGGGGCGGCTGCGTTTCACCACCGATCTCAAAGCCGCGGTCGCCGACGCCGACGCCGTGTTCATAGCCGTCGGCACGCCGTCGCGGCGCGGCGACGGCCATGCCGATCTGAGCTATGTCTTCGCCGCCGCGGCCGAGATCGCCGAGGCGCTGCGGCAAGGCGCCGGCGAGCGGACGGTCGTCGTCACCAAATCGACCGTGCCGGTCGGCACCGGCCGGCGGGTCGAGCGGATCCTGAGCGAGGCGCTGCCGCAGGGCGGTTTCGATGTCGCCTCCAACCCGGAATTTCTGCGCGAAGGCTCGGCGATCCAGGATTTCATGCGGCCCGACCGGATCGTCATCGGCACCGACAGCGAGCATGCCCGCACGGTGCTGCGCGCGCTCTACCGGCCGCTTTATCTGCTCGAGACGCCGATCGTGTTCACCACGATCGAGACCGCCGAATTGATCAAATACGCCGCCAACGCCTTTCTCGCGACCAAGATCACCTTCATCAACGAGGTCGCCGATCTGTGCGAGGCGGTCGGCGCCGATGTCCAGGACGTCGCCCGCGGCATTGGCCTCGATGGCCGGATCGGCGGCAAGTTCCTGCACGCCGGCCCGGGCTTCGGCGGCTCGTGCTTTCCGAAGGATTGTCAGGCGCTGGTGCGGACCGCGGAAGAGGCCGAGACGCCGCTGGCGATCGTCGACACCGTGCTGCGCGTCAACGAGGCGCGCAAGCGCCGCATGGCCAAGCGCATCACCGCGGCGTGCGGTGGAACGGTCGAGGGCAAGACGTTGGCCGCGCTGGGGCTGACCTACAAACCGAATACCGACGACATGCGCGACAGCCCGAGCCTGACGTTCCTGCCGGTGTTGTGCGATGCCGGCGCGAGGATCCGCGCCTTCGACCCCGAAGGCATGGCGGAGGCGACAAAGCTGATGCCCGAGCTGGATTATTGCACCGACGCCTATCAGGCGATGGAAGGGGCCGACGCGCTGATCCTGATCACCGAATGGAACGCGTTTCGTGCGCTCGATCTCCAGCGGGTCAAGCGCCTGCTGCGCCAGCCCTTGGTGATTGACCTGCGCAACATCTACAAGCCGGAGGAGATGCGCGCCGCCGGCCTGGTTTACCACAGCATCGGCCGCCCCGAGACCGAACCCGCGGGCGGCACGCCGGACGGCCGCGAGCCCGCCGGCCTGCGGGCGATCGGCTGATCCGGCGATGCCAAGCAACCCGAAGGACGCTCCCATGCATGCTGTTCCGAAGCGAATCCTCGTTACCGGCGGTGCCGGGTTTCTCGGCTCGCATCTATGCGAGCGGCTGCTCGCCCGCGGCCACGACGTGTTGTGTGTCGATAACTACTTCACCGGCCGCAAGGACAACATCGCGCACCTGTTGCGCGACCCGCATTTCGAGGCGAACATGCTCGGTCTCGCCAAGCGGCTTAAGGCCAAGATCCTGCAGGCCTCGACCTCGGAGGTGTATGGCGACCCGACCCTCCACCCGCAGCCGGAAAGCTATCGCGGCAACGTCAACCCGATCGGGCCGCGCGCCTGCTACGACGAAGGCAAGCGCTGCGCCGAAACGCTGTTCTTCGATTACCACCGCCAGCACAATGTGCGGATTCGGGTGGTGCGGATCTTCAATACCTACGGGCCGCGCATGCACCCCAATGACGGCCGTGTCGTCTCCAACTTCATCGTCCAGGCGCTCAAGAACGAGCCGATCACGCTGTATGGTGACGGCAGCCAGACCCGCTCCTTCTGCTATGTCGACGACCTGATCGAAGGCATCCTGCGGATGATGGACGCGCCGGACGATCAGACCGGCCCGATGAACCTCGGCAACCCGGTCGAGACCTCGGTCGCCGAGCTCGCCCGGCTGATCATCGAGCTGACCGGCTCGCGCTCAGAGATCACGCACCGGCCGTTGCCGATCGACGACCCGATCCAGCGCTGCCCCGACATCTCGCAGGCCAAGACGGTACTCGACTGGGAGCCGCCTACCGCGCTGAAGCCGGGGCTGCAACGCACAATTGAGTATTTCGATCGGCTCCTGACGAACCCTGCCGTTGGCGACAGAACGCGTCGCACCCTGTAGACCCAGACCGAGTGAATTTCGGGCATGCAGCCGCCGCGCGGTTTGCTCAGTGACCCGGGAGTCCGATCTCCTCTCCGGTTATTACCGTATATCCGGAAGCAGAGAAGACGGACAGCCGGAGTGAGCCAAGAACGCGCCGCCGCACGCGGCACGAGCAGCCGTTCTATCCGAACGAGCCGCACGCGAGCGTCGTGGGCGCGGTGATCGAGTTCGACCCTTGGAACGCTGTTGCTCCACAGTTGTCGTCTCGCCATGGCATCCTCCATAGCGTGGGTGCTCCGAGGCAATACGGACGCGGTGGCCTCTGATATCTCGCTGGCGCTCCGAACATGTGTGAGCTGGATCACATCACGGCCGATTTATTTCCCGCGGGCCGGGCGGCAGGCGTGCTGATTGATTACGAGAGTGCAAGTGCCGAGACTCGCGCCGGCCCTCGTGATGCCTTGGCTGCCGAGGAGAGGGCAGCCTCGCCTCGGACATCGCCGCGAGGGCCTCTCTAAAGGACTCGGGATTCGCCCATTCGACCTGTGGGGTCCCAGCACCCGGCAGACCCTTTCGCGTGTCCAGGAGGCTCGGAGAGGCCTTGGCGGTGTCGATAAAACGGTACTGTGGGGTAGTGTTGGCTTCAGCCCCCCTGAGCGATAGCATCGGGTCGGCTTCCCGGCGCCGAGCGTGGTGGCCCGCCGGCGCTGGCTCGATGGCTGACCCTATGACCGAAGCGGTCCTTCACGACAGCGAACGGGAACGGCTGGGCTGGGTGGAATCGGGTCCCTCCCGATTTTGCCAGGCCTGTGATGCCCTTGGATTAAAAACCGGCGTTACTGCCTGAAGCCGCTACAACGGATCGGAAGCCGATTTAAAATAGCCGCATGCCCAGACTCGGATTACGGTTAACACCTAACGGACGCCTTAGCGCCGAGGAACAGGACGATGGGCCGGAGATCGACGCCGCGGCATCGATTCGTCTGGTCGACGCGTTTGCCCGGGGGACAGGATATGGGCTGGTATGGCTCGGCGCCGCCGAGGTGGGGCAAGCATTGTCCCCTTTGTTTGTTTGGTGGCGTGACTTCGCGGCCCTGTACGTCGGGTCGCTTTGTCTGCACGCGTCCGGCTTGGAAGCGGAAGAGCGCGTAAAACTGCCAAGCATACCGGCGCCAACCGCTGCGGAACTCTCATCTCTGGTGCTGACCGCGCCGATTATGCCGGGGGCCGAATATCTGACCCAATATGTCTTGCTGGCGTTGTGGGATGAGATGGAGCGAACCTTCGCTACGTCCCTTGCCGCCGCGAAGGTCGGATTACAGGCCTTCCTGACCACCCTGAATCGGGCCTGGAACCTGATTGGCCGGGTTCATTTCAATTTAGCGGAAAACCGCCGGGATCCCGACCAGCCTTTCGCCTTCATGGCGACCTACACCACCCGCCTGTCCGCCCAGGCGAAGGCACAGCACGTCCCCCTCGGCCAAGCGCTGCGCGAATACGCCGGAGCGGCGAACCGGGACAAGTTGCTATCCCTGCTCCTGCCGGTGCAACGCGCCGCGGAACATTGCGCTTGGCTGAAGCCCATGATCGATGCCGGAGATATCTTTCATCCATTGCGCTGGGGACCCGCGGAGGCGTCGCGCTTCCTCCAGAGTGTTCCCGAGCTTGAAAGGGCCGGGGTGGTTGTGCGCATGCCCGTGTCCTGGCGCGCTAGCCGTCCGGCCCGACCGCAAGTAACCGCAACCATCGGTAGCCGGGCGCCGTCGGCTGTCGGGCTGGACGGGCTGCTGGATCTCCAGATGGGCGTCATGCTGGATGGCGAGCCCCTCACCGAGGTCGAGGTCGCGAGCCTGCTCGCCGGCACAGAGAACCTGGTGCTGCTGCGTGGTCAATGGGTCGAGGTCGATCGGGCGCGGCTTCAACGCACAATGGAACAGTTTCACGCGGCCGAGGAACTCGCGGCCCGCAACGGGCTCACCTTCGCGGAGGCGATGCGGATGATGGCCGGCGCCGCCGTTACCCGGGACGACCCAGCCGCGACCGACACCGACTGGGCGCGCGTAAACGCCGGGCCCTGGCTTGAGCAGACGCTGAAGGAATTACGCGCGCCGGTCGGGGATGGAGTCGATCCCGGCCTTTCGCTGCGGGGGATGCTGCGGCCCTACCAGAAAGCGGGAACCCGATGGATGCACCTGCTAGCAGGCCTTGGTCTTGGAGCCTGCCTGGCTGACGACATGGGCCTCGGGAAGACAATCCAGGTGCTATCCCTGCTGCTGGTGGAACAGGCACACGGCGGGCCCCGGCCGAGCCTGTTGGTGGCGCCCGCCTCGCTGCTGGCCAACTGGGCAGCGGAGATCGAAAAATTCGCCCCCGGCTTGAAGGCTACGATTGTACATCCTTCGATGATGCCGGCGGAGCAGGTGACGGCTTTCACCGCTAAACAGGCGTCGGACTATAATCTGGCAGTTACCAGCTATGCCTCCCTACTGCGTATGCCTGTGTTCGCGGAGGCAGAGTGGCAATTCGTCATTCTGGATGAGGCGCAGGCGATTAAGAATCCGAATGCCCGTCAGACCAAAGCGGCGAAGGCGCTAAAAGCAAGGGTGCGGATTGCACTGACCGGGACGCCTGTCGAGAATCATCTGGACGACCTGTGGTCGATCTTCGATTTCATCAACCCGGGTCTGCTGGGCAACGCCAAACAATTCACCCGCTATACCAAAGGACTGGCCGAGCGGGCGCATAATCCCTACGGCCCGCTGCGTGAATTGGTGCGGCCCTATATCCTGCGTCGGATGAAAACTGACAAGTCGGTCATCGCCGACCTGCCTGACAAGACCGAGATCAAGGCGCTGTGCGGGCTGTCGCGCCGGCAGGCGGCGCTGTACGGCCAAGCTGTCGAAGACCTCGCCAAGAGCCTCGAAGAATCTGCTGGCATTCAGCGGAAGGGCATCGTCCTGGCGATGCTGATGCGGCTCAAGCAGGTCTGCAACCATCCCTCCCATTGGCTGAACGACAATGTCTGGGCGGAGGAAGACAGTGGCAAATGGGCACGCCTGCGTGAAATTGCCGAGGTCGTCGCCGCGCGGCAGGAGAAGATGCTGGTGTTCACGCAGTTCCGCGAAATGACCGGGCCGCTGGCCACATTCCTGGGGCAGATTTTCGGCCGTACCGGCATAGTGCTGCACGGTGAGACCGCGGTGAAGAACCGCAAGACCCTGGTGCAGCGTTTCCAGGAGGATGAGACCGTCCCATTCTTCGTGCTGTCACTGAAGGCAGGCGGCACTGGTTTGACCCTGACCGCGGCATCCCATGTGGTGCACTTCGATCGGTGGTGGAATCCGGCGGTCGAGAACCAGGCTACCGACAGAGCGTTCCGGATCGGCCAAAAGAAGAACGTCCTGGTGCACAAGTTCATTTGCCGCGGCACGGTGGAGGAGAAAATTGACGCCCTGATCGATTCGAAGCAGGGCTTGTCGGATGAGCTTTTGACAGGCGGCGACGAGGTCAACCTGACCGAGATGACCAATGACGACATCATGCGAATGGTCAGCCTGGATCTGAACGCCGCGATGAAGGAGTAACGCTCATGTCGCGCTCCTTCGGAGGGTGGGCGCCCTATGTGCCCGTAGCGGCGCGCCGCCGCAAAGCCGAACGCGAAATGGAGAAGCGCCGCAAGAAAGGCGCCGTGCTCTCGCCGGTGAAGATCGAGGGACGCCAGATTGCCAGAACGTTCTGGGGCAAGGCGTGGTGTGACAACCTGGAGAGTTATCGCGATTATGAGAACCGCTTACCGCGGGGGCGCACCTACGTGCGCAACGGCTCGGTGGTCGATCTACAGATCGCGCCCCGCGAGGTAACGGCGATAGTCAGCGGGTCGAAGATCTATAGGGTCAAGGTCAGCATCGGAGATGTCGCCCAGGGCCGCTGGAAGACGCTTTGCGCCGACTGTTCGGGCAGCATCGACTCCCTGGTAGAACTGTTGCAGGGGAGATTTTCCAAAGGGGTGATGGAGCGAATCTGCCGTCAGGATACGGGCCTGTTTCCGCGCCCATCGGAAATCCGGTTCACTTGCAGTTGCTCGGACTATGCGTCGATGTGCAAGCACATCGCAGCGGTGCTCTATGGCGTCGGCGCGCGGCTTGATGAAAGGCCAGAGTTGTTGTTTCGGTTGCGTGCGGTCGATGAGACTGAACTGCTATCCGACCTGGGGAGCGCTCTGCCAGACACGCGGACGAAGCGCGATACGGCGCAGACCCTGATGGGTGACGATCTTGCGGCACTGTTCGGTCTGGACATGGAGGAGAGTAAGGTTCTGGCTCCTTCACGGCGGGCCGATGGCACATCAGCCGACCCCCGACACAAAACGCGCAAAAGCGCGGATGAGAGCCCTGTTGTCGCCGCTGCTCCCGCAGCTGAGGCCAAGGCCAATGCGGTGAAGCCCGCCCAGGAAAAGAAAGCAGACTCCGGCAAGCAGGGACACAGGCCGACGGCGAAGACTTCAGCCGAGTCTATGTCGGCCCAGGCGACCCGGAAAAACACAATGGCAGCCACCCGGTCAGCAGCGAACAAGTCTAGATCACATCGCGGGTGATTTATCTGTAAGCGCCGGAGCAAAGATCCCTCACTGAAGCGGCCGGGCAGTCCGGTTGCGCCGGAGTAAAAAACCGGCAGCAGATAGCCTTTGTCGGACAGCGGCAGGGGCCGGGGGATGAAGGGCGTGGAGC
>WNGF01005366.1_pt1 | contig 16414 bp, 18 predicted proteins | sample 5400641 | NCBI WGS metagenome assembly WNGF01 (sample SAMN13153371, study PRJNA577476) | soil metagenome | isolation source: 80 cm soil or saprolite under grassland replicate 2 | place: USA:California | collected 2016-06-15
CTGGAGTTTTAGTAATGGCGGATAACGAAAATCCCGAAGTCGGCGCACCCGCGCCTGAAGAGAATACCGGAGCGCCGGCACCCGCGGCTGCGCCGATGCGCGAGCGTTCGGCGCGCGGCGGCGGCGGAGCAGGGCGTGGCCGCGGCCGCGGCGGTCAGGGCGGCGGCGGACGCGGCGGTCAGGGCGGTCAGGGCGGCAGGTCGCGCGACGGAAAATCGCGTGACGGACGCGACGGCGGACGCGGCGAAGGTGGAACCGAGCTCGTCGAGAACGTCATCGCCATCAACCGCGTTGCCAAAGTCGTTAAGGGCGGACGCCGGTTCTCGTTCAACGCGCTCGTCGCAGTCGGCGACGGTCAGGGCAAGGTCGGTTTTGCGACCGGAAAAGCGAACGAAGTTTCCGAAGCGGTCCGCAAGGCCGTCGACGGAGCGCGCCGCAATATGGTGAGAATTCCGATGACCGGCGGAACGATTCCGCACGAGATCGTCGGCCAGCACGGCGCGGGCAAGGTTCTAATGAAGCCGGCAGCGCCGGGAGCTGGAGTCATCGCCGGCGGAGCGGTGCGCGCGATCATGGAGTGCGCGGGAATCTCCGATATTCTGACCAAGAGCCTCGGCTCGACGAATCCGCACAACATGGTGCTGGCGGCGCTCGACGGGCTGCAGCATCTGACCACCGTTGAAGACGTCGCGCGTGAGCGCGGCCTCGAGGTGAGCAGCATCGGTTATCGTTCGCGAGCGAGGGTGAAGGAGGCGGCTCATGCCTAGGACACACGTGTGGTGGAATACCCGCGGCCCGAAGTCGACGCCGAAGGAGACCATCACGAAGGGAAAGGTTCGCATCAAGCAGGTGCGGAGCAGCATCGGCCACTCGTGGCGGATGAGACAGACGCTGGAAGCGCTCGGACTGAAGCATCACCAGGACGAAGTCGTGCAGCAGGATTCGCCGACGCTTCGCGGCCAGCTCAAGAAGGTGCGCCACCTGATCGAAGTCACACCGGTAAAGGGATAACCCGTGGCAAAGACAACTAAGAAGACCGAGCGAATCGGCCTGCACAACCTCGTTCCGGCTCCCGGATCGCACCGCGACAGCAAGCGTCTCGGCCGCGGACCGGGCTCGGGCACCGGAAAGACGTCCGGCAAGGGACACAAGGGAATCAAGGCGCGCGCGGGTCACCACGGCCCGGGCGGCGGCAAGCCGCACTTCGAGGGAGGCCAGATGCCGCTCACCCGCCGTGTGCCGAAGCGCGGATTCACGAACATCTTTCGCGTCGAGCATCAGACAGTTGCGCTGGAAGATCTTTCGCGGCTGCCGAAGGGAGCCGAAGTTACCGAGGAGTCGCTGACCGGCGCGGGTCTCATCCGTCGAGGAAAGGGACCGGCCAAGCTGCTCGCCAATGGGGATCTCCCCGGAGCGGTGACAGTTCGCGGCGTGAAGATGAGCGCCGGAGCACGGGAGAAGATTGTCGCGGCCGGAGGCCGCGTGGAGGAGTAAATGGCCCAGAACGCGCCTGCGGCGGCGATCGCCAACATGTACCGGACACCGGAGCTGAAGAGCAAGATTCTCTTCACGCTTCTCTGCCTGGTCATCTACCGGCTCGGATCGCACGTCACCGCACCGGGAATCGACGTCGTGGCGCTGACCGACTTTTTCGCCAATCGCGGAAAGGGCGGCGTGCTGGGCCTGTACGACCTGTTCGTCGGCGGCGGTCTCTCGCGCGCAACGGTATTTGCGCTCGGAATCATGCCGTACATCTCGGCGAGCATCTTCATGCAGATCGCCGGCGTCGTCATTCCGACCGTCGAGAAGATGCAGAAGGACGAGGACGGCAGGAAGCGTATCACGCAGTGGACGCGCTACGTAACCGTCGCTCTCGCGGCGGTGCAGGGCTGGGGCTTCGCGCTCTTCACGTCGCAGCTGGAGAACGCCGTCGCCAATCCGGGCTTCGGATTCAAGCTGCAAATGGTTCTGATCCTGACCACGGGAGCCATGTTCGTGATGTGGCTCGGTGAACAGATCACCGAGCGCGGGCTCGGAAACGGCGCGAGTCTCATCATCTTCTTCTCGATCGTCGAGCGCTTCTGGCCGGGCATCCTCGACACGTTCGGCTTCATTCGCACGCAGGCGGTCGGGCCGTTCTCGCTAATCGTCCTCGGCTTGCTGATGGTGGCGGTCGTGGCCGCGACGGTGGCGATCACGATCGCCGCCCGCCGGGTAATGATTCAGATCCCGCAGCGAACGATGGCGCGCGGCCGGATGAGAGAGGCGGCGAAGAACTTCATCCCCCTTCGCGTCAACGCGGCGGGCGTGATGCCGATCATCTTCGCGCAGTCGGTAATCGTGGTGCCGGGAGCGATCGGACAGTTCAGCGGAAATCCGACCGCGGCGAGAATGGCCGAGTACGTTGCGCCGGGAACCTGGCTCTACTACGTGCTGTCGGCGATTTTCATCATCTTCTTCACGTATTTCTACACCGCCATCATCTTCAACCCTGTCGATATCGCGGAGAACCTGAAGAAGCAGGGCGGGTTCATTCCGGGAGTGAAGCCGGGCGCAAAGACATCCGAGTACATCGAGCACGTAGTCAGCCGCATCACGTTCCCGGGTTCGATCTTCCTGACCTTCATCGCGCTCCTGCCGGTGTTCATCGCCGACGCGATCAGCGTTCCATTCCGCTTTGGCGGAACGTCGCTTCTCATCGTCGTCGGTGTCGCGCTCGACACGATGGCGCAGGTGAACCAGCACCTGCTGCTCAGGAAGTACGACGGCTTCATGAAGAAGGGCAGGGTCAGATTCCGCGGCCGCCAGACGGGCGGAGCGTATTGAACTGCAACGAGTAACAAGCGACGAGTAAATGACGTTCGAGCGCTTACTCGTTACTAATTACTCGTTGTATCTCCCATGATTCTCGTTCTCCTCGGCCCTCCCGGCGCCGGAAAAGGAACTCAGGGCGACCTGCTCGCCGCCAAGCTTCAGATCCCGAAAATCGCCACCGGTGACGTGCTGCGCGCGGCAATTCGCGACGGCACCAAGCGCGGCGTCGAAGCAAAATCCTACATGGATCGCGGCGATCTCGTCCCGGATTCCGTAATCCTCGGCATCCTCCAGGACGTGATGACGTCGCCGGCCACGGAGCGCGGCGCGATTCTCGACGGCGCCGTGAGAACAGTTCCGCAGGCGGAAGGTCTGTCGGAGATGCTAAAGCGGGTGGCCCGTAAGGTGGACGCCATCCTCGTGTTCGACATCCCTGATGACGAGCTCGTCGAGCGACTCGGCAGCCGCACCGTCTGCCAGGACTGTCAGACTCCGTACATGGGGCGCGAGCCGGGCACGAAATGCAACAAGTGCGGGGGAATACTCGTACGTCGTAAGGATGACGAGCCGGAGGCGATCCGGAACCGGCTCGAGGTATATCGCCAGCAGACGGCTCCCGTGATCGGCTGGTACGAGGCGCAGAAGATGAAAGTTTTGAGAATCGACGCGAAGGGAACAGTGAACGAGGTTACGGCGCGCGCGCTCGAAGCGCTCGGAAAGTGATCCAGCTGAAGTCCGACCGCGAGATCGAGATAATGTCACGCGGCGGCAGAATACTCGGTGACACGGTCCGTGTCGTCGAGGAGAGCGTGAAGCCCGGCATGTCCACCGCCGATCTCGACGCGATTGCGGACAAGTTCATCCGCAGCCACCCCGGTGCGATTCCGGCTTTCAAGGGGCTCTACAATTTTCCGGCGAGCGTGTGCACGTCGATCAACAACGAGATCGTGCACGGCATTCCGTCGAAGAAGCGCATCATAAAGGACGGAGATCTCGTCTCGATCGACATCGGGGTCCGCCTCGACGGTTACTACACTGATTCGGCGACAACCGTCGGCGTCGGTAAGCTCGACGACGAGTCGCGCCGCCTGCTTGACGTCACGCGCAGAGCGCTCGCAGCGGGAATCGCCGCTGCCATCGTCGACAACCACATCGGCGACATCGGCGCGGCAGTACAGAAAGTCGTCGAGGGTGCCGGGTTCAGCGTCGTCCGCGAGCTCGTCGGACATGGGATCGGGGTCGCGTTTCACGAAGAGCCCCAGGTTCCGAATTATGGAAAGCCGAAGCGGGGCTTCCGCCTCACCCAGGGCCTGACGATCGCGATCGAGCCGATGGTGAACGTCGGCAAGGCCGCGACCCGCACCCTGCCCGACCGGTGGACCGTCGTTAGCGCGGATGGGTCGCGCTCGGCGCACTTCGAGCACACCGTCGCGATCACGCGCGACGGGCCGCGAGTGCTCACGATGGCCGCCTAGGAGAGAGCTTTCTCCACCTGCGCGGCCACCCGCGTAGCGATCTCCGAAGTTTCCTTAACGATTTTTTGCACTTCGGTGGAGAGACTCGCGCCGGGTGTACTGTCGTCAAGCGAAGCGATGTTGACGCGGACGTTGTAGCTCGCGCCCTTGCAGCCCGCCTCCGCGAGAAGGGCGCACACGCCCGCGTCGGAAATCGCATTAGTGTTCCCGCGTTCGGCGACGGTCAGCGCGAGACGAGCAACGTCGCGACACGCGCGCGCTGTATCGAGGGGAATCTCCGCCGCCTTCATCAGCGCGTCGTTGATCGCCGATTGTCGTGTCGCGATGGCGTCGTCGGTGTCCTTTGCAAGCTTGTATGCCGCCGACACCGCGGAGTACGCGTCGGCGTCGCGCTGGACGAGCGCGGTGAGCTTGCTGACGAGCGCGGAGGCGTCATTCGCGACGCGGCGCATCTCATCTTCGACCGCCGCGTATTTCTTTTTCCCGATCGTGAGCCCGGCGACCATCTGTGCAAGAGCTGCCGCGAGCGCTCCGGCGTGCGCAGCGACGCTGCCTCCACCCGGGACAGGGGCGGATGAAGCGACCGATGCGACGAATGCGGTCACGCTTTCGCCGCCGCTCGCTGCCTCGCGGACTTTTCGCTCGAGCACCTGCGCCGGAGTGAATTGGGTCAGATGAAGGTGGCTCGCTGCCGTATCGAATAACACGCGCTCCGGTACGAGACCGATGATTTCGCTCCAGCTCACTTCGACTCCCGCCTTCGCGGCCTTCGCCTTGACGAAATCGAACGCGACGTGAAGCGGCGTCCGCTCAGTATCGACGAGATTCATCGACACCTGCGCCTGTCCGTCGACGTCGAGTCCGAGAGCTTTTACATAGGGGAATCCGCCGGAAGATCCGCGCACCGATTTCGCGATCGCCTTTGCGAGCGGAAGATTATCGGCAGAGCCGAGGTAGATGTTGTAGGCGACGAGAAACGGCCGAGCGCCGATGGCGACTGCGCCGAAGCTCGGGTGTATGTGCGCCGGACCGAAGTCGGGATCGCGCTCCGCGTTCACTCCAATCTCGCCGCGAAGTCCCTCAAATTGTCCGCGCCGCACATCAGCGAGATTCTGCCGTGACGGGCGAGTGGCTGCCCGCTCGTAGAGATAGACCGGAATCTCGAGCTCTTTTCCGACGCGGGCTCCGAGCTCGCGCGCGAGACGGATGCAGTCGTCAATCGTTGTTCCCTCGAGGGGCACGAAGGGAACTACGTCCGCGGCGCCGATGCGCGGATGCTCGCCGTGATGTGTGCGCAGATCGATTTTCTCCAGCGCGGTACGGATTCCGGCGAACGCCGCCTCGACCGCGTTCTCCATCGGCACGACGAAGGTGATTACCGAGCGGTTGTGAGAAGCGTCCGACGATGTGTCGAGAATGGAAACGCCCTCGACGGCGGCGATCGCGTCACGGATGGCGGCGACCACTTCTGGCCGGCGACCCTCCGAAAAATTCGGAACACATTCGACGCGCTTCATCAACAACTATGAGTCATAAGTCAATAACGGCTGATCACTCTGCCGCTGAGCTAATGGTGTCTGTCAGCCAGCGGTGAATAACAGGATTGCCTGCGACGAACCCGCCAAAGTTAACCGTCGCCTCCTTTCCTGACAGGTCGCTGACGACGCCGCCGGCTTCGCGCACGAGCAGAATTCCCGCCGCGACGTCCCACGGCGCGAGGTCCAGCTCCCAGAAGCCGTCGAAGCGTCCGCACGCGACGCTGGCGAGGTCGATCGCCGCCGAGCCGGCGCGGCGCACGCCCGAGGTGCCGCGCATGACGAGATCGAACTCCCGCAGATAGCGGGGTAGCAGATCCCTCTTCTTGAACGGAAACCCCGTTCCAATAAGCGAGCGCGATGCGTCGTGGATTTTCGAAACGGAGATGCGCTCCCCGTTGAGAAATGCGCCGCCCCCGGCGGTTGCGGTAAAGAGCTCCGACGCAGCGACGTCGAGGACTGCGCCCGCCGTGAGGTCGCCCGATTTCACGGCGGCGACGGAAACGGAGTACTCCGGATATCCGTGCAGAAAATTCGTCGTACCGTCGAGCGGATCGACGACGAACGCGAGCGGTGAGGACGTCATTCCGCCTGGCGAGAATTCTTCGCCGACAATCGTAGCTTCCGGGAATTTCGCAAGGATCACACCAGCGATCTCGCGCTCGGCGGCACGGTCCACTTCCGTGACGAAGTCCGATCCGCTCTTCTCCTCCCACTCGAGCGACGCAACGGTTTGCGCCGCCCCACGGATTAGGACGGCAGCGGCGTTCGCCGCCGCGACGCACGCGTCAAGGAGTGATTCCGCCGAATGGTCAGATGATTTTCCTTGCACGGACATTGGCTCGCTCTTTAATTACGCCGATGAGTCGAATCTTCAGCGGCATTCAACCCTCGGGCGCGCTCCACATCGGCAACTACCTCGGCGCGGTCAGGAACTGGGTCGAGCTGCAGCATAAGTACGAGTCTCTTTTCTGCATCGTGGATTATCATGCGATCACGGTGCCGTACGATCCCGCCGCACTGCCCGCACGCACGAGGGACATGGCGCTATCGCTGCTCGCCGCCGGCATCGATCCTTCGAAATGCACGCTCTTCGTGCAGTCGATGGTACCGGAACATACCGAGCTCGCCTGGATACTCAACACCGTGACTCCGCTTGGCGAGCTCGAGCGTCAGACGCAGTTCAAGGAGAAATCAGGGAAGGAGGAAAGCATCCCCGCGGGACTGCTGAATTATCCGGTCCTTCAGGCGGCCGACATTCTGCTGTACAAGGCCGATCTGGTCCCCGTCGGTGAGGACCAGGTGCAGCATCTCGAGCTGTCGCGCGAAATTGCGCGCAGATGGAACGCGAGATTCGGCGGCGCGAGCGGCGGTCCTGCCGTCGACGGCGAGGCGGGATTCTTCCCGGAGCCGAAGCCTCTGCTCACGCCGACGCGCCGCATCATGGGACTCGACGGTCAGGCGAAGATGTCGAAGTCGCTGGGGAACACGATCGATCTTCTCGAGGAACCCGAGGCGGTGTGGGCAAAGCTTCGCCCGGCGATGACCGATCCCGCGCGCAAGCGGCGGGAGGACCCGGGCACTCCTGAAGTGTGCAACATCTACCATCTGCACAAGGCGTTCAGTCCGCCGGATCTCATCGCGACCGTCGAAGTGAACTGCCGCGGGGCGGGCTGGGGTTGCATCGACTGCAAGAAGGCGCTGCACGGGTCAATGGAGAAGGAGCTGCCCGCGATTCGCGCTCGTGCGAAAGAGCTGCAGGCGAAGCCGCAAATCGTGGATGACGCTCTCGCAAAGGGCGCCGAGCATGCGTCGTCGATTGCGCGGACGACGATGAGGGAAGTGAAGCAGCGGATGGGTCTCGCATAAAGGCGCAGCCGATGGGCGACGCTGATCTCGTTGCCGAAGCGAAAAGGCTGATAGATGCCGTCGCAGCGACCCCGCGCTTCGCCGGCAGCGCGGAGGAAGCCCGTGCGCGTGATCTCTGCGCCGTCGAGCTCAAGCGTCTTGGGCTCAGCGTTACCGAAGAAGAATTCGAGTTCTCCGAGTGGCCGGGGCGGTGGGGAATTCCTTTCGTGTCGGCGCTGCTCGTCACCGCGACGGCGATCACCGCGGCGGCCGCAAGCCGGGATCTCAACCTTGGCGGGCTAGCCTTTATGGCGACATTCCTCTTGGGACAGCTCATCGTGAGCTCTCGCCGCCAGTCCGCAACTGCGAAAATGAGTTGGCTTCGGAGCCGCGCGACCAACCTCGAAGCGACTCGCGGGTCGCCGCGTGTGTGGCTTGTCGCGCATCTCGATTCCAAATCACAGTCGGTGCCGATGCTCGTGCGCGTCGCGAGTCACGTTGCGCTCCTTGCAGTCGTGGTAGTCGAGACGGCAACTCTTTTCCTGGCGCAGTGGGGAGTAGTCCACGAGCCGCACTGGAGCTGGATCGCGCTCGGGGCGGTGGCAGCGGCGCTTCCGTCTCTTCTCTGTTTCGTCGGGAATGACAGCCGCGGCGCGCTCGACAACGCGACCGGCGTCGCAGCCGTGATCCTGGCGACGCGGTTGGCTCCGAGTCACCTCCCGATTGGCGTGCTGCTGACGAGCGGCGAAGAGCTCGACCTCGCCGGCGCGCGGGCATGGCGCAAAGGAGTGCCGCGAAAAACCGCGATGATCAATTGTGACACAGTGGACGATGTGGGTGCGTGGCGGTGCATGTACGCTGAGAGACCACACGCTGCGGTCCTGGCGGTCGAAAACGCTGCAAAGCGTCTCGGCCTCGAGCTCCGAATAGGCCGAATCGTCCCCGGAATCATCACCGACAGCAACGCTTTCGCGGCGGCAGACCTTCCGTCGATCACAATCAGCCGCGGAACCTTCTCCACACTCGCGCGGTTACATACGGCGGGCGATAATTTTCAGAGGGTTGGCGGCGAAGGTGCCGCCACGGCCGCCCGCTTGCTCGCCGGAATAGTCGAGGGACTTGCCTGATGCCCATCTTCGTCCTGTCGCTGGTAATTGTCATTTCCCTGATTCTCATCGTCCTTGGGCTTCCCGGGCTCTGGATCATGATTGCCAGCGCCGTCACCTATACTATGGTTGTTCCCGGTCGTCCCATCGGTTGGCTCACCATCGTCCTTATCTGCATTCTGGGCGTCATCGCCGAGGTAATAGACTTCGCCCTCGCGGGGCGATACGCGAGGAAGTACGGCGGCTCGCGCCGGGCGGCGTGGGGTGCCATAATCGGGGGAATGATCGGGGCGTTCGTCGGGGTGCCGGTTCCGATCGTCGGGCCGGTGATCGGCGCGTTCATCGGATCATTCGGGGGCGCACTTGTCGCGGAGTTTTCGAAGGGGGGCGAGGCCGGTCCGGCGACGCGGGTTGCGACGGGCGCCCTGATCGGCAGAATTACCGGAACGGTCGTCAAAATCGCACTTGGCTTCACCATTGCAATCTGGATTTTCCTGGCAGCTATCTGAGGCGCCTTTTTATCAAAAGGAACGATGACAGAGCCAATTACTTCGGCTGAAGCTTCAAGCGATCAGGGCGACCTGACGGAAGCCGGCGGCAAGTACGTCTACTGCATCATCCGCCTGGACAGATCGCGCGAATTCGGCGAAATCGGCATCGGCGGCGGAACGAGAGTGTACACCGTCCATCACAACGATCTCGCCGCGGTCGTCAGCGATACGCCAATCGTGATCTACGATCCGACGAGAGAGAACGTACTCTCCCACGAGTTCGTCAACGAAACGGTGATGCGTGAGTTCACGCTGATCCCGATGTCCTTCGGCACAGTCTTCCGCTCGGAGAAGGACGTGTCCGCCCTTCTAAACTCGACTTACCAGGCCTTTACCGAAGTGCTCGAGAAGATGCAGGACAAGATCGAGTTCGGTCTCAAGGTTCTCTGGGACCGCGACAAGGTCGTCGCCAGCATCGAGCAGGCCAACGACGAGATCCGGCGTCTCAAGGACGAGATCACCCGCAACGCGGCGTCATCCACTTATTTCGCGCGCATGCAGCTCGGCCGGCTAGTCGAGTCGGCGATGGAGGACGCGAGCAATCGCTATGTTGCCGACATCCACGAAGTGCTCAAGGAGACATCGGTGGCGAGCAGAAGCAACAAGGTCATCGGTGACAGGATGATTCTCAACGCCGCGTTTCTCGTGGACCGCAACTACGAGAAGGCGTTCGATGAAAAGGTGAAGGAGATCGGTCGCAAGTACGAGGAGCTTCTTACCTTCAAGTACACGGGTCCGTGGCCGCCGTACAACTTCGTCAACATCAAGCTGAAGCTGGAGAAGGCGACCTGAGCGAGGGGCGCTCCGAACCATGGGTCTACTCACCAATATTCTGCTCGCTCCTTTCCTCGGCCCGATCTACGGGACGAGGTGGACGCTCGACAAGGTGGACCGCGCCGTTCGTGAGGAGCTCACCGACGACACGCCGATCAAGGAAGACCTGATGCGTCTCCAGATGTCGCTCGAAATGGGCGAGATCGACGACGACGAGTACGTCCGCCGCGAGACGGAGATCATGCAACGGCTTCGGCAGGTCAGGGAGTGGCGCGAGCAGTTCGGCATGGCCACAGCCGGGGGACCGGTGCGCGTCGCCGGCGCCGACGACTCCGAAGAGGAGTAGGTCCTCGTGGGCGACATCCGCTATCTCTACGGCGTCGTTCCCGCCGGGACCAATCTCGGCCGCGCGCCAGCCGGCATCGACGACAAACCGGTGGAGCTGGTCGAAGCGGGCACACACGGCGCTCTCGTCACGACACTGGACGGCCACGCGTATTCCCCCGAGAAAATCGAGCTCCTCGCCGGCAACGTCGACTGGCTTCGGCCGCGGGCCGAAGCGCACGACCAAGTGCTTAACTGGGCGAGTGACACGGTAACTGTCATTCCGCTTCCGATGTGGACGCTCTTCGGCGATTCGGTGGCCGTCCGGAAAATGCTTTCGGACAGACAGCCGGAGTTCGAAGCGACATTCGCGACGATTTCCGGCGCCCGCGAGTACACCGTGCGCGCGTACGTGCGCTCCGCCGAGCTTATGCCTCACCTCGGCGAATACAGCGACGAGTTCGCGGCGCTCGAAGCGGAGGCGGGTGCTGCATTGCCGGGCCAGCGCTATCTGCTCGAGCGCAAAATCGAAAAGGAGAAGAAGACTGCGGCTCGAAGGGTGATGGGACGTGTTGCCGCCGAAGTTCACGACGGCCTGAAGCGGGCGGCGGTCGAGTCGGCGCGTGACGAGATCGTTCCCAGCGTCACGGCATCGGAGCAGGGCCACGCGATTCTGAACGGCTCGTACCTCATTTCCACCGACAGGCTGGTGGAGTTCCGCCGGGCGCTCACCGAATTCGTGAACAAGTACCAGACATCGGGATTCACGTTCGATTTCACCGGGCCGTGGCCGCCGTACCACTTCGTCGGAGGGCGCGCTGGGCGCTGACGAAGAGTTCGACGACGAGCAGCTCGATCTGGCCGATCTGCTCAGTCATGTTCTCGACAAGGGAGTAGTTCTCAAGGGAGAGGTGATGCTCGCTGTTGCGGACATCGATCTCATCAAGCTCGATCTCGGGCTTCTTCTCACCGCCGTCGAGACTGCGCTCAGGCAAGGGCGCTCGGCAAGCATTTTTCCGTTGAAAAGTGCCGCTTCGCTGACGCCGCTTCCCGGATTGAGGAGGGCCTCGCCCCAGTCTGCCGAGGCGCGGCGGGTTGCCGATGCACTTCCCATCTCCGATGAGACGGCAGACGCGCCTCTCGAAGCGGTCGCCGAGGCGCTTCCGCCACGATTGAATGCGGACACGGAGACTGTCGAGAACGGGCTTGCACGGCTCGTCTTGACGTTAATCGAGGTATTGCGTAAGGTCTTGGAGCATCAGGCCATTCGGCGCATGGAGGGGGGACATCTCAGCGCCGAAGAAGTGGAGAGATTGGGTGTTGCACTTCTTCGTTTGAACGACAGAATGCAGGAAATGAAAGGCGTCTTCGGATTGAAGGACGCAGACTTGCAGATTGACCTCGGTCCACTCGGTAGATTGCGGTAGAAGGGAACCAGGCCCCCGGAACGGAGAGTATTGATTGGCAGACCTAGTTTCCCCGTCGCGATCCTACGGGTTGGTAGACATCCTCGACCGCGTCCTCGACAAGGGACTCGTGATCGTCGGTGACATCAAGATCAATCTCGCCAACGTCGAGCTTCTGACAATCCAGGTCAGACTGCTTATTTGTTCGATCGACAAGGCGGAGCAAATCGGGATGAACTGGTGGCGTCACGACCCGCGGCTCACTTCACCGGAAGCGCCGGCACTAAAACAACAGGAGACTGCAGATGGCCGTTGAACGTTCTCCAAGCGGCAGTTCGCTGATCGATGTTCTCGATCGCGTACTCGACAAAGGTATCGTCATCGACGCGTGGGTTCGCGTCTCGCTGGTGGGAATCGATCTCGTCACGATCGAAGCGCGCATCGTCGTCGCGTCGATCGACACCTACCTCAAATACTCGGAAGCCGTGGGTCTCACAGCGCCGAGCTCGCGTCCCCGCGAAGTGACCGCTGGCGGGCATACCGACGAATTCGAGCGGATGCGATCTGAAAATATCGAGTTGAAGCGGCGTCTTGAGCAGCTCGAGGCTTGAGCCTATTGCTGTAGAAGCACGACCGGAGCTGACTGGGGAGAGACTCGCCGAGTTTCTCTCCGTCATCTCCGACGCGCCGGACTTCAGCACGGCCGCGACGTTTCTCGTCGCTCAATTCGCTGACGCTGTCGGCGCGCGCCGCGCCATTCTGTTGACCCTCACCACTCCGCCGGATTCACTTGCCGTCGCCGCGTCGGTCGGTCTCGACGGCGAGCATCAGTTCGATCCGATCTCCATAGAAGAGCGCGATCATCCGCTCACCGCTTCCGCGCTCTCGCTCCACCCGATGTCGTGTCGGGGAGAGGAGCCTATTCGCGGCTTCCCATTCCGCGAGTGGATCGCGATTCCGTTTCCGCAGCCGCAATTTCGCGGCGCACCCCGCCTGCTCACTGACGAGGCGATCGCCAAGTTCACCCACGCCGACTGCGAGATTGCGCTCGGCACGGTCGCCGAGCGGCGCCGCCGGGCCGGCGTGGCGCCCGCAGGCGTGGTCGTCATCGAAGGCAGTCTTCCGGAAGCCACGATCCGCGATCTGTTCTACGCGGCGACGGTCGCCGGGCCGGTGCTCTCCCGGATGTCGGCGGTCGAGGAGTTCCGCGTATCGACCGACCGGCTGGACCAGCAGCGCGACCTTCTCACGGCGATCGTCAACTCGCTGCCCGACCCGATCGTCATCATCAACGCCGCCGGCAACATCGTCGTCCAGAATCGCCGCGCGGAGCACCTGCTCGCCTTTACCGACGCCGATTCGGAGGGGCGGCGGCGCGCGGTCGAGATCAACAACCTGCTCTTCACGTCCCACCTTTCGAAGGCGGTAATCGCCGGCGGCGGCACTCCGGCGGGCGGGGCCCGCGAGCTCAACATGGTCGATCCCGACGAGGGCACTGACCTTCTGTTTGAAGTTCTCACCCACGAGCTCAGCGCGGCGGAAGGTGCGCACGCCGGGTCGACGGTATCTGTGCTTCGGGACGTCACCGACCTCCGCCGCGCCGCCGGCGAGCTGGAGCGTCAGGTGCAGCGGGTTCGTCTGGCCGAGATCGACGCCAAGCGCGAGCGCGACCGGTTAAATCTCATCCTCGAGAACGTCGCCGACCCGATTCTTGTCACCGACGACCGTTCGAACATCATCCTGATGAACAAGCAGGCGGAGCAGCTCTTCGAGGCGCCAGAGGAAGGAGAGAGCTGGCTGCACGCGGACGCGATCCGCTCCAACGACACGAAGTTCACGACGTTCATCTCCGACTTCACGATCAGCCCGGCCCGCGCGCGGCGCGAGCAGATGAAGCTGCTCGTGCCTGAGACGAACGTGGAGCTGCCGGTGGAGGTGGTCTCGGGCAAGATCATGAACCGCCGCGGGGAGCCGCTGGCAATCGTTTCGGTGCTGCACGATCTCACCGAGCAGGCCGAGAACGAGCGGCTGTACGAGGAGCTGAAGAAATTCTCCAGCCAACTCGAGGAGCGGATTCGCGACGCGACCGCCGATCTCGCCGAGCAGAATACCCGTCTTCAGTGGCAGTCGGCCGAGCTCGAGAAGGCAAACCGCCACAAGTCGCAGTTCCTCGCGAGCATGTCACACGAGCTCCGCACGCCGATCAATGCTTTGATCGGCTATACGGCGCTCCTCCTCGATCGCATCTACGGAGAGCTGACGACGCGGCAGGAAGACGGCCTCCAGAGGATTCAGGCGTCGGCCCAGCACCTGCTTGCGCTGATCAACGACATTCTCGACCTGGCGAAGATCGAGGCCGGCCGCATGCCACTCCACCTGGAGGACGTTCCGCTCCGTCACATCCTCACCGAGATCACGCAGCAGATCGAGCCGCTCGTGCGGAAGAAGGCACAGCTAGGCTTCGAGGTGAAGCAGCCGGAAAAAGAGATCGTCATGTATACCGACCGCACGAAGGTGAAGCAGATTCTCCTCAACCTGCTCTCGAACGCGGTGAAATTCACCCACACCGGCGGGCTCTGGCTGAGCGCGCACGACCTCGGCGACCGCGTGCAATTCGACGTCCGCGACACCGGCATCGGAATCAAGCGGAGCGATCTGGAGGCGATCTGGGAGGATTTCCGCCAGGTGGACCAGTCGCGCACCCGTGAATTCGGCGGCACCGGACTCGGCCTCAGCATCACCCGAAAGCTCGTAACCGCACTTGGGGGGGAGGCATCGGCCCAAAGCGAATACGGGAAGGGATCGACGTTCACCGTCGTGCTGCCAACGCGCAGCCACGCGCGAACCGATACGGCGGTGCGCGAGCCGGTCGGCGAAGGCGCAGACGTTGACAGTTAAGGCCGCATCGGTAGATTGAATCAACGCCCCGCGCCAGTCGGGGCGTTTTCTTTTTCTCGCCGCTTCCGCTCACCCGGACCGCCATGTTCGATTCGAAAAAAAGAACCGTGATCGTGCTTGGAGCCCAGTGGGGTGACGAGGGGAAGGGCAAGCTCGTCGACGTGCTGGCCGAGCGCGCGGACTGGGTCGTCAGGTACCAGGGCGGGGCGAACGCGGGTCACACGATCCAGATTGGCGAGAAGTCATTCATTCTTCGCCAGATCCCGAGCGGCATTCTTCATCCGCGCGTCAAGTGCGCGATCGGGAACGGTGTCGTGCTCGATCCGCAGACGCTGTTCACCGAGCTCGACGCGCTCGACGCCGACGGCTTCCGGACCGAAGGGCGAGTGCTCGTCAGCGATCGCGCGCATCTCGTGCTCCCCTACCATAAACTCGTCGACGGTGAGAGCGAAGCGAGCAAGGAAATCGGAACGACCGGACGCGGCATCGGACCCGCGTATGAGGACAAAATCGGACGGCGCGGCATTCGCGTTCTCGACGTCGACAACCCGAAGCGTCTCAGCGAGCTCGTCGAGCGCGGTGTTGCGCACGCGAACAGTCAGCTTGAGTCCTTCGGCCGGCGAGCGCGCGCGAATGTCGACGATACGTTGAAAATGCTCGCCGAATTCGGCCCGCGTCTGCGGAAGATATCGGGCGATGTCGGGCTCAAGATCAACGCTGCGATCAAGGCGCACGAATCGGTGCTGCTCGAGGGCGCGCAGGGCTCGCTGCTCGACATCGATCACGGGACGTATCCGTTCGTCACGTCGAGCAACACAACCGCCGGCGGCGCGTCGACGGGGTCCGGGATACCGCCGACGAAAATCGACGCGGTGCTCGGCGTGGTAAAGGCGTACACGACGAGGGTGGGCGCCGGTCCGCTCCCAACGGAGCTCGAGGAGCCGCTGGGAAGCGAGGTGCGAAAGCTTGGAAATGAATTCGGATCGGTCACCGGCCGTCCGCGGCGGTGCGGATGGTTCGACGGCGTCGTCGTTCGCTATGCGGCGCGCGTGAATGGGCTCACGGATCTCGCGATGACGAAGCTCGACGTGCTCGACACCCTCGACCGCATCGGCTTGTGCACGAGCTACGAATCGGGCGGCGATCTGTACACCGAGTTTCCGGGTGATCTCGACGTGCTCGTAAAAGCGCGCCCGAAGTACGAGTGGTTCGACGGGTGGAAGACTTCGACGCAGCACGCGCGGCAGCTGTCAGATCTTCCGAAGGAGGCGCGAGCGTACCTCGACAGGATCGAGGAGCTGATCGAGACGCCGGTGACGTACGTCAGCGTGGGGACGAGACGGGATCAGATCATCGGACTGTAGGAACTGCGGACGAATAAGCTGCAAGCTGCGAGCGATCAGCTCAGCAGCCGAAAGCCACGGGCCTCAGTACTCGAGACGTCATTTTACCTCGTTCAGCCTCTGGCGCCCGCCCCGAATGCCGGTGATGGCGTCCCCACAATTTCAGCCAGCAGCTATTAGCTGCAGTCAGCTGACCGCGCTCTGAATCGACCCCGGTTTGATGGACACCTACTGATCCCTAACTTGGGGACGGAGGTGTCGAATGAGTCAATCGCATGGGTCGCGCGAGTCGGGAGTAAAGCGGGTTCGCCACGACTACACGCCGGAGTTTAAGAAGGAA
>WNGF01005370.1_pt1 | contig 16406 bp, 15 predicted proteins | sample 5400641 | NCBI WGS metagenome assembly WNGF01 (sample SAMN13153371, study PRJNA577476) | soil metagenome | isolation source: 80 cm soil or saprolite under grassland replicate 2 | place: USA:California | collected 2016-06-15
ATCATCACCGAGGCGGTCCGTGCGCTGGTCGACCGCCGGGACCTGACGCGCATCGAGGCGGCGGCGGCCATGGAGGCCATCATGTCCGGGGGCGCCACCAACGCGCAGATCGCCGCCTTTCTGACCGCGCTCCGCATGAAGGGCGAGACGGTCGAGGAGCTGATCGGCTTCGCCCAGGTGATGCGCCAGAAGGCCGTCAAGGTGCGCGCCCACGGCGCCGACGTGGTCGCCCAGACGGGGACCGACCGCGAGATGCTCATCGACACCTGTGGGACCGGCGGCGACGCATCGGGCACCTTCAACGTGTCCACCGCCACCGCGTTCGTGGTGGCGGGCGCCGGGCTCAGGGTGGCCAAGCACGGCAACCGCTCCGTTTCCTCGCTCTGCGGCTCGGCCGACGTGGTCGAGACGCTCGGCATCAGCATCGAGCTGCCGCCGCAACAGGTCGCCCGCTGCGTGAACGAGGTGGGCATCGGCTTCCTGTACGCGCCGCTCCTGCACACCGCCATGAAGTACGTCATGGCGGCGCGGCGCGAGATGGGCGTCCGCACCGTGTTCAACATGCTGGGTCCCCTCACCAACCCCGCCGGCGCCAATGCCCAGGTGATCGGGGTGTACTCGGACTCGCTCTGCGAGCCGCTGGCGCGAGTGCTTGCCGAGCTCGGCACCATCCGTGCCTTCGTGGTCCACGGCGCCGACGGGCTGGACGAGATCTCCACCACGGGGGAGAGCCACATCTGCGAGGTCCACGAAGGCGTGGTCCGCACCTCGCGGGTGCGCCCCGAGGACTTCGGGGTGCCGCGCGCCAGCATCCGGGACCTCCAGGGGGGAGACCGCGAGGAGAACGCACAGATCATCCGCCAGGTTCTTGCCGGCGAGCCCGGCCCCCGCCGCGACATCGTGCTCGTGAACGCGGCGGCCGCGCTGGTCGTGGGCGGCCGGGCACGCGACCTCAAGGACGGAGCAACGCTCGCGGCCCACTCGGTAGATTCGGGCGGGGCCGCCCGCAAGCTGTCCGCGCTCGTCGAGCTGTCCCAGCGCCTCGCGGCGGACGGGCCGCCGTAAGCGGATCGGAGCCGGTCTCGCTCGGCACGAGTGAGGCGCGGCCCGGAATCGGTGTTGACCCTGCCTTCCGAGGCCGGGTAGAATGAGGTTGTGGCGTTGTAGTCTCCCGCCGCGCCTGCAGCAAGTCCCCGCTCCACGGCTTTCAGGCGCGCAGCTCAGGGCCGATAGAGTTCTAGAACACCGGAACAGGGCAGGGCGGAAAGGGCGCATGAAGAACCGGATACCCCGGTATCATCAGATCGCTCACAGTCTTCGCGAGCGCATCACGGAAGGCCGCCCGGCGGCCGGCCAGCGACTCGATAACCAGAGAAGCCTGGCCCGCGAGTTCGGGGTCACCCTCATGACCCTGCGCCAGGCGCTGGAAGTACTGGAGCGCGACGGGCTCATCACCAGGCGGCACGGCTTGGGCACCTTCGTCTCCTCGCCGATCGTCGATTACGACATCCTCCACCTGCGCACGTTCGCCGGCGACCTCTCGGCCAAGGGCGAGCGCGTCGCCACTCGGTTCCTCGGCAGTCGCTTCGCCGTCGCCGACCGCTGGGTCTCGCGCGAGCTCGGGTTGGGGAGGAGGGCTCGCGTCTTCACCCTGGAGCGGCTGCGCCTGGTGGATGGGCATCCGATGAGCTTGCAGCTCTCCTATCTGCCCGCCGCCATCGGCGAGGAGGTGGCGAAGGCGGACCTGGCGGTGACGCCGCTCCGGCAGGCGCTCTCGTTCAAGCTCGGGATCGAGATCACCGCCGCCCGCGAGACCGTGTCGGCGGTGCATCTCGAGGCCGCCGCGGCCCGGGAGCTGGGCTGCCGCCCCGGCATTCCCGCCTTCCGCTCCGACCGGGTTTCCATCGGACCGGACGGCGCGCCCGTCGTGTACGACCGCGTCTTCATCCCCGGCGACCGCTTCCGGATCACGCGCCAGCTGCACTACAACGGATCGAAGATCAAGGAGTCCAGTTCATGAAGATCCTGGTGATGGTCAAGCAGGTTCCGGACACCGCGACCCAGGTGAAGGTGGGGAGCGATCCACGGACCATCGACACCGCCGGCGTCACGTGGATCGTGTCGCCGTATGACGAGTACGCGGTGGAGGAAGCGCTGCGGATCAAGGAAAAGCGGGGCCAGGGCGAGGTCGTCGCCGTCTCGCTCGGACCGGACCGCGTCAAGGAGACCCTACGCTCCTGTCTGGCGATGGGCGCCGACCGCGCGATCCATCTGCTCGACCCGGCGCCGGAGGCTGCCGACAGCCTGACCACCGCGCGCGCGCTCGCCGCGGTCATCAAGCAGGAGGCGCCGGCGCTGGCACTGTTCGGCCGCCAGGCGATCGACGACGACATGGGCTCGGTGGGCGCCCAGGTCGCCGAGCTGCTGGGCTGGCCGTGCGCCTCGTGGATCATGGAGGAGGCGGTCGACGACGCGGGCAAGACGGTGCGGGTCGGGCGACAGGTGGAAGGTGGACTCGAGGTCTTCGATCTGCCGTTGCCGGCCGTGGTCTCGGCTCAGAAGGGTCTGAACGAGCCCCGGTACCCGACACTCAAGGGCATCATGGGGGCGAAGAAGAAGGAGATCAAGGACGTGAAGGCGGCCGATCTGGGACTCTCCCAGGACGCCGCCGGCCTTTCGGTGATGAAGCTCGAGGCGTTGCCTCCGCGGCCTCCGGGGCGGATCATTCCAGGCGAGCCCGCCGAGGCGGTCAAGGAGCTGGTCCGGGCCCTGCGCGAAGACGCCAAAGCGATCTGACGGACCAGGAGAGCGACACCCATGCCAGGCGCATTCTGGTGCATCGTCGAAGACGACCGGCTAGGCAGCCCGAAGAAGGTGATGGCCGAGGTGGTGGGCGAGGCGTCGCGGCTGGCCGGTCAGATGGGCGCGCAGGCCGAGGCCGTCTGGCTCACGGACAAGGCCGCCCCCGAGGGCGTGAAGCTCCTCGGGGAGCTCGGCGCGAAGCGCATCTGGCTCCTCGAGAACGCGGCCTTCGGCGCGTACCGGGGCGAAGTCTGGACGCCGGTGGTGGCCGAGCTGGCGGCCAAGGAGTCGCCCCAGGCGATCCTCGCTCCCGTGACCACCCGCCAGCGCGAGATGATGGCGCGCCTGGCGGCGCGACTGGGCGCCGGGCTTTCGGCGGACTCGACGGCGCTCGCGCTCGAGGACGGCAAGCTCGTGGCGACGCGCCCCGTGTACGCGGGCAAGCTCCTCTCCAGGGTGACCTGGAGCAAGGCGCCCTGGCTGGTCACGCTCCGGCCCAACGTGTTCCGGCCGGCCGAGCCTCGAGCGGACGCCGCCGCCCAGGTCGAGCGGCCCGCGGTGTCGATCCCGGCCGAGGGCATGAAGCTGGTCGAGCGTAGAGAGGAGGCCACGACCGGGCTTCCCGAGCTGGCCGAGGCCGAGATCGTCGTGTCCGGCGGCCGGGGTCTCAAGGGCCCGGAGAACTTCGTGATCCTCGAGGCGCTGGCCAAGGTGATCGGGGCGGCGGTCGGCGCGTCGCGGGCGGCGGTGGACGCCGGCTGGCGTCCTCATCGCTTCCAGATCGGGCAGACCGGACGCACCATCTCGCCCAAGCTCTACATGGGTTTCGGCATCTCGGGCGCCATCCAGCACCTGGCGGGGATGCGGACCTCCAAGGTGATCTGCGCGGTGAACAAGGACCCCGAGGCGCCGATCTTCAAGATCGCCGACTACGGGATCGTGGGGGACCTCTTCGAGGTGGCGCCGCTCCTGACCGCAGAGTTCAAGAAGCTGTTCGAGAAGTAGCCTCCATGAACCTAGAGCTGAGTGACGAGCAGCGGATGATCCAGGCGATGGCGCGGGAGTTCGCCGACAAGGAGGTGCGTCCCGTCGCTGCCGCCATCGACCACGAGGCTCGCTTCCCCCACGACACCGTCCGCCGGATGGGGGAGCTGGGGCTCATGGGGATCGCCATCCCCGAGGCCTGCGGCGGCAGCGGCGGCGACACCGTCGCCTACGTGGTCGCCCTCGAGGAGGTCGCCAAGGCCTGCGCCTCCCACGCCGTCATCATGTCGGTGAACAACTCGCTCTACTGCGATCCAGTCCACACGTACGGCACCGAGGAGCAGAAGAAGCGGTTCCTCACCCCGTTCGCGTCGGGCCAGCGGCTCGGCTGCTTCTCGCTGACGGAGCCGGAAGCGGGGTCGGACGCGAGCAACCAGAACACCCTGGCCGCTCGCGACGGCGAGGACTACATCCTCAACGGGCGCAAGATCTTCGTCACCAACGGCCGCGAGGCTCAGGCCGCTCTGGTGTTCGCCCAGACGGACCGCGCCAAGGGGCACCGCGGGGTCAGCGCCTTCCTGGTCGAGCGGGGCACCCGGGGCTTCATCGTGGTGAAGACCGAGGACAAGCTCGGGATCCGCGCCTCGGACACGGCCGAGTTGCTCTTCGAGAACTGCCGCGTGCCCCGTCACCACCGGCTCGGCGAGGAAGGGCAGGGGTTCACGATCGCCCTGGCGACGCTCGACGCCGGGCGCATCGGGATCGCCGCCCAGGCGCTCGGCATCGCGACGGCGGCCTACGAGGCGTCGGTGGCCTACGCGCGCGAGCGCAAGAGCTTCGACGTGCCCATCGGCCAGCACCAGATGGTGCAGTGGATGCTCGCCGACATGGCGGTGGCTCTCGAGGCGGCTCGCATGCTCACCTGGCGCGCCGCGTGGCTCAAGGACGCGGGCAGGCCCTTCAGCGCCGAGGCCTCCATGGCCAAGCTCTTCGCGGCGGAGGCGGCGATGAAGATCACCACCGACGCCATCCAGGTCCACGGCGGCTACGGCTTCATCAAGGAGTACGGGGTGGAACGGCACTTCCGCGACGCCAAGATCACGCAGATCTACGAGGGCACCTCGCAGATCCAGAAGCTCGTCATCGCGCGCCACCTGCTGGCCGCGCCGGAGGCGTGAGGAGAAGACGATGGCTACGGGCAAGGAGCGGTGGCGCCGAGAGACCTACGGGCCGTTCGTGGAGAAGGCTCCGGAGCGGGAGGCTCCCTTCGAGTCGCTGTCCGGGATCCCGATCCACCCGCTCTACACGCCGGAGGATCTGGCGGGCTGGACGTACGAGGACAAGCTCGGCTACCCCGGCGAGTTCCCGTACACGCGCGGGCCGTACCCCTCGATGTACCGGGGCCGGCTCTGGACCATGCGCATGTTCGCCGGCTTCGGGCGGCCGGAGGACACCAACGCGCGGTTCCGGTACCTGCTCGAGCAGGGCCAGACCGGGCTCTCCACCGCCTTCGACATGCCGGCGCTGATGGGCTACGACGCCGATCACCCGCGCGCCCGCGGCGAGGTCGGCCGGGAGGGCGTGTCGATCTCCACGCTGGCCGACTTCGAGACGCTGTTCCGCGAGATCCCGCTGGACCAGGTCACGACCTCGATGACGATCAACTGCACGGCGTCGGTGGCGCTCGCCATGTACCTCGCGCTGGCCGACAAGCAGGGCGTGGCGTGGGACAAGGTCGGCGGCACCATGCAGAACGACATGCTCAAGGAGTTCATCGCCCAGAAGGAGTGGATCTCGCCGCCGGAGTCGGCCGTGCGCGTCGTGGTGGACACCATCGAGTTCTGCGCGAAGCACGTCCCCCGCTTCAACCCGGTGTCCATCTCCGGCTATCACATCCGCGAGGCCGGCTCCACCGCCGTCCAGGAGCTGGCGTTCACCCTCGCCGACGGTTTCGGCTACGTGGACGCCTGCATCAGGCGGGGCCTGGACGTGGACAGCTTCGCGCCGCGCCTGTCCTTCTTCTTCGACATCCACAACGACTTCTTCGAGGAGATCGCCAAGCTCCGCGCCGCCCGGCGCATCTGGGCGACCGTGATGCGCGATCGCTTCGGCGCCCGCAAGCCCGAGTCCATGCGGCTTCGCACGCACACGCAGACGGCCGGGGTGTCGGCCACCGCGCAGCAGCCGCTCAACAACATCGCGCGCGTGGCCATCCAGGCGCTGGCGGCCGTCCTCGGCGGCGCCCAGTCCCTCCACACCAACTCCTATGACGAGGTGCTGGCCCTGCCGACGGAGGAGGCGGTGACCGTCGCCCTCCGGACCCAGCAGATCATCGCCGAGGAGACGGGGGCGCCGCTGACCATCGACCCGCTCGGCGGGGCCTACTTCCTGGAGACGCTCACCGATCAGATGGAAACGCGGGCCATGGCGTACATCCGCAAGATCGACGAGCTGGGCGGCATCATCCGGGCGATCGACCAGGGCTACCCGCAGCGGGAGATCGCCGACGCCGCCTACCACTACCAGCTCATGGACGACGGCGGGGAACGGACCGTGGTCGGCGTCAACAAGTACGCGATGCCGGAGGAGACGCCGGTCGAGTACCTGCGCATCGACGAGGCGGTCGAGCGCGAGCAAATCGAGCGCGTCAAGGGGGTCAAGGCCGCGCGCGACACGGCGCGGGTGGAGAAGCGGCTCAAGCAGCTGGCGGATGCCTGCCGCAACGGCCAGAACGTCATGCCGGTGCTGGTGGACGCGGTGAAGGACTACGTCTCGCTGGGAGAGATCTCCGACGTGTACCGCCAGGTCTTCGGCCAGTACCGCGAGCCGATCATTTTTTGAACGGGTCAAGGGGGACACGAACGATGTCTGAGGCGATCCGGGTGACGAAGGCGACGACGCTCAAGCCCAAGCCGAAGGACGCGGAGCTGGGGTTCGGGCAGATCTTCACCGACCACATGTTCCTGGCCGACTTCCAGGAGGAGAAGGGGTGGTACGACCCACGGGTCGAGCCGTACGGCCCCCTCGCCCTGGACCCGGCGGCGGCGGTGCTCCACTACGCGCAGTCCATCTTCGACGGGCTCAAGGCCTTCCGGGGCGTGGACGGCAAGGTGCGCCTGTTCCGCCCCCAGAAGCACGTCGAGCGCATGACGAACTCCGCGAAGCGGCTGTGCATCCCGCCGCTCGATCAGGGCCTGGCGCTGCAGTCGATCGTCACCCTGGTCGGGCTCGAGCGCGAGTGGGTGCCGAAGACCATCGGGACCTCGCTCTACATCCGCCCCACCATCATCGCCAGCGAGCCGTTTCTTGGCGTGCGGCCGGCGAAGTTCTACGTCTACTTCATCATCCTGTCGCCCGTCGGCGCCTACTACCCCGAGGGCATGGCCCCGGTCAAGATCCTCGCCGTCGACAACTACGTGCGCGCGGTGGAGGGGGGCATGGGCGGCGCCAAGACCGCCGGCAACTACGCGGCGAGCCTGTACGCCGGCGAGGAGGCCAAGCACGCCGGCTTCACGCAGGTCCTCTGGCTCGACGGCGTGCACAGGAAGTACATCGACGAGGTCGGCACCATGAACATCATGGTGAAGATCGGCGACGAGATCATCACGCCGCCGCTGGCGGGGACCATCCTGCCCGGCGTGACGCGGGACTCGGCCCTCGCCCTGATGCGCAGGTGGGGCTTGCCGGTCAGCGAGCGGCAGGTCTCCATCGACGAGGTGGTACAGGCCCACAAGCGCGGCGCGCTCGAGGAGGTCTGGGGCACCGGAACCGCCGCCGTCATCTCGCCCGTCGGCGAGCTCGCCTACAAGGGCGAGCGGATGATCATCAACGGCGGCAGGATCGGCGCCCTCACCCAGCGTCTCTACGACGCCATCGTGGCGATCCAGTACGGCCGGGCGCCGGATCCCGACGGCTGGACCGTCGAGGTCTGAGGGAGTCGGGGCGATGAGCGACTGCGTGTTCTGCAAGATCCGGGACGGCCAGATCCCCTCGATGAGGATCGACGAAGACGAGCGCACGCTCACCTTCATGGACATCAATCCATTGAACCCCGGCCACTGCCTCGTGGTGACGAAGCGCCACGTGCCGACGCTCTTCGAGGCCGACGTGGAGGACCTCGAGGCGGCGGCGGCGACGGCCAGGCGGGTCGCGCTGGCGATCCGGGAGGCGCTCAAGCCGGATGGCCTGAACCTGCTGCAGGCCAACGGCGCCGCCGCCTTCCAGTCGGTGCCGCACTTCCACCTGCACCTGATTCCGCGCTGGGCCAACGACGGCAAGGGCTTCGACTGGACGCCGGTGCCGGGCGACCGCGAGGCCATCATGAAAACGGGGGAACGCCTCCGGGCGGCCCTCGCGTAGGGCCCATGGGAGGAGAACACATGCGGGAAGAACACATGCGAGATGACCCAGGTTCGAGCGCCGGCTTTGCCGGCGCAGTTCCGGATGGCTCGCCTCGGACGGCGGGGCCCCAGCCCCGCGACGTCCTGCGGCTCGCACCGCGTCCTGGGGGGAGGCTTCGGAAGGGGGGCGAAGCCCCCCTCCGAGTGTCCAAGACGGGGGAACGCCTCCGGGCGGCCCTCGCGTAGGCAATATGGCCGTGACCTCTCGCAAGATCCGCGTACTGGTCGCCAAGCCCGGTCTGGACGGACATGACCGCGGCGCGAAGATCGTGGCCCGCGCCCTCCGCGACGCGGGCTTCGAGGTGATCTACACCGGGCTCCACCAGACGCCCGAGCAGATCGTCGCCACCGCCATCCAGGAGGACGTGGACGCCATCGGGCTGTCGGTGCTCTCCGGCGCTCACAACTACCTCTTCCCCCGGGTGCTGGAGCTGCTCCGCGAGAAGGGCGCCGGCGATATCGTCGTGTTCGGCGGCGGCATCATCCCGGCCGAGGACATCGAGGCGCTCAAGGCCCTGGGCGTCAAGGAGCTGTTCACGCCGGGCACGTCGACCCAGGACATCGTCCGCTTCGTCCGGGAGAGCATCCGCGCGACGGTCTAGAGCGATGATAACGGCCCATCTGCTTCGTTGGCGCCCTCGGCCGCACGCTCAACGTACAGGGAGTACGCCTCGCGCGCGGCCCTCGGGCGCCGCCTCGCAGCTGGACCCTTCTCATCGCTCTAGACCAAGCTCTTCTTCGACCACCTCACGATTCGCTGAGCAATCGGGATGGACTTCGAGCTGACCGCGGAGCAGAAGGAGATCCGGGCGCTGGCGCGGGACTTCGCCCTGAGCGAGGTGGCGCCGGTGATCCGCCGCTTCGACGAGGCCCACGAGTTCCCCCACGAAATCCTGGCCAAGCTGGGGAAGACGGGGCTCCTGGGCGCGCTCGTGCCGGAGGAATACGGCGGCGCCGCCCTCGACTACGTCTCCTACGCGCTGGCCGTCGAGGAGCTGAACCGGGTGGACGCCTCGGTCGGCATCACCATGTGGGCCCACAACTCGCTCTGCACCAATCACATCGCGCTCTTCGGCTCGAAGGCGCAGCAGACGAAGTATCTGCCCCCGCTCGCGCGCGGCGAGACGCTGGGCGCCTGGGGGCTGACGGAATCCGGCTCGGGCTCCGACGCCGCCGCCATGAAGTCGCGCGCGGTGCGGGCGGGCGACCACTTCGTGCTCAACGGAGGCAAGGCCTTCATCACCAATGCCGGCGTGAGCGGCGTCGCCGTGGTCATGGCCGTGACCGACCCCGAGCGCCGCGGGAAGGGCATCTCGGCCTTCATCCTCGAGAAGGGGATGCCGGGCTTCACCGCCGGCCCGCCCTACCGCAAGCTCGGCCTGCACGCGTCCAACACCGCCGAGCTGATCTTCGACAACGTGCGGGTGCCGGTCGGGAACCTGTGCGGGGAGCTCGACCTGGGGTTCGTGAACACCATGCAGGTGCTCGAGGGCGGCCGCGTCGCCATGGCCGCCATGGCCGTCGGCATCGCCCAGGGCGCGCTCGACGAGGCGCTCAAGTACATGAAGCAGCGCAGCGCCTTCGGCCGGACGCTGGCCGAGTTCAACGGCCTGCAGGGGATGATCGCCGACATGGGGACCGAGGTGGAGGCGGCGCGGCTCCTGACGCTGCGGGCGGCCCTGCTCAAGGACCGCGGCCAGCCGGCCCGGGTGGCCGCCTCCATGGCCAAGGTGTTCGCCTCCGAGGTGGCCATGAAGGCCACGACCAAGGCGCTCCAGATCCACGGCGGCGCCGGCTACATCACGGAGTTCCCCATCGAGCGCATGTTCCGCGACGCCAAGCTCACCGAGATCGGGGAGGGCACCTCGGAGATCCAGCGCATGGTCATCGCGCGCGAGCTCCTGGGATTCCGCTGAGGAGGAGCCATGGCGCTGCCCCGCGCGCTCTACGAGGTGAAGGATGGGGTGGGCGCCATCACCCTCAACCGCCCCGCCGTGCTCAATGCCCTCGACACGGACCTCGCGATCGAGCTGGCCGATGCCGCCGAGCGGGCCGCGAACGACCACGACGTGTGGGTGGTGGTCGTGAAGGGGGCCGGACGCGCCTTCTCCTCGGGAATGGATCGAGAGGCGCTCTCCGCGGGCAGCATCGGGGAATCGTTCTACCGCCACTGGATCCGGGCGCTCAATTGCCTGGAGGACATGGACAAGCTCGTGATCGCGGTCTGCCACGGCTACTGCATCGGCGGCGGGCTCCAGCTCGCCGTGGCGTGCGACGTGCGGCTGGCCACGGAGGATTCCATCCTGGGGCTGGGCGCGACCGAGCACGGGCTGATCCCCGACGGCTCCGTCCTGAGGCTGGCCCGCATCGTCGGGCTGGGGCGGGCCAAGGAGCTGACCCTCCTGAACGACCGCATCCGCGCCGAGGAGGCGCGCGCGATGGGTCTGGTCAACTGGGTGGTGGCCCCGGTCGACGTCGACGCGAAGCTTCGGACCATCCTCGACCGCGCCTTCCATGCCTCCCGGACGGCCACGGGCCATGCCAAGCGGCTCCTGCACCAGTCTTTCCACCTGGATCCGCGGGCGCTCATCGAGGAGGTCCTCCGCGCGCAGGCCGAGTGCATGGCCTCGTGGGAGATCCGCGAGGCCAACCGCGCCTGGGACGAGAAGCGCGAGGCCCGCTACTACCCCCCGCCGCCGGCCGCCGCCGGCGCTCACCCGTTGCGGGAGGGGACCCCGCGTCGCCGGTAGCCGGCTCGATGCACCGACAAGTGAAGCCAGCTTGACACATGTAGGGCACGCCGCTACACTCGCGCCATGTCTCGTCGGCACACCGGTGGGCCCAGGGACCCGACGCCGGTCGGCGCGGCCGAGGTCGCCTCGCGGCTCGGCGTGAGAGCGCCGACCGTCCATACGTGGCGTCAACGAAAGCTCCTGCCGGAACCCCGCTGGACCGTCTCGGGTCAGCCTGCCTGGGACTGGGCGGAGATCGAGGCCTGGGCCCGGCGTACGGGGCGACTCCGAGCCGCGGACGTCCATGCCGAGCTCCTCGAGCTCGAAGGCATGGGCTGGGCGGCGGATCTCGACGAGCTCCGGGGTGACCGCGCATTCCCCCGCTGATCCTCGTCGACACGTCGGCCTGGATCGAGCTGCTGCGCGCGAGCGGGCATCCTGCCCATGTCACCCTCCGACACCACTTGGAGCGCCGCTCGCCGATCGCGACGACTGAGCCTGTCATCATGGAGCTGCTCGCGGGGGCCCGAAGCCCCCGCGACCACTCGAAACTGCGCGCGAGACTCATCGCCCTTCCCCGGCTCGCTGTCCGAGGGCTACCCGACTTCGAGGCCGCGGCCGACCTCTATCGCGCCTGTCGACGGAGAGGCGCGACGGTCCGCAAACTGATGGACTGTCTCATCGCCGCGGTGGCGATCCGGGAGAACGGAGCCGTCCTGCACAACGACAGCGACTTCGAGATCCTCGCCCGGCACACCCGCCTGCGCACGGAGCCATATCGGCTGCTTCGGCCCGTTCCGCCCCGTCCGCCCCGCTGATGGCTTGCCTTCCGGGAAGGCCTTCGTCTATCATCGCGGCGCCATGACGAGCGACGTCATCCTCGAGACCGAAGGGCTGACCAAGGAATTCCGGGGATTCGTCGCCGTCAAGGACGTCCACCTCCGCGTGCGGCGCGGGACCATCCACGCGCTGATCGGTCCCAACGGGGCCGGGAAGACGACCTGCTTCAACCTGCTCACCCATTTCCTGACGCCGACCCGGGGGCGCATCCGGTACAACGGACGCGACATCAGCGGTTCCCGGCCGGCCGACATCGCGCGGCTCGGCCTCGTGCGCTCCTTCCAGATCTCGGCGGTGTTCCCCCATCTCACCGTGCTCGAGAACGTGCGCATCGCGCTCCAGCGCCGGCGCGGCCGGTCGTTCGACTTCTGGCGCTCCGAGAAGATCCTCGAGGGTCTCGACGCGCGTGCCCTCGAGCTCATCGAGGCGGTCGGCCTCGTCGCCGTCGCGGGCACGAGGGCGGTGGAGCTGCCCTACGGGCGCAAGCGGGCGCTCGAGATCGCGACGACCCTGGCCCTCGAGCCCGAGATGATGCTGCTGGACGAGCCCACCGCCGGCATGGGCCACGAGGACGTGGACCGCATCGCCGCCCTGATCCAGACGGTGGCCGCCAATCGCACGGTGCTCATGGTCGAGCACAACCTGAGCGTGGTCGAGAACCTGTCCCACACCATCACCGTGCTCGCCCGCGGCGAGATCCTGGCCGAGGGGGACTACGCGAGCGTGTCGAGGAACCCCCAGGTGGTGCAGGCGTACATGGGGTCTGGCCATGAGTGAGACGGCCGCGCGCGCCGCGGGCGCGACGGGCGCCGTCGCCGGGACGCCGCCGCTCCTCGCCGTCCGGGACCTCCACGCCTGGTACGACGAATCGCACATCCTCCACGGCGTCGACTTCGAGGTGCGGACGGGCGAGGTGGTGACGCTGCTCGGGCGCAACGGCGCCGGCAAGACGACCACGCTCAAGTCGGTCATGGGTATCGTCGGCAGGCGGACGGGCTCGGTGCGGCTCGACGACCGGGAGCTGATCGACCGGCCCTCGAACGCGATCGCGCGGCTGGGCATCGCCTTCTGCCCCGAGGAGCGCGGGATCTTCGCGAGCCTCAACGTCGAGGAGAACCTGCTGCTCCCCCCCGCCATCGCCCCCGGTGGGCTCTCGCTCGAGACGATCTTCGACCTCTTCCCCAACCTCAAGGAGCGGCTCCGCAGCCAGGGGACGAAGCTCTCGGGCGGGGAGCAGCAGATGCTGGCCATCGGGCGCATCCTGAGGACGGGGGCGCGCCTGCTGTTGCTCGACGAGCCCACCGAGGGACTGGCGCCCGTCATCGTGCAGCAGATCGGGGCCACCATCCGGCGGCTCAAGGATGATGGCTTCACGATCTTGCTGGTGGAGCAGAACTTCCGCTTCGCCGCCACCGTGGCCGACCGGCATTACGTGGTCGAGCGCGGGCGGGTGGTGGACATGATCGCCAACGCCGAGCTCGACCGGCACATGGACAAGCTGCACGAGTACCTCGGGGTATAATGACCGTCCGTCTCTCAACCCTCGAAAGGAGCGCGAAACCATGATCTTCTCACGTCTCGTGGCCCTCGCCTTGGCCGTGGCGCTGGCGGCGGTTGCGGCGGAGGCGCAGATCTCGGACGGCATCATCAAGATCGGCGTGCTGAACGACCAGTCGAGCCTGTATGCCGACCTGACGGGTCAGGGCTCGGTGGTGGCGGCGCGGATGGCGGTCGAGGACTTCGGGGCGACGGCGAAGGGGATGAAGGTGGAGGTCATCTTCGCCGACCACCAGAACAAGGCGGACGTCGGGGCGAACATCGCGCGCCAGTGGTACGAGTCGGACAAGGTCGACGTGATCGTGGACACGCCGAACTCGGCGGTGGCGCTGGCCGTGAACCAGATCACGCGGGACAAGGGGAAGGCCTTCCTGGTCTCGGGCGCGGCGACGTCGGACCTGACGGGGAAGGCGTGCTCGCCCAACACGATCCACTGGACCTACGACACCTGGGCCCTCGCCAACGGCACCGGCAACGCCATCGTGAAGACGGGCGGGGACACGTGGTTCTTCCTCACCGCCGACTACGCGTTCGGGCATGCGCTGGAGCGGGACACCGAGGCGGTGGTGGTCAAGAACGGGGGCAAGGTGGTGGGCAAGGTGCGGCACCCGCTGAACACGTCGGACTTCTCGTCGTTCCTGCTGCAGGCGCAGGCCTCGAAGGCGAAGATCATCGGGCTGGCGAACGCCGGGGGCGACACGACGAACGCGATCAAGCAGGCGGCGGAGTTCGGGATCGTGAAGGGCGGGCAGAACCTGGCCGGCCTGCTCGTCTTCCTGACCGACGTGCACGGCCTCGGCCTGCCGACGGCGCAGGGGCTGATCTTCACGGAGTCGTTCTACTGGGACATGAACGACAAGACCCGGGCGTGGGGGAAGAAGTTCGCCGAGCGGGACCGGGGGATCCACCCGACCATGATCCACGCCGGGGTGTACGCGGCCGTGCTCCACTACCTGAAGGCCGTGGATGCGCTGAAGACCGACGACGGCACGAAGGTGATCGCCAAGATGAAGGAGACGCCGACCGACGACCCGCTGTTCGGGAAGGGGACGATCCGGGCGGACGGGCGGAAGATCCACGACGTGTACCTGTTCGAGGTCAAGAAGCCGGCGGAGTCGAAGGGGCCGTGGGACCTCTACAAGCTGCGGGCGACGATCCCGGCCGCCCAGGCCTTCCGTCCCCTCGACCAGGGGGACTGCCCCCTCGTGAAAAAATAGCGGCGTCTCCCTCTCCTCCACGGGAGCGGGGCATGTGATCCGATGTCCTCCGTGTTCGGCATTCCACCGCAGGCCCTGTTCGGTCAGCTCCTCATCGGGCTGATCAACGGGTCGTTCTACGCGATCCTGAGCCTCGGCCTGGCGGTGATCTTCGGGCTCTTGAACATCATCAACTTCACGCACGGGGCCCAGTACATGATGGGGGCGTTCGTCGCGTGGTTCCTCCTCCAGTACGCGGGGCTCGGCTACTGGTGGGCGCTCCTGGTCGCGCCCCTCGCGGTGGGCCTCCTGGGGGTGGCGCTGGAGCGGACGATGCTCCAGCGACTCTACAAGCTCGACCACCTGTACGGGCTGCTGCTGACCTTCGGGCTCGCCCTCATCATCCAGGGGCTTTTCCGCAACGAGTTCGGCTCCTCGGGGCTGCCGTACCGCATCCCCGACGCGCTCACGGGCGGGCGGAACCTGGGGTTCATGGTGCTGCCGAACTACCGGGCGTGGGTGATCGTGTTCTCGCTGCTGGTGTGTCTGGGGACGTGGTGGGTGATCGAGCGGACGAAGCTCGGCGCCTATCTGCGGGCGGCGACGGAGAACCCGACGCTGGTCCGGGCGTTCGGCATCAACGTGCCCCGGATGATCACGCTGACGTACGGGTTCGGCGTGGCGCTGGCGGCGCTGGCCGGCGTGCTGGCGGCGCCGATCTACCAGGTGAACCCGCTGATGGGCGCCGACCTGATCATCGTGGTGTTCGCGGTGGTGGTGATCGGGGGGATGGGGTCGATCATGGGGTCCATCGTGACGGGCTTCGGCGTCGGCGTGATCGAGGGGCTCACGAAGGTCTTCTATCCCGAGGCCTCGAACACGGTGATCTTCGTCATCATGGCGCTCGTGCTGCTGGTGAAGCCGGCGGGGCTCTTCGGGCGCGCCCAGTAGAGCGATGATAAGGGCCCGGGACCTCATGCGAGGTCATCGAGTTTCGAGCGCCGGCTTTGCCGGCGCAACGATTCCTGGGGGGAGGTTTCGGAAGGGGGGCGAAGCCCCCCTCCGAGTGTCCTAGCCATGGCCACCGTGGACGAGTACGTGGAGGCGCCGGCGCTCCCGGCGACGTCGGCCACCCTCCGGCATCAGTACGCCGCCTTCGCCGTGATGGTCGCGTTCTTCGTCCTCGCCCCCTTCGTCGTCTACCCCGTCTTCCTCATGAAGGCGCTGTGCTTCGCGCTCTTCGCCTGCGCCTTCAACCTCCTGATCGGCTACGTGGGGCTGCTCTCCTTCGGGCATGCCGCCTTCCTGGGCGCGGCGGGCTACGTGACGGCCCACGCCGCCAAGGTCTGGGGCTGGCCGCCGGAGCTCGCGATCCTCGGCGGCACCGCCGCCGCCGCCGCGCTCGGCCTCGCCGTCGGCGCGCTCGCCATCCGCCGCCAGGGCATCTACTTCGCGATGATCACGCTGGCGCTGGCGCAGATGATCTACTTCTTCTGCCTGCAGGCGCCGTTCACCCACGGCGAGGACGGCATCCAGGCCGTCCCCCGCGGGACGTTGCTGGCGCTCTTCGACCTGCGCCAGACCATGACGCTCTACTTCGTGGTGCTGGCCATCTTCGTGGGGGGGTTCCTGCTGATCTACCGGGCCATCCACTCGCCCTTCGGTCAGATCCTCAAGGCGATCCGGGAGAACGAGCCGCGCGCCGTCTCCCTCGGCTACAAGGCGGATCAGTACAAGCTGATCGCGTTCGTGCTCTCGGCGCTGCTCTCGGGGCTCGCCGGCGGCACCAAGGCCATCGTCTTCCAGCTCGCCTCCCTCACGGACGTGCACTGGACCATGTCGGGGGAGGTGGTGCTGATGACCCTGCTCGGCGGGCTCGGCACCGTCTTCGGCCC
>WNGF01011172.1_pt1 | contig 16405 bp, 17 predicted proteins | sample 5400641 | NCBI WGS metagenome assembly WNGF01 (sample SAMN13153371, study PRJNA577476) | soil metagenome | isolation source: 80 cm soil or saprolite under grassland replicate 2 | place: USA:California | collected 2016-06-15
CTTTGCCGCCGCACATGGCGGTGAGCCTTTGGCTCACCGTCGGGCGCATTAAGGAATTAGGCGGCTATGCCGCCGGTTCAGGCAGAGCCTCAACAAGTTAAAAGAGACGCGGCCCGGAAAGGCAGAGCCTTTACGCAGTATGCTGCGGCAGAGCCGCAGCAGAGTCGTAAGCAGGAAGCAGTAATCAAGCAGGCAACGTTGGAATCCTCGAGGTCAGGAAGGGGGCTTGCCCCGCTCTTGATATTTATGAAAACCTTCGTCGTAGGTGATATTCACGGGCGTTGCGCGCAGTTGTTGAATCTGCTTGATATGCTGGCGCGCGAGCCGGACGAGCCCCTCGTGTTCCTGGGCGACTTAATTGATCGCGGTCCGGATATTCCCGGCTGTGTCGAACATGTCATCAAGCTGTGCCGCGAAGATCCCGATCACGTGATTTGCCTGCGCGGCAATCATGAACAAATGTTGTTGGATTTCATCGACCGAACCGGAGCCATCTGGATGACCCCGGCCACGGGCAGCGAACGAACCTTTGAGCAATACACCGGACAGGCATTACGCGTGGAAAAGGAATCGGACTTTGATGAGGTGCGCGAGCTGCTGGTGAAAAGCATTCCTCCCGAACAGATCGAGTTTTTTCGCAGCCTGCCTTTTTTCCACGAAGATGATCACGCCCTGTATGTTCACGCCGGTTTGGATCATGGCAAGCACCCGCGGGAAAGTTCGCCCCATGACTTGATGTGGAGCCGCGACATGGAATTCTACAAAAAGTATCGCGGCAAACCCTGTGTCTTCGGCCACACGCCCACCCCCTTATTACCCTGGCGTGGTCGTTGGGGGCGTCATGGGATTTATCTTTTCAACAGCGCAATTGGCATTGACACCGGTTACAACCTGCAATCTCCGCTGACGTGTTTGTCGCTGCCCGATTTCACGCTCTATCAAACCTTTGCCGATGGAAATTCGGCGACGCACCAAATCACTTCGTTCATTCCCGAAACCTTGAAAGAGATGCAGCGCAAGGCGGCGGCTGGGTCCTAGTTCGGTGTTTTGCAGTGCGCCGGCAGATTGACCACCCCAGCGTGGCTGCCTCGCTGGGGACCCCGGTGGAAGGCGGCGACGGCGCTTTCGTTCGGTGTACCGCCTTCAGGCGGCTTTGTTTTCCACGGTTCCGCCTGAAGGCGGGACTCCAAACAAATCTCGCGAGCTCTTTCAGAGTTCGAACTTCGCAAATGGTTTTCAACCCGGGGCGTTGCCGTGGGCTGGAATTAGCCAACATCTTCGGTGTTATCTTGTATCACTTCGCGATTATTTCGCACTTTGCTCGATTAAATCTGCGATGATTATTTACCACCCTCGACGATTGCTTGGAATCTCGATGCTCCTGGCGCCAATCGTTTTCAATTTCGGCGCACCACGAACAAATAGTATTTCCCGCATTGTCCAGGAACCATTTCCCGATTCGCCTGATCTCACACGGGTGTACTACCAAAACGCTCAGAGCAAACTTTTGCCGCTGCCTTTTGAGGCCGGGGTCGCTGGGCTAAACGAATTTGCGGTGGCGCGCAAAGAGAAAACAAGTCACGTCACGCTCGAAGGTTTACGCGCGTCGACAGTCATTAAGAAGAGTGATCCGCGCTTCTACGTTTTCGTCATGGACAAAATGGATCCGCCGCCGCACCTGTTGCTGCAATTGGAGAGCAAGAACCGCCGGCGCCGATTTACTGTGATTAGCGAAAGAGGACGCGCGGGCTTCTCGCCCCTGGCTACTGAGAACATCAGGCTCGACTATCGAATTCTGGAACGACTGGAGGTGCCGTCAGGTAAAGGCCTTGTTCTCTTCATTAATTATCTTGAGCTGCGCCCGCGCCGGCGTTTGCAGCCAGGCGAGTACGCCATTCTGGGTAACTCTCTGAAAGACATCGCTACGTTTCGGGTTGAGTGAGGATCATAGGGCTCTCGCTCGATAGCGCGGGATCCACCGCCCTACTGTCTGCCGGTATTCATCATAAGATTTGCCGAACTGTTTTCCCAGCACCCGCTCCTCATAAAGAATCACGAACAGATTTGCCAAAACAATAAAGATACCTGCTTCGATCAAAACCGGCATCGACATGAACAATATCGCTTCGCCGAGCAAAACCATCACCACCGACACATACATTGGATTGCGAACATATCGATAGAGCCCGCGCACAACCAGATGCTTCGGGGGATCGATTGGTGAAATCGTGCCTCTTCCGGCGGAAAAGAAATTCCAAATGCACCAGAGCAATGCTGCTGCTCCGACCGCAATCAGAGGAAGACCATAATAACGCAGCGGGTAGCGGCTTAAATCCCTGGATGATATAAGCCAATATGGAATCAGTATTGTCACCAGGCCCGGCTGGAGGATAGTGAAGAAGACGCTGCGGAGTAAGAGCATGGGAACCTTCCATTCATACGAGCAAAGGCTGACCCTCGAATCCTGGCAGCAACAATAGAACCAGCGAACCTCGCATCTGACGGTGAATGATACTCGCTTCCACACCGACCTGTCTGCATAGCCTATGCAGTTGATAATCACGGACTCGGTGTTGTCTTTTGGATCACCCTTCCCCAGCCTGTCAGCCGAGACTAATTGGGTTGGAAATAAACGCTGGCGGTGAGCTGCGTCCAAACGCCTGGCGTTTTGGCCGTCAGCTCCAGTGCCGTGTTCGGCTGAGTTCGAAAAGTCGCTTGTCGGTTATATCCCACGTCATCCGCGATCCGTTCCATCACGGCCCACCGGCTCTAAGCGTCTGCCTACAGAGGAGGGGCGGGCATCGCCGATGAGTGATGATCCACGATCATCCAGTTCTTGTGCTGTTTCACGAATGTGAAGCTATAACGCGCCGGCAGCGTCTTGGTTTCGCCGTCCTTGATATACGAGAACGTATAGTAGCCGGTGTTGACAGCCGTTCTGCCGTAAACACGGATCAATTGCTTTCCGAACGTGACCTTGAGATTGGGCAAGACCTTGAACGCTGTGACGAAGTAGTCGCGCAACGCTGCTCGATCCGATCGCAGGGTAGGAGAGAGAGTTCCCCAGAGAACTCCATCAGTGGCATAGAGAAGAACAACTTTGTCAGGATCGTTTTGTCCCAAAGTCTTGGCCCATTTCATTGTTGCGGCAGCAACGTCCTCCTTCGACCCGGCCGCGGCGACGGACGCAGTCATGAACAGGCTGCCAGCGAATACGACCAGCAGAGCCGAAGTCAATCGTGGGAATCTCATGCTTCTTTCTCCTCGTTGATAAGAAACGTCATCATATCCAGTCGAGCCGGCGTCGGCCTGAACTGGCCGAGGCGGCGGGCGATGTTATTAAGACAAGAACAACTGCAAACGCCGAGGCAGTGAAAACGCCAAGCTGATTAGTTGAACGCTGGATCAATATTCCTTCTTTGACAAATGGCCCAAAGCGGGGCTTCCGTCTGGCGCTCTCGGAAAAAATTTACATCGAACGTTCACGGTGCTCAGCCTCATGCTGCAGGCAGAATGTTCGGATTAAGTCGGAAGAGATTATGCGGGTCGTAACGCTTCTTGAGCGCTGCGAGGCGCGCGTACTGCCGGCCATATGCGTCCTTTACTCGATCGCCTTCGTCGTCACTAAGCATGTTTGTGTAAGCGCCACTCGCATGTGGACGGACTGCCTCCCAAAAACGCTGCACCCATCCAGAGACCGCCTGCCGTTGCCCGGGCGCTAACCAGGCAGCCGCCGCGAAGCAGTCGAACCCCGGCTGGCGAAGTGGAAACGCACTGCTCTCGAGCGAAACGCGGCTGACGGCGCCATGCAGATGAAACATTTCTATTTCCGCGGCCCGAGGAATTTGCGCCCCAACTTCGCTAATCGCATCAATCGCTTCGTCGGGCAGCCCTGGCAGGAAAGCAGCTCTGACGGTGCTGGGGAAACCGGGAGGCGGGCCCGGGTCAGCATTCTTAAACGCCAAGTAGGACACTGGCGTTATCGTATCGGCTTTTGCTTTCGCGAGCTTGCGCAACGCAGCTATTACCGGCGCCGCTGACGCCTCGCCGCCTGCATATACGGCTTGGAGCAGGAGCACTGGCCCGTCTTTAGAGAGTGAGAATGTAAAACCGGCAGTCAGCTCATCGGGGGCCGAGGATGCGAACGCACGATACGCTCGCATGACTGCGGGGGCCTGAGTGATGTCATAGATCAGCCGGCCCGCGATCACTTGAGTCAGCGGATACGCTCGAAACTGAAAAGATGTAACGACGCCGAAGTTTCCGCCGCCACCGCGAAGCGCCCAGAAAAGATCTCCTTGTTTGTCTGCCGACGCCGTCACCACGCGGCCGTCGGCAAGAACGACTTCGGCCGAAAGCAGATTGTCGCAACTCAGTCCATACTTCCCGCTGAGCGCTCCCTCACCGCCTCCGAGGGTGAAGCCCCCGACACCAACCGAGCCACAGCCGCCGAGCACCATCGCAAGGCCGGCCTGTTGCGTCGCCAGATCAAGCTCATTGCCAAGCAAACCTGGCTGTGCGCGGACCATTTGTCGTTGTGCGTCGATCTGGAGTCCCTTCATTCGTGATAGGTCAATAACAAGGCCGCCGTCGCAGCTGGAGTGTCCTGCCCAGCTGTGACCGCCTCCGCGCACCGCAATGAGCAGGTTTTCAGTGCGAGCGAAGTCGATGGCACGTTTGACATCGGTAGTATTAGCGCAGCGAACAATCAGACCGGGGAACCGGTCGAACTTTGCGTTCCAGACGCGCCGTGCAGATTCGTAGGCTTGGTCGGCGCGCCGCAGCACCGATCCGTGCAGTCCCGCAATGAAGTCACGGATGACGGTTTTGTTGACCATGTCAACCGAGCGACGCACCTGAGGGACACAAGCGCGCGCGCCGTCTCCGACCTCGGCGACTGAAAGGCCAACCGCGGCGGAAGCCGTAAGCTTCACAAAATCTCTCCGGCTAATTTGGTTTGATATCAAAGCTCCTCCTTCCGCCCGCTAAGGCTAGCCGCACCGCGAAACCCTGGCTATCGCAGGTAACTCCGAAACGGGCCCAACATTAGCCGCCTTCTCGTGTTTCCTTCCAATGTCAGGGTTGACCCGGCACGGCGAAAGGCAAACGATGAATTATGAAGAATGAAGGATGAAAAAACCCGTCATCGATTTCATCCTTTCGCCTTCATCCTTGTTTTGCTCCCCTCACTCCGGTCCAGCGATTTGTTCGGCGCGGTCCGGCTGTGAAAACCCGAGATGCGCAGCCACGCACGCATAGTAGTTCTGCGTTCAGGAACAAACAGCGTTCTACCTGGCAGACGCTCGGACGCGGACCTCGCCCCAGTTCGGAAAAGCGTTGAGGCCCGGTGGAAAAGTAAGCTGCTTCTCGCCGGTCCCGTCCGCATTGATCAAAATGAGCTGGAATTGACCGCGTCCTCCTATGCGCCGGTGGAACACGATCTGCTTGCCGTCGGGTGACCACGAAGGCGTCAAGTCACCGATTGTGTTGTTGGTCAACTGCACCTGTCCGGAGCCGTCTGCGTTCATGACGCAGATCTCGAAGTCGGGACCACCGCGCCGGCAGCAGAAAACGATGCGCTTGCCGTCTGGAGACCAGGACGGGGCCCGCTCCTCTTCGGTGTTGTTGGTCAGTCGCGTCGGCTTGCCCGTCCTGTCCGCGTCGAGCAGATAAATCTCGGCGGTGACGTGATTGTCGGTATTGTCGGTGACCGCGTGGCTTGTGAATATGATCTGTTGCCCACGGGGTGACCAGTCCGGGTCGTCGTCGATCGCCGCCGGGTTGTTCGTGATGTTCTTCGGCCGCGCACGTTTCTTGAGAAAGTCGTCAACGTTCATGACGAAGATATCGCTATCCGTCGTCGCCGCGCCCGGTAAGAAATTGATCGGCCGCCCTTTGCCTGAGGCCGAGGCGTGGAACGCGATCCTTCGGCTATCCGGAGACCAGGTGGCAGAGCTGCCTCGCACCAGCGATATCTGTTCGGTGCCGTCCGCTTTCATTACGAACAAATCCGAGGTGTTGAATGGCTCGCCCACGGTCAGCAGCCGGTTGCTGTCGAAGACGATCCTTTTTCCGTCCGGCGACAAGGCTGGGAATCCATCAGCAAAGTTATTTTGCGTCAAACGCCGCGGGTTTGTGCCGTCCCCGTCCATCAGGTAGATCTCGGCGGCGAGCCAGGCGCGCTGAGGGTCAACTGCGGGATCGGCTGCGGGGTCGTGGCGCGTGCTCACGAACGCGATCGTCGAGCGCAATCCCGACTGCTGGCGGTCGCTCCTGGTCTGCGCCCACGCGCCAAGCAAGGCCGCGCCAATAAGAACACCAATCAACATCGAGGCGGCCAGCACTTTTTTGATTTCGTTGCCGAGCTTCATGATCTTTCCTCTTATTTAAATGTAATAACGATGGCTCTTACGAACAACTTTCGCACTCTTACTGAACCTGAAGCGCCAAACGTAACCATATCCTATTACGTACGAGCATCGAATGCGACGTTTGAAGTCATAAAGAAATTGTTTCGTTGTGAAAATCTTTCTATAATGGCGCCCATCATGCATGACCAGCTGTGAACTTCCAAGCATCAACTTTTTACTCCGGTCCCCATCGCCGACGGTCAGTTCGTCCCCGGCGCGGACAGTGAGCGGGTCGGGATAGGCGGCCCGGTAATCGGCTATCACGCAGCAAGTCGGTTGTGGATCGTCTGGTGGTCTTAAACTGCTCTCACTCATAAATCCCGCTGCTGAATGGCCGACAAATGTTACCTCGAGGTAAGCGCGGCGATTACATTCAAACTCGAACTTATCAATCAACTTGCAAAACATCCCGATGCATCGGGACTCCGGTCAAACCCCGATACTTCGGGGTTCGGCGGCGGCGACTCAATGGGCGCGGTACTTGGCGTCGAGGAATAGGCCGCCCACGTATACCATCGACCATGAAGCACCCCCGTCGCTCATCACGAAGTGAACATCGGTATTGTCATTAATCGCGTAGGCGTTCGCTGCTTGTCTTAAAAGGACGCCTTCACGCCGCCCGGCCGGGATCCGAAAATTCAGCTTCTCATCACGTTCGAATAACTCCACAGTACCTTCGTCCGAGTCGTATCGACCGATGAGCGCCGCGAGCTCTTTCTTCGGCACCGGCAGATCTCGCATAGCAGTCTTCTCCGGCAGTCCCAGCGCAGCCCCCGCAATCTCTGACGCCATAGCCACAGGCGGAGGCGATCCATCTTCCGTGTTTATGAGTATGACGATCGTCAGGCGATCGCCGGGAAACGACTCCAAAACAGAGCGGAACCCGCCGCCGCTTCCTGTATGGCCGAGCAGCCGATGCCCATTCAGCGACCCCAGCCGCGTTCCCAATCCATAGTCTATTTTAGTGCCGCCGGCCAGCGTCGTGGGCGCGCGCATGAGTGCCAGCGATGACGGACTGAGAACGCGTCCTCCATCCAGCGCCGCCTCCCACTTCAAGAGATCCGTTGCGGTTGCGCAGACAGCTCCCGCGGCGAAAGGGAGTTTCCAACTCAAGAATGCTGCGTTGACCAGCACACCTCCATCTACTTCGTAACCGGATGCAAGATGCGGCACGACCATTCGCGCATCGCACAGCGAGGCCGAGTTCATCCCCAGGGGTTTGAAGACGTGCTCGCGCACATATGCGCCGTACTCCTGCTTCGTCACGCGCTCCACCACCAGGCCCGCCAGGTAGAAGCCCGAGTTGTTGTACCGCCAACGTGTCCCCGGTTCGAAATCGAACTGCTTATCCTTAATCAGCCCGAGCACCTGCTCGTGGGATAGTTCGCGCCGTTCGTTGTCCGCTGCCTCTGGCAGAGAAGTGAAGCTGTAGATGCCTGAAGTATGGTTGAGCAGTTGTCGCACAGTGACATGATGTCCGCGCGTCGGCGCCTCCGGCACATACTTCGTTACGTCGTCATCGAGTTGGAGTTTGCCTGCGTCAACGAGTTGAAGCACCACTGCCGCCAGGATGTTCTTGGAGATTGAGGCGATGTGGAAGACGGTTTCCGGCGTGACCGCAACCGAATGCTCCAGGTTAGCCATGCCGTAACCGCGCGCTAACACCAATTGTCCGTCACGCGCCACGCCGACCGAAATCCCGGCCACATGGCGCGAGAGCATAATTCCGGCAACCGCGTCCACACGGTTGCCTAGCTCTACGGTGGTCGGCAACTGTGCGCCCGCGATCCCAGAACAGACGCAGATAATTGTTGTGGCAATGACTCTTCTCACAAGGCTCCTACGGACATTTGTTCTAATCTAACTCCGAGACTCCCTGGCGCGCTTCGAGAAATGCCAAAGACCACCCGTAATCTCAACGGGCAAACGATAGCCCAGTTGGCGGGCGAGCATGACAATCTGCCCGCGATGGTGACCTTCATGGGCGACGAAATACGTTAGGACATGCCCGACATCGAGGGGAAGGTTACGCCAGATGTACGACGAAGAAACGGGAATCGTGCCCCCTCGGTCTAAACCGAGCGTCAGCAAACTGACAATGCCGCGGCTGCTGCGGCCCAGTGCTGGAATCAGCTCCTTCGGTCCAACCTTATGTCGATTGACGGCTCGCGGCACCGCGATGCCGTGTTCCTTTCCCAGCGTCTTGATCCACGTACACCGCGCATTATGGATGTGGCCGGCGATCATCCGCACGGTTCGACGTGGGGCTCCCGGCACTTTGGCTGCCCATAGCTCGCGGGGTAAGTGCTCGAAAAGGAAGACGGTAACGCGGTTGTTGGTTCTCCACGCGTCAAGCAGCATGTCTCGCTGATCAAATTCAGTGCGCATCACAACACTTCAAAGAAATGAACAACCTGACACCGACCTTCAGAGTTGACTCCATGAGATAAGCCTTTGTATCTCACGGGGGTTCACCGGGTCCCGGAAGGACTCGCAAAGTAAACCGTATTGGGGGCGTCTGACCGGGCCACCGCTATGTCCAAAAGGCCATCTCGATCGAGATCTGCGATGGCGAAGCCGTAGACGGTGCCCTTGTTGTCCCCAAAATGGACAGGTGTATATTGGCGGCCGGAGCCGTCATTGAAGTAGACCGTTGACGGAGCTTCGACATTGCCGACGACGATATCGATCTTCCCATCGTGATTCAGGTCGCTGACTGCGAGCGCGTACGGCGTCGCCTTATCGTTATCGATCGCCATCCCAGCCGAGAACGCGCCATCCTTCTGCCCGAAATATACCGCCACGCCCAGCCGTTCGCCGATGGCCACGATGTCCAACAGACCGTCGCCATTGACGTCTACCGCTTCGGCCATCCGAATCTCCGCATCGGGTGGACCGAAGGGGACTCGTTTGAGACTCGAAAGGGTGGCGTTGGGGCTGGCGACGTACACGTAACTTTGACCGCCGTCACGATGTGGAACGGCGAGGTCGATTACTCCGTCGTGATTGAAGTCGGCAGTGGTGATGGTCGTCGCAGATTCGTGGGAAAATGGAATGCACGCGGGGTCGAAACGGCCTTTCCCCTTGTTTAGACAAATGTAGTTTGCGGGGCTCTTGTCGGTTCGATTGGCGACGATGATATCGGGCTGGCCATCGCCGTTGAGATCGGCAACGCTGGCGTTTCGAGTCTGCCACTCAGGTCGGCCGTAGGATGATCCGAGGTGGAAATGACCCTTCCCATCATTGAGGTAGATGACCTTTGGGTCTGGTGCGTCATTGCTGAGCACGACATCCAAATCGCCGTCCCGATCAATGTCGACCAAGCGACCGGAATACGAGCGATACGGCGTCTCGCAGAGATTGTAGGCAATCGGAAAGTGGCCCTTGCCGTCACCGAGAAGCACGCGGCTGATCAGCGGCCAATGCCGTCCCTTGACAAGTAAGATGTCGAGTTTGCCATCCCCATTCAGATCGCCGATGCTCACGTTGGCTGAGGTTTCGGAGGTCGTCTCAAGTAGGAGGACGCGATCAAACCGTGGGAAGGACTGGAAATTGGTAACCACCTGTAACTCCGTCAGAGCATCGTTACTGGCTTGAGTGTAGCGAGTAGTTTCGTCAACGGAAACATCACGCGCATTTTGTCGCCTCTCATTACGGTTCGGTGCTTGCCGAATCCCGCACCCACAAACGGACGTTCTTTGGATGCCCAACGTCAGAGTAGACCGAGCGCGGCAACAAGCAAGGATGCTTTATGAGGGATGAAGGATGAAAACCTGCGACAGCCCTCAAACGCTTCTCATCCTTCCGCTTTCATCCTTCATCCCTGCTTTTCGCGCTCCGGTCCAACGAGTTGTCTGATGAATTGAAGTCAGAATCCTTTCTGCTGCTCAAACCAAATCATCCATTGCCTCTTATCGGTTCCAAAATCCTTCCCGGTGAGACGTTTGAGAGTTGAGACTATCTCGCCCCGGTACTCGCCATTATAGTCGTGGTCTGGCGCTGTTTTTCCGCGATTCAGTTTTGAGTAGTCACAATCCAGGCCGTTTATTAGCCCCGCCAGCGCCTCCTTTGTTTTCACCGCCGCCAGAACCCTAATAGACCCCCAGCGAACAAACCAATCCGGGTCGTGACACAGTAACTCGCTGACCGCGGCAGCTGATCGTGGATCATGAAGCTCCTCGAGCCTCATGATCACATCATCCCTTCGTAGATAATCTCTTCGTTTCAGTAATTGTAAAAGCGGAGGAACGAGGTCACCGCCGTGCAGGTAGATAACCGTAAGTTCGGCTTCGGCCCGCGCATAGGATTTCAGGCGAGGAAGAGCCGCTTTAATTTTCGGTATCGCACTGGCATCGCCCAGTACTCTCAAGGCTTCATAAGAATCCTGGTCATCGAGATGTTGCAAGAGAATCGGAACGGCACTCTTCAACCCCATCTCCGCGGCCGCGCTCACGGCAAAGCGGTAAGTATCAGGATGCTTTTCGTCGTTATGACGGTTAAGAATGTCGAGCAGTAGGGGCTTGACTCGCTCGTCTTTGAAACGTCCGAGATAGCCGATCGATGAATTTAGGTTGTAAGAAGGATTCTCTAGTAAGAGGGAAATGATTACAGGCAATCCCTTTTCGCTCCGCATCTTTGCAAGGAGATCAGCAAACGTTCCATAGTTCACCGCTAATTCACGAATCTCTACCGTGGCCTGCGGCCAATTGATACTTGGCGGAAAGTGCAACGCGTCCTTCCGGATCACTTTCGTCCGGTTCTGAAGGGCATCAATCATCAGGTCTTCGGCCCACGAAAGGTCCGCGTCGGATCCGGTCAGCCATTCTGACGACCATGCCAGGCTCTTAAGGGTGACGTAGAGATCGCCAAGATCATCCAGGCTTTTGGCATGGGCCAGGAAAAACTGCTTTCCCAGGTCATCGTTCTTCAGAACGAGAACGGCGGCCGCAAGCAATCGCAGAGATATCGGTTGCGAAGCCCCCAGGCGTCTGCCCATCTCTTCTCGAACGATCGCCGGATCATGTTTGAGGATCTCTTTGATCGCGTCGTAGTTTCGATCAAAGATTAACTTCTGCCGCGGAGCCCTGATGTCCTCGTTTACACCATAGACCGGGTCATCCACGAATTCCGGGAGCGTCAAATGTTGAGACGGGCGAAAGGAAGGCGCCGCGGCTCTTGACGCTGAACTCTTGCAATCAACAAACAGCGGAGTGAGTAAGAGAAGACTAAGGAGGCAGAGTTTCATGCGACTTCACCAAACCCACCGCAACATGTGCGGATAAGGCCTTAGTACGCGCTCAGATGCGAACCGATCGTTCTGACAGTTTCAAACAAGAGGTAAACAAACGTGGCATGTCGCCCGCGCCTAAGACGCGTCCAATGAATAGTAGAATTTTATACTCTTCGATTGTCGTAGGTTCGACGGTGACGTCGTTAGTCATGTACCCGTGCAGCCCGCAGCACTTCGAGCCGTTAATCACTGTTGGGTCGTGTGTGGTGATTGTGACCTTAGTGCTGTTGTCATCCAGAGAAGTTAGATGGAGATGGAATTCGGCACGATACCTCAATGGCTTTCCGCCCGCGAAATAAACTGGGGACAAACAGATCGGCGTTCCGTAAGAATGTAAGTACACATCATCCTGGTTCTCACGGTTTGCGAAGATGCGTTCCGCGAATACCGCGTGCTCCCTGCTTTCCACGGCGAAAAAGAAATATTGAGTTGTGGGAAAAGAAGAATAAAAGTCCCGCATAAGATCATCATCCTTGAAGGCCGTCAGGATCTTTTCCCTCACCTCTGGGACGGGGCGGGTAAACACGTATGACGTCGGATTTTTCTGGCTAAGGAGTTTGGTCTTAATTGGGTGGATATCTCTATCACATGAAATGCAGCAGCTCAGTAATAACGCCGCCATGAGGAATTTACTCATAGTCGCGCTCCGATAAGAGTAAGACTTAATGTCAGAGGTGACCGGGCGCGGCGGCGCGAATTCATTCGATCCTCGCCCGACCAATCAAGTTGCGAAACACGCTACCGCCGGCTCTAGTCTAACGAGTTATTCGATTGCGTGGCAATAGAGCCATTCAACGCGCCGAACGTTTGCGCCTGCTGGATAGATCGCGGCACGGGTAGAAGATTCGATGCCTCTTAATCCAGCAAGGATTAAAAACTCGATGGCGAATATAGCTGTCGTTCGGCGGCACGCAATCGCCAAAGTCAACGTCTGCATTATGCGCGACGCTTAGAACGGATACCAATTTTCCGCGAACATAAAATTCAAGTCGCCCGTAACCCGGAACCCGTTCGCCTTCGGAGAGGATTATGGTTTCGGGTTTGCGCCGCCCCTCAGGGCCAGGAAACTGCGTCCAGTAAGCGCGCACGTTATGTAAGCGCCGCTGATTGCGATTCGGTCTCGATTCGGAGGTGCCTTCGTGGGCTAAGAGAGTGATCGTTTCATCCGGCGGAGTCCTCTGAGTTATGAGATCCACCATAGCTGAACGGTCCTCACACAGTTGCGGCCCGCGATTCACGAAATCGGCCAAATCAACCGGCGGGAGAGGCTCAAGCTTCTGGGCGACAGCCGCTGGAGTTAACACTAAGATTGTGAACAGTAGGGCCTTCATGTTCCAGGGGCGAAGCCATCGAGCGCCAGTGTTCAGGTGGCGCGAATTGAGCAAAGCGAAGGAGCGCTCACCTGCAACAGGTTACGCTGGACTAACTACTGAACGCTTTAAGTTATCTAGAGTGCTCCGCCGGATGCAATTATTAAGGCTCTGACCGCTCCTTTTAAGGTGGAGAGAAAAACAACTCATTTTTATCTATATCTAATATTTCGATGATTGGCATTCCCCAACGATAATCATTAGCTTCGATTCCTTTTTCTTCAATCTCTTTTCGCAATGCTTTCTCTTGTTCAAGATCGAGCGAAATAAATACTCTCCCATTACCAGCCTTCAGTTTATCCTGAGCAAGAATTAATTCGAACCCGTATCGACTAACTTGACACACATAGGCACGGCCTTCTTCTTCATGGTTCCAGTCCAACGAAAAGCCGAGCTTTTCCTTATAAAAATTTATAGAGCTTTCTGCGTCTTCTACAAAAAAGACGGGTCTCGAATACCAATTCTTCATAGTTTCAACTTTGAGTCCTAACGGTAGAGTTGACGCGGCGGCGCGATTCAATCCCGATACATCGGGACCGCCGCTCCTTGCGAAACACGCTCCCGCCGCTCGCGTCATACCCGATTTGTTCGACGTGTTCCGGGAAAAGAAGCTCGCTACGGTTGAGTCTTTTGCGTTTGGTTTTGAATAATGCCCGCCAACGCACGCAGTGCCTGGTTGACTGATTCTGAATCGGTAAAGACGCGAGCCACGTCAGGGTCGAGAACCACGACGTTGCAGCCCTGAGCAAACCGGTCAACATATTTCCCGCGCACGCCACCGCTGAAATCGTATTCGTCGAGCATGTCCGCGTCCCGTTGCTTATTCGGTTCGTGATTCATAATTCTTCCTTTCAGATGGCGTGGCCACACGCGCACTGATGATCGTATCCTACCACCACGGTCAGAATGCACCACCACCAGATGACGGTGCTGGTAAGATAATCTGGTAATCACGAGACGCGGTTCATCGACAGAATGTAGCGGGTCAGGCACCGTTATCGACAGCGGATCGAAGAAAACTGTGGCCGCTTCGGCGAAAGAGACGCCGTACTTTTGTAGATTCGAGGCGGCCTTGATTGGATCCCACTCGAACTCAGAGCTCATGACCGATAAAAATATACGATCGGCCGAGAAAGAACACGTCGAACGTCTGAGTTGACGCGGCGGCACGCGAATCAAAGCACCCTCCGCCGCACTCCCGATGCATCGGGATTACAAAACACGCTCCCGCCGCTCGCGTACCCGATTTGTTGGGTGGCGCCGTCAGCGAATCTCGTCCAGGTCGGTTTTCCGAACCCAGAATGACGTCAGCGACACCTCGCGGTTAAGTTCAGAGTTGCAGTCCAATCGATAGAGTCCAATCGCCGAAAGAAACATTATCCTGTCGGGAAACACAATCGAGCCAGTTGTATGCAGTGGCAATCGTGCATAGTCGGCACGCGCGAGTGACCGAAAGTCCCAGCCTACTTGAAGAGGGATATCCGAAAAATCCGGTGACCTGCCGAGTCGAGCTTGTTCCGTCGAAAGCTCAGTGATTTCCAGCCATCGGTTGCGAACGAGATCGTGAGCGAAGAAACCCGGGACATATTCCCCGTTACCATAATGACGAAAGACGAATTGATAAAACTGGTCGTGATAGATTTCACGGTGCCATTTTGGTTCCTGCGCCAGGACTGCACCTTTAACGGTTGGTCGCCGGAACTGCATTGCATCGCGATCTTGCGCGATGCAAACAGCAGCTATGCTGACGATTAACGCTATGGTCGTCCAATAAGTCTGTTTCATCATCAAAAGCGCCCGAACGTCTGAGTTGACGCGGCGGCACGAATCAAAGCACCCTTCGCCGCACTCCCGATGCATCGGGATTACGAAACACGCTCCCGCCGCTCGCGTCCAACGATTAGTTGGATGCGCCAGCGCTAACGAAACGTGTTCTGTGCTCTGCAACGAGCTGTCACTGCGCAGGTTTGCGCCGCCAAGCGCTTTCTCTAGGTCGTCACTTAAGACCGCAGGAATGTCTCTATCCCCTGGGCACCACCATTCTTATATTCATGCTCCACCCGAACGGCTATGTTCGTTACCCCACAGTAGAAGCCGAAGATGCCGAACTCAGGGTTATTGTCTGCGCCAAAAGGCGCCCTCACATCTGCGTGTATTCGTGACAGAGTGTCCATGACGGTTTGAACTCCGTCTCGACTCATAACTGTCAACAGGTAGTTGGCCGCAGCCTTCGCGCCCGCCCTCAACCCATCAGGCTTAACCGTTGACTGAGGCGAGTTGGAGAACCACGTAGTGCCATCCGCGAACTGAACGAAGTCAATCGTGAGCGTCAGGGGCCTATATTCATGTGCGCTTATCGAATCGTCGCGGGATTGTCCCGGCAACAGACCCTCTACGGGCTGACTGCCATACGAACCATGGCCAACGGGAACATAGCGGCACTGATAGGAATGAACAACTTTATCGCTCCTATTAGTTATTTCAAAACGCAACTTCCCGCCGACACCAGAACCGATCGACATGAACGAATAATAGCGAGGGTTACTGATGAGCAAGGGAGAGTCAGGCCGCAGATCAACCTTTGGCAGCGGCCTAAGAGGATTACGCCACTCGAACATACGCGGGGACCCAAGGCGCTTGCTGACTCGAGCCCACGCGATGGTGGCACCAAAGACGCCAATAGTGACAGTGAACAGTGCGATAAGCACCCAGCTGGTATATTTCATTCCATCGCCCCTTATTGAAAGAGAAGCAGCTAACGTCTGAGTTGAGGGCGGCGGCGCGCATCAAAGCACCCTTCGCCGCACCCAGCCGGTGTCAGAACCGCCTGCGGTAGCGGGCGGGCATATGTTTCACGCTCCCGCCGCTCGCGTCCAATGATCTGTTATAGGCATGACGTGATTCAGGTATTAAGTCCTTGAGAACGCGGATTTGACCGCCGTGGAAGCCTCTTCATTATAGGTCACGACGAACCAATCACCGTGCATGATGAAATACACCGGCCGCGCAGAATTATATATGTCTCTGGGTGGATTCGGTTGCGGCTGTCCGCGAAATGAATAGATATAGCGATTGTTGTCGCGGCGCTCCGTTACCGAAACCTTTTCAGCTCCGTTGTCGGGAAAAAAGATGACCTCCAGGATTCCTTTGTCTGTTCTCAAGAAAGCCGCCTTAGGAAGGCCCCGAAAGAAACCATTAAGTTTGGAGTTGTGAATACTCTTCACAGCAATGTTGTGTTCGTTGAGAAAGCGAGCAAACTCCATTGCGTCAGCATAAGCAGGATGCGAAGGCCGAAGGAGTGAGTCGTCTGGCGATCCGGGCCTCTGTGCGGGAAC
>WNGF01010453.1_pt1 | contig 16404 bp, 14 predicted proteins | sample 5400641 | NCBI WGS metagenome assembly WNGF01 (sample SAMN13153371, study PRJNA577476) | soil metagenome | isolation source: 80 cm soil or saprolite under grassland replicate 2 | place: USA:California | collected 2016-06-15
GTTATCTCGGCCTGGTGGAGCGCGCCAAGGCCGCCGAAACCGAAAAGACCCCGGGCAAGAGCGGGCTTGCCGAGGCGGTGGCGCGATATCTGTTCAAGCTCATGGCCTACAAGGACGAGTACGAGGTCGCGCGGCTCTACACCGACGGCTCGTTCCTCCAGCAGGTCAAGAACGAGGTCGACGGCGAGAACCTGCGGCTCGAATTCCATCTCGCGCCGCCGCTTCTGGCCCGCCGCGACCCCGAAACCCGCAAGCCGAAAAAGCTGGCGTTCGGCCCGTGGATGCTGTCGGCCTTCCGGCTGCTGGCGAAGCTGAAATTCCTGCGCGGCACGCCGTTCGATCCGTTCGGACGCTCGGCCGAGCGGCGCACCGAGCGGGCGCTCGTGCGCGATTACGAGGCGATGCTCGAGGAATTGCTGGCGAAGCTGTCGCCGCAGACCCACCACCTCGCGGTGGGGCTGGCATCGATCCCGGAAAAGATCCGCGGCTTCGGCCACGTCAAGGCCTGGCACCTGCAAAGCGCCAAGGCCGAGGAGGCGGCGCTCATCGAGCAGTTCCGGACCGGATCCGCCCCGGTGCTCAAGGCCGCGGAGTAAGGGCGCTGCCAACGGACCGGTCGTCCCGGGGGCCGAGCCCCGGATCAGGTCCGGGGCAGGCTCCGCGAGGCAACCCGGCATCCATGAACACGGGCCGAGCGATGCCAAAAGACCTGTGTTCATAGGTTCCGGGTTCGCGGGCTTCGCCCGCGCCCCGGAATGACCGGCTTTGGTCGCAAGTCAACCCCAACACTTGACCTGCCCTCAGCTACCTTCTCATATGTCGTCTTGAACCAACAACAGTCCGCCGGGCGAACGGCGGCACCAGATGGGCGTCTGTCGCGTGGGCCGCTCGGCCCACGGAGCACTGGGAGGATGGCGCCGTGGCGAGCACCGCCGCCGCTGAGGCGGACACGTTCCCGAAACTCCTCATTCACAACGCGCACACGATCGGCGCGCGGCCCGCGGTCCGCCACAAGGACCTCGGCATCTGGCAAACCTGGACCTGGGCGCAAGTCCTCGACGAGATCCGCGCGTTCTCGATCGGGCTCGAGGAGCTGGGGGTCGCCCGCGGCGACAAGTTCGCCATCATCGGCGGCAACCGGCCCAAGCTCTATTGGTCGATGTGCGCCGGACAGGCGCTCGGCGCCGTGCCGGTGCCGCTCTATGCCGACGCGGTCGCCGAGGAGATGGCCTACGTGCTCGAGCACGCCGAGGTGAAGCTCGCCGTGGTCGAGGACCAGGAGCAGGTCGACAAGGTCGTCTCGGTGTCCGACCGGCTGTCGCGGCTGGGTTGGCTGATCTACGACGAGCCGCGGGGTTTGCGCGAATACGACCATGCCCGGCTGAAGTCCTTCCAGGACGTGCAGCAGCTCGGCCGCCAGGCGCTGGCGAGCGATCCGGGCCGGCTCGAGCGCTGGGAACAAACGATCGAAGCCGGAAACGGCGGCGATCTCGCCGTCATTCTCTACACCTCGGGAACCACCGGCCGGCCCAAGGGCGTGATGCTGACCCACCACAACGTGATGATCTCGGCGCGCAACGGCAACGAATTCGACCAGCTCGATGCGGACGAGGAAGTCATCGCCTATCTGCCGCTCGCCTGGATCGGCGACCACATCTTCTCCTACGCGCAGTCCTACGTCGCGGGCTATTGCGTCAACTGTCCGGAAACCCCGGAGACGGTGGTCGAGGACCGGCGCGAGATCGGCACGACCTACGCGTTCGCGCCGCCGCGCATCTACGAGAACCTGCTCACGCTCACCATGGTGCGGATGGAGGACGCCGGCGCGCTCAAGAAGCGGATGTTCCATTTCTTCATCGGCGTGGCGCGGCGCTGGGGCGAGAAAATTCTCAACCGGGAGAAGGTGCCGCTCTACGCGCGGCTGCTCTACCGGCTCGGCGACATCCTGGTGTACGGACCGCTGAAGAACCGGTTCGGCCTCTCGCGCATCCGCGTCGCCTATACGGCCGGCGAGGCGATCGGGCCGGAGATCTTTCGGTTCTATCGCGCGCTGGGCATCAACCTCAAGCAGCTCTACGGCCAGACCGAGGCGTCGGTCTACATCACCGCGCAGCCGGACGGCGAGATTTTTGCCGACACCGTGGGCAAGCCCTCGCCCGAGGTCGAGATCAAGATCTCGGAGAGCGGCGAGGTGCTGTTTCGCTCGCCCGGGGTGTTCACCGGCTACTACAAGGATCCGGAGAAGACCGCGGAAGTCCGGACGCCCGACGGCTGGGTGCACACCGGCGACGCCGGCTTCGTCGATCCGAAGACCGGGCATCTGAAAATCATCGACCGGGCCAAGGACGTCGGGCGCCTGAACGATGGCACGCTGTTCGCGCCGAAATACATCGAGAACAAGCTGAAGTTCTATCCCAACATCAGGGAGGCGATGGCGCTCGGCGACAAGCGGGATTTCGTCTGCGTCATGGTGAACATCGATCTGGTCGCGGTCGGCAGCTGGGCCGAGCGCAACAACGTCGTCTACGGCTCCTATCAGGAGCTCGCCGGCAACTCGCTGGTCTACGACATGATCGAGCGCCACATCGACGAGGTGAACCGATCGCTGGCCGAGGAGAAGATCATGGCCGGGGCGCAGATCCGGCGCTTCCTGGTGCTGCACAAGGAGCTCGACGCGGACGACGGCGAGCTCACCCGGACCCAGAAGGTGCGGCGCAGCTTCATCGCCGAGCGGTACGCACCGCTGGTCCAGGCGCTCTACGCGAACACCAAGGAAGCCGACATCTCGACCGAGGTCACCTTCGAGGACGGCCGCAAGGGCGTGGTGCGCGCGCGCGTTGCGATCCGCGACATGAAGGTCTACCCGGCGCCGGCCCGCGACCTGGAGCAGGCCGCATGAAGCTCGGCGTTGTTATACCTCTCCCGAAAGGGGGAGGTCGGTCGGCGAAGCCGACCGGGTGGGGGCGCAAACATCGGTTTCCGGGCGCGAATAATAACCCCACCCCGCGCGCTCGCCGAACTCGGGTGTTCCCGAGTTCGGCCGGTTATAAGAATTGGTCCAAGTCGGAAACATCCGACGTGGACTGCGCGACCCTGCCCTTTCAGGGGAGGGATAAGCCATGAGAGCGCCCGCGGGGCGCGACGTCGCGGCCGGCGAGGTGCTGCTCGCGGTCGACCGGGTGTCGCTGTCGTTCGGGGGCGTGCGGGCGCTGGTCGAAGTCTCCTTCGACATCCGCAAGGGCGAGATCCGCGCCATCATCGGTCCGAACGGGGCCGGCAAGACCTCGATGATCAACGTCATCAACGGCTTCTATCAGCCGCAGGACGGGCAGATCATTTTCCGCGGCGAGGCGCGCAGGAAGATGCGGCCCTATGAGGCGGCGTCGGGCGGCATCGCGCGCACGTTCCAGAACGTCGCGCTGTTCAAGGGCATGACCGCGCTCGACAACATCATGGCGGGCCGCTCGCTGAAAATGCGCCGCGGCTTTTTTTGGCAGCTGTGGCGCTACGGCCCGGCGCTTGCCGAAGAGGTCGAGCACCGCAAGCGCGTCGAGGAGATCATCGACTTTCTGGAGATCGCCGCGATTCGCAAAATTCCGGTCGGCCGGTTGCCGTACGGGTTGCAGAAACGGGTCGAGCTCGGGCGCGCGCTCGCCATGGAGCCGGACCTCCTGCTGCTCGACGAGCCGATGGCGGGCATGAACCTCGAGGAGAAGGAGGACATGTCCCGCTTCGTTCTCGACGTGAACAACCACTACGGCACCACGATCGCGCTGATCGAGCACGACATGGGCGTGGTGATGGATCTGTCCGATCGGGTGGTCGTGCTCGATTACGGCCGCAAGATCGCCGACGCGGTCCCCGACGAGGTCAAGCGCGACAAGAACGTGATCCGCGCCTACCTGGGCGAGCCCCACGGGGTGAGCGTGTGATGATGGGGTCGCGCGAGCGAGCGGCAAACGCGCTTCACCCTCCCCTGGAGGGGGAGGGTCGGCGAGACGCGGCAGCGTCGAGCCGGGGTGGGGTGACGCGGTTCACCCCCACCCGGCTCGCGCCCAAGGCCGCTCGCCGACCTCTCCCCTCCAGGGGGAGGTGGGGCGCCGAGTGAGCCGTCGGGATGGATGTTCTCTACAGCATCTTCGTCGAGCCGTTCGTGCAGATGGTCACGGCGCCGGACCTGTTGGTGCAGACGCTGTGGGAGGGCCTCGTCGGCGGCGTGCTCTACGCGCTGATCGCGCTGGGCTTCGTGCTGATCTTCAAGGCCTCGGGCGTCTTCAATTTCGCGCAGGGCATCATGGTGGTGTTCGCGGCGCTCACGCTCATCGGCCTCTACGACATCCTGCGCGGGTGGGGCATTCGACCGGCCGACCTTGCCGCCTATGCGGCTCTCGCCGCCACCGTCGTGGTGATGTTCGGTTTGGCGTTTGCGATCGAACGGCTCGTGCTGCGGCCGCTCGTCAATCAATCCGAGATCATTCTGTTCATGGCGACGTTCGGGCTCACCTATTTCCTGATCGGGTTCGGCGAGCTGGTGTTCGGCGGCGATCCCAAAGTGATGATCACCGAGGACCTGCATCTGCCCAGCGGGGCGATCCAGATCAACATGCTCGGCGGCTTCGTGTCGCTGCAGCGGCTCGATATCGCCGCCGCGGTCATCGCGCTCGTCATGGTCGCGACGCTCGGCGTGATCTTCCAGAAAACCCGGATCGGCCGCGCGCTGCGCGCCGTCGCCGACAGCCACAAGGCGGCGCTCTCGGTCGGCATCTCGCTCGAGCAGATCTGGGTGGTGGTGTGGTTCGCGGCCGGGATCGTCGCGCTCGCGACCGGGATCATGTGGGGAGCCCGTTCGAGCGTGTCGTTCGCGCTGGAGATCATCGCGCTCAAAGCGCTGCCGGTGCTCATCCTCGGCGGGTTCACCTCGATCCCCGGGGCCATCGTCGGCGGTATCATCATCGGGGTCGGTGAAAAGATCGGCGAGTTCTACTGGGGCCCGCTGCTGGGCAGCGGCATCGAAAGCTGGCTCGCCTATGTCATCGCGCTGGTCTTTCTGCTGTTCCGGCCGCAAGGCCTGTTCGGCGAGACGATCATCGAGCGTATTTGAGGCACATCGTGCTCTATCGCGAGGCCGGCCAATACAAGACGAGCTACGCGGCGGATCAGGCGCTGTTCCCGGTCCTGCAGGATCGCGTCGGAATTCTGCTGATCCTCGCCGCGGCCTTCATCCTGGTGCCGGCGGTCGCTTCGAACTTCGTCATCGATTCGATCCTCACGCCCGTGCTGGTGCTCTCGCTCGCGGCGATCGGGCTCAATCTGCTGGTCGGCTATACCGGCCTGCTGTCGCTGGGGACCGGCGGCTTCATGGGCGTCGGCGCGTTCGCCTGCTACAAGCTCGCGACCTATTTCCCGGGCGCCAACATCATCGTGCTGATCCTCTGCTCGGGATTCTTCGCCGCCGCGGTCGGCACGGTGTTCGGCCTGCCTTCGCTGCGGATCAAAGGGTTTTATCTCGCGGTCGCCACCCTGGCGGCGCAATTCTTCCTGTCGTGGTGCTTCATTCGCGTGCAATGGCTCTACAATTATAACGTCTCGGCTTCGATCGAGGTGCCGACCAAGGTGGTTTTCGGCGTTGCGGTCACCGGGCCGACTGCGACACCCGTCACCCGATACCTGATCGTTCTCGCCATCGTGACGCTGATGACCCTGGCGGCGTCGAACCTGATCCGCGGGCGCATCGGCAGGACCTGGATGGCGGTCCGCGACATGGACATCGCCGCCGAGCTGATCGGGATCCGGCTCTACCGGACCAAGCTGCTCGCCTTCGCGGTATCCTCGTTCTACTGCGGGGTCGCCGGAGCGATGATGGTCTTCCTGTGGCTCGGCAACGCCGAGTCGGAGAGCTTCAACATCAACCAGTCGTTCCTCATTCTGTTCATGGTGATCATCGGCGGGCTGGGCAGCCTGCTCGGATCGTTCCTCGGCGCCGCTCTGATCTGGGGCTTGCCCATCGTGCTGCGGGCGGCGCCGGGCTTTTTCGACCTGCCGATCCGCACCGACACGGTCGAGCACGTCACCTTCATGATCCTGGGGGCGCTGATCATCTTCTTCCTGATCGTCGAGCCCAATGGACTTGCCCGGCTGTGGCAAATCGCCAAGCAGAAACTGAGGGTGTGGCCTTTCCCGTACTGACGGCCATGCAAGGGAGAAAATGCGATGCGCCTGAAACACCTTGTTCTCGGTGCGGCGGTTGCAAGCCTGGTCGGCGCTGCCGGTCCGGCTTCGGAGGCCGTGGCCCAGGACAGCATGTTCGTACCGCTGTTGACCTACCGCACCGGACCCTTCGCCAATTCCGGCATTCCGATCGCCAACGGCATGCACGACTATCTGGCCATGCTGAACGAGCGCGACGGCGGCATCGGCGGGGTCAAGATCGCCATCGAGGAATGCGAGACCGGCTACAAGAACGAGAAGGGGATCGAGTGCTACGAGGCGCTCAAGGGCAAGAAGCCGCTGGTCTTCAACCCGTATTCTACCGGCATCACGCTGGCGATGATCCCGAAGGCGTCGGCCGATCACATCCCGGTCCTGTCCATGGCCTATGGGTTGTCGGCTTCTGCCGTCGGCCAGGAGTTCCCGTGGATCTTCAATCCGCCGGCCACCTATTGGGACGGCCTCTCCATCATCTTCAACTACATCGCCGGCAAGGAAGGCGGCCTCGACAAGCTCAAGGGCAAGACCATCGGCTTCATCTTCTTCGATGGCGGCTATGGGCGGGAACCGCTGCCGTTGCTGGCACAGTTCGCCAAGGACTACGGCTTCACGGCCAAGGAGTATCCCGTGCCGCCGGCCGACATGCAGAATCAGTCCGGCCTGTGGCTGGGCGTGCGCCGCGACCGGCCCAATTGGATGATCATGTGGGGCTGGGGGGCCATGAACCCGACCGCGGTGCAGGAGGCCGCCAAGGCCGGTTACCCGATGGATCACTTCATCGGCATCTGGTGGTCGGCGAGCGAGGATGACGCCAGGCCCGCGGGCCAGGGCGCCAAAGGCTACCTGGCGGCGAACATCAACAGCGTCGGCGCCGACTTCCCGGCGATCCAGGACATCCTCAAACACGTGGTCGACAAGGGCAAGAGCCAGACGCCCAAGGACAAGGTCGGCGAGAATTTCTACAACCGTGGCGTCATGAACTCGGTGATCGTCGCCGAGGCGATCCGCAACGCCCAGAAGCTGACCGGCAAGAAGGTCGTCACCAGCGAGGATATGCGGCGCGGCCTCGAGACGCTGCAGATCACCGCGGCGCGCTGGAAGGCGATCGGCCTCGACGGCTTCGGCCCGCCGATCGACGTCACCTGCGACGACCACAACGGCCATCACGCCGCCTACGTGCAGCAATGGGACGGCACCAAATGGGTCAAGATCTCGGACTGGATCCCGCCCATGAAGGACAAAGTCATTCCGCTGCTCGACGCGGCGGCCAAGGATTACGTCACCAAGAACCAGCCCTGGCCGAAGCGCACCGAGGCCTGCGACAAGTCGTCGTAAGCCGACCCTCTCGCCGCCTGCGGGGAGAGGGCGCGAGTGCCGAAGCCACGAGCGGGTGAGGGGCTCCGGCTCAATCATCCTGCCCCTCACCCGACCGCGCCTGCCGAACTCGGGTGTTCCCGAGTTCGGCCAATTATGATGGGCCAAGTCGGAAACATCCGACTTGGGCGCGCGATCGACCTCTCCGCGCAACTGCGGGGAGAGGGGAGGACGAGCCAGCCATGACCGCCATCGAATCGATCGATTCCGCGCCAGCCGCGAGCGCCGCGACGATTCTGTCGCTCAACAACGTCGAGGTCGTCTACGACCACGTGATCCTGGTGCTCAAAGGCGTCTCGCTCGAGGTGCTGCGAGGCGGCATCGTGACGCTGCTCGGTGCGAACGGCGCCGGCAAGACCACGACGCTGAAAGCCATCTCCAACCTGCTGCATTCCGAGCGCGGCGAGGTGACCAAGGGCTCGATCGTGTTCGACGGCCAGGAAGTGCACGCGGCCTCCCCCAACAAGCTGGTGCGGCGCGGCTGCATCCAGGTGATGGAGGGCCGGCATTGCTTCGGTCATCTCACCATCGAGGAGAACCTGCTCACCGGCGCGTTCACGCGCCGCGACGGCGGCGCCGCGATCCGGCGCGACCTCGACAAGGTCTACAGCTATTTCCCGCGCCTGAGGGAGCGCCGCCTGGCGATGGCCGGCTATACTTCGGGGGGCGAGCAGCAAATGTGCGCGATCGGGCGCGCGCTGATGTCGAACCCGAAGATGATTCTGCTCGACGAGCCCTCGATGGGACTGGCGCCGCAAGTGGTCGAGGAGATTTTCGGGATCGTCAAAAGCCTCAACGAGAACGAACAAGTGTCGTTCCTGTTGGCCGAGCAGAACGCCAATATGGCGCTGCGCTACGCGGGCTACGGCTACATTCTGGAGAACGGCCGCATCGTGCTCGACGGACAGGCGGCGGCGCTGCGCGAGAACGAGGACGTCAAGGAATTCTATCTCGGGGTCGCGGAGGGCAAGCGCAAATCGTTCCGCGAAGGCAAGCATTACAAACGCCGCAAGCGCTGGCTGGCGTGAGGATGATGAGGGAGGTCATCCGGAGGCCGAGTGCAACGAGGGAACCGGCGATCAATAACCACAATCCGTGCCGATTCGGTCGGCGTTCACAGGTTCGGGCCGTCGCGCTTTGCGCTCGGCCGGAACGACTAGGCAGGGGGCATTCGATGCCCGAAAAATTTCATCTCGACGAAAAATTCTCGCGCTGCTCCGAGCATTGGCGCCCCAAGGTGGTGGCCGCGCTCAACGGCCAGGAAATCAAGATCGTCAAGGTCGCGGGCACGTTTCCCTGGCATCATCACGAGCACGAGGACGAGTTTTTCCTGGTGTGGAAAGGCGTCTTCCGGGTCGAATTCCGCGACCACGTGGTCGAGCTCGGTCCGGGCGAATGCCTGCTTGTGCCGCGCGGCATCGAGCATCGCACCGCGGCCGACGAGGAGGCGCACATCGTGCTGTTCGAGCCGGCCGCGACGCGAAACACCGGCAACGTCGTCGACGCGGTCTTCACCGCGCCGGACGGCGCGGCCGTGTGAGGTCGGCGCGTGCGGATGGGATGACGAGCCTCGATGGCAGGATCGGACCAGCAGAAATCGGAATTCTACGACGCGCTTGAAACGCGGGATCCGCAGACGCGCGAGCGCGCGCTGTTCGCGCAATTGCCCGATGCGCTTGCCAACGCGATGCGTGCCTCCGGCTGGGCGAGGCAGCTTGCCGGCGTCGAGCCGAAATCGGTGAGCTCGCGGAAAGCGCTCGCCGCGCTGCCGGTCCTGCGCAAAGCCGATCTCAAGGAGCTGCAGCAGCAAGATCCGCCGTTCGGCGGCTTGGCCGTCACGCCGCCCGGCAAGGCGAAGCGCCTGCTGATGTCGCCCGGCCCGATCTTCGAGCCGGAAGGCCACGGCAAGGATTGGTGGGGCGCGGCGCGGGCGCTCCATGCGGCGGGCTTCCGCGCCGGCGACATCGTCCACAATGCGTTCGCCTATCATCTCACGCCCGGCGGCTTCATCCTGGAGTCCGGCGCGCACGCGCTCGGCTGCGCGGTGATTCCGGGCGGGGTGGGCAACACCGAGCAGCAGGTCGAGGCGATCGCGATCCTCAAGCCGACCGGCTATACCGGCACGCCGGATTTCCTGAAGATCCTGCTCGATGCCGCGCAAAAGCTCGGCAAGGACGCCTCATCGCTCGAGCGCGGGCTCGTGTCCGGGGCGGCGTTGCCGCCGTCGCTACGCCAGGAGCTGGCTTCGCGCGGGGTCGAGGTGCTGCAGTCCTATGCGACCGCCGAGCTCGGCGTCATCGCCTACGAGAGCCGGGCGCGCGAAGGCATGATCGTCAACGAAACCATGCTGGTCGAGATCGTGCGGCCGGGCACCGGCGATCCGGTCGCCGACGGCGAAGTCGGCGAGGTGGTGGTGACTTCGTTCAATCGCGATTACCCGATGATCCGGCTCGCGACCGGCGATCTCTCCGCGGTGCTCGCCGGCCGCTCGCCCTGCGGCCGTACCAACGTGCGCATCAAGGGCTGGATGGGGCGCGCCGATCAGACCACCAAGGTCAAAGGCATGTTCGTGCATCCCGGGCAGGTGGCCGAGATCGCCAAGCGCCATCCCGAGCTCGGCCGGGTCCGGCTCGCGGTCACCCGCGAGGCGGAGCAGGACGTCATGACGCTCCATGCCGAATGCCGCGGCGCGCGCGAGGGCCTAGAGCAGGCGGTCGCGGCGAGCCTGCAGACCGTGACCAAGCTGCGCGGCCGCGTGAAGCTGGTCGAGCCGGGCACTCTCCCCAATGACGGCAAGATCATCGCCGATGAGCGAAGCTACGGCTGATCGCCCGCCGATTGCGGCCGGACGCATCGGCGTGCTGCTGGTCAATCTCGGCACGCCCGAGGCCACCGACTATTGGTCGATGCGGCGCTATCTCGCCGAGTTCCTCTCCGACCGCCGGGTGATCGAGGAGAACCGCATCAAATGGTGGCTCATCCTCAATCTGATCATCCTTTCGGTTCGGCCCAGCCGGAAGGGACGCGACTACGACAAGATCTGGAACCGGGAGCTCGACGAATCGCCGCTCAAAACCATCACGCGGTCGCAGGCGGAGAAGCTCGCGGCAACGCCGGCGCTCGCGGATCGCGTGCTCGTCGACTGGGCGATGCGCTACGGCGATCCCTCGATCGCGTCGCGGCTCGATCGACTGCAGGGATCCGGCTGCGAGCGAATCCTCGTCATGCCGCTCTATCCGCAATATGCGGCCGCCACGACCGCGACCGTGTGCGACAAGGCATTCGAGGCGCTGATGCAGATGCGCCGACAGCCGGCGATCCGGGTGCTGCCGCCCTATTACGACGATGCGGTCTATATCGACGCGGTCGCCTCCTCGCTCGAGGCCGAGCTCGTCAAGCTTCCCTTCGCGCCGGAGGTGATCCTCGCTTCCTTCCACGGCATGCCGGAGGAATACGTCCGCAAGGGCGATCCCTACCGGCAGCATTGCGCCGAGACGGCCCGGCTCCTGCGCGAGCGGCTCGAGCTCGACGAAGAGCGCTTCGTGATGAGCTTCCAGTCGCGGTTCGGCTCGGCGGAATGGCTCAAGCCCTATACCGACGCGACCGTGAAGGCGCTTGCCCGGCGCGGGGTGAAGAATCTGGCGGTGGTGATGCCGGGATTTGCGGCGGATTGCCTGGAGACGCTCGAAGAGATCGCCGGCGAGAATGCCGAGATCTTCCGCCATCACGGCGGAAAAAATTTTGCCGCAATCCCGTGCCTCAACGACAGCGAGGCCGGGATGGCGCTGCTGCGCCACCTTGCGTTCCGGGAGCTGCGCGGCTGGATCTGAGATCATCCGCGGGAACGCGCGGCGTCCGGGTGCCGCTGGACCGTGCGGATGCAAAGCCGTATCGTGGCGTTTCGTGCCGCGACAAGAAAGCGATGGGGGAATCTCGACCGTGAAGCTCGACTATCACGTGTTCAAATCGATGGCGAACGCTTATCTCGGCCTCTACGTCGACCGGGCGCGGCGCCCGACCTATTTCGACATCGCCGAGACCTATCCGGCGCTCGAGCGGGTGACCCAGGCCTATCCGGTGATCCGCCGCGAGTTCGATCAGCTGTTCGCCGAGGCGCGCGAACTGCCGCAATATCACGAGATCGATTCCGGCGAGCGCAAGATTTCCAATACCACGCCCAAGCGGTGGAACGTGTTCATGCTGGAGATCCTCGGGCACCGGCCGGCCGCGAACCGCGCGTGCTGTCCGGAAACCTGCCGCGTGCTCGATGCGGTGCCGAATCTGATCCAGGCGTTCTTCTCCATTCTCGAACCGGGCAAATCCGTTCCCGAGCATGAAGGTCCCTATCTCGGCTATCTTCGCTATCATCTCGGCTTGCGCGTGCCGGCGCAGAATCCGCCGAAGCTGATCGTCAATTCGCAGGAATACGTCTGGCGGGAAGGCGAGGCGGTGCTGTTCGACGACAGCTGGCCACACTCAGTCGTCAACCACAGCAACGACACCCGCGCGGTGCTGATCGTGGACGTGCGCAGGCCGCTGCCGGCGATGCCGGACCTGTTCAATCGATTCCTCACCGACGTGATCGGCCGCCACACCTACGGGCGCAAGATCGCGCGCCAGGCCGAGCAATTCGCAGCCGCGAGGGGCGGCACGTTCGGCGGCCGGGCGGCAGCGTGAGGCTTGACGAGTCAACCGTTGTCGCCGGTCATCTGATCGCATAACGACCGAACGTCGCGCGGCCGGGCGAGTCTTCACGCGACGCCGGCCCGCAACAGATCGTGCAGGTGCACGATGCCGATCGGCTCAGCATCGTCGACCACGATCGCGGCGGTGATCTGCGAGGAATTGAAGAGCTCCAGCGCCTCGCTCGCGAGCTGATCTGGGCGCAGGGTCTTGGGCGATCGCGTCATGATCTCTTCGACCCGCGTGTCGAGCAGGTCCGGTCGCATGTGGCGGCGCAGATCGCCGTCGGTGATGATGCCGACGAGAACCCCGCGCGGGTCGGTGATGCCGACGCAGCCGAAGCTCTTGGTCGACATTTCGACCACGGCCTCCGACATTCGCGCGCCGAGCGGGAGCAGCGGAACCGCCGTGCCCGTGTGCATGACGTCGCGCACGAGCTTGAGCATGGCGCCGAGCTGTCCGCCCGGATGCAGCCGCCGGTAATCGAGCGCGGTGAAGCCGCGGCTCTCCAACAGCGCGATCGCCAGCGCGTCGCCGAGCGCAAGCTGCATCAGCGAGGAGGTGGTGGGCGCGAGATTGTGCGGACAAGCCTCCCGCGCCTGCGGCAGGACCAGGACGACGTCGGCGGCCTGGGCCAGCGCGCTGTCGATCCTCGCCGTCACGGCGATGAGCCCGATCCGGAATCGCCGCGAGTAGTCGATCAGGTCTTTCAGCTCGACGGTTTCGCCAGACCACGACAGCGCCATGATCACGTCGTCCGCGGTGATCATGCCGAGATCGCCGTGGCTGGCTTCGCCGGGATGAACGAAGAATGCCGGCGTGCCGGTGGACGCGAAGGTGGCGGCGATCTTGCGGCCGATGTGACCGGACTTGCCCATCCCGGTCACGATGAGCCGGCCTCGCGCGCGCTGGATCATCTCGACGGCGGCGAGCAGCGGCGCGCTCAGGCCGTCACGGATCGCCGCGGCGAGCGCGCTGATGCCGCTCGCTTCCGCTTCGAGCGTGCGCAACGCCGACTCGATCTCGAGCCGCCGTTCCGCCCCGCCAGATATCTTCGGCTCGGCCATCGTCCCTCATCCCCCATCGTCCGTGCCGGTTAGCACGGATCGTCCCGAGCCGCGACCCTCTCGCCGCCTCGCATCCGCCGCCCCGGGGCCGCCGCCCGGCGGTCCGGTCAACTGGACGTTAACCATAACCGCTTTACATCCGTTAACCAAAGCCGGCGCGCCGCTCGGGCGGCGTTCACTCACGAAGCCCGCCGCGTTGTCCGTTTGCCGAGTTTGTGGCGCACCGCGGTGCTCCGCAAGCGACACGAGACAGGTTGAAGATGCTGCGCCTTCGCTCGTCTCGTCTTGCTCGAGTGGCGGGCGCGGCTGCGTTGCTCGGCCCCCTGATCGGCTCCCATGCGTGGGCTCAAGCCGTTTCGCCGGAAGAGGCGGAGAATCTGCGCGCCGGCATTGACGAGAATTTGCAGGAACCCGGACCAGCGCGGGTCGAGGCGCCGCGCCGCCCCGCGCTCCCAAGCTGGAGGATCCGCAAATACGGCCAGCCGCCCGGATCGGGCGCGGGCCGCACCGGATATATTTCCACGAATGGGGATCGGCGAAAGCTTAAAGCCGGCGCCAGCGAGCCGCAGGCCGCGGCCAACGGACCCGGGCTCATCCCTAAGCAGAACTTCAGCTCGAAAGCCGCATCCCGACGCAAACCGGATGGGTGCGCTCCGGCAAAGCACGGGCCGGCGCGCCGGCGCCCACGCCATCGGCAGGCAGGCCGCCACCCGCCGGCACCGATCGGCTCGATCCGACCGGGCAGGGCGTTGCCGGCGCGAACCCACGGCGGCCTCGCAAGCCCGTCGAAGACGATCCGTTCGACGCCGTCGGGGTCCGGGCCGGCGCCTTCCTGTTGCGGTCGGCGATCGAGGTCACGACTGGCCACGACAGCAACCCCGCGCGCAGTTCCGGGGGGCGCGGCTCCTCGCTGCTGATCGTCGCCCCGGAGCTCAAAGTGAATTCCGATTGGGAACGGCACGAGCTCACCGCCAAGATTCGCGGCAGCTACACCGAGTATCCCTCGGTTCCTTTCGCCGACCGGCCGTTCGTGGATGCAAAGCTCGACGCCCGCATCGACGTGACACGCGATACTCGCATCGATCTCCAAACACGCTATCTGTTGTCTACGGAGAATCCCGGCAGCCCCAACCTGCAGGCCGGCCTCGCCAAGCTCCCCACCTACACCGACGTCGGCGGCACTGCCGGCATCGATCGGCGCTTCAACCGGCTGGACGTTTCGCTCAAGGGCAGCATCGATCGCTTCGATTATCAGAACTCGCTGCTCACCGACGGAACTTCGTTCAGCAACAAGGATCGCGACTACAATCAATACGGCGCGCAGGCTCGCGCCGGCTACGAGATCACGCCGGGGTCAAGCCGTTCGTCGAGCTCGATGCCGATACGCGGGTCCACGACGTTGCGCTCGACCGGTTCGGCTTTGCGCGCGACTCCGAGGGGTTCACGCCCAAGGCCGGCACCAGTTTCGAATTCACCCGCAAGCTCACCGGCGAAATCTCGGTGGGCTATCTGATCCGCACCTACCAGGATCCGCGCCTTGCCGATCTGCGCGGGTTGATCGCCGGTGCCTCCTTGGTCTGGACGGCGACGGGGCTGACTACGGTGAAGCTCACCGCGGGCTCGTCCGCGGACGAATCGACGCAGCCCGGTGTCTCCGGCCTGTTCCGGCGCGACGCCGGCATCGAAGTCGATCACGCATTCCGGCGCTGGCTGCTCGGCACCTTCAAGGTCGGCTGGGGACTTGACGAATACGTCGGGCTCAACCGGGAGGACAAGCGTTACGCGACCTCGCTCGGGCTGGTTTACAAGCTGTCGCGCACCATGCAGCTCAAGGGAGAGCTGCGCCAGTCCTGGCTGCGGTCCAGTGATCCGGGCGCGGACTACACCGCGACCGCGATCCTGGTCGGCCTGCGGCTGCAGCGCTGATGGCGCTCGTGTCCCGGATCTTCGTTCGCTTCGCTCACTCGTCCGGGACGCGAGATATCTTCTCCCCCAGCAGCTTTTCCAGCTCGGCGCGGAATTCGGCCCGCATGTCCTCGCGTGCGAGCGCGTAGGCGACATTCGCAGCCAGGAAACCGATCTTCGAGCCGCAGTCGAAGGTGCGGCCCTCGAACTTGAAGCCGTAGAACGGCAGCTTCAGCGCGAGGCGCATCATCGCGTCGGTGATCTGGATCTCGCCGCCGGCGCCGCGGTCCTGCGTCTCCAGGATCTCGAAGATCTCCGGCTGCAGGATGTAGCGGCCGGTGATGATCAGATTGGACGGCGCGCTGCCGCGCGGGGGTTTTTCCACCATGCCGGTGATCGAGAACGCCTTGCCCTTGCGCTCGCCGACGCCGACCACGCCGTACATATGCGTGCGGTCGGCGGGGACTTCCTCGACCGCAATGAGATTGGCGCGCTCGCCGAGCCCGCGATAGGCGTCCATCATCTGGCTCAGGCATCCGCGAGGCGCCTGCACCAGCACGTCGGGCAGCAGCAGCGCGAACGGTTCGCGGCCGACCAGCTCGCGCGCGCACCACACCGCGTGGCCGAGCCCGAGCGGGGTCTGCTGGCGCGTGAAGCTCGTCGTTCCGACCTCCGGCAGGTCGCGGTTGAGCACTTCGAGGTCGGCTTTTTTGCCGCGCTCGTTCAGCGTGAACTCGAGTTCGAACTGCCGGTCAAAATGGTCCTCGATGATGCCCTTGTTACGGCCGGTCACGAAGATGAAATGCTCGATGCCGGCTTCGCGCGCCTCGTCGACCACGTGCTGTATGATCGGCCGGTCGACCACCGTGAGCATCTCCTTCGGCATCGCCTTGGTGGCGGGCAGGAAACGGGTGCCGAGGCCGGCAACCGGAAAAATCGCCTTGCGAATCGGGGACATGGCCGAAACATTCCTGGGGGTGGGCTTCGCGAACGGCAGGCGCTGCTTTGTCGGCAAAATCCCCGCGAATTTCAAGGAAATGCGGTGCGACGCGCATGGATCAGGCTCGGCCGGGCGAGGATGCCGCAGCCCCGACAGGCCGATTTTGCCGTGGGCGGTTGATTCGCGGCCCTGCTTTGGCCAGAAATTCGCCCCCAATAGGCAAGTGTG
>WNGF01006818.1_pt1 | contig 16403 bp, 8 predicted proteins | sample 5400641 | NCBI WGS metagenome assembly WNGF01 (sample SAMN13153371, study PRJNA577476) | soil metagenome | isolation source: 80 cm soil or saprolite under grassland replicate 2 | place: USA:California | collected 2016-06-15
GCTCAACATCTGCGTTGCTGTTCCAATTTCTCCGGGCTCGTCAGTAAAAATCAGATCCTTCTGGTTGTGATAGAGACTGAAAAACTCTCGGTCGATGTTGGCCACGAAAAGATCCTGCCATCCATCGCCATCATAGTCCGCCGCGTCTACTCCCATTCCAGAGCGCGGTTTGCCAGCTTCACTGAAGGCCACGCCAGCCGCCAATCCTGCTTCCTCGAATTTTCCGCCACCCTTATTGATGAAGAGAAAGTTCGGCATGGTGTCATTCGCGATAAAGAGATCCATCAGTCCATCGTTGTTGACATCGGTTGCCACTGCGCCGAATGACTTGCCCGGATAATTCGCGATGCCCGATTCTTTGCTGACATCGCTGAAAGTGCCGTCGCCGTTGTTGTGGAAAAGATGGCTCGGTCTTGGTTTGTAGTTGCGCGGAATGCAGTAATAGCGTTTGTTCAAGTCGTCCGTGCACAAAATGTTCTTCGTCTTATCGTATTCGACAAAACTCGACACGAACAGATCCAGCTTGCCATCGTTGTCATAATCAAACCAGAGGGCGCAGGTCGACCAACCAGGCGCGGCGACGCCTGCTTTGTCGGTTGCATTGGTAAACGTCCCGTCGCGATTATTGTGGTAGAGAATGTTGCGGCCATACGCGGTGACATAAATATCGGACCAGCCATCGCTGTCATAATCTCCGACGGCGACACCCATGCCGAAGGTGCCGCCTGCCACTCCCGCTTTATCCGTAACATCCGTGAATGTCCCGTCATGATTATTGTGATAGAGCGCATTCTTCAGTGGCGTCGTGGGAGTATAAAAATCTGAACTGCCGCTGTTGACCAGATAGATGTCCAGCCACCCATCGTTGTCATAATCCAAAAATGCACAGCCGGCGCCAACTGTTTCAGGCAAGTGACGCTCGCTTGAATGAGCATTGTTGTGAACCCAGGTGATGCCGCTCTGCCTGGGACTCACTTCTTCAAAGGCAACTTGTTTAGCCGGCAGTGGGGCACGCTGAGGCTGCGATCTCAAAGGCACACCTGAAGCAATTGCGAGAAGTAACAAACAGACAAAGGCAGCACGCATAGAAATTATTCAGGGGGCACGGGGGAATGCTGAGGCGCCGGGTTCTTTGGATTCCGCTCTGCTACTCCTCTTCAGCTTTTCGACGATTTGCATTTCTTCCTGCGCTCGTTCGTTGTTTTTGAGCCGAGCAAATAACACGGCCAGATCGTAATGTGCTTTGCCATTATTGGGATCGAGTTTCACACTCAATTCCAACTCACGTTGTGCGAGCGGATAGTTTTTAAGTCGCAGGTAGCTGGCACCAAGAGCGGCGTGGGCGTACGAATATGTCGGCGCCAGGTCAATAGCCTTAGTAAAAAATCCAATTGCTCGCTGCTCCTCATTCTGTTCCTGCGCAATTTGGCCCAGGTAATAAAACGTCTCAGGCACACTCTGGTTTTTTTGCAGACTCTTCTCCAGCCACTGCCGCGCTTCAGGATATTTCTTTTGCATAATCAAGTTGTAGCCCAGAGTCGTGCCCAACGCCAGAAAGTACGAGGGCTCGTTGGGATTCAGCTTGACAGCCTGAGTTAATGCCGCGTTGGCTTTTTCGTAATCGCCGGACCTCATGGCAATGAGCGCGAAGCGATAAAGAGTTGCGGGCGAGTCGGCAACTGATTTCTCTGCGCGAGCGAGATATAGCGCCGCGGTTTTCAAATCTTTTCTGACTTGATAAACCTCCGCCAGACCAAGCACCGCGTCGGCGTCGTCATTCTCTTTCGCGAGCGCTAGTTGATAACTTGCCTCAGCCCTGTCGGCATCATGCTTATTTAAATAAGCATCGCCCAGGACTACGAGTAAGGCTGCAGACGCCGACCCCTTTATCGGCTCAATGAAACGAACGCACTCGTCGAAGTAATTTTGCGAGAGCAACAGACTCGCCAGCTTGTAGGTTGCTTCGGCGTTTTCAGGCTCTAAACTGATCACCGCTTTCAGTTCGGCAATCGTTTTCTCTGGCGCGCCCCTCAGCAGAGAAACGTAGGCCAGGTTCATATGTGCCGCGACGAGTCGGCTGTCGATGCGCAAAGCGCGCGTGAACAATGCTTCCGCCTCGTTCAACTTGCCCTGCTGAGCGCGAATGGTGCCGAGCAGATTCAGCGTCCGTGGTTCCCTCGGCGCAGATTTTAAAAGCGAGGTTAATTGATCCTCCGCCTCTTTGAGTTGACCATCGCGGATGAGTACGGCTGCCTGCTCAAGGCGACTGTCAATCCTCGTCGTCTGGGCCGGGGCGTTCAGCCCAGTGACCAAAATCAAAACCAACAGAATGATGTGCGACAAATTCGCACGGTCAGCTGCGGCTCTCTGCGATTTTGCTGCGGTCCAAATCATAGCGAATTGATCTACCGACGAGAGACACTGCGAAAATCTTTTTGCTCGATCAATCCCTGACCTTCTTTGATAGTCAGAATCTTGTTCACACTGACACTGGTAATCTTGTCAATCATGCCACTGGGCCACCGCACCTGGATCGCATCGATTTTCGTTCGCTTCTCAAGGCCAAAATGCAGTCTGAGATCACTTTGCGAAAGATAACTGCCGCCGCTGCGCACTTCATCTATTTGTTTTAGATCTCCGGAAACAACGGTCACACTCGCGCCGATACCGTTCCGATTGCTCTTCACGCCAACAGTTTTTATCAGAACTGAATTGTTTGTATTGCCGCCATCGTTGCGCAGCAGTTGCGCCGCTCCGTCGAGATCATTAATGACCAGGTCAACATCGCCATCATTATCGATATCGCCGAAGGCTACTCCGCGCCCAACGCGATCTTCCATTAGCGGCTCGCCCACCTGCGCCGCCACTTCAGTGAAGGTGCCGTCACGATTGTTGTGGTGCAGCAGCTTGCGCTGCCGGTAATTTTGCAACTGCGGATACACATGTCCGTTGGCGACAAACAGATCAACCCAGCCATCGTTGTCATAGTCAAAGAACTTAGTGCCCCAACCAACGTACGGCAGACTAACAGCCGCGACTTTGGCGGCGTACGAAACGTCTGTGAAAGAATTGTGGCCATCGTTGTGATAGAGGGTATTGTATTCGTCAGCAAAATTGGTCTTAAAGATATCCAATTTGCCATCGTGATCGTAATCGCCAATAGTAACGCCCATGCTTCCCTGCTCGCTGCCGTCACCATTTAATGCGGTTCCCGAGATGAAGCCCATTTCCTTGAATGTGCCATCGCCATTATTGTGATAAAAGAAGCATGGCGTCGAGTCGTTAGCCACATAAATATCAACGAAGCCATCGCCATCGAGATCGCTGGCAATTACTCCAAGTCCATAGTATCCATCCGGATCTGACACGCCGGCCTTTTTCGAAACGTCGGTAAAAGTACCGTCGCCGTTGTTGTGATAGAGCTTATCACTCGCGCCCGCCAGTCCGCGCGGACCGCATTGCACGGGAATTCCCTTGTACTGACAAGTGCGGCCGCTGCCGAATTCGGGAAGATGATTGATGTCAAAATCAACATACTGTGAAACGAAAAGATCCAGGTTGCCGTCGTTATCATAATCGAAAAATGCAGCGCCTGTGGACCAGTGCGAATCAGCAACGCCGGCTTGCTTGGTTACATCCGTAAAAGTGCCGTTGCCATTATTGCGATAAAGATGATTCTGCCCAAGGCAGGTAACATAGAGGTCATTAAAGCCGTCATTATTGAAATCGCCGACGGCGACTCCCATCCCCCAACCAACATTACCAAGACCTGACTTATCAGTAACGTCGGTAAACGTGCCATCGCCATTATTGTGATAAAGAGCACTCGTGGTTTTCTGATTTGATTTCACCAGATCAACAGTCAGCGAATTGACGAAGAAGATGTCGGGGTAGCCATCGTTATCGTAATCAATGAGCGCGATACCGCCGCTCATCGATTCGACGATGTACTTCTTCTCAGGCGACGAGACGTGTCTGAAAGTTATGCCGGCCTGCTTTGTAATATCGGTGAAGTGAACTTCGACTGAGGCGGCATAACCGAATTTAAATGACATCAACAGCAGGATTGCAAAAAGAACCAACAGCCCGAGTCGTTTTAATCGCAACTGATCATGTCTCCCTATGGATTTGTCCGGCTCCGCTCTTTCTCTTTCAGTTGCTTTGCGATCTCAAGTTGGCTCTCACCATCAGATTTGCGCCCGGCTGCAAGATAGGCTCGGCCCAGTTGATAATGGACATAGGATCGATCCGGCTGGAGCTTCAACGCAATCTCCAGTTGGTCTACTGCTCCTTTGATGTCACCCAGCGGCAGCAAAGCCTTGCCGAGTTCATAGTGCGCGTCGGCATAATCGGGTTTGCTGGCAATTACTTCCCTCATCAACTGAATGCCGCGATCGGTTTTTTGATTCGCCAGGAGGACAAAACCGAGATGATATTTTGACGGAATATCATTTGGACTCACAAGCAATTCGCTCTCGAACTCGCGTGTTGCTTCATTGAACTGGCCCAGCTTCAAATAGATCAAGCCCGCGTAGTAGTGCGCCAGGCGAATCTTTGGATCAAGAGTTTGGGCAGTTTTCAATTCTTCGAGCGCTCCAGCAGTATTGTTCTGTTGATAATATGCCTGGCCCAGGAGGATGTGTAGTTGTGGAGTATTGCCGCTGAGTGCTACCATCTGCTGAATCGTCTGATCGGCCAACTCCTTCTTATCCTGCTTGAGCAGTGAGAAAGCCAGCGCATAGTAAACCCCAACATCGGTAGTCTTCGCCGCCACAATATCACTCAATAATGGCGAGGCTTTGGCGTAGTCCTCCGACATGAAATAGCTCAGTCCCAACAACTGTTTCGCCGAGTTATTTGTCGGATTCAGCTTCAACTCATTTGCCAGCGGCGGAATGGCTTGGACATAGGACTCGGCCTTAAAGAATGCCAGCCCCGCGTTGAAGTTGATTCGCTCCAGTTGTGGATTCCATTTTGCGGCCAGCGCAAACTGTTCTGCTGCGCCGTGAAAATCCTGCTGCTGGGCCCGCAACAACCCGATATTATTATGGGCACTGGCGACAAGCCTGGTGTAATAATCCTCGCCAGTCCTTAGCTCGCTTCGCGTTTTCGCATCTGGAACAGTTGATTCGGCCACCACGCCTTCGACCAAATGCAGCTCCGGAAATTTGGCATTCTGATCATGCAAATTGGTGTCACCAAGAAACAATGCGGCTTTCTCTTCGTCCCTCTTCTTCGCTTTAGATTTTTAGCTCGGCCGCGATCTGCAATTCTTTTTGCCCTTCATCAGATCGGCCGGCCTTGATCAGCGATTGGCCGAGACGGTAGTGCGCGGTGGTTACCTGATAATCGTTATGGCTCAAGTAAGGATTAAGATTGATTGCTTTCCTAAGCGCTATGATCGCCTGTTCGTGGTTGTCTACCAATTCATAAGCCTGGCCCAGGTGAAAATAGGGATCAGGATTGTTGGGCTCGATTTGCGAAGCTTTCTCCAGCAGACTGAGGGCCTCTGGCAGCTTTCGATCTATCAGCGAAAGGATACCGAGATAGTAGTTCGCAAAGAACTCTTTCGGATGAGCCGCTAACTCGATCTTAAACTCTGCTGCGGCCTCGCCGAGTTTTGCGGCTCCATCTTTGAGGAGATAGGTAAGACCCAAATAATAATGGGCGCGCGGAAAACCGGGATCGAGAGCAACAGCCTTTTTGAATTCGGTGATTGCCTCAGCCAGGAAATCTGTTTCGCGATAAGCGCGACCAAAAACAATTCGGAGTTGCGGCCGATCGCCAAATTGCTCGAGCATTCGATCATAGATCTTTTTAGCCGAAACGAATTGATGTTGCTTCAAATAGGCGAGTCCGAGCGTATAGGCAACATCATAATCAGTAGGTGCTAATTTGACCGCGGTTTCAAGTTCGCTCGTCGCTTTTACAAATTCGCCGAGCATGAAATAACTCTTGCCGGCCATGTGGTGCGCGTCAACACTTTGTGCGTTGCGGGTCAGGACCTGCCGCGCGACGTCGAGAGCTTTGTCATATTGTTCCGCGTTGAAATAAGCAATCGCCAGATCGATCAGCACCTGGTCGGAATTCGCCTGGAAATGATTTGCGCTTCCGAGCGCTGCAATCGCCTTCGCATATTCCTTCTGAGCCAGATAAATTTTGCCCAGCCGCGCGTAGCCTTCGCCGAGGATCGCGGCGTATTCAGTCTCGGCGGCACTTAGATTGCCGGCGCGTCGCTGCGCTTCCGCAGCTTCGTAATGTCGTTGAATTAGATCTTGAGGCGCCTGGAAAGTCGTCAGCAGTAGCAACAGAGGAACAAGAGTCAAGCGGAGTTGTATCATCGACCAGCTTCTTTGCTCTGATAAAAGTCGGACGGAGGGCCTGACACTGCTGGCCCTCCGTCTTCAATTCACAATCTGAACTATATCAGAAGCTGAACTTAAACCCGAACTGAATCTCGCGCGGCAGCCGCGCATGATTAAGCTGGCCGAAATTCCCCGACGCGAGATCGGAATTTATCCCGTCAAAGTTTACATGGTTGAAGACATTGAACACCTCGGCACGGAACTGGAAGCCGTAATGCTCCCTGAATCTCCAGTACTTTGCCAGAGCAAAATCGATGTTCTGCGTCGCCGGCATGCGCACAAGGCCCGCGCCAAGACTTCCAAAGGTCGACTGTGTTGAAGGTGGTGTTTGGAACGCCGCCCGGTTCAGCCACTGCGTTCCATTTTTCAGATAAAGCGGTACGCCGGAAACACGGTTCGGGCGGAAGCCGCCCCCTGGTCCTGCTGCCAGGCCGAACTGATGTGAGTCGACACCGCTAGTCGTAACGTTGATCGGGTTTCCTCCCACGAAGGAAGCAATCCCGCTCAATTGCCAGCCTCCAATAATCTGACGCACTGCGGCGCCTCGGCCCTTGAATGAAGGTAATTCATATACTCCATTGGCAATAAATATTTGGCGGCGGTCGAGATCCGCATCACCTTTGTCGAGATTGAAGTTAAAGGGATCGGTCGTGCCATTAGTGAAAGACGTTATTGGAACATTGGAGATGGCATGTCCCCAAGTATAAGCAGCCCCCCATGCCAGGCGCTTGGTAAAACGGCGGTTAACCTGGACCTGAAGCCCATGGTATTTTGAATCTCCTGTAGATTCACTCATCGTTATTGGCCCAACGCCCTTCAACCTGCGATTATTGGCCGTGATTGTGTCGAGGTTTGGATCGTTTGTTTGGAAAGCGGTTATGACCGCCGCGCGGGCGCTCGGCGGTATCTCATTGAAATTAATGCCGCGTCGCCAGATGTGCTGACCATGGTTGCCGATGTAAGAAGCTTCGACAACAGTATTCTTGAAAACCTCTCGCGAGATCGTGACGTTCCACTGCCAGCTATCAGGTGGACGGAAATGCTCATTAACCGCGGCGAAACCGGTATCCGGTCCCACACCCGCAGTCGCATTCTTGAGACCGGGATTGATCGTGTCGAGGCTGCGACAGGTCGGACAACCAACCAAAGAATTGGTGCCACTTTGCCATCCAGTGTCGACCGTTGTGGACCACGGCGGATTGCCGGCCATGCGGAGCAAATCTTCGATTACGTTGGAGCGGCTCAAATATCTGCCAATGCCAAGACGCAATGCAGTCTTGCCGTCGCCGAAGATGTCCCAGGCCACGCCCGCGCGTGGCTGAAATCCTTTGTTGTAGGGTTGCACCAGAGAACGAGGTAGACCCGATGAGCCTGTTTGATTGGCTTGGACCAATGCGCTCAGAGGATTACTGCCATTGTAGAGTCTCGGGATCCAATTGCTGACGCGATTATTTTCGGAGAAGGCTGGAGCGTATCTCGACCAACGCAAGCCCAGGTTGAGCGTAACTCTGGGACGCACTCTCCAGGTATCGTTGCCATAGAACTCCAGATCCCGCCAACGACCTAGCGTAAATTCCTGATGATCCACCTCCGTGTAGTCAGTAATGGGAACATCTTTCAGCAACACATCAGCGATTGCGTGGCCTGTGTGGCAGTTGCAAGCGGCAATCGTGTAAAGCTGGTTACTGCCGATGTTGGTCTCATTCTTTTTGTTTCGGCTGTAAAGTGCGCCGACTTTGATGTCGTGCGACCCAATAACTTTAGAGAAGTCGTCCTTCCAAATGAACAGGTCTTCGCCATTCTTCCAGGGCGCCTCATGCCAAAGAGTTTCGTAACCGCCAGCCCCCCAGACCAAACTCGGATATGCGGAACCGCTCGGATGCGGGAAAACCGTCGGGAAGGCTGCGGTGATCTGATCATTGAGTGCCTGAGTGCCCGGATTGGTAGTAATGAAGATGTCATTTCCGGCACGCGAAAACTGGAACTCGTTTACAGCACTTGAACTAATGGTATTTGTCAGCTTGACGGCAAAGCTGTTGCTCGGTTGATCCCAATCCGAACTAACAGTTGGAAAAGGGGTGTCACCCCAGAAGTTTCCCGCCGCCTGACCGTGCCTCCATTTTTCATTGATCCAGCGAACCACCAGGTTCGTCTTGCTGGTAATATTTACGTCACCGCGAATACTGTCCTGACGGGTATTGACTGGCTCGAGCGGCGCGCCCACCCATTGACCAACTCCAAGATTTGGGTCGGGATAAACTTTTAGCAGCAGCAGGCCTACGGGGCTCAACTGGCTTGCAGGAATCTTGTTCCCAGGAAAATTCGTACAGGTGGAACGGATAATGTTGCCGCTTGCGTCAGTTGCGCAGGTGCCCGGGACATACGGCAAAGGATTCGTTAACGGTCCGCTGAAATCTCCAACCTTCTCGGCTGCTGTCGGAACATTTCGTGCTCCCAGCGCAGTGCCGCGCTTCTCGCGGCGCCACTCCTCTGACCAGAAAAAGAAGGCCTTGTTCTTGCCACTCCAGTACTTCTTGCCCCCCTCCCCAAAGCGGGGAAGGTATATGGGTCCGCTAAAGTTGCCGCCATAGTTGTGGTAACTCAATTTGCCTCTTGGCTGGCCGGCTGCTTTCAAAAACGGGTCGTTGGCATTGAGGCTGTCCCTTCTGAGAAACTCAAATCCCGCGCCGTGAAACTGATTACTCCCGCTCTTGGTAATCAAGTTGATAACGGCACCCTGCGCCTGGCCATACTCAGCGCTGAAGCTGTTGCGCTCAACGCGAAACTCCTTAATTGAGTCGATCGATGGAAATACAAGTAGGGTAGCATTTGAACCCACGTCCATGTTGTTGACACCGTCAACAGTCCACATGTTGGTGTTTGACTGGTTGCCGTTCACGGACATATCCACATGTGAGTCCAGGCCTGTACCACCAGTCTTAAAAGCACCGCCCGCGCCATTCTGAGTCACGGGCGAAACACCCGGGATCATGAGCGCGAGCTGGGCGTAGTTGCGTCCGTCGAGCGGCAGTTCCGTCACTTGCTTCTCAGTAACAAGACTGCTGACTTCGCCACTACGCGTTTCGACCGGAGCAGCTTCGCCGGTTACCGTCACGATTTCGCTCACTTGGCCCACCTGCAATTCCAGGTTGAGCACCTTGTTTTCAGTAATGTGCAATTCGACGCCCCTGTTGACGGTCTTCTTGAATCCTGTCGCCGACGCAGCGACCGTGTAGCGACCAGCAGGCAAGCTCGGCGCTGAGTAATAACCATTGTCATCAGCGGTGACCGTGCGTGACGTTCCCGTTGTTTCTTCCTGAATCACTATCTCAGCTTTAGGGACGACGGCCCCATTCGGGTCTCGGACATTGCCGCTGATGTTGCCCACTGTGCTTGTCTGGGCGTGGACCGCAACAACAAAGCCCATGCTTAATAAAAGCAGCACCGCTTGTAACCGAAGTCTCTTCAACATGGTCGCATCTCCTAATTTTCTGGGCGGTGCTCGACGCACTGCCGTCAAAGGATCACCTGTGCGCTGGATAACTCGGTAAGCAAATCCGTGTAGACCCAATCCAACTCTGACTCGTGTCTCCACGAAGAGCTATGTCCATACTGCCCTTGAACTTTTTACTGAAAGCCTGGCTTAAGTCTTCAACTCGACGGCCTCGCTGCAAGAACAAAGTTCGCGGATTAACCGTTAACCGAAGACCCTGGAATGTTAGCAAAGCACAGCGTATTACCGCTTGTGCTTCAACGAATTCTTCCTAACCACACTACGCTGGACTTATTCTCAGGGGGAACAGCAAACTCTTATGCCAATACTTAACTTTCCTGACTGTCCCTGAATGAGTTCCCTATCGACCAAAGAAGAATTAGGTACTTTGTTGCAATGCCGTACAAAAGCATTTACTCCTAATTTCTTTAGTTGTCAAGATTTTTTCTTTAGGGGCTTATTTAACTTTCTCAGAAGAATCACAAAATCGGAAATGCATGCTCGCCCTGCAAAAACAAATGCCAGAAGACCAGGCAGGAAATATTCAAGCGGTGCGCCTTTGGGCCTGTGATGAGTTTGTTTCGTAAGTTAACAGACCTTCAGGTGGTGGATGCCGAAGCGAATTTACTGGCGAGTACCAGACTCAGCGCGCCCATTAATGTTGGCTGGGTTCCCAACGTGGAATCGATGATTGTCGTGGAAGGCAAACCACGGCAGATGCTTACTTGGGCGGCTGCTTTTACATCTTCAGCGATCAAAGGCCATACGCGCACTATTGGACCACCGACAATGACAGCTTGTGGCGCCAAGCCCTGGATTAAATTTGCAATTCCGACACCAAGATAATGGCCTGTTTCCTTGAGAGCCACGCGCGCGGTCCGCTCGCCTTTGAGAGCGCGATCGGCAAGTTGAGCAAAGCTGATGTTTCCTTTTCCATTCGACCTGCGCGAAAGCTTCGCGTAACGCGCCAGGGCAGCGCGCTCTGAGGCAAATGCCTCCCAACATTTGCGACTACCGGCGGCACAGGCGATCGGCGCACCTGAGCCAATCGTCATGTGTCCAAATTCACCGGCAGCACTGCCTTCGCCGCGGTAAACCTGACCATCAAAAACGATCCCGGTGCCAACACCTCCTTCGACCAAAACCATAATAAAATCACGGACTGCGCGCACTTCGGGACGGCCGAACCACAGTTCCGCCAAAGCCGCAGCATTGGCGTCATTATCAACTGTCACAGGCAGTCCCAATGCCTTCCGCAGCTCGCTATCGATTGGCAGATTGCGCCATTTGAAATGCGGCATAAATGAGCTGCCACTCACCGGATCGACCAGGCCGGGTAAGCTAATACCGATGCCCTCAATTGTTCCTTTGTTCTTGGCAATCAATTTGCGGGCGCTGTTGACGACATGTCGAATTGTTTTGTCGGCGTCAGCATCAGTGTCGAATTCTTCCTGATCCAACACACGTCCCGCCAAGTCACTGGCAGCCACCATGGTGCGCGCGACGCCGAGGTCTACGCCAATCGCAACAGCGTCCGCAGTGCGCAATGAGAGTAAGATCGGCGGACGTCCGCCGGTTGATTCCCCGCTTAATTCTTCGACGAGACCAGCCGCCTTCAATTCATCGACAATCAGCGATACCGTCGAACGTTGCAACGCGGTCTCGTGCGCAATTTCGGCGCGCGATATCGGTCCTCTTTCTCGCACATAGTTGAGCACGATCTGGCGGTTGATGCCACGGATGGTATTGGAGCGAGCCGCACTGGCTCTCTTTAGGTCTATTCGTCTCATCAATTCAGCTAAATTCTAAGCGCTTTGCGCAGTAGAGACAGGACACTATGTGACAAACTTGGCAGCAATGCTTTTGACTGACGCTCGTATTAAGTAGTACAGGTCTCGCGTTTAGTCAATCTCTTTCTGCTTATGACACGATAAGGAATGAGAATAACAATTCCGAAAGAGAGCACTGACTCTGTCGTGGGGATTCGAGGTACGAGGAGGCGGCTCGATCAACATAAAAAGTCAACAACTTATCAATTGCTTGCGTACTCATTGTCGTTGAGGTTCGGCGGGACTATACTCTCATTTCGCACCGAAGAGAAACGGTCTTCTAAGTTGATTCCCATGAAGGACCATCCGCTTAGCATGATTGCAGGTCAAGCTTTTTTGACGACTGCAACTGCCGTGTTGTTGACACTACTGGTGGCTCCCGTTGGGGCTCAACATCCCACGCAACCGGTAGACATCACTAATCAGGAAAGGAAACGTGAGCAGGAAGAGAATCAGCGTCAGTGGCAACTCCGAAACCTTGCCAATCAACCTGAGGCGGCCAAAGATCCAAGACACGTTCAGGCAGTTATGGCCGAGGTTGGTCAGGATTTCAAGCGCATTCTGATCCGGCATAACGAGCTGGCCCGCTCACTTTCAGCCGGCAAAACGCTTGACTATGATGTTGTTTCCGACGCCACCGAAGAAATCAAAAAACGAGCCAGTCGTTTGCAGACAATTCTGGCGCTTAATAAGCCGGATGGTGAACAGAATCAAGAGAGGTACTTGGAGTTCACGGATGCGCAGATCAGAGAGGAGGTGACCATGCTTTGTAAGCAAATCAAAAGCTTCGTCACCAATCCCATCATCGAACACCCCGGCACGGTCAATACGCAGCAGCTTACTAAAGCCCGTCGCGACCTTCAGGATGTAATTGATCTCAGCGGAAATCTAAAGAAGAGCGCGGACCGACTGAAGAAGACTTCTCAGTAACCCTTCGCATACCTGGAGGCGTCTCAAGGTCTCCACTTCAACTTATTCTATTTGAAAGCGCGTTCTTTGCGCCGCGGTTGTTTTGGCAAGGCGATCGATAGCAGTGACCTGCAGTAAATAACGACCGGCTGGCAGATGTTCGAGAGAGATTTCCGCAGCATATGCCAGCCTCGTGAGATCGGGAATGCCTTCGCTTGGCACCTTTCTTAGTGATGTCGTGATCACGGGCTGATTGTCGCGAAAGATTTGTACTTGAACGGCGATATCAGGCTTCGTCTCCAATCGTGGCGCTGAATAAAGGAACAGCAGAAAACGCAGGAAAGAATTGCGCTGAAAGCGATGGTCCACCGAAAAATTTGTCTGGTCAACCGGCGTCGCGTCGCTTGTTCCCATGACAGGAGTCAGCTTGGTCGGGCGTTCGCTAACTATCAAACTACTCACCGCCAGCGGCGTCCTGGAGAGATCGGGAATTTCAATCCAGTCCTGCGCACTGCCGAGCTTGCCGCTAGTCTTGTCCCTCACGCCGACGCGCACTTGATACAGACCCGGCGGGATTCTTAACGGATAGCTATAAATAAGATTGTGGCTGCTGCCGTCACCAGGCGTCGCTGGTCTATTGACGGTCAAATTATCATTGAAGTGCGCGCCAACTTTGCCGTCATCGTTGTAAACCAAACCGGCAATTTCAACGGACGCTTTTTGTTTACCTCCAACGGAAACGAACGAGAGAGCACCGGCTTTTACTTGTAGCGCTACGGTCAATGTCAGTCCCTTGTCGGAACTATTCACATAAGTGAGGCTCAACGAAACCGGCAGCCCGAGTTCGGGAAAAGGCGCCACCATCGCAGCGTGAAGCTGGCTGTCAGCAATCTTCTTCGGACTGGCGGCCCCGGCATTCTGTTCGTTGACTTTGGTGGGCTTTGCAAGTGAAGTGTCGATATTGAAGAAGCCCTGGCGCACTCGTACTATCAGCTCGGGACGGCCAACGACGCTGACTTCAATGCGTCGAAACTTCACGTTCTTCTGTTCTTCATTGCCCGGGCGCCACGCCAGCAGATAGTACGCAGACGTCTCGTCCAATGCCCTGGCGACTCCGGCATCGAGTGAATTCGTATTGAAGATTGTTCGTCCGCCGGTGTCACTGGCGAGTGCGTTCATCGCGTCCTGTGACTCAACCAATTCGCCGCCGACCATGCGCTGCAATCGCCCGGTGGAATCGGCGGCAATCTCGCTGCTCGCATCCGGCATGCTCGTGACCAGACCGCGTGCATCCATCGAATAGATCACAACGCCACTGCGCGCCGCCGCACTGGTGATATGTCGCAGTCGCTCGAGAGAATCTGAGTTGCGAATATCAAGAAAGAAACCGTCGGAGATAAAGAAGATGAGTTTACGTCCCGGCAATTTGCCTGCTGAGCGCACCAGACTCTCCAAACCAAATAGCATGTTCGTTGTGATTGTTGCGGCTTGTTGCAAGACCATCTGTGCTCGATCTCTAACCTGTTGTTCTGCTCGCGACCGCGGCAATCCGCCCATCTGGGCAACTGCTATTGACGGTAGGTTCGGCATGTCCTTCATCAATTCATCGACGAAGTAATCGATTACATCACGATTGTTTCGCTCAATGGCCAGTGCCTGATACTCGCTCATTGGCGGACGTTCGAAGTTGCGAACCAAAGCGGTGCGCGCTTTGAGGTGGCCACTGGCGGCGCGCAAGACAGCTTTGTTCTCGGTGATCTGTTGCAGAAATCCAATCTGGCCGCTCGCTGAGGTGACCGCCGCCTCGTCATTCTGGCCCATGTCCTTGTCGAGGTAATGCAACAGCACATTGCGAGCAGCGAAAAGATTGTTAGGCGCGAGATGCAGATCATCCACAAAAAAGAGAACTATCCGTCCCCGATCAAGTGGCACAGGGCTGCCGCCAACTGTCGTTTTCGCACGCGACTCACCCCGAGCCGCGGCAAGCTGCGATTCCTCTGCGCGGCTGCCGGTGGTAACGCGATCGAAGAAACTGAATGCCTGGCGCTTGCCATCAATGCGCAGCTCGAAATCTTCCGGGCGTAAGCCGTCCACAAAGCGGCCGCGCTTGTCGAATACCATCACGTCAGTCTGGACCAGTTCGGTGTTGACGCGAATGACGTCATCTGGCTCTTGAGGCGAAACTTTACTTTGTTTGTCCTGCCCGTGAATATCCACGAAGTGCAAAAAAAGAATGGTGAGAATTGTGAACGAGAATCTCTGCAGCGAACTATTCGCAAACCTGGCGTCCCGTAGGAACCAAATATACGACATAGTTTTTGTAGTGAGCGTCACTGGTACTCTCTTTTAAAATTAATTACTTTCTTGATGCTGATCAGCGCCTGATTACTCCAGGCGCCACGGTCGTTGATGCTAATCAGAGACAGGCAATCTAACAATGACCTGAGTAGTCCAGTCAAATTCCGGCACACTGCCGACCTATTCGACTGGCAGTGGATACTCGGGCAGAATGGTCAGTGGCGCGGACTGCAGACATGGTGATATTGGCGCTGACCCTCAGTGGCCGCAGGCTTAGTCATCTGCGCCTTGCGCTGAATGGGACTGCTATGGAAGACTCGTGTTCGCGGCTGTGCCATGCTCATGGGTTCACTTGTCTGTTTGATTGTCTTTTCAGCGTCAACCGAAGGTCAGACCGTTAGCGACCGGCGAAGGCCCAGATGCAAGAGAGGGACCGGCGTGAGTTACAACTGAACAGCCTTGGCGAGACAATCGGCATCCCAACGATCCGAAACGCTCTTGAGCCATTTGGCGGGACCACTGCGCCTTCCACCTGTGCGCTGCCCGCTTTGACTTTGGTGGTCATCGCCTGCACGTCAGGCGGCAACCGCGCCCGCAAATTTGCTGGCCAGCACCAGGCTCAAAGCTCCCATTAGCGTCGGATCCGACGGCAATCCTCGACAAACACTGCGCTCAATTTTTTCGGTGAGAGCTTTTTCGATTAACGGCCACGCTCGAGTTATCGCACCGCCCCACTATCACAGCTTCCGGGCTAAAAGCCGACGACCAGATTCGAGATACCGATTCCGAGATAATGAGCCGTCTCCGTGAGTCGGTCTTTGCTTCCTGTTCTCTCTTGTTACTTTCCGGAGTCGAGATGCCAGCCCACATTGACGAGATCATTGCCCCGACGGACGAATATCTCTGTGCCGCGCCCACTGCTGGTTGTTTAGCCAACGAATTCGTCAGGACAGCTCATGCAGATAGTTCTAAATTTATTCCGCAGTTCGCAAGACTAGCGCCTTTCACCATTGACGAATAGAATCAATCAGTTAAAGAGCATGTCCCACGTCTCTACGGTTGGGCCTGACAGTGTGACGATTTTTTTCTCCAAGCTCACTACTGAACCTAATTGTATCTTCGCCGAAGACCGGTTGGCATCGATCACCGATTTTTATTTGGGCGATATCGGCATTTGGATCGTAGAATTTCCAAGTAAGCGAATCCTGGAATTTTAAAGGAAACATAATTGATGTCCGAAAAGCGGGTTGGCGTATTGACGGGTGGCGGGGACGCTCCCGGGTTGAATCCGGCGATTAAGGGACTGGTGTACCGCGGTTCTGAACTTGGATTGAGAGTCATCGGTTTGTTCGACGGCTGGCGAAGCTTGCTAAATCCTTTACCCGATTTTCTGCCGCTTGATCGTGACACCGTACAGCGGTGGGATCGTGACGGGGGGACTAACCTCGGCTCGTCACGAACAAATCCCTCGAAATTTTCCGCTGACGGCAAACAAGTCGATCGATCAAA
>WNGF01006343.1_pt1 | contig 16387 bp, 15 predicted proteins | sample 5400641 | NCBI WGS metagenome assembly WNGF01 (sample SAMN13153371, study PRJNA577476) | soil metagenome | isolation source: 80 cm soil or saprolite under grassland replicate 2 | place: USA:California | collected 2016-06-15
TGATGATCCAGGTGTTCGCGTTCAAGTACCTCGGCCGGCGCGTCTTCCTGATGACGCCGATCCACCACCACTTCGAGATGAAGGCCTGGTCGGAGACGAAGATCATGGTGCGCTTCTGGATCGTCGCCGGGATCCTCTGCGCAGCCGGGTTCGCGCTCTACTACCGCTACTACTTCGGGCAACGATGAGCGGCTGGGCCGACTGGCTCGTCGCGAACGGGCAGGCCGACGAGGAGATGGTCGCGCAGGCGGAGCGCGTGCTCGAAGCCGCAGCGCTCCAACCGGGCGACACCGTGCTCGACATCGGCGCCGGCCTCGGGCTGCTCACGCTGGCCGTGCACGAGCGGATCGGCGACGGCTGGGTGATCGCAGTCGATCCGTCGGTCGGCGCGCTCGAGGAGCTGCTCAGGCTCGCCCACGAGGCGAGCGCGAGCGGGATCATGTATCTCGTCGGCGACGCCGAGGTGCTCCCGCTCCCCGACGCCGCCGTCGATGCAGTCGTACTCCGCTCCGTGCTCGTCCATGTCGGCGACACTGAGGCCGCCGTCAAGGAGCTCGCGCGCGTGCTTCGCCCCGGCGGGAGGTTGTCGCTCCGCGAGCCGCTCAACCGCGGCGGCACGTATCTCTCGACCGCCGTCGACTGGTCCCCGCTCGGCAACCTCGGTGACCGCGTACACGAGGTCTGGGCCACGGTCGCCGCCGCCGATCCACTCCAGCGCCTGGACGCCGACGAGCTGGCGGGGCAACTCGCGGCTTCCGGCTTCACCGGCGTCGAGGCCGCGGTCGAGGACCCGGGCGAGGAGTGGCTCGTCACCGAGGCGTCCGTCGCCGCCCGCCTCGACGCGACCGGCGCTCCGAATCACCCGTCCCTCCGCGAGCGCTGGCAGAAGGCGTTCGGACCGGCGGAGACCGCGACCCTCGTCGCGTACCTGGAGAGCCTCGCCGGCACGACGATCCGCTTCCGGCGGCCGCAACTCTTCCTCAGCGCGCGCCGCGCCTGAGGGAAGTCGTCCCTCCGTCACGAATTCGGCACTGACGTGTCACACACCCACCGTTACCGTGACTGCAGGGGCCCTCAAGCTCCCCCCGGGGGGAGGCGTGCCTCGTGAGCGGGACAGGTCCGCAGGAGGCACCTGAGTGGCTTCCCCGCCGGGCGCTCGTGCTCGGGCTCGGGCGCTCGGGGCGGGCGGCGGCGCTCGCGCTTTCGCGCCGAGGGGTGGCGGTCGTGGCGGCCGACCGGTCGGCCGACGCCGATCCGGGCAGGCTCGCCGAGGCGGGCGTCGAAGTTCGTGCCGGATCAGAGGAGGAGTCACTGCTGGAGGGTGTCGAGCTCGTCGTGAAGAGCCCCGGCGTGCCGGCCGAGTCGCCGCTCGCCGCGGCGGCGCGTGCCCGCGCGATCCCGATCTGGAGCGAGGTCGAGCTCGGCTACCTGCTGCTCCCGGGCAACCCGCTGATTGGCGTCACCGGCACGAACGGGAAGACGACGACGACCGAGCTGCTCGGTGCAATCCTCCGCGCCGACGGGCGCACGGTGGAGGTGGCCGGCAACGTGGGCCGCGCGCTCACCGACGTCGCCGAGCAGATCGAGCCCGGCGCCTCCGTCGTGTGCGAGCTCTCGAGCTTCCAGCTCGAGGACGTGCACGCGTTCGCGTGCGACGTCGCCGTGCTCCTCAATCTCGAGCCCGACCACCTCGACCGGCACGGGACCTTCGAGGCGTACCGCGACGCGAAGCTGCGCATCTTCGAGCGAGCGCGCGTCAAGATCGTGCCGCCTGGCCTCGGGCTCGACGGCATCGAGTTCGCCGCCGACGATCCGCTGCCTGCGGCGCTCCGGATCCCGGGCGCGCACAACCGCGAGAACGCGGCAGCTGCGACCGCGGCCGCGCGCGCGGCAGGAGTGGGGGACGCGGCGATCGCCGAGGCGCTGCGTACGTTCGCAGGCGTCCCGCACCGGCTCGAGCTCGTTCGAGAGCTGCGCGGCGTCCGCTACGTCAACGACTCGAAGGCGACGAACACCGCGGCGGCTCGGCGCGGTGTCACCGCCTACCTGGAGCCGCTGCGGCTGATCCTCGGCGGCTCGCTCAAGGGTGAGGACTTCGGCCCGTTCGCACGCGACCTGCCCGCGAATGTCCGCTCGATCTATCTGATCGGCGAGGCGGCGGACGAGCTCGCGGCGGCGCTCGACGCCGCGGGGCGACCGTACTCGCGCGCCGGCGACCTCACACATGCGCTCGCGCACGCGAGCGCCGACGCCGAGCCCGGCGATGTAGTCCTGCTCTCGCCGGCGGCTGCGAGCTACGACCAGTTCGACGACTTCGAGCAGCGCGGCGACACCTTCCGCACGCTCGTGGACCGCCTTCCATGAGCCCGCGGCCGCGGCAGCGCTCGCTCGAATGGCAGCTGCTCGTGCTCGTCCCGCTCGCCTTGACCGCGTTCGGGCTCGTGATGGTCTACAGCGCGACGTCCGCGCCGGCCGCGCTCGGCAACGGGAACCCGATCGGGTTCCTGGAGCGGCAGGGCGTGTACGCGTTCATCGGCATCGGCTTGCTGATCACCGCCGCGCGCACGGACTTCCGGAAGCTGCGCGCGCTCGCGCCCGGGCTCGTACTCACCGCGCTCGTGCTGTGCGTCGCCGTCCTCGTCGTCGGCGCGCGTATCAACGGGGCACGACGATGGATCAGCCTCGGCCCCGCCGCGTTCCAGCCGTCGGAGCTCGCGAAGCTCGCGCTCGTGGTCTGGTGCGCGGCGTACCTCGCCCGCAGGCCGCCGCCGCGCACGCTCAAGGATCTCCTGCGCCCGGTCGGGACACTCGTCGGCCTCTTCTGCCTGCTCATCCTCGTCGAGCCCGACCTCGGCACCGTGATCACGATCGTCGTGATGGTCGGAGCGATGCTGCTCGTCGCCGGCACGCCGCTCCCGACGCTCGCGACCGCATACGGGATCGTCTTCAGTCTGGCCGCGATCGCGGCCTGGACGTCGCCGTACCGACGCGCGCGCCTCCTCGTCTTCCTCGACCCGTGGAAGGACCCGACGAACGACGGCCTCCAGAACGTGCAGGCGCTGATCAGCCTCGGATCGGGAGGCGTGTTCGGCCGCGGCCTGGGCCAGGGCGTCCTCAAGAACCACTACCTGCCCGAGGCGCACACCGACATGATCTCTGCGGTGATCGGGGAGGAGCTCGGCCTCGTCGGCCTCGCACTGCTCGTCATCGCCTACTGCGCGCTCGCCTACGCAGGATTGCGGCTCGCCATCTCGTGCAAGGACGCCTTCGGCAAGCGGCTCGCGGCCGGAATCACGGCGCTCCTCTGCGGCCAGGCCGCGATCAACCTCGCGGCCGTCCTCGGGCTCGTCCCGCTCACCGGAATCCCGCTGCCGTTCGTCTCCTACGGCGGCTCGAGCCTCGTCATCGCCCTCCTGTCGGTGGGAATCCTCCTTAACATCGCCCGTGGTCATGGAGGAGCACAGACAGCTGCGGTGCCTGATCGCGGCCGGCGGAACCGTCGGGCACGTCGCCCCGGCGCTCGCGGTAGCGGAAGCGCTCCGCGCCCGCGGGGTGGAGGTGACGTTCGCCGGGTCGCCGGATCGCGTCGAGGCGCGGCTCGTTCCTGAGCGCGGCTACGCCTTCGACGCGTTCCGGGTCGAGGGCTTCCCCCGGCGTCCGGGAGCACGCCTGGCTCGCGCGCTCGGGCTCGCCGCCGCCGCGCCCGTAGCGTGCGCGCGGATCCTCCGCCGCCGGGACCCCGACGTCGTTCTCGGCGGCGGCGGCTTCGTCGCCGGCCCGATGCTGCTCGCGGCGTGGCTCAGGCGTACGCCGGCAGCGCTGACGGAGGCAGACGCGCATCTCGGCCTGGCAAACCGGCTGGCCTCGCCGTTCGTGCAGCGCCTCTTCCTCGCGTACGCGATCCCGGGTGTGAACGGCAAGGCGCGCGTGGTCGGGCGGCCCATTCCGTCCACCTCACACACTCTGCCGCGCGACGAGGCGCGGCTCATGCTCGGCCTCCCGCGCGAAGGGCCGCTCGTCGCCGTGTTCGGCGGCAGCCAGGGCGCGCGGACGCTGAACGAGACCGCCGTCGCCGCGTGGGGTGAGTCGGGGCCCGCCGTGCTGCATCTCTCCGGCGAGCGTGACCACGACGAGCTGCTGATCCGCGTGTCGCGGCCGGAGTACCGGCTGCTTCCGTTCGTGGACGACTTCGGCGCTGCGCTCGGCGCGGCGGACGTCGTCGTCTCGCGCGCCGGCGGCTCGGTATGGGAAATCGCCGCGGCGGGGAAGCCGGCGATTCTCGTGCCCTACCCCCACGCGACCGCCGACCACCAGCGGCGCAACGCCGAATACTTCGCGCGCGCCGGCGGGGCACTGATCGTCGACGACGAGGACGCGCCGGCTGCGGTGCCGCGGCTCGTCGACGAATTGCTCTCCGACCCCGGACGAATGCGCGCGATGGCGGATGCCATGCGCAGCGCAGCCAAGCCGAATGCCGCCGACACGATCGCCGATGAGCTCCTCGCCCTCGCAGCCACTCGCCGGTAGGCGCCTCTGGATCGCCGGAATCGGCGGCGCCGGAATGAGCGCGTACGCGCTCCTCGCGCATGCCTGGGGCGCCGAGGTCGCGGGCTGGGACCGCGTCGACACGCCGTACCTCTCACACCTCGGGGGCATCGACATCACGATCGCGGCCGAACCACCGGCGCCGCCCGACGGCTGGGAGGTCTACGTCTCGACCGCGTTTGCGGGACGCGTCGAGGGCAGGCCACGCGCCGACCTCTTGGCCGAGCTCGTCTCGCTGCGACGCTCGATCGTCGTCGCGGGCGCGCACGGCAAGACGACGACGAGCGGGATGATCGCGTTCTGCCTCGACCGGCTCGGGCTCGACCCCGCGTTCCTGATCGGCGGCGAGGTTCCGCAGCTCGGCGGCAACGCGCGTTCCGGCGAAGGCTGGCTCGTCGTCGAGGGCGACGAGTCGGACCGCTCGGTCGCCGCGCTGCGCCCGGAGGTGGCGATCCTCCTCAACGTCGACCTTGACCACCACGCGACGTTCGGCACGCGCGCAGAGGTCGCGGCGCTGTTCGAGGAGTGGCTTGCGCACGTACCGCATGTCGTGCGCGGCGATGTGCTCGAGCCGGTGGAGCTCGAGCTCGCGATTCCCGGCGAGCACAACCGGCGGAACGCGGCGGCTGCACTCGCTGCGCTCGAGCTCGCCGGCGTCCCGCGGGCCGACGCCGCGCGCGTGATCGGCGGTTTCAGAGGCGCGGGTCGCCGGCTCGAGCCGCAGGGCGACTCCGGAGGCGTATCCGTGCTCGACAGCTACGCGCACCATCCGGCCGAGCTCGCGGCCGACATCGCCGCCGTTCGAAACGGCGGACGCGTGCTCGTGCTCTTCCAGCCCCACCTCTACTCCCGCACCCGTCACCTCGCCTACGACTTCGCGGTGGCGCTCGCGACGGCCGACGCGGTTTGCGTCACCGAGATCTATGCCGCGCGCGAGGTGCCGCTGCCGGGGGTGAGCGGACGGCTGATCGTCGACGAGCTCGCGCGGGTGCGGCCGGGGATGCGCATCGGCTGGACGCCGAGCCTCGTCGACGGCGCTCACCTGGTCGCCGCGTGGGCCCGGGCGGGTGACACGGTGCTCACCCTCGGCGCCGGTGACGTGGACAGCGTGGCGCCGCTGTTGCTCGAGGAGCTCGGATGAAGCTCGAGGAGGGCGTCGAGCTCTCGCGCTTCACGACGCTCGGCACCGGCGGGCCGGCGCGCGCCTTCGCGAGGCCGACGTCCGTCGAAGAGGTCGAGGAGCTCCTGCGCTGGGCCGCCGCCCGGGAGCTCGCGGTCGCGACGATCGGGCTCGGCTCGAACCTCCTCGTCGCGGACGAGGGCGTCGAGGCGCTCGTCCTGAAGCTCGAGGGCTCGCTCGCGACCGTCGCCGTCGAGGGCGGGCGGGGGCTCGCGGCCGGCGGAGGCGCAGCGAACGCGGTCGCACTTCATCGCGCGCGCGCTGCGGGCCTCAGCGGCTTCGAGTTCGCCTGCGCGATACCGGGCACGATCGGCGGCGGCGTCTGGATGAACGGCGGCGCCTACGGCGGCGACTTCTCCCAGGTGCTCGGGCGCGCGCTCGTCGCGACGAGGGAGGGGACGGGCTGGCTGACGCCCTCGGAGCTCGGCCTCTCGTACCGCCAGTCCAACCTCCGCCACGGGCAGGTGGTCGTACGCGCGGAGCTGCACCTGCACGAGCGCGATCCGGATGAGATCAAGGCGCAGGTCCGCGAGCTGAACGCACAGCGGAAGGCTGCGCAGCCCACGAACCGGCGCACCTTCGGGAGCGTGTTCAAGAACCCGGACCACGAGCTGACAGCGGGCCGGATGCTCGAGGCCTGCGGGCTGAAGGGGCACCGCATCGGCGGCGCCCAGATCTCTCCCAAGCACGCGAACTTCATCGAGAACGCGGACGGTGCGCGAACCGAGGACGCGGTCGCGCTGATGGCGGAGGCACGCCGGCGCGCGCACGAGGCCTACGGCGTCGAGCTCCGGCACGAGGTCGAGTTCGTCGGAGAGCTCGAGCTGCCGCTGCTCGGGTAGGAGCGGCCACACCCGCGGCGAAGCTTGGCTCGTGGCAGGCCAGCGTCGCAGTACGCAGGCTCGGCCGCCGCGTTCGCGCGCGGCGGTCCTCCCGCTGCCGCGGGCGAGGGCTCCGGTCGCCCTCACACGCTACGCGCCCTCACGGCGCTCCCTCCTCGTCGGGCTCGGACTCTTCGCGGTCGTCGGCGGGGTCTATGCCCTTGTGCGTGAGACCTCCACCTTCGCGATCGGCCGCGTGGAGGTCGCGGGAGCACCCGCAGACGTCCGCAGGCAGGTGCAGCGGGCGCTCGCGCCGTTCGTGGGCAAAAGCCTCCTCAGCCTCGACGGCCGAGCGCTCGCGCGCCGGGTCGAGGCGCTCCCGACGATCGTCTCGGTCGAGTACGACCGCGCGTTCCCGCACACCCTTCGGGTCACCGTCGTGCCGGAGCGGGCCGTGGCCGTGCTCCACCGTGGCAAGGAGACGTGGCTCGTCTCGGCGAGGGGGCGCGTCGTCTCCCGCATTCCGAACCTGACGTACGGCTCGCTCGCGCGCATCTGGGTGCCGCGCTCGACCGCGGTCGAGGCAGGCGCGTTTCTCGCGCCGGACCAAGCCGGGGCGATCGCCAGGGCGCTCGCGCTCGCGGCGCGCTTCCCGGCGCGGATCGCCGTCGCCTCGCTCGCGCACGGCGAGCTCGTCTTCAAGCTGCGCTCGGGAGTCGAGCTGCGCCTGGGCGAGCCCACCGACGTCCGCCTGAAGCTCGCGATCGTCCGGCGCGCGCTCCGGCACCTCCCCCCGGGCTCCGCGTACGTCGACGTCAGCGTGCCCGAACGCCCCGTGGCCGGACCCGCCAACCCTCAACTCTCAGGTGGAGGTTGAGAGTGTGAAGCGTCAACCTCCGATTGACAGCGAGAAATTCCTTCTCTACCCTGCTGCGCGAACCTCGGTTTTCCGCCCCAATCCTCCACTGAAGGTTCAGGTGTCGGCCTTATGAGCATGCGCGACCAATCGGGCAACTACCTCGCGGTCATCAAGGTCGTCGGCGTCGGCGGCGGCGGGACGAACGCCGTCAACCGGATGGTCGACGCCCGCCTCACCGGGGTCGAGTTCATCGCCGTCAACACCGACGCGCAGGCGCTGATGATGAGCGACGCCGACATGAAGCTCCACATCGGCTCCGCCGCAACGCGCGGTCTCGGCGCCGGCGCCGACCCGGCCGTGGGCCAGGCCGCCGCGCACGAGAGCCGGGACGAGCTGAAGGAGGCGCTGAAGGGCGCCGACATGGTCTTCGTCACCGCCGGCGAGGGGGGCGGCACCGGAACCGGCGGCGCCCCGGTCCTCGCCGAGCTCGCGCGCGAGATCGGGGCACTCACGGTCGGCGTCGTCACGAAGCCCTTCGCCTTCGAGGGGCGCAAGCGCGCCCAGCAGGCCGAGCTCGGCATCGAGAGCCTTCGCGACCGGGTCGACACCCTGATCGTGATCGAGAACGACCGCCTGCTCCAGGTTGTCGAGAAGAAGACGTCGGTCGTCGACGCGTTCCGGATGGCGGACGACATCCTCCGGCAGGGCGTTCAGGGGATCACCGACCTGATCACCGTGCCCGGTCTCGTCAACCTCGACTTCGCCGACGTGCGCACGATCATGCGCGACGCCGGGTCGGCCCTGATGGGCATCGGCACGGCGTCGGGCGAAAACCGTGCCGCGGAGGCCGCGCGCACCGCCGTCTCCTCGCCGCTTCTCGAGACGTCGATCGAGGGCGCGACGGGGATCCTCCTGAACATCACGGGCGGCCCGGACATCGGGCTTTTCGAGGTGAACGAGGCCGCGGAGGTCGTGACGAGCGCCGCCGACCAGAACGCGAACGTCATCTTCGGCGCCGTGATCGACGACGCGGTCGGAGACGAGGTGCGCGTGACCGTGATCGCGACGGGCTTCGGCGGCGCGCGCCGCCGTCGCCGCGCCGGCTCGGCGCTCGAGGCGCCGATCCCGGCCGCGCCGCTCGCCGGCGGCGGGTTCGAGGTCTCCGACGAGGCGCTCGACGTGCCGTCATTCCTGCGCGACCAATAGCCCGCCCGTCGTTTCCGAATCCGGAGGTTTAGCCGCCCGCGGGTACGGTTACAGAATCGGTGCCCTCAAGGGTTGGCCCTTTGAGCCAGCCCCACGACCCGGTCCGCCGCCCCGGCCCATCCTCGGATGAAGCCGGGGCGGCCCCGTTTTAGAGCCAGTCGCAGCCTGACGGGCAGACACTAGGATCGTCTGCGCATGTCCCAGACGCTGCTGCAGACGCCGCTCCACGACCGGCACGTCGCGCTCGGAGCCCGCCTCGTCCCGTTCGCCGGCTGGGAGATGCCCGTCCAGTACGAGGGCGTGATCCAGGAGCACCGGGCCGTCCGCACGGACGCCGGCGTCTTCGACGTCTCCCACATGGGCGAGCTCGAGGTCGAGGGCCCGCGCGCCCACACCCTCCTGCAGAGCTTGCTCTCGAACGATCTCGACAAGATCGCGCCCGGCGAGGCGCAGTACACGCTACTGCCGAACGAGCGGGGCGGAATCATCGACGACCTGATCGCCTACCGGCTGGACCGCTGCCGGTACCTGCTCGTCGTCAATGCGTCGAACCGCCAGACCGACTATGACTGGCTGAAGGAGCATGAGGTCAGCGGCTCCGACGTGCGCGACATCTCCGACGAGTACGGTCTGCTCGCGGTGCAGGGGCCGAACGCGATCGCGAAGCTCGGTCTTGCTCCCGCGCCGAAGAACACCTTCGCGGAGGTCGAGATCGACGGCGTGCAGGCGATGGCCAACCGCACCGGCTACACGGGCGAGGACGGCTGCGAGCTCCTCTGCATGGCCGAGGACGCCGTCGTGCTCTGGGACGCAGTGCTCGCCCGCGGCGTGACGCCGTGCGGCCTCGGTGCGCGGGACACGCTGCGCCTGGAAGCGTGTCTGCCGCTCCATGGCAATGACATCTCGGCCGACACGGATCCGATCTCCGCCGGCCTCGGCTTTGCGTGCGCGCTCGAGAAGGAGTTCACCGGCGTCGCCGAGCTGCGCCGCATCAAGGAGCAGGGGCCGGAGCGGAAGCTCTCTGCCTTCGTGATGGAGGAGAAGGCGATTCCGCGCCACGGCATGGCGATCGAGGGCGGGGGCGAGGTCACGTCGGGCTCGCATTCGCCGATGCTCGACGTCGGCATCGGCATGGGGTATGTGCCGGCTGCCCGGGCGGTGCCCGGCACGAAGTTGACGATCGACGTGCGCGGGAAGCCTCGCACGGCGAGGGTCGTGAAGAAGCCGATCTACAAGAGGGAGGGCTGAATTGGCCGCCGCGGAGTCGTATCCCGACGACCTCAAGTACCACGCCGAGCACGACTGGGCCCGTATCGAGGGCGATGAGGCCGTGCTCGGGATCACCTGGTTCGCGCAGGATGCGCTCGGCGAGCTCGTCCACTTCGAGGCTCCGACCCAGGGGTCGCAGACGAGGAAGGACTCCTCCTACGGCGAGGTCGAGTCGGTGAAGGCCGTCTCCGACGTGATCGCACCGCTGTCCGGCGAAGTGCTCGAGGTGAACCAGGCCGCCGTCGACGCGCCTGAGACGGTCAACGAGGATCCCTACGGCGCCGGCTGGCTGGTCCGGATTCGCCTGTCGGATCCGTCGGAAGTCGACGCGCTGCTCGACGTCGCCGCGTACAAGCAGGTTCTGGCCGACCAGTGAGCGTAGGCTCGACGCAGCTCACCAGGGAGCGGAGGCGCCGGCTTGGCCGGCGCCGGGAGCGGGAACAGTGAGCCACCCGTATCTCGCCCTCACCGACGCCGACCGGGAGGAGATGCTGCGCACGATCGGCGTCTCCTCGGTCGACGAGCTCTTCGGCGACATCCCCGCCGGCGTCCGCCTCGACCGCCCGCTCGACCTCGAGCCGGCGCTCTCCGAGCACGAGCTCTCGGCGCATCTGACCGAGCTCGCGGCGCGCAACCGCGACGCGACCCGCGAACTTTCGTTCCTCGGGGCCGGGATCTACGACCACTACGTTCCCGCAGTCGTCGACGCGGTGCTTCAACGCGGCGAGTTCCTGACGGCGTACACGCCCTACCAGCCGGAGATGAGCCAGGGCGTGCTCCAGGCGATCTTCGAGTACCAGACCGCGATCTGCGAGCTCACCGGCATGGACGTCTCGAATGCGTCCGGCTACGACGGCACGACCGTCACCGCCGACGCGTGCTACATCGCGAAGCACGTGACGGGCAAGACGAAGGTCGTCGTCACCGAGACCACGAATCCGCAGGTGCGGCAGGTCGTCAAGACGTACGCGCCGGGCTTCGGGCTCGAGGTCGTCGAAGTCGCGCACCGTGGCGGCACGACCGACCCGGACGAGGTCCGCGCCGCAGCCGAGGGCGCTGCCTGCGTGATCTTCCAGCAGCCGAACGTCTTCGGATGTCTCGAGCCGGCACCTGAGCTCGCGGCCGCCGCGAACGACGCCGAGGCGCTCGCGATCGCCCACGTCGATCCGCTGTCGCTCGGCGTGCTCGAGGCGCCCGCCCGCTACGGGTGCGCGATCGCGCTCGGCGAAGGGCAGGCGGCGGGGAACTTCCCCGCGTACGGCGGGCCGCACTACGGCTTTCTCGCGGCCCGGCAGGAGTTCATCCGCCGCATGCCGGGGCGAATCGTCGGCGAGACGGTAGACACCGCGGGCGAGCGCGGCTATGTCCTCACCCTGCAGACGCGCGAGCAGCACATCAGGCGCGAAAAGGCGACGTCGAACATCACGACGAACCAGACCCTCCTGGCGCTCGGCGGGCTCGTCTACCTGACGTGGCTCGGGCCGCAGGGGCTACGCGAGCTGGGGGAGACCTGCCTTGCGCTCTCCGCGTACGCGAAACAGCAGCTGCAGGAACGCGCAGGACTCGAGCCGAAGTTTTCAGACCGGGCAACATTCAAGGAGTTTGCCGTGCGCGTCGGACGGAATGCCCGCGCGGTGATCTCGGCAGCGCGCGAGCACGGTGTGCATCCGGGCTACGCGCTCGGCCGCGACTACGAGGGGATGGACGACGTGCTCCTCGTCGCGGTCACCGAGAAGCGGACGCCGGCGGAGATCGACCGGCTCGCCGACGTGCTCGCCGAGGTGGCGGCGTGAAGCTGATCTACGAGAAGTCGCAGCCCGGCCGGCGCGCCTCGCTCATCCCGAAGCACGAGGCGCTGCCGCGCGCGGAGGTGCCCGAGGAACTACGGCGCAGCGAGCCGCCGCGCCTGCCGGAGGTGCCGGAGTTCGAGCTGATCCGCCACTTCACGGAGCTCTCGACCCGGAACTTCGGCATCGACTCGGGCTTCTACCCGCTGGGCTCGTGCACGATGAAGTACAACCCGCGGATCAACGAGCGGCTCGTGGCGCTGCCCAGCTTCGCGAATCTCCACCCGCTCCAGGACGAGGACGGCGCGCAGGGCGCGCTCGAGCTCGAGTGGCGCCTGCAGGAGATCCTCGCCGAGGTCACCGGGCTGCACGCCGTCTCGCTTCAACCGGCGGCCGGCTCGCAGGGCGAGCTTACGGGCCTGATGCTCGTCCGCGCGTACTTCGCGGACAAGGGAGAGTCGGAGCAGCGGCGCAAGGTCGTGATTCCGGACACGGCACACGGCACCAACCCCGCCTCCGTGACGATGGCGGGCTACGAGCTCACGAACGTGAAGACTGATGCGCGAGGCAACATCGACATCGAGGACCTGCGAGGCAAGGTCGACGAGCACACCGCTGCGCTGATGCTGACGAATCCGTCGACGCTCGGACTCTTCGACGAGAACATCGAGGAGATCACGGAGATCTTCCACGGAGTCGGGGCGCTGATGTACTACGACGGCGCGAACCTGAACGCCGTGTGCGGCATCTCGCGCCCCGGGGACATGGGCTTCGACATCGTCCACATCAACCTGCACAAGACGTTCTCGCAGCCGCACGGCGGCGGAGGGCCCGGCGGCGGGCCGATCGCGGTGCGGGACATCCTCGAGCAGTACCTGCCGGTGCCGGCGGTCGTCCGCAAGGACGACGGGACGTTCGGCCTCGACTTCGACCGGCCGAAGTCGATCGGCAAGGTGCGCGGCTTCACCGGCCCGTTTGGAGTCTTCGTCCGCTCGTACGCGTTCATTCGCATGTACGGCCCGCGTCTGCGCGAGATGTCGGAAGCTGCCGTGCTGAACGCGAACTACGTGCTCGCCCGGCTCAAGGAGGCGTACGACCTGCCTTTCGACCGCCTCTGCATGCACGAGTTCGTGCTCTCCGCGCGCACGCTGAAGCGGGAGTACGGCGTCACCGCTCTCGACGTCGCGAAGCGGCTGATGGACTACGACTTCCACCCGCCGACGATCTACTTCCCGCTCATCGTCTCCGAGGCGCTGATGGTCGAGCCGACGGAGTCCGAGACGAAGGAGACGCTCGACGCGTTCTGCGACGCGATGCTCGGGATCGCCGGCGAGGCGGCGGAGAGCCCGGAGGTGCTAAAGGAGGCTCCGCACGACCGGCCGGTCAAGCGTCTCGACGAGGTACGGGCCGCGAAGCATCCGGTCGTGAAGTACGGCTTCGAGCAGCATCCCGACCTGAGCGCCGAGCGGCGTCCGGTCGCGGTCGAGGCTTCAAAGGGAGTTTAGTGCCCCTGATGCAGGCACTGCGCCGCACTGCGGCGGCGGCGGCGCTCGTCGTCCTTGCTGCGACCCTCGTTCACGACGCGATCGTTCCGAGCCGCCTCTCGCATCCGCGACCGCTCGTCGTGCTCGTCGTCGCCGGAGTGCTCGCGGTGGCGCTGCTCACGCTTGCACCGCGCGTCCGCTCGCTTGCGGTCGCGCTCGGCGCAGGCGTGGCGGCCGGGGGCGCACTCGCAACGCTCGTCTCGGGTCTTGCCTTCTCAGACGGCGTTCCGAACCCGCTCGTGCGCGGCGGGATCGCCTTCAACCTCGCCGACGTCGCGATCGCGGTGGGCGACGCGCTGCTCGTCTCCGGCGCGCTCGTCCGCGCGTGGACGAATCGGGCTCGGCTTCGGGAGCCGATCTGATGTGGTGGGAGAACGCCGTGATCTATGAGGTGTATCCGCGCTCGTATGCGGATTCGAACGCCGACGGGATCGGCGACCTGCAGGGCGTGCTCGGCAAGCTCGACCACCTCGAGTGGCTCGGCGTCGACGCGATATGGCTGAGCCCGACGTTCCCGTCGCCGAACAAGGACTGGGGCTATGACGTCGCCGACTTCTACGACGTCCATCCGGACTTCGGGACGCTCGGCGATCTCGAGCACCTGATCGTCGAGGCGGGCCGGCGCAACATCAGGGTGATGCTCGATCTCGTCCCGAACCACACGAGCAGCGAGCACCCCTGGTTCACCGACCCGGAAAGGCGCGACTGGTATGTCTGGCGCGACCCGAAGCCCGACGGCTCGCCGCCGAACAACTGGAAGGCCGTATTCGGCGGTTCGGCATGGACCCTCGATCCCGAGAGCGGGCAGTACTACCTCCACAACTTCCTGCCGGAGCAGCCCGACCTCGACTGGTGGAATGACGACGTCCGCGCTGCCTTCGACGACATCTTCCGGTTCTGGTTCGAGCGGGACGTCGCGGGCTTCCGCATCGACGTCGCGCACGCGTGCGTGAAGGACAAGCTCCTGCGCGACAATCCGCCTGCGCGACCCAACGAGTCGCCGATCTGGAAACGGCTCGGGCAGTGGCCGAAGTACAGCATGGGGCTGCCCGAGGCGGTCGACGTGCACCGGCGCTTTCGCGATGTCGCGCAGGAGTTCGATCCGGAGCCGCTCCTGCTCGGCGAGACCTACGTGATGGAGCTCGAGAAGCTGATGCAGTACGTCGTCCCGGACGGGCTCCAGCTGTGCATGAACTTCATCTTCCTGCACACGCCGTTCGTCGCAAAGCAACTCGCCGATGTCGTCGGCCGCACGGAGGAGCTGTTCCCGGCAGGGGCGACGCCGGTGTGGCACGCCTCGAGCCACGACGACCCGCGCTTCGCCAGCCGCTGGTGCGACGGCGACGAGGACGCGATCCGGTGCGCGCTCATCGGCCTCTTGTCGCTACGCGGTGCGTGCATCCTCTTCCAGGGCGACGAGATCGGTATGGACGCAGTACCGGTGCCGCCTGAACGAGAGCGCGACATGGTCTGGCGGGACGAGGAAGGCGCGGGCTTCACCGAGCCGGGCGTCGAGCCGTGGCTGCCGATCGGGCCGCGGAACCGGAACGTCGCCGACCAGCGGGACGACCCGAGCTCGATTCTCGCGCTCACGCGCGACCTGATCGCGCTCCGCAAGCACCGGCGACTCCTTCACGGAGCCTACGAGCCGGTCGAGGCGCCGAAGGACGTGTGGGCGTTCCGCCGTGAGGGCGGTGCGTTCGTCGCGTTGAACCTCGGCGCCGAGACGGTGCAGCTCGACGGCGTCGACGGCGCGATCGTGATCGGCAGCGACCGCGCGCGCGACGACGAGGTCCTCGACGGCACGCTCGAGCTGCGGTCTCGTGAGGCGGCGATCGCGGCCGTTCAGCCGTGAGGCTTCGGTAACGTTGTGACGCTCCTACCGATCTGAGGTACCCGGTGACCAGGTTCGTCGTCGACGCCAGCGCCGTCCTCCACCTGGCGAGCGAGGGGGTCGAGGTCCCACGCACGCACAAGCTCCTCGCACCGACGCTCCTTCGTTCCCAAACGCTGTCGGCTCTGCACGAGGCCCTCCAGCGGGGCGAGATCCCGGTCGACGTCGCGCGCGAGCGCCTCAGCTGCATCGGGCGGATGCCGATCAGGCTCCTCGGCGACGCCGTGCTCCGGCGTCGGGCCTGGGACCTCGCGGATCAGTTGGGATGGGCGTCGACCTACGACGCCGAGTACGTGGCACTCACTCAACTGCAGGCAGACGCGTTCGTAACCCTGGACGCGGAACTGGCGCGCAGCGTCGAAGGGATCGTCGCGACCGCCTCGATTGACGCGCTGCGCTAAGGATTGCCGGGGTTTCCCCAAGCGCGAACCGAGGCGGTACCGCGAGGGCTGGCTCCCCCGCTCGTATCCATAGCCGCCGGCTAGGTCTGTGTCGGGCAGAACTTGTCGCCGGCCGAGAGTTGCAGCTGCCGCGCCTTCATCTGTCGTTGATATGCCATCTTGTCGGGATCGCTCGGGTCCCATGCGCCCGGGTCTTGGACGACGACGCCGAGGTTCGGCGTGACACCGGGGCCTTCCACTTCGATCCGGTACTTCGATCCGTGTCCTGCCGGGCGACGGGGACTTCCCGGAAGCGAGACGTCGTTCGTCGGCCAGAACGAGTAGCAGAACACTCCGGTCGGATTGCGGAAGACGATCGAGGTCTCCCGCTTCCAGCCGGGACCGTATGCGGAGTCGAGCGTGTTGATGTAGAGGCCGCGCCCGTAGCGATCCTTCGGCGCTCCGGTGCCCTTGACCGTATGGAAGCCGTGAACAGATACGCCGCCGTACAGCAGCCGGCCGAACAGGTTGTGGACCTCACCGTTGAAGGCCCAGTCCGCGTGCACCTCGAGGTCGGCGAGTGGCCCGGTCCAGTGCGAGACGTCGAGCTCCCAGTCCGTCTGGCCCGCCTTGTACGGCGGGTAGCCACGGTGCGGAAGCTTCGGTTGCCAGGCCTGCAGCGCCCACGACGACCCGTCGGGCGCGGTGCAGGCAGCGACGAGCGCTGCGAGCGGCGGTCCGTCGTACGGCGTGCAGTGGTTGCCGACTCTTCGCCACCAGTGGGCGTTGCGATGCGTCTCCCAGCCGCCTGTCCAATCGATCTTGAACCGCACCTGTGGCACCGTCTCGCTCGGCGGCAGGGCGTTGATCGCGCCCCAGACGAGCGCATGCCGGACGCGGCC
>WNGF01005376.1_pt1 | contig 16386 bp, 13 predicted proteins | sample 5400641 | NCBI WGS metagenome assembly WNGF01 (sample SAMN13153371, study PRJNA577476) | soil metagenome | isolation source: 80 cm soil or saprolite under grassland replicate 2 | place: USA:California | collected 2016-06-15
GGTGTGCGGAGCTTCTCCTCGCCCCCGCGGAAGACGCGCCAGAGTCGGTAGGCCGCAAAGAGAAGCACGAGACCGAGGACGCGCCGGTACACAACGTCGGGCAGAGTGATCGAGCCTCCCAGGAAGGCAAAGGGGATCGACGCCGCCGCGAAGGGCCAGAAGAGTCTCTGGCGGAAGTGACCTGCCCGCGCGAACCGGAAGGCCGCGATCGCGGCCACGACGAGGTTCAGGACGAGCGCGACCGGGCGCATCACGCCCGGCGCCAATCCCACAAGCGACATCACCGCGAGATAGGCCGAAGCCCCTCCGTGCCCAACCGAGGAATAAAGCACCGCCGCTACGAAGATCGCGGCGGGAAGGAGGGTGTCGGTTAGCTGCAAGTCACTTGGCGGCGTTCCGGCCGGGCTGGGCCTTCAGATATTTCGCGAACCACTGGACGATCGCGACGGCCGAGCGGATGCGGTTGGGCGTCTTTCGAAAGCCGTGCCCTTCGTCCGGAAAAAGGACGTACTCGACCGGCACGCCTCGCTTCTTCAGGCTCTCGACGACCTGCTCGGCCTCGACGACCGGGACGTTGGTGTCGTTGGCGCCGTGGAGAACGATCGTGGGGGCTGCGACGCGATCCACCTTGTGGATCGGCGAGAGCTCCCGGAGCATGTCGGCCTCTCTGTCCGGATCCCCGTACTCGATCTTCGAGATGGCCGCCATCCACGGCTCGGTGTGCTTGAAGAAGGTCTCGAAGTTGACGACGCCGAAGAGGTCGGCTCCGGCGGCGAAGGTCTTCGGATACTCGGTCATTCCCGCCATCACCATGTAGCCGCCGTAGGAGCCGCCCATGATGCCGATGCGCGCGCGGTCCGCAATGCCGGTCTTGACCACCGCCTCGACACAAGACTCGATGTCGCGAACGCCGTTCTTGCGGAGCGCCCCGTTGTCCAGGTTGACGAACTTCTTGCCGAAGCCGGAGGAGCCGCGCACGTTGGGAGCGAAGACGGCGATGCCGTTGGCCAGCAGCGCCTGATAGGTGCTGTTGAAGCCGGGGCGCTCCTGTCCCTCCGGACCGCCGTGGAAGGAGAGAACCATCGGGAACGGCGAGGCTCCCGCAGGCCGATAGAGCCAGCCCGAGAGCTCCAGGCCGTCGTGGGCCGGAAACTTCACGAGCTCCGGCCGGACCAGCCTTCGGAGATCCACACCGGCGTGCGGGCTGTGGGTGACCTGGCGGAATCTCGCCGGCGCGAGTTCGTACACCCAGACGTCGGAGGGAGTCCCGGCGCCCGAGAGAGTCATCGCAAGAAGGCGCCCGTCTTTGGAAAAAGTCAATCCGCCGGCGATCTCCGCGGGCAACTTCGGTCTCGCGATCGTTTTCGAAGACGCGAGGTCTCGGATTTCGAGCTCGCTCTTGCCGGCGACGTTCCACAACAGCGCCGCCTTTGCACCTCGATCGTCGATCTCCATGTCGGCCAGCTCGGCATCCGCCCGCTCGGTCAGGATCTCGATAGGCCCGGGCGCCCCATCGGGCCCGATCTTCGTTCGGGCAAATACCACCCGGTCGCGGTCCTTGTTCGAGGCGAGATAAACGCTCCGCCCGTCCCGTGAAAAGAGGCCGCCGAAGCTGCCCGGCCCCTCGTGCGGCGTCAGAAGAGTTTCCTTCGCCGTCGCCAGGTCCACGAGATAGAGGTTGTTGTCGCCACGGCTGACCAGACGGTCGAGCAACGCGTGCTTCCTGTCCCGCGTCAGGTCGGAGAATCCGCCGATACCGCGGTTCCGCGCCGAGAGACGCATCTCTCCCGACTCTACGTCGTAGAGGTAGGCGTCGATCGCGGCGCCGTCCCGGCGGTTCGATCCCAGGGCAAGCAGACGGCCGTCCTTCGTCCACACGCCCAGCTGATTCGTTTCCTTGCCACCGTCGGTGAGCCGCCTCACGCCCGAGCCATCCGGGCGGACGAGATAGACCTGCTGGTTCATGCCGCCGCCGGGCGCCAGCGAAAAAGCGAGCCACGATCCCTCGGGAGACCAGGAGACGGACCCGACCGGATCCTCGAACGCCGTGACCTGCTCCGGCCATCCTCCGGCGCTTCCGACCGTGAAGATTTGCGGGATGCCCGTCAGATTCGAGACGAAGGCGATGCGCTTCCCGTCAGGCGAGAAGCTCGGACCCGAACAGAAGCCGATCTTGACCATGGCCGCGACGGAACGTTCCAGGTCTCCGGAGACCGGCGGATCCACCGCAAGCAGCGGGACAGCGAGGAGGAGCAGAACGACGAAAGGTCTCTTCATGATCCAGGCTCAGCGAGCCGCGACCGGCAGACGGCTCTTCTCGATCTTGACGAGGACCGTGTACTGCGGGTCCACCATCTCGACGATCGGCGCGCGCGCCATCTGCGAGACGAACTCGTAGGCGTCCATCTCCGCGAGCCCGGTCTTCTCCCGCACCCAGGCGACCATGTCCTTGAAGGCGATGCGGGCGGCGTCCTCCAGAGGCCGCGAGGCTCCCACCGACATCATCCACTCGGAGTTCTCGATGCGCGGCCAGGGGGTCGCGCGCTTCTTGATCAGGTCCACCGTCAGCTCGACGTTCATGGCGCCTTCGACCGCCGTTCCGATGATCTCCCCGTCTCCCATAGCGTAGTGTCCGTCGCCGAAGGAAAGGAGCGCCCCGGGCACGCGCACGCCCAGATAGACGGTGTTGCCGGCTCGCACCTCGGGACAGTCCATGTTGCCGCCGAAGTCGTCCGGGACGATCGTCGAGCGAACTTCTCCGCTGGCCGGAGCGACGCCGAGGCAGCCCAGAAACGGCGCGAGCGGGACTTCCCAGGAGAGCCTGCCGTCCTGCGAGCGGGTCCGCGCCACCTTCCTGCCCCGGTCGACTTCGTAGAACCAGACCGTCTCGGGAAGGTCCCCGTGGAGCAAGGCCGTCCGGTCGGTTCCGTTCAGAGCGCCGAAGCCCGGAAACGAGGAGGAAATCCCGTGGTCGCGCGCCGGCTCGAGCTTTTCGATCCGGATGACGACCGTATCGCCCGGCTCCGCTCCTTCGATGAAGAAGGGCCCTGTCTGCGGATTGTCATGCCCCGGGAGCTGGACTTTCGAAGGGAGCTGCCCGGGCTTCGTTACCGCGCCGTCATAACAGTCCTCGGTCCAGGAGACGATGCGCGTCCCCGGCTTGATGCGGCGCGCGGCCGCCGCGCCTCCGAACGTGTACTTCAACTCGTCGTGCGCGGGACGGTAGACGAGGACCGGCCGTTCCGCTGCAGCCGCAACCGCCGCGGTCACCGCCGCGAGAAAGAACACCAGCACCGGTTTGACCATGCACAGCCTCCCGGGAACCGCATAATCAAATCACGAAGCAAGCGACAGACAGCCGCGCGACCAAAGCGGATAGGATCGCGGAGGCGGACCCAGGACGAATGCACAATCAAAAAAAGCTGTCGGGGGGATTCCTCGCGATCATTGCCTTCAAGTACTTCAAGGCGGTGGCTTTTCTGCTCGTCGGGATCGCCGCCCTGAGTCTCTCGAGGGCCGATCCGTTCCCCACGGCGGAAGAGGTCGCGCGTTTCTTCCGGTCCTCTCCGGAAAACGAGCTGGTGAGGGCCGTCTCCCGCCTGACGCCCGGCTGGGCGATGGGGATCGGCGTCGCGTCTCTTTTCGTCTCGGCCGTCTTCGGGACCGAGGCGACTCTGCTGACGGCGCGCATCTGGTGGTCCACTTACTTCACGCTCGTGCTGACGGCGCTCGGCGTCCCGCTCGAGATCTTCGAGATCTTCCAAAGACCGTCGGGATTGCGCCGCTATCTGATCCTCGCCGTCAACCTCGCGATCCTCTTCTACGTCTGGAGGCGCCGCAACGAGTTCCGGGACAGCTGGGGAAGAGGGTGACGGCTACCGGAGTCCTTCGACAAGGTAGAGATTCGAGAACGCCCGCTGAAAGTTGCAGACGTAGGACTGGCCGTCCGGAGTGATCAGGAAGTTCCAGACACTGTTCGTCGGCTCGGCCGGCACGATCTCCTTGAAGAGGCGGCGGTCCCCGGTCGTCGGATCGAGCAGCCACACCTTGACCGGCATCTCCTCGCGGCGGACCACATATAGGAAACGTCCGTCCGACGCCCACTGCACGACCCGGTCTCCGGGGTTCAACCCCGCGACCGGCCGCGGATCTCCTCCCTCGATCGGAAAAACAGAAGCCTTGCCGCCGTCCGAGAACGCCACGACCGACCGGCCGTCGGGCGAGACGGTCTTCGTGGCAGCCTCGAGAGTGACGCCCTCGGGGGTAATCGGACTCTCTTTGCCGGCCTGCAGATCGCGCACATGGACGCGGGGCGGACGGTCTTTCTCGTTGGCGGAAAAGACGACCCTCTTGCCGTCCGGCAGCCACTGCGCCGCTTCGAACCGGACGAAGCGCTCGTTGGACAGGGACTTCGCCTCCCCGGTGCCCGTCGGCAGGAGGACCAGATGCGGGAGGGAACCGGGAGACTCGACGGAAGCCAGAACGGCGGATCCATCCGGCGAGAGCGCCAGAGGCCTTCCCTCTCCGAGGCGAACGGCCGCCGACCCGTCGGTCTTTCGGATGTACACGGCGGGCGACGCGCCGGCTCCCAGTCCGCTCTCGAAGATGAGAAGGGTCTTTCCGTCGGCGGAGAGGTCCGCGAGGCTCGAATAATCGAGCCAGGAAAACTCCCGGTCCTTTTGCTCTCCGGCCATGCGCCCCGTCAGGATGAGCAGGACCGAGTGGTGCCCGACGAGCAGCCGGCCGTCTCTGGAAATGTCGTCCAACTCCAGCGTTCCCGGCACGCGGGTCACGAGCCGGAGCTTGCCCGAGAGGTCCACGGCGTGGAGCCCGAACCCCTCACCCGCGCGTTTCCCCGAGAACCAGATCTCCCGGCCGTCGGGGCTCCAGCACGCGACCCCCGAGATGTCGGCCCAACCCCCGGAGAGATCCCGGATTCCCTTCCCCGTCGTGTCCATGACGCCGACCGTGATCGTGTTCTGATCGAAGCGGCAGTACGCAATCCGGTCTCCACCCGGGGAGAACCTCGGCGCGTGGAGTCCTTGCGAGCTCTCGAGCAGGACCTTCCCGATCGGGAATTCCAGCCGGAAGCGGTGGTTGACCTCGCGAACAACGGCAAGGCTCTTCCCGTCCGGCGCCCAGTCGCCGCTCGCGTAGGGGACTCCCGCGACGACGTCCCTCGGAACGCCGCCCGCCAGGGGCACGCGCGCCAGGATCTGTTCGGGAAAAGAGACGACGGCAAGCTCCCCGGAGGGAGAGACGGAGAGGATGTCCCAGTTCTTGTTCCCAAGGTCCGGGGTCCACGACTCGGGACTGCCGGGCCGCGTCGCGTAGAGCCGCAGCTTTTCCCCGGTCCACGTCGCCCCGTAGAGGATCGTCTGGCCGTCCGGGGAGAAGCGCGCGTTGTTGATCATTCCGCGGCGGAAGGTCAACTGCTGGAAGCGCGGCGGAGACGAGGGAGACTTTCCGGGCAGCGCCCGCCACAGGACCGCCGCGATGATGCCGAGGGCCACGACGGCGGCCGCCGCGAGAGCGGGAGTCAGGCGGCGCCGGCGAGCGGGTCCGGCCGCGGAAATGATTTCGGCCGCGCTCGAGGCCTCGGAAACGTGGTCGCGCAGGCCCGCGAGGTCGCGTGCGAGGTCCCGGGTCGAGGCGTACCTCTCCTCCGGGTCCTTGGCGAGGCACCGCTCGACGATCCAGCGAAGCGGCGGCGGCAGCTTCGGGCTCGCCCGGGCCAGGGGCTCCGGATCGTCGCGGATGATCGCCGACATCGTCTCGGCCGCGGTGTTGCTTTCGAACGCCTTCCGGCCCGCGGCCATCTCGTAGAGGATCGAGCCCAGGGAGAACTGGTCGGTGCGATAGTCGAGCGCCCGGCCGCTCGCCTGTTCCGGCGACATGTACGCGACGGTCCCCAGGACCGTGCCGGGATGGGTCTCGGGCCGAGCGAGCGTGGGCATCGCCGAGACTTCTCCCGACTCCGGCGCCGCGAGCTTGGAGAGGCCGAAGTCCAGGATCTTGACGTAACCGTCCCGGGTGACCATCACGTTCTCGGGCTTCAAGTCGCGGTGGACGATCCCGGCCGCGTGCGCCTTGGCGAGCCCCTCGGCGACCTGAGGAGCGATCGCGAGGATCCGCCGAAGCGTCATGGGGCCTTCGACGACGATCTCCCGCAGCGTCTGCCCGTCGACGAGCTCCATCGCGATGTAGGAGACGGACTCCGCCTGGCCGATGTCGTGGATCGTGACGATGTTGGGGTGGTTCAACGCCGAGGCCGACCGCGCTTCCTGCTCGAAGCGCGCCAGCCGGTCCGTGTCGCGCGAGACCTCCTCCGGCAGCACCTTCAAGGCCACCTCGCGGCCCAGCCGGACGTCCCGCGCCCGGTACACCTCGCCCATCCCTCCCGCCCCCAGCGGCGAGACGACTTCGTAGGGACCGAACCGGCTTCCAGCCGTGATCGTCATCTCAATCCAAAATCCAAAATCCAAAATCCAAAATCATCGGAGCCCCTCGATCAGGTAGAGCTGGGAGAAGCCCCTCGCCGAGGAGTAGACGTAGGTCCTGGCGTCCGGCGTCAGCAGGAAGCGCATCCCGGTGCTGAGCGACTCGGAGGAGGGAACCTCCAGAGCGAGGCGTCGTTGGCCGGTCGTCTGGTCCAGGCTCCAGATCTTCGTTCCGAAGCCTGGCCTGCCGAGCCTGACCTCCAGCACGTGGACCGAGCGTCCGTCCGAGCTCCACCCGACCGGCAGCTCCCTGCCCTCGAGCCCGGCCAGAGGCCGCGCTTCGCCGCCTTCGGTCGGAATGATCACGGCCTTTCCGGGCCGCTCCAGCCCGATGAGCCACCGGCCGTCCGGCGACAAGGGGCGCGTCCCCCACCGCAGCCAGAGCCCCTCCGGACCGACCGGCCTGGGGTCTCCAGCTTCGACACTCTGGATGTAGATCCGCCTCGGCGCGCCGGTGCCCTGGGCCGCGAAGGCGACCCTCTTCCCGTCCGGAAACCAGGCTCCCGTGCCGTAATTGGAGAACTGGCCCCCCGGAAGGGACCTCGTCTGACCCGTTCCCGTCGGCAACAGGACGAGGTGGTGCGGTCGGCCGGCCGAGCCCGCCTCGGCGAGGACCCACTTGCCGTCCGGCGAGAGAGCCATCCCCCGGCCTTCTCCGAGCTTGATCGCGGGAGATCCATCCGTCCGGCGGAGATACACCGTCGGCCTCGCGCCGCTTCCCTCTCCCTTCTCGGTGAGAACGACCGTTTTTCCGTCGGGGGAAAGGTCCTCCGCCTCCGACGAATCCAGCCACGAGAGGTTTCGTTCCTTTTCTTCGGGGAGACTGCGCCCCATGAGTTCGCGAATGAGGATGTGGTGCGCCGCGAGGACGCGGTCGTCGCGGGAGACGTCGTCCAACTCGAGGTATCCGGGCACGCGGACGACGAGCCGGACCTTGCCGTCGAGCGTTACCCCATGGATGGCTTCGGGCTGGCCGACCTCTTTCGCGGCCGTGAACCAGATCTCCTCGCCGTCGGACCGCCAGCCCGGCGCGCCCTGCAAAGTGGCCCAGCCGTCGGAGAGAACGCGGTGGTTCTTGCCGGAAGGGTCAATGATCGAAATGGCCTGCGTCCCGACGTCCTCGAAGAACGCAATGGCATCGCCGCTCGGAGAAAACCGGGGGGACCGCGAGTCGTTCTTCCAGATCACGCGGCCGATCGGGAACTCCAGAACCCTCGCGTTGCCGGAACGGTGCGCAACCACCAGATCCCTGCCGTCGGGCGTCCAATCGGCGCTGGCGTAGAAGACGTCCTCGAGCACCGGGCGGGGAGTCCCGCCGGCCATGGGGACGCGTGCCAGGACCCCGCCATTCGGACCCTGGTTCAGCAGGATCGCCATCTCCCCGGAGGAGGAGATCGCCAGGATGTCGGTCGCGTCGGGTCCAAAGTCGAACGGCCTGGACTCCGGGCTCTCGGGGCGCGTCTGGTACAGCCGCGGCGAATCTCCCCTCCACAGAGCGCCGTAGAGGATCGTCTTGACGTCCGGTGCGAAGCGGGCGTTCTGGAGCTCGCCGTCCCGGAAGGTCAGGCGGCGAAACGAGGGCGCGGCGGCCTCACGGCTCTTCCCGCGGCCGGGCGCGAGAAAAGAATGCGCCAACGCGCCGAGCGCGAGAAGAACCGCGCCGGCAAGCAGCGGCAGAAGACGCCGCTTGCCGCGACGCGGGGCGACGACGGCCGCCTCCGCACCGCTCGAGACCTCGGAAATGTGATCCCGCACCGCGGCGAGATCTCGGGCCAGGTCGCGTGTCGAGGCGTAACGCTCCTCGGGATCCTTGGCGAGGCACCGCTCCACGATCCACTTCAAGGGCAGCGGCGCCTGTGGCCGATGCCGCGCCAGCGGCTCCGGCTCCTCCCGGATGATGGCCGACATCGTCTCGGCCGCCGTCTTTCGCGAAAACGCCTTCTCGCCGGTCAACGCCTCGTAGAGGATCGAGCCGAACGAGAACTGGTCGGATTGGAAGGCCACCGCCTCGCCGCTCGCCTGCTCCGGCGACATGTACGACACCGTTCCGAGGACGGTCCCTGGATGCGTCTCCGGCCTCGCCAGCGTCGGCATCGCGGACACTTCCCCGGACTCCGGCGCGACGAGCTTGGACAGACCGAAGTCGAGGATCTTCGCGTACCCGTCCCGCGTGACCATCAGGTTCTCGGGCTTCAGGTCCCGGTGGACGATTCCCGCGGCGTGCGCCTTGGCCAGACCCTCCGCGGCTTGCGCCGCGATCGAGACGATACGGCGGAACGGGAGCGGACCGGCCACGGTCAGTTCCCGCAGGGTCTTCCCGTCCACGAGCTCCATCGCGATGTAGGAGACCGAGTCCGACTGGCCGATGTCGTAGATCGTCACGATGTTGGGGTGGTTCAGCGCCGAGGCCGCGCGCGCCTCCTGCTCGAAGCGGGCGAGCCGGTCGCGGTCCGCCGAGACTTCCTCGGGCAGCACCTTCAAGGCGACCTCGCGGGACAGCCGTGCGTCGCGAGCGCGATATACCTCTCCCATCCCACCGGCTCCGAGCGGAGCGAGAACCTCATAGGAGCCCAGCCGGGTGCCTGCCGAAAGCGTCACGTTCGTTCTATTGGAGCAGAGCGGTCTTCTCCCCGGGATACCGCTGCGCGAGCCAGGCCTCGACTTCCTCGGGGTGATACCCGAAGGGGCCGGGCTTGCCCTTGTAAACGATGACGCCCTTCTCGTCCAGGATATAGAAGCGCTCCGGCCATCCGGCGTAGAGGGCATTGGCGCGATTGTCTATGTCGTCCACGACGAGCGGGACGCGATAGGAGAAGCGATGGGAGAAGTCGCTGGCGATGGCGACGCGCTGCGCCAGGGTCTTCGGCTGCGGGTAGCAGACGTTTTCCTTCTCGTTCGAATCCATCTGCCATTCGTCCAGAGGATGCGCCTCCTTGATGTAGACCGTCAGGAAGCTCGCCCGATCGCGGTACCTCTCGTACATCTTCTCCACGCGCGCGACCGCGCGCCGGAAGGGGGGTCAGGTGTAGCTGCCGAAGACGAGGACGAGAGGCTTGCCGCCGACATGCTCGGAGAGGCGAACCGCGGTCTTGCCGTCGAGAGAGACGAGCGAGACGTCCGGGGCGCGGTCGCCGACCTTGAGACTTCCTTCCTTCCTCTGGTCGTACCGCAACATGCCGATGACGTTGCGCGGCCCCATCTTCCAGGCGATGAAGCCGGCGGCGGCGCCGAGGAGGAGAGCCGCAATCAACAGGACCTTCTTGAACAGGCGCATCCCGTGTCTCTTGCCGCAATCCTACCAGCGCCTTCGTCTCCAATCCGGCAAGCTTTGTGCTGAAGCACTCGCGGACATGAAGAACGGCCGCACCAAGAAGAAGCCGCCTCGGCCAGGTCCCCTGCGCCGCTTCCTGTCGGTCCTGGGCCCGGGAGTCATCACCGGGGCGGCCGACGACGATCCTTCCGGCATCGCGACCTATTCGATCGCGGGGGCGCAGCTGGGGACGACGCTCCTCTGGACCGCGTGGCTGACCTGGCCGCTCATGGCCGCGGTCCAGATGATGTGCGCTCGCATCGGGATGGTCACCGGAAAGGGACTTGCGGGAGCGCTGCGCAAGAGGTTTCCCCGCTGGAGCCTCGTCCTGGTCTCGATCGCGCTCCTGGCCGCCAACACGATCAACATCGGCGCGGATCTCTCCGGCATGGCGGACGCGGCCGAGATGCTCTCCGGGATCGATTCGCATTATTTCGTCGTGCTCTTCGGAATCGGAATCGCCTTGGCGACGGTCCGCCTGCGCTACTACCAGATCGCCAGAGCGCTCAAGTGGCTCGCTCTCGTTCTCTTCGCCTACGTCCTCGCGGCGATCGAGGTCGGGCCCGACTGGAGAAGCGTCCTCCACGACGCTTTCGTGCCCTCGATCCCGCACGGCCGGGAAGCCTGGGGGACCCTCGTCGCGATCCTCGGCACGACGATCTCTCCATATCTCTTTTTCTGGCAGGCCTCGCAGGAAGTCGAAGAGGAGAAGGCTATGGGGCGGCGGATGGTCCGGAGCCGGATCGGCGCGACGACCCGGGAGATCACGGACCGCAAGCTCGACGTCGGAACCGGCACGTTCTTTTCCAACCTCGTGATGTTCTTCATCATCCTGACGACGGCGCTGACGCTCCACCGGCATGGCGTGACGCAAATGGAGACATCGCGCCAGGTCGCCGAGGCCTTGCGGCCCCTGGCCGGCCGGTTCGCCGAATTGCTCTACACGGTCGGCTTGATCGGCGTCGGGCTGCTCGCGATCCCGACCCTCTCGGGCTCGGCCGCATATGCCTTCGCCGAGACCTTCGGCTGGCGGCAGGGGCTGGACCGGAGACTCGGCGCAGCGCGCTATTTCTACGGGGTCATCATCCTCTCGACGGCGGCGGGGATCGCGCTCGATTTCCTGGACGTCAATCCGGTCAGGGCCCTCTATTGGAGTGCCGTCGTCAACGGTCTGCTCGCCCCGTTCCTGCTCGTCGGTATCCTCGTCCTGGCCTCGAACCGCGAATTGATGAAGGGACAGCCGAGCTCCCTTCTGGACCGCGCGGCCGTCGCGCTCATCACGCTCCTGATGTTCGGCGCCGCCGCGGGCATGTTCTTCTTCTGACGATATGGCAGTTCGGTTCGGGATTCCCGGCGATCGGAACACAACTGAAAACTGATAACTGACAACTGATTACAATTCCCGCGTGAGGGCGCTGGTTCTCGAGGACGACCTGCGGCTGCGGTCGCTCGTCGTGCGGACGCTGACGCGGACGGGACTCGCCTGCGACGAAGCGTCGCACATCGAGGAGGCCGAGGAACTGCTGGAACTGCACGACTACGACCTGCTGGTGCTCGACCGCCGGCTTCCGGACGGGGACGGCCTGGACGTCTGCCGCCGCGCGCGGAAGAAGGGCTTCGCCAACTCGATCCTGATCCTGACGGCCCGCGACGACCCCGAGTCCACCGTCGAAGGCCTCTCCGATGGGGCCGACGATTACCTGGGAAAGCCCTTCGACCTCTCTGTCCTCGCGGCGCGGGCGCGCGTTTTGCTGCGTAGAAACGAGCGCCGGCCACCGCGGGAGTTGAAATGCGGGAACTTGAAGCTCGACCCCGCGCGCCGGCTCGCCTGGCGCGACGGCCGCCTCCTCGAGCTGACGGCGCGGGAGTTCGCGATCCTGGAGACTCTGCTCCAGCGGCCGGAAGGCGTCACCTCGCGGGAGGAGATCCTCGAAGAGGCCTGGGGCGAGCGGGAAGAGCCGATGTCAAACACAATAGACGTCCTGATCGGCCGGCTGCGGCGAAAGATCGATTCTCCAGGCCGGCCCTCTCGCATCGAGACCGTCCGCGGAATGGGTTACCGGCTGCGATGAAGTTCCTTCGTCTGGAGAAGGCTCGGGCGCGTCTGGCACTTTCGGGAGCGCTGCTTTCCGCGCTCTTCCTGGGTCTCCTGGCGCTCGGCGCCCGGTTCTTGATCCGCGAGAAGACCTTCAACGACATCGACGAAGAGCTCTACACGCTGGCCGTGGCTCTGGGGTCGAGCTTCGAATTGGAGGGCCTCGTGGAATCCAAGCGCGACACCTTGAGAGCGGGACTCGAGGCCAACGCCTTCGAGTTCCGGCTGGCCAACCATTCGGCCCTCCTCTTTCAGGGAGACGTTCCCGTCGCGGCCTCCGGCAACCTGCTCAAGCAGGCGCTGCCGGGGGGCATCGTGCCCTACAAGGATCGCCCCGAGGTTCCCTACACGGCGGTCGAGCCCTACAGCGGGCAGCGGCGCACCTGCCGTTTCCTCGTCACGCATCTCCAGCAGAAGGCCAAGGGCTCCACCCTCGTGCTCTTCCGATGGATCGGACCAAACTTGCGCACGCTCGGTCGCCTGGATCGCGCCCTGATCGGCTTCGTAATTCTGGGGTTCCTCGGGACCGCGGCGATTCTGGCCGGCGTCGTGACCCGGGCCTTGAAACCGGTGGAAGAGGTGACGAGCCTGGCCGAGCGAGTCGAAGCCACCGATCTGTCCGAGCGAGTGCGAGTGCCGAAGAGAGGCGAGGAATTTCGTCGGCTCGCCGCGGTCATCAATTCTCTGCTCGAGCGGCTGGAAAGCGCCTTCCGCGCGCAGAAGCGCCTGATCGCGGACGCCGCGCACGAGCTGAAGACTCCCACCGCCGTTCTCGTCGGCGAGGCGCAGGAAGCGCTCCGCCCGGACGCCTCTCCGCAAGAGCGTCACGAATCGCTTCAGACGATCGAAAGGGTTTCCCGGGGCCTCGCCCGCGAGGTGGACAGCCTGCTGCATCTCGCGCGCGGCGACGGCACCCTTCCCGCGCGCCGTGACGCGACCGATCTGGCGATGATCGCGGCGGAGGCCGTGGACACGACCGAGCCGCTCGCCGCCGCCCGCCGCGTCCAATGCCTCTTCACACACAACGGCTCGGCCTGGGTTTCGGGAGACCGCGAAGGTCTGCTGCGTCTGGCCTCCAACCTCGTGTCCAATGCCGTGCTCTACACCGACCCCGGAACGACGGTCGAGGTCGAAGTGGGCGCGAGTGCCGAGGAAGCCTGGCTGGAAGTCCGCGACCGCGGGCCGGGGATCGCGCCCGCCGAACGCTCGCGCATCTTCGAGCGGTTCGTGCGGCTGGAGCCCGCGCGCGCGCGCAACCCCGAAGGGTCCGGGCTCGGACTGGCGATCGTGGAGCAGGTCGTGCGCGCCCACCGAGGCCGCGTGGACATCCTCGAGCGTCCCGGCGGCGGAACGGTCTTCCGAGCGGTCCTGCCCCTCGCCGTTAACCCCTCTTCCGGTCCGGGTCCGGCCAGTGCATAACTAGCGGTTTGCGGCGGGGGTGACGGCGGGACTGGGAGGCGGTGTCTTTGGGGCGGCCGGTTCGCCGATGCGCACAGAGGTCGCGATGTGTTTCCCGTCCTTGTTGAGATAGCGAAGCGTCACTCTCTGGCCGGCCTTGAGCTGGCCTCCCATGACCGTCGTCGCGGCTGTCCAGACGAGTGCCGTGTCCTTGCCCGCGGCGTTCTTGACCACGAAGGTTTTCCGGCTTTCGTCCACGCTCGCGATCGTGCCGGACAAGGCATATCCGTGCGTCTTGGCCTTGTTCGGAGAATCGCCGGAGAGGGCGGCCGTCAGGGCCATAGCCAGAACGGAAACGATCCCGATCTTGCTCATGGAATCCTCTCCTTTCGCCCCGACAATATGGCTCCGCGAGTGAACGGAAGGTGAACGGGGAAGAGAGGGTCCCTCATTGCTGGGATTGCGCCGCGCGGGTCTGATGGAGGACCCACGCGGTCAACAGATTTGTGACACCCGGGGCTGCGCGCCACCAGTCGAACGGTTCGCCCGGCTCGGGTGTGACTGTCAGGTTGTGCGCCGCCCGCGGAATGATTATTGCCGCGTAGGCCTGGTTTCCTGCCCGATGGAGGGCGCCTTCGATTTTGCGGATGCTTTCGCCCACAGGAACGAGCTGGTCCCGTTCGCCGTACATCAGAAGCACCGGCACGCCGATTCGCTCCCAGGCTGGAAGCGCCTGAAAATTGCCCGTCCCGCGGTAGTACGTCCAGAGCCAATGTTCCCGCGGTGGAATTCCGAGCCATTTGTACCAACGCTCGTTTCGGACGGGGGTGCTCGCCGCCTCCAGTTCGTCCCAGCTTCGGACCCCGCGAGCCACGTCAATGAAGAGCCGGTAGACACCCATCGCCCGGGCGACCTCGTCCTCGCTGAAGTTCTGTTTCCGGATGCTCTGTCCCACGCGGTAGATGTCCTGCTGCCAGACTGAATCGGGGAAACTGGCTGCCGCCACCAGGAACGCAACCGCATCCGGCGCGCGCGAGGCGGCCAGCGGAGCGATGAGCCCGCCCTGACTATGGCCGTAAAGACCGATCCGCCTGGAATCGATGTCCTCGCGCCGCTGAAGGAGGCGGATCGCCGCGATGGCATCGTCGGCCAAATCCTCGAACGTCGAACGCCGCCAATCACCCGTGGAGGTCCCGGCGCCACGCTTGTCGTAAATCAATGCCGCGATCCCGACCCTTGCGAACTGGTCGGCGTAGAAGCGCGACGTCCCCCAGCGGATCTCGGGGCCGCTCCCGTGGAGGAAGACGATCGCCGGATGGACGCCTTTGGTGCGCGGAATGAACAGCGAACCGGAGAGGGTTGCGTCCCCGTTTCGAAACGCGACGTCCTCTCGGTCGTAGGGTTGCGGCGATGGCCGAACGCGGCGCAGCGCGAATTCACCCGGCGCGTCCTCTTCGCGTAGCTTGCCGGCGAGCGACTCGCCCTCCAACCGGCCGTCGAACGCGAGGGATCCCTCGCCGAGCGTGAAGTGAACCGTCCGGCCGGCGATCGCAACTTTGTCGAGCGGGTACTCCATCGCGCGCTGGGTCAGAGAGGTAAAGGTTCCGGCAACGCCCGTCGGTCCTCTAGAGAAGTCGAAGCTCACCGGCAGCCGGGCGCCCTGCCGGACGAGCTCGCCTTCCCAGTGCCCCGTGATGGATGCCCGCGAGTCCCGTGTCGGGGAATCCCGTGCGGCGACGCCGCACGGGAAGAGGACCGCCAGTATGGATGCGAGCGTCCAAATCAGACGTCGTCTCGATTCGACGCGAGAGGAGGCACTGTGCCTACCTGCGCTCACACGACACTCCAGGACTCAAGTCGGCACCGGCTTCGGTTCGAGATAGTCCTCGCCCCGCTCGAGCAGCCCGCGCGCGAGCTCTTCGTAGAGAGCGACCGCACGCTCGACCTCCCCCAGGTCCACTTTCTCCTGGGCGCCGTGGGCATCGAGGATCGAGCCGGGTCCTACGAGGATGGGCTCCCCCCAGGCCGGTAGCAGCGGCAGGTCACAGGCGAAGGAAACGACCTCGGCCGGCGCGGAGAGGCCCTTTGGAACACGGAAGAGGATCGGGTCGGAGCGGTAAGGGATTTCGAGAGCGACGCGGCCCTCGGCCGCCGCCTGGACCCTCGAGAGGAGAGACTCGACCGGCTCCACCGTCCGGAAGAGCACCTCCGCGCACGCGCTTGCGGCGATGACATTGGGCGCCGTCCCCCCCTCGAGCACCCCAATGTTCATCGTCGTCTCCCCGAAGACGGGATGCGCGGGCGTGTCCAGGGCTCGCATATCGGAGAGAAAGTCCAGCAGAGCAAGCACGGCCGAGTGTCCGGTGCCCGGCAGCGAGGAGTGCCCCGAGACACCGCGCGCCTCGGCACGGACCCGAAGGCACCCTTTCGATCCGGCCACGAACCTGTTTTGCGTCGGCTCCCCGCAAATCAAATACCGGCCACCGCGGGGCTCGCGGTTGGCCGCGAGCGCGCCGTCGGAGCCGCGCTCCTCTCCCACGAGGACGAGCAGTCCCACCGCCGCGCCTTCTTGCGCCAGGTCTTCGAGCGCGACAGCCTGCGCCGCGAGGCTCCCCTTGGCGTCGCAGGCTCCGCGCGCGAAGAGAACCCCGTCGCCGCGTCGCGGAGGAAAAAACGGGGGCACGGTGTCTGCGTGCGTCATGAAGACGACGGCCGCGCGGCCGCGGTGGATGAAGAGGTTGCGGCGCCCCGGGGAGACTTCCCGAGTCTCGACGGAGAAACCTCGCGCCCGGAACCGCTCTTCGAGGAAGTCCAAGAGCGGGCTCTCTGCCCCGGTGACCGAAGGGATCACGACCAACTCTTCGAGAAGTCCGACCGCGCGAGCTCCCGCGCCGGAAGTCATCGGGAGAATCACGAAACGATCATAGACTGACCGTATGAAAAGACTTCTTCTGCTCGGTCTCGCGCTCTGCCTCTGCGCCGCCGCGCCGGCCCCACGGAAAGCGGCTCCTTACGACATCCTGTTCACCAACGCGAGAGTCGTGGACGGGACGGGCGCTCCCTGGTTCGCGGCCGACGTCGGC
>WNGF01005379.1_pt1 | contig 16381 bp, 13 predicted proteins | sample 5400641 | NCBI WGS metagenome assembly WNGF01 (sample SAMN13153371, study PRJNA577476) | soil metagenome | isolation source: 80 cm soil or saprolite under grassland replicate 2 | place: USA:California | collected 2016-06-15
TGCCGGGTCCCGGCAGCGTTTTTCTTGGCGTGGAGTGGCAATTCGTCAAGGCCGTGTATGTCGGCGACACGATCACCGGCCGAGTCGAAGTTACCCACGTGCGACAGGACAAGCCAATCTGCAAGCTGACCACGGTGGTGCGCAACCACAAGGGCGAAACATGCCTGCGTGGCACCGCCACCACGTACACCGCTGCGCTGCGGCGTTCGGTGCCCGAGCCGGTGAGCAGTCCGCCCGCGGTGCATACAGCCTCGCCGTCCTGACAGCCCTCCCCATCGGCGCGCTAGCCTCGTGTGGCGCGCCCAGTTGTACTCAGCAGTCACGTTGGTGACAGTCGGCTGATTGGAGGCTGGCCGCCCAGAGCGGAGCGACGGCGTCGATCGTTCTAGTGCTCGAGCCAGGGCTGCTGCGCTTTGCCACGACTGGCTCGACGATCAACGCTGCGGCGTGCTGCCAAGTTGCCACGCGTCCTGAACAAAAACCTCGCCGCGCCTACCCGACGAGTCGGAAGCACCGGTGTTCCGAGCCCTCCGCCACCAGCTGGGTGTCGCCCGTGATCGACCGGTGGGCGATTGTGAACCGGCAAACCCGCTCGTTGACGTGATTCGTGCGGCTGCACCAGCGAGTTGGCGCATCGCCGTCCCTTCAACGTTGGACCACCAGTCACGGGGTTCGACGACTCGGTCGAGCGCATTCGCGCGGCATACCGATGGAAGTGGGTTCAGGTGCGCCACGCTGCCTTGCCCGTCTTGCTTGCTATCGGCGGCACGAGTTCCATTGTGGACGACTTCGAAGCATTTGATCGTGCGCTCATCGGGACTCGCACGCGTGCTGACAGGGTTCTCCATCCTCCACCTTGTCCGCACACGCGCTCAGCGGCAGGTTCCCCGACGCGCTCTAAGAACTTGAGCGGCGTACCACGAGGAACAGTTAGGTGTACAGGTTCACCACGCTCGTTGCCATTTGCTCCAACACCTGCACGTGCCGAAGATGCTCGATGGACTGTGACTGTTCTCGTCCGGGGCACGCGCATGCGTCACTGGCTTCCACGGACGGTGGATGGCGTCTCCCCAAATTCAAGCTGCCATCGTGGTTGAGCAGGGCGGATTCGACCCGCCAACGGCCCTCGCCTGCCAGACAGAATCACCTGTGTCACGTCCGGCAGCCCGAGACGCCGAGTGGTAGTGGGTCGGCGGCGCTCGGTTCGTCGCACGGCGCTCCGCGGCGGCGGCCCACTAGCTTCCAACCGCGGTAGCACGAAAAGCAGCGGCAGCCGGGCTGCCGCTGTTTTAGAACTGCTTTTGAAAAGCGCTAGTGGATCACGAGGTTATTGCCAACGCCGCCGTCGAGCACGTCCAGCCCCTCATTGCCAATCAGCACGTCATCGCCCGCTCCACCAAGCAGGGTGTCATTGCCTGCGCCGCCGATGAGCACGTCATTCCCGTCGCCGCCATCGGCTAAGAGGCTGATCGCACCCGCTGCGACACCTGACCCATCGAGTACGTCGTCGCCAGCGAACAGCTGCAGGCTGAGCACATCCTGGACCTCGGCGCCCGTGACGTCCAGCACGGCGCCCGCGTCGCTAAAGACCGTCACTCCCGCCGGGCCACCAGCCACAATGACGACGTTGTCACTGTTGCTGCCATTGACCACGACGATGTCGATAGCAGCGTCGCCTGCCCCAATGGCGTTTGCCAGATTGACCACGACCTGAGTGAGATCGGTGCCATTGACATCATTGAGCGTCGTCTGATCGGCGGCGCCAAGTGCGTTGACCTCGATCCGCTCGACATCGTCCAGATCCATCACGATGCTGCCTACGTTGCGCGTGAAGCGGACACGGCTGCCGTTTGCGGAGATGTCGAACAGTTCACCCGTATTGCTGCCGTTGAAGCGCATCGTGTCAAGCCCATCCTGGCCTTCGACGGTGTCGCTGCCGTCGCCCGGATCCCAGATGAACACATCGTCACCGGCGCCCATGAATACCACGTCGTTGCCCTGCTGGCCGTCGATGGTGTCGTTGCCATCGCCGCCCAGGAGCAAGTCCGCGCCATTGCTGCCCAGGATGGTGTCGCTTCCTGCACCACCATCCACGGTGATCTGGATGAGCGCAGCCAGATTGCCCGCCGCGCTGAACGAGTCGTCGCCGCCGTTCATGTTCACGAAGAGTTTCTCGGCGCTGCCGATGTCCAGGCTGAACGGCGCCGGAGTGAGACGGTCAAAACGTACGCGCGTTCCGTTGGCCGTGGCGGTAAAAGCCTCGGCGCCATTGCCGCCGTTGACCTCGATGGTATCGGTATCGGGGCCGCCCTCGTTCAGGTCGGTGTCGTCTCCAGGATTCCAGACGATGCGGTCGTTGCCGGCTTCGCCGAACACCTGATCGTCGCCGTCGCCGCCCGTCAGCGTGTCATTGTCGGCGCCACCAAACAGGAAGTCGTTGCCACCCTGGCCGAGAAGGATGTCCTGGCCCGCTTCACCAAACAGCTGGTCCGCACCGGCGCCGCCGACGATGGTGTCGTTGCCCGCGCCGCCGAACAGGTCGGCCGCCGGCAACGCGCCGTTGGCCTGGTCCATTCTCAGAGCGTCGTTGCCACCACGGCCGAACATCTGGACCAGTACCGTGTTGGTAATCGTCGGTTGCGGACCGCGAACAGTCACCGCGCCGTTGTTGACCAGGAGCAGCCCGGCTGCATCGCGGCTCACGGTGAGGGCGTTGTCGCTGTCGTTGCCGAGGACCGCCAGGATGCCGGAGGTCGGGATGAACACGGCGCTCACAGCGGTGCTGGCGAGGGTCACGGTCGTCGTGCCGGCAACTGTGCGAGACTGATCCGCGGCGCGTACGGCACCCAATGCTTGCTCGAGTGTGAGCCCCCGAGGCCGACCCGTGGGTTGTGTCAGCTCCGGCGCGCGTACGGATTGCGCGGCGGCTGGAGCCGCGAACCCGACGCTCAACGCTGAAGCGAGTGTGATTGCCGAAATGAGCCGCGCGGAATTACTCACGCGCGGGGTGTGCCATTTCATAAGAATTCTCCTGTTGTGTTGGTGAAAACGATTTATTGCGCCGGCGCCCAGAACTGGTACGTTGCTTTGTAGGGGACGCTCACTGACTGGCCCGTGAGGCACGCTCCGGCCGGTGCCACGCCACCCGCGGTATTCAGGCGCTGGACGTACTGCACATTCGCAAATTCCCCCGGACCGGCGTTGCTCGTCGCTTGCAGCAGGAGCCAGGGAATGTCGCGCTGCGGATTCGGGGCATCGCGGCGGGCCTGCACGGCCGCAACGACCTTGCTCCCGTCGCGGATCGACTGCCAGGTCGGACCGACGTAGTGGAGCGCGACGATTTCACCTCGTTCGTCGAAAATCCCGGCCGCGGGCTCGCGGAACTTCCAGGCAGCATCCACACAGTCGTAGATCTGAACACCGCGTCCAACGCTCTGCAGAACGCGGTTATAGCCGTCCGGAACCCTGAGTTCGGAAGGGAGCTTGGACTGATCATCGATGGCCAGAGCCGGCGAGGTCGAGCTCAGAGCGAGGGCCACCAGGGCGGGGATGACGGAGAGTAGGCGCTTCATAGTCTTCCTTTCGGGCGATCTACGTGTGATCGGGCCCTCAGACTAGGCTTGCGCCGGGCAGTCGTCTGCTAGGCAAGTGCATCAATTCGTCGAAACCGCGAGCTACGGCGGCGGAACCCAATTTTGGTGCACTTCCCCAGCAGACACGCCACCAGTCCAGGCCTACTCTGCGCAGGGTGCAGGCGAGTAACTGGCCGCTGGTCCTGGCGGGCCCGATCGTGCGGCGGGTCGAGCCGAAGTTGGCGTCGGTCCGGGTGGCGCTCAAGCAGCCCGCAACCATCAGGTTGGAGATCTGGCATGGCCTCGAGACGGCCGCTACCGCATGGCCGCCGTGGCGCATGTTCTCGCTGTCCACCGACCCGCGTCAGGCCGCCAGTAGCGCCCTCGCCCGCGATTACCTGTTCCTGCCACCAGCGCTTGGGCCAACCTTGCAGGGCCAGGGCGTCGAAGAAGTTCTGCTGATGCGCGATGAGATGGCCAACCTCGCCTGGGCTATCGAGCGCGTCGTCGAGAACCGCGTCGGTGCGCCCGTCGATCGACGCGATGGCTATCGACGACACGAGGAAGGGGCGCCCCCCAGCTCGTACCGACTCACGACCGAGGTGCCCGACTACTGGATCCCGCTGGTCCCGGTACGGCAGCCGAACGAGAACGGCATTCGCCTCCAGCGCGGTGCGCTGGCACGGCCGGGTCCGCAGGGTCCCGCGCGACCACAGGGTCGGATCATGAGTACCCCCGGACCGCTGTTGCTGTTCGACGAAGAGGTGCCGCGCAGCGGCGCGCGCATCAGTGCTGCCTACGAGTATGCGCGCTGGATCGATGGCTCGACCCACGTCTGGCGCGGTCGACGCAAGGAGACCGGTCGCGGCGAAAGCGCCAGCGGGCTACGCTACGACGTCGGGACGTAGAGGGTGTCTGCGCCGCTCAGGCAGCAGCCTGAGCGGCTTGACCGAGTCCCTGCTCCACAGCCCAGGCTGCAACCTGCGCACGATTGTTGAACCCGAGCTTGCTCAGTACGCGCTGGACGTAGTTCTCCGCCGAACCCTCGGTGAGTACGAGCGCGGCTGCGATCTGGCGGTTGGTGAACCCGCGGGCAAGCAATGCGACAACATCACGCTCGCGACGCGTCAGTCTTTCGAATGTCGTCGGCGAGGAACTGTCCGGAGCAGATGACCTCCGCAGCTGTTGGGGAGTGGCCAACCACGCCAGGCACTCGTCCGCCGCACCCTCCAGAGTGGGAAGCTGAGCTGGGGCGCTCGCACTCCGCAGCTCAACCGCGCGCGCCGCGATACGGGCGGGCAGAAGCTGTCGCGCGTACGGGCGCCGAGCCGTTCTGGCTCCGATCTGCGCGATTGCGATCGTCGCGATGGCCTCCAGACGCGCGGCACGTTCACCGTCCCCCTCCACCGCGGCAAGCGTCGCGACAGCCGACAGCGTGTAGGCGAGCCGTCGGCGATCCCCCTGCTTGCGTGACATGCTGAGCGACTCCGAAAGATGGCGGTGCGCCAGGTCGAGCTTGCCCAGACCAATCTGCGCCTCGCCCAGGTTGTACAGCGCCATGGCCAGCCACGGCGCATGTCCTAGCGCCCGAAACTTCGCAACCGCATCCTCGAACATGCGCGCCGCGTTCTCATACTCGCCCTGGACCTGGAACGTATTGCCCAGGTTGTCCATGAACTCGGCGACGCGGTGGTGCTCGTCGATTTCCCGTGCAATCGCCAGTCCTTCAGAGAAGATGGCCCGTGCGGTGTCGATGCGACCTTCCAGGTACTCGAGAAAGCCAAGATGGCTGAGTACTCGTGCCAGACCAACGCGGTCGTTGAGCGCGCGGAACAGAACGTGGCTCTCGTCCAGCAGCGTTCGCGCTTCAGCGTAACGACCTTCTACGAAGTGCTGGCGACCCAGGCTGTCCAGCGCCGTAGCCAGCGTCTGGGCGTCCTCAACTTGCCGCGCTACCGAGAGGCTGCGCTCGAGTAGAGACCGACAACGGGAGTAGTCGCCGAGCCGCTCGGCCAGCACGCCTGCCGCGTGAAGACCGCGCGCCAGAGTTAGCGACGCTGGCGCCTCGTCGACCAGTGGCAGGATCGGCTGCAACCGGTCGCGCGCCTCAACAGCGTCGCCGCGAGCCATCCATACGGGCCACAGCGCAGCGGCCAACCTCAAGTTGATGTCCGCGTTCGCCTGCGCCTGGGCCCAACGCTCGACCGCCAGGAGGTTGCCGCGCTCGCGTTCCAGTCGCGCAAACCACATGTGCTGGTCGGGCCCGACAAGGTGAGGTTCCGAAAGCTCCGCCAGGTCCACGAAGTAATCGGCGTGCCGCACCAGGATCGCGCCGGCTTCCTCACTCAGGCTCAGTTGCGCTCGCGCAAACACGCGAATGATCTCGAGCATGCGCAGCCGCGGTTCACCATCAGCTTGCTCGTCCCGCCAGAGCAGGTTCTTGTCGACGAGCGATGCGATCACGTCGACTCCTGCGCCCGCGACGGCCTCAGCGGCTTCGAGCGTGCAGCCGCCGACGAACACGGACAGTCGGCGGAACACCGCCTGCTCTTCCGCATCGAGCAGGTCGTAACTCCAGGCGACTGCCTGGAGTAGCGTCTGCTGGCGCGCGGGTAGATCGGGGGCTTCGCTGGCCAGCAGCCGCAACGGCATCTCGTCGCGACCTTCGCCGTATTCAGCGGATACGAGTCGCCGTAGGAGAGCGCGTGGCGGGAACAGCCTGGTTCTGGCGGCCGCCAGCTCGATGCCGAGTGGCAATCCATCCAGGTGCATGCAGATATCGGCCACCGCCACGGCATCCGCTTCGGTCAGCTCGAGGCTGGGCACGACCGTGCGCGCCCGCTCCAGGAACAGTTGGCCGGCCGGTGAGGCCGCCACGGCCTCACTTGCGGGCCGACCATCCAGCAGTGGCAACCGCAGCGCTGGTACGGGCAGCCCGGCCTCCCAGCGCAGGTGAAGTGGAGCGCGGCTGGTGACCAGCACTTTGAGATCCGCGCATGCCGCGAGCAGCCGGCCGATGTCGGCGGCGGCATCGAGCACCTGCTCGAAATTGTCCAGCACCAGGAGCAGCGACCTGTCGCGCAGGAATTCCTCGACGACTTCAGCGGGTGCGCGGCGGCTGAAGTCAGCAAGTCCAAGTTCGCGCGAGATCCTGTCCATCACCAGACGCGCATCGGCGACGGGCGACAAGTCGACAAACCACACACCAGCGTTGAAGTCCGGCGCCACGCTGGCGGCCAGCTCCACGGCCAGGCGCGTTTTGCCAACACCGGGCGGACCCGTCAGTGTGAGCAGTCGCACACTGGTGCGCAGGAGGCGCTGCCGAGCAGCCGCGAGATCCTGTTCGCGTCCGATGATCTGGTTGGGCTGGGCCGGCAGATTGTGGCGCGGAGCGCTGGTCGGCCACTCCGTGAGGGCCACCGTCCCGAGCTTGTGCAGCGGAGCAGCTGCCGACACGACGAACCGGTGCGTTGGTCCGGCGCTGGTATGCAGTGGCGCAGTGTGTCGAGATCGACGAGGCTCAGCCATGATCCAAGAAGTTCCCCACCCGGTGGTGTCCTGCAGACTTGTCCACCACCGGCCAGCATAGACGCGCTCGCACGTGTCCGGCCCCCACCAGGCGACCGAGCCGGCACCTGGTCACCTGGCGGGGCGTGAGCTACGCGCACCCTCCACACGCGTGGCTTCGCTACGCCCGGATCAGTCCCCCACACGATTGCTGCCGATGTCATTGCTGACGAGGGGTCCGCCAGACCTGCGACGGCAATCGTCGCCTCCGTGCGCCTGCTCACCCGCTGCGGCGCGCCCGCGGGCAGCTGCTCCGCACACCACCGCCGCAAGGCTCTGAATTCTTGCATGCAGTGGCACACACCCGCTGCACTGGTGCTCGCCGCGCCGATTTACGGTTGTCGCCACCAACATGCGCACAGCAGAAGTGCTCTGGGCGCCTCAGACGGACATAGTGGCCCTCGCAACTCCCAGTTCGATCCCACGTACTTCAAGTACGCGTGTGGCCACGTCGCAATGGTGTCGTTGCCACGAATAAGGGCACACGCAGGTCGTGCGGGGCCCACCGCCGCGGTACCAAATGCGGTACGCCGCACGCGTGGTGCACGCCCGAGATCACTTCTACCGCAGTTTTCGCCGACCACTTGCTTCGCGGGCAGGGGGTCGCTTCGAACTTGAAGAGTGTCGCTCTCGCCTCCTGGGCCTGGCACTCCTCGCGTCTGAGTGCTAATTCTGAACTCGGAAATGGCGGGTGGAGCATGGCGGATTCGAACCGCCGACTCCCTCAGAATTGATCGCCGGGGTGCCTTCCGTGCCGCTCCGTATCGCTCTAATTGTGGTCCACGCTTTGATCTCGAACGAGCGGTAGGGAACTCGACTGCACATGCCTGGCAGGCAGACGTTGCCAGCCTCCATGTCGAACAGGAAGGTGCGTGACGGCTTGCCGTGGTCACACGACAGCTGGACACCGGCGTCCGGCTCCTGCCAGCCTGGCGAAAATTGCTCCTGACGGTGCACGTCCTGACGACCGTCGGTTTGTTCGGCGCCGACCTAAAAACTGTCTGAAAAGTCAGTTATGGGCCAACCTGCGGAGCATGAGACGGCCCATCGCCGCGTAGATGAGAGCCTCGCTGGTGGTGCACAGTCGCTCGTCGTCTCGACTGAACCTCCGGTTCTGACAGAGCCATGCGAACGTCCGCTCCACTACCACCGTCGGGGCAGCACACACGGAAGACTTTTGGGGCGGGCGGTAATCGTTGCCAGGAGAACCATACGGTGCGCCAGTCTTGTACGTCGCCATGTGGCACCCATTCACCACGTGGTTGAGGAGGATGTCGAACGACCTCCACTCGCCAGCCGAGATTCTGTTCGATCCACGTCTTACCGCTACCTGTGTAGCCCTGATCTACCCATAAATGCTCGACACGAGGGAATTGCCCGTCAGCCCCCTCCAAGAGCAAGGGCACGCCTGCCCGATCTTGAATATCCGCAGTGTGCACCTTGGGCACGCAGCACCAGGCCCCCACTATCTACCAGTACGTGGCGCTTACGGCCATTGACGCGTTTCGCGCCGTCGTAGCCACGAACACCGCCGACACCCGTCGTCCTCACGGATTGGCTGTCGATGATGCCAGCCCCGGAATCGATGACGGACCGCCGTGGCACGGAGCTGCTCACGCAGGACCGTATTCAGGTGCTCCCAGGTACCGTCCAAACGCCACACACGGAAATAGTGATAGGCAGTCTGCCAAGGTGCGAACTCGTGCGGGAGCAACCGCCATGCGCAGCCACTCCGAACAACGTAGAAGATGGCATTCAAGATCTCGCGCACGGGGTGCAGGCGAGGTCGGCCGCCGCTCTTGGGCGGCACTAACAGCGGCTCCAGTCGCGTGACCTCGCCATCCGTCAGGTCGGTCAGGTAGGGTCGCCGCGAGGTCAGACACCGGCCATCGTACCGGCAAAACCGACCTTTGTCCCGGTTTTCAGACGGTTTTAGTGCTGTTGACACTCGGCATCACGAGCCTCCTCGGCGCCGAGCCGCGGACGGTCTATCCGGCCGCGGAGCCACCCGATACCTCTTCGGGCTTACCAGTGATCCGCTGGACGAAACAGCGCTGCCGCCTCGGCGCGGTTGCGCGCATGGAGTTTCCGCAGCACATTCTGAACGTGCGTCTTGACCGTCGTCTCGGCCACCAGGAGTGCCGCGGCGATCTCCCGGTCGTGGGCTCCGGTGGCGATCATCGCCAGCACCTGCGTTTCTCGATCGGACAAGCGGGCAGCAGTATCAGGCATTTTTGACGTGCGCGCGGTACTGCCTTGCTCGCGGAAGTACGCGAGCATCTTCGCCGCCATCTGGCGAGACATAGGTAGGGCACCGTGGGTCTGATAGTCGCGCAACGTTCGCAACAAAACGCTCGGGACGACATTCTTGCTCAAGAACCCCACCGCGCCTGCGCGCAGAGCTTCGAAGAGATCCGCGTCGAGCCTGGAGACGGTCAGCATCACAACGGGCAGATCAGGGTCGACAGCGCCGATCATTGCCGTCGCCGCTAGTCCGTCCATGTCCGGCATCTCGATGTCCATAAGCACCAGGTCGAGGCGATCCGGCCGCAGCGTGTTCGCGAGCTGAACAGCCTCCGCTCCAGTCGCCGCTTCGGCGACGATGTGGAGTTCGGGGTGGCCGCGCAGCGTGTCGATCAACTCGCGCCGGAACGGCTCGTAATCGTCTGCGACCAAGATGCGGGTTGGCCGTGCGGCGTCGCTCATCGTTGCGAACGCACTCGGATGAGCCGAGCTGGTAATTTACCGCTTTCGGACGTCTCGATCGGCAAGGAAACGTAGATCGTGGTGCCGAGTCCTGGTGACGTGTCTAGCGTGATCGCACCGCCCCGCTGTACCACGCGCTCCGACATCGAACGCAAGCCTAATCCGTGCGTCGTTTGGGCTATGTCGAATCCACGACCATCGTCGCGAATCATCAAGTTCAGCATGCGGTGTTGCGCCGCAACGTTAACGCGCACACGCTGCGCACCGCCGTGGCGAATCGCATTTGAAAACGCCTCATGCAGGATCTGCAACAATTCGCCCTGGAGCACACTGTCAACACTGGCGAGCCCATTGTCGGGTTCGACCGCGACGGAGATGTCGACGCCGTGGTTCTGCTCGAACTCGTCACCGAATGTGGCGAGCACTTGAGTCATAGCATCCCAGCTGACGCGCTCGGAACGCAGTGCGACGATTGCCTGACGTGCTTCCAGCGACGCCGTTTCAACCAGCCGTTGCGCGATCTGCAGGTCGCGAGCCACCTCATTAACAGGACGGTCGAACTCGGCAGCGCGTCCGATGCGCAAGTGCAGGAGAGCCAACTGCTGTGCGAGTCCGTCATGAAGCTCGCGCGAGAGCCGCAGGCGCTCCTGATGGACCGTGCGGTCCGCGATATCGGCGACGGTACGCCAGATGAGATTCGAGAGAAGCAGTCCGTACGCCGCGAGCCGAAAGGCATCACCGCTGACGACGTAGTCGCTCGCCATCGCGGGTATCAGGACGGCCTGAAGCTGAGCGAAGACAAGCATCGCCAGCGCTGTCGCGAGTGCGCCGAAGTACGGATCGAGTAGCTTGCGCGCGGCAACCGCGTAGCCCACCGCTGCGATCGCCAGCGCCGCGGCAATCGCCGAATTGGCTGCGATCAGCCCTGGCGCTTGCCCAGGGAGCAAATCCGTAATCGGCCGCGTTTCATTCAGCAGCTCCAGCGCCTGCTGATCGAGCAAGGGTGGGAGGTGGGCGCCGAAGGCAATGATCATCCAAACCACGAGCGCGCAGCCGGCTGCCAGCCACCTAATGACAGCCGCTGCCGAGCCGGCCGTCGGCCTGCCAGCGATGGTTAATGTGAAACCCGTCAGGAAGAGCACGGCGGCCGTCGCGCGGCTCAGCAACAATAAATAAATCGAAGTATCGAGCCGCAGTTTGCCCGCCTCCGTCGGACCGCTCGCCCAAACGTCAAACAAATTGCCGAGGGCAAGAACGCCGAACGCCAGGCCGGCATGCAGGTCGAGCGTTCGGTGTAAGAGTCTGAACCGAAGAAGCCCAAGCTGCAGCAACGCGAGCCCGATCACACCCGCGACGGCTCCGACCGCCGCGCTCAGGTGTGGCTCGTAGATGGCTACGGGCAGCTCAGGAACCGTCACAAGGATCGCGCTGATCAGCGCCAGCAGCAGCCACAACGCGATATAGCGGCCGGGTCGGAGTGCGGATTCGGGCGTATCGACGTCGCTTACAACCGTTCGCCATCGCTCCCTCCTTCGCGCGCCGGAATAAATGTGCATGGCGAACTCAGCCGACAGGGTACGCGCGGCGGGTTAGCGCACCGTCAGGCGTGATGACATTGCGGTAAAGCGGCGGTTGAGATCCGCGCCAAAACGCGCCCAACCGGCGCCCACAATCCTTCGAATGCAGGATAGCGGAACACCGAGGACGAGCCTATTGTGTGCGCGCTCGAGCGCAAATCCGCCTGCGCTTTGCGATGAACCTACGGATCGACCGAAGGAGGCAACTCGATACTGGCCAACCGAGTCGGCATGGTCAGCTGATGACAGTTGGACACGCAACACGGGGAGTGTGGGCGTTTCAATCAACGCCCTGAGGGAGTTTGAGTCAAATAAAGGCGGCGCAGGCGGCGTTCTGAACGCCATAAGCGCCGGATACGCGAACGTGCCCAATCGCGGGCAACGGATGTAGCCCCCGTTCGCCCGCCACAGCGCAGACGTTTGTGTGTGCTTCGAATTTCACACCGGAGGTTCGCTGATGAAGCGATCTGTAACTACTCGCGTGGTTTCGGCCGCACTGCTGGTGCTGGGTTTGATACCTGGCTCGGTAGCCGTAACCTATGCAGACCCGACACCGATTTCGGGAGCGATTTTCACCACGATTCTGCCTTGCGATCAAGCAGTCAATCGCAATATTTACGCGGCCAAATCCGATGTCTACATCAATGGCGGGCCAGCCCGACCTGGTGCCGCTGGGCTCCCACCAGGGAACTACTACGTGCGGGTCACGGCGCCATCGGCGAACGATCCCACGGGCCAGGTACTTGGTACGAGCGTGTTGGGCCCCTTCGGCGACACACCCGTGACGGTCACCGCCGGTGGCGACTTTGCCGCGTGTTATCAGCTCACCAGCATCTTGCGACAGATCAGCGATTCGCTGCCCGGCTATGACAACACGCCCAATCCCGGCGGCGAGTACAAGGTGTGGGTATGTCAGGACGCTAACTTCACGCCGAGCCTGTGCAAGACCGACAACTTCAAGGTTAGGGACAACGCGACTACCGGGACGCTGAACGTTCTTAAGTACTACGACGCCAATGCGAATGGTCTGGACGACGACGGCGCCTTCAACGCCCTGGATGGCTGGCAAGTCAGCATCGACGACGGCATCCACCTCGTACGTTTGACGCCGGTGAGTGTCGGTGTTGATTCGATCGTGCCGTACACGGTAACGGAATCGTCTCCCGTCGAGACAAACTGGGTCTCAACAACGCAGAACCCGGTCACGGGCGTGACCGTGCCGGCGGGCGGCGCGACGACGGTCAAATTCGGAAACGTTTGCCTGGGTGAGGGTGGCGGTCTGACGCTCGGCTTCTGGAGCAACAAGAACGGCCAGACGGTCTTCAACAGCAAACCGAACAACCTGAGTGCGATGGTGTCGCTCAATCTGCGGGACGCCGCCGGCGCGAACTTCGATCCCGGGAGTTACACCGCGTTCCGCACCTGGATCCTGGGCGCCGACGCCGTGAACATGGCGTACATGCTCTCCGCGCAACTGGCGGCTACGGATCTGAACGTGCTAAACGGCCGTGTCACTGGTACGAGCCTGGTGTATGCGCCAGCGTTGAAGAGCTACAACGTAGCTGGTGAGACCCCGCTAGGCTTTATCAGTATCAATGATCTGATCGCGGCCGCAAATAGCGAGTTGGGCGCGCACGGCTACACACCGAGTGGCAACGCGTCCCGAGCCTACCAAGAAGCGTTGAAAAACGCTCTGGACGACGCCAATAACAACAAGAACTTCGTGCAGACAAAGCCCTGCGACTTCTCATTCGCCGCCTCGTAGCCGCGGCCTAAGTCCGTCCAACCGAATGAGGGCGCCTCTCGGCGAGGCGCCCTCACTCGTTAAAGCAATCCAGACCTCGTCGCCACAACGCAACGCAGGAAACGGCTCGGATACGTCTTGCGACGCGTCCCTCGTTCGTTGAGGTCGAACTTATGTGTGACGCTGGCAACCGCGGCCGCTGCCGAAATGCCGGCGAGGAGGCCTCCTCCTCGTGGTCGCTCACCCGCGTGCTCGGCTCTAACGAGAACATCAGCACTCGAGCAGCGCGCGACCCGAGCCCGATGCGCTGCTATTGGCGCGGCAGCCAGCTACTCGTGACGAAGCGTGCGCCTTTGTAGCGTGACTTGGGGGCGCGAACGATCGGCGTCGCTAAGGAGTTTGTCGTCGTGGACGAGCCGGATGACCACGAGAGTCGGTTTCAGTTCCTGCATACCGTGCGGGAATACGCGCGACTTAAAGACAATCGTGTAATTGCCGGCTTCATCGAGTCATAAGCGGAGACCCGTGTGGCGGAGGAACGCGAAGCAGAGTGAGGCGTCGCTTCCAACGCGATCGAGGCCGTCTTCGGCCACATCGGCAACTTCGGCGATGGTGTCGGCGCACAGGTTCGCCAGCTCCGTGGACTTCACGTTGCCCCACACCTGTTCAGTCGGATTCAGGTCCGGGGCGTAGCCAGGGAGGGGCTCGATCCTCAGCCAATCGCGCTGGGTGGCAATCCACTCTGTCATGCGGCGGCTGCGGTGCGAGGGCAGTCCGTCCCAGATGAGCAGCACTGTGCGCTGCCGCTCGAGCTGATGCAGCTCAGTCAGAAACGCGATCAGGGTCTCATCGTTGTAGGCGCCAGGACGCAGCTGAAAGACGAGGTGTGCATCACGACCATCCGGTTCGTACACCAGGGCACCCGCGATGGACAGCCGTTTCCAGGCGAAGCGATGATGCAGCACCGGCGTCTGCCCTCTGGGTGCCCAGGTCGCGCGCACCGAAGGCAGCAAGGACACGCCAGATTCGTCCTCGAATACGATCAGCGCGTTCTGGCGCCGGGCGCTTTTTTCAACTGCGGCCAGCGCTTCTTGACCCAGCGGTGGATGGCTTCCTCATTGCGTTCGATCGCTCGCCGCGCCGGCCGCTGCCAGGACCAGTCCAGCTGGTCGCGCAGCACGTACCAGACATGGCCTGGGTGATAGCTCACGCCCGTCAGTCGCTGGATCACCTCCGCCACACGTGGCAACGTCCACACGTCGCCGGTGTAGCCACTGGCCTCGGCACCCCGCGCCAACGCGTTTTGGACCTCGACGAGCTGTTCGCGACTGAGCTTCGGTTTCCGCCCGGCGCGGCCTGCACCCCGCAACGCGTCCCGGCCGCCCTGCCGCCACGCCTTGCGCCACTGAGAGACGATTTGGTGCCTCACGCCGACCTGACGGGCGATCTCCGCCGGCGTCACGTCCTGCTCCAACAACTCCGCGGCCCGCATCCGAGACGCCTCCATCGCCGCAAAATCTCGCCGCGGCCGAACTCGTCTGGTGCGTGATCGTGTCTGCATCTGCTTTACCGGAACTACTGAGGTCATGGCTCAGTGTCGCACCAATATCCCTGTCTCCGGTAGTCCTGGCTGAGCACACTATTCCGCGATTCTCTTTAAATTCGGTTGACTGGAGCATAGGAGATCGTCCAGGGTCTCTGCTGGCGTCTTCCATCCAAGTGTCTTGCGAGGACGGCTGTTGAGGGTGGCTGCGACGGCTGAGAGGTCGTCCGCAGTGTATCTACTGAGGTCCGTTCCTTTGGGGAAGTACTGACGCAAGAGGCCGTTGGTGTTCTCGTTCGTGCCGCGCTGCCAGGGGCTGTGCGGGTCGCAAAAGTACACCTGGAGGCCGGTGTCAATGCGGAGTTGAGCATGCTGCGCCAGCTCTGCGCCCTGATCCCAGGTCAGGGAACGTCGTAGCTGTTCGGGCAGGGTCGTGATGAAGGAGGCGATGGCATCGCGTACCGCCTCGGCGCCGTGCCCGGCCAGCGGAGGGCCGTTGTTGACCCTCGGTCCACCGTGCTCGTCCATGCGAGGCAGGTGCAGCAGCATGGTGAACCGGGTGGTCCGTTCGACGAGGGTGCCGATGGCGGAGCTGTCGAGGCCGATGATGAGGTCGCCCTCCCAGTGGCCGGGTACGGCCCGGTCGTCGGCGTCGGCTGGCCGCTCGCGGATGAGGACCTCGTCGGTGATAAAACCCTTGCCGCGTGCACGGGTGCGGGCTCTCGGGACACGCAGCGCACGTCCGGTGCGTAGGCAGGCGGTGAGCTCGCGACGCAAGGCACCTCGCCCCTGGACAAACAAGGCCTGATAGATCGCCTCGTGCGAAATCCGCATGGATGGATCATCGGGGAAATCGAGTTGGAGCCGGTGGGCGATTTGTTCCGGACTCCAGGACGCCGCCCAGCGTCGGTCCTGACGTCGTCCGTGACGCCGACCGATCCACCGCACATGCGGACCTGCCAGACGCGTCCCGTCCGCTTTCGTCACGGCGCCGGCGAGACGGTCTTGCACGTACTTCCGCAGCGCATGGTTGACCATGAGTTTCGCAGGTTTCGGTCGCCGAGCACGCCGATCGGCATGCCATTGGGCAGTCAAGGCTCGGTAGTCCAGGGAACCGCCACGAGTGGCGGCGTTCCGACGCAGTTCGCGCGAGATCGTGGATGGCGAGCGGTGAAGCCGTCTAGCGATCGCACGTACGCCGTAGCCGCGGGCCCGCAAAAGCGCGATTTCCTCCCGCTCGAGGAAGGAGACATAGCGGCCCGACAGCGGCACTTGACTGAGCGTGGGCATGCCGCCACTTTCTCGGAACCACCGCGTCCCGACCACTGGCGAGATCCCCGCCGCGACACCCGCGTCCTCGCTCGTCAGGCCCTTGGCGATTGCCGCCCAGAACCGTTGCCGATGCTCTCGACGGGCCACCGGCGGACGACCTGGCGATCGCATTCGGGCTCGCAGTGCCCGATCCGATTGCCGCCGCTTGGGTCGTTGCATCGCAACTCCTTACTGCAGTGTTGCGAGGACCCCTTGAACCCGGTCAATACGTCAGCGCCGCCTATAGGAACATCCTCGACGCGCACGAGCTCCGACAAAGCGTCGGATTGCCAGGAACCTGTTGGGATAATGCCGTGGCGGAGAGTTTCTTCGCAACGCTCAAGAACGAACTGATCTACCT
>WNGF01016556.1_pt1 | contig 16381 bp, 13 predicted proteins | sample 5400641 | NCBI WGS metagenome assembly WNGF01 (sample SAMN13153371, study PRJNA577476) | soil metagenome | isolation source: 80 cm soil or saprolite under grassland replicate 2 | place: USA:California | collected 2016-06-15
GCCATCTGCTGCAACGGGTGCTCCGACAGATAGATGCCGAGCAGCTCCTTCTCCCAGCCGAGCAGCTCGCGCTTGGGCGCCTCGGGTCCGGAGGGCAACGGCTGGGCGACGATCTCGTCGGTCAACCCCATGCTCGCGAACAGGCCGACCTGGCCACTCTCGCGGTCCCGCTGCTCGCGCTGCGCGGTGCCCAGCGCGAGATCGAGGCGCTCGAGCTGGACCGCGCGCGGACCGAACGCGTCCAGCGCCCCGCACTTGATGAGAGATTCGAGGACCCGCTTGTTGCAGCGCTGCAGATCGATGCGACCGCAGAAGTCGTCGAGCGACTTGAATCGTCCGCCCGCTCTGCGCGCCTCGATGATCCCCTCGACGGCACCCTCGCCGACGTTCTTCACCGCTCCGAGTCCGAAGCGGATTCCCCCCGGCGTGATGGCGAACCCGAACGCGGATTCGTTCACGTCGGGCGGCAGTACCGCGATGCCCATGCGTCGGCACTCCGCGACAGCGATCGCGATCCGCTCCGAGTTCCCCATGTCGGATGACAGCACCGCGGTCATGTACTCGAGGGTGTAGTTCGCCTTGAGGTAGGCGGTGTGATACGCGATGACGCCGTAGATCGCGGCGTGCGCGCGGTTGAAGCCGTAACGCGCGAACGGCTCGAAGTCCTTCCAGACCTGCTCGATCACATCGGCGTGCACGCCGCTGCGCAGGCAGCCCTCGACAAATTTCATCTTCTGCGCGTCGAGCTTCTCGCGGATCTTCTTGCGGATCGCGAAGCAGAGGACGTCGGCCTGCGAGAGCGTGAAGCCGGCGAGCGCCTGCGTCACCGCCATCACGTCCTCCTGATAGACCATCACGCCGTACGTCTTGCGCAGTACCGGCTCCAGCAGCGGATGCGCGTACGTGACCGCCTCCTGGCCGTGCTTGCGACGGATGTACGCCGGGATGTAGTCCATCGGTCCTGGACGGAAGAGCGCGACCATGGCCATGACGTCCTCGACGCGGTCCGGCTTCAGGTCGCGGATGTGGCGGCGCATGCCCGCGGACTCGAGCTGGAACATGCCCGTTGTTTCTCCGGACCCCAGCAGCTCGAACGTCTTCTGGTCGTCGAGCGGGATGCGCGCGCGATCGATGTCGATCCCTCGCGACGTCTTGATCAGCTTCAGCGCCTCATCGAGGATCGTGAGGTTCGACAGACCGAGGAAGTCGAACTTCAGCAGGCCGAGCTTCTCGAGGGACTTGTCTTCGTACTGCGTCTGGATCGCGGATGTTCCCTTCGAGCGCTCGAGCGGGACCAGTGCGATGAGCGGCTCGGCCGTGATCACCACGCCGGCGGCGTGCGTTCCCGTCGATCGCACGAGTCCCTCGACCTTCTCGGCGAGGTCGAGAAGTCGCTCGACGTGAGGCTCCTGCTCAAGGTCTCTCAGCTCGGCCACCATGCGGCGCGAATCCTCGAGCGTGACGCCGAACGGTATCGTCTTCGCGACGCGGTCCGCCTCGCCGTAGGGCATGCCGAGCACGCGCGCGACGTCGCGAACGGCCGCGCGCGCGAGCATCGTGTTGAACGTGCCGATCTGTGCGACGCGGTCGGCGCCGTACTTCTCGGTGACATATGCGATGACCTCGTCGCGGCGGTTGTCCATGAAGTCGACGTCGATGTCGGGGAGGGTGTAGCGCTCGAGGTTGAGGAAGCGGTCGAAGATGAGGCCGTACCGGATCGGATCGATGTCGGTGAGGTCGATCGCGTAATTCACGAGCGATCCGCCCGCGGAACCGCGAACCGCGGTCAGGATGCCGTTCTCGCGCGCGTAGCGGATGAAGTCCTGCACGATGAGGATGTAGCCCGAGTAGCCCAGCTTGCCGATGACCGACAGCTCCTTATCGAGCCGCTCGCGCAGCTCGGGCGTGATCGTTCCGTACTTCGCGCGCACTCCCGTCTCGGCCATCGCGCGCAGGTGCTCCTCGGGCGTAGTGCCCGCGGGCACGTCGAAGGCCGGCAGCTGCAGCTCGCCGAGGGGAAGCTTGATATCGACCATCTCCGCGATACGGAGGGTGTTCTCGAGCGCCTCGCGGTCGTCCGGGAACAGAGCGGCCATCTGCTCGGCGCTCTTCAGATAGAGCTCGGGGTGATCGATCATCTTGAGCCGGTCCTGCGTTTCGATCGTCTTCCCGCTCTGGATGCAGACCATGACGTCCTGCGCCTCGGCGTCCTCGGCGTGCACGTAATGGATGTCGTTCGTCACGACGAGCGGGATGCCCGTACGGCGCGCGACCTCGCGGACGCCCTCGAGCACGGCCTGTTGCTCCGGAACCTGATGCTGCATCAGCTCGAGGAAGTAGTTGCCGGCGCCGAAGATCTCCTGATGCTCGAGCGCGACCTTGCACGCCGCCTCGATGCCCTCGTCCTGGATCGCCCGCGCGAGCTCGCCCTGCAGGCAGGCCGAGAGGGCGATGAGCCCCTGCGAGTGCTGTCGCAGGATCTCCTTGTCCATGCGCGGCCGGTAGTAATAGCCGTCGAGATGCGCCGTGGTGACGAGCGAGACGAGGTTGCGGTAGCCGGTGAAGTCCTTTGCCAGGAGCACGAGGTGGAACGGCTTGCCGTGGCCCTCGAGGCGCGGATCGCGCTCGAAGCGGTTCGTGCGCGCGACGTACGTCTCGACGCCGAGGATCGGCTTGATGCCCGCCTGGTTGGCCGCCACATAGAAGTCCACCGCCCCGTAGAGGGCACCGTGATCGGTGAGCGCGATCGCCGGCATCCCGAGCTCCTTCGCGCGCGCGATGAGATCGGAGACGCGCGAAAGCCCATCGAGGAGGCTGTACTCGCTGTGGGTGTGGAGGTGGACGAACGATCCCGTGATGACGATCCCCAGACCGCTGGTAGGAAGCCCCGCGGCTACGGCCAGTCTAGGTCAGGGCCCGTTCGCAAGCCTCCACGGAAGGATCTCGCGTCCCGAGGCAGCGTTGAAGCGGAACATGACGTAGCCGCCGTCAGGAACGAGTGCGTGCCAATCGAAGAAGGCCCACTCGTATCCGGCGCGAGGCTCCACGACCACATCGATGTGGCCCGCGCCATCGGCCGAACCCGAAACGGCGTGATAGCCGCGGAGCCAGATCGTCCACTCGAGCGCAGGCATCGCGCGAGGCACGACCGCGCCGACGCCCGTGGCGAGCAGCGTCTCGACCGCCGGGCCCTGACGGACGAACGACTTGAGACAGAACGCGTCCTCGTAGGTCACGCTGCCCTCCGGAGCTTGTGCGAGGAACGCGCCAGTCACGGTCGTAGGTTAACGCCACGAATCATCGCGGACCGCCGTGAATCCGAAGGAGCCGGGACGCGTCCTGCTGAACGGGTTGTAGCTCGGGAGGCCGTTGTCGTATGCGACCGGCGCGCAGCGAAGTGGTGCGTCGGGCGGCGTAAGTGATCGCGCGAAGTACGGCTGGCACACTGAAAGCGAGCCTTCGGCGGTGGACCACACCTCGCCCGTGTCCGCTCGGTAGGCGAAGAGCGCGCACTGCGAGCTCGGTCGCGGCATCACGCCAAAGTTTGGTGCGATGTCGCCCACGACCGCGACGACCCAGACCGTGGCGGGGACATTCATGAACGGACCGGGGATGTTCCGAGGCCCCATGTAATCCGCGCCCGACATCAGCTTCGTGGCCATGTCGTCGATCCGAAGAACGATTCCGGTCATGCCCTTCACGCGCTGCATGAGCTGCTGGGGATCGACGACGCCACTTGGCAACGGAGTCGGCGCAGGAGGAGTAGTCGTCGGCGAGGGCGACATGGGCGCGAGCGCCTGTGAGCCTGACTGCAGGTCTCCACATGCGACAAGGGCGAGCGTTAGCGCGACGACGAGCCTGCGCGCGCTTCGTAGACGTTCGATGGCCGCAAAACGTTGCGGGCAGGCGCACGGATTCAGCGCGGGACGTAGATCCAGAGCGTGCCCTCGTGGCGATCGAGCCGGTAGCGCTCCAGCACCGCGGCGGCGAGCTCCGCCGGCCAGCGCTGCTGCTCGAAGTGCGCCGCGTCAGAGAGTTTGTCGAGCGGCACGTCGGCGACGACGGCCGCGAATCCGCCGCTCCGCACGCGCGGGATCACCTCCGCGAGGATCGCCTGGGCAGGCGGCGCGAACGGTCCGATCGTCGAGAGGATCAGCGTTCCGATGAGCTGCGCGGCGAAGAGCGCGGGCGCGCGGCCGCGGCCCCCCGTCGCGACCATCGGCGCGAGCGCGAGACACGATGCCGCCGCGAGGTCGAGGAGGTAGTTGATCGTCGCCCCTTCATGCCCACCGAGGGCAACGACGGCGAGAGCACCGATGAGATAGGCCCGCATCCGGCCATCCGCCACAAGACCGGCGAACACGACGAACGAGCCGATGAGCACCAGACCGAGGACAACGAGCAGGACCGGGTTGCGGACGTCGTACGGGAACGCGTTGTAGACGACCAGATGCCGCCAAAGGCCGGCCGCGTTGAACCGAACGAGCACAATCACCAGCACGGCGAGCGACGCGACCACGACCGCCGCGCCGAAACGGAGCGCCACCTGCCGCTCCCGCCAGAGGAGGTACGCCAACACCACCGCGAGCGGAACAGCGGCGGTCGGCTTCGCGGCGATCGCCAAAGCGGCGAACAGCCCGGCCAGCGACGCGCGGCGCGGATCCGACGATGCGGTCACGACGGCGAAGGCCGTGAACGCCACCGCGAGCGGATCGACGCGCGCTCCGCTCCCCCAGGCCGCGACCGGAAACATCGCGAGGAACGACGCGCCCAGCGCAGCGCCGAGCAGCGGCGTAGCACGCGCGCGCCACGCCACGAGCGCCGCGACGGCGCACATCACGACGACGTTCGCGATGCGGAGCGCGGTGAACGGACCGAGCGACTCGCCCAATGCTTCGATGACATACGCGAGCGGTGGGTAATTCGCGCTGACGAACATGCCCGCCGCCTCGGCCGCGTAGGGATCGCCACCGCGCGCCACGATCTGACCCGCGTGCGCGACGGCGCCCTCGCCGTATCCGGTCGACACGCCTGAAGCGACGACGGTCACCCAGTCGATGAGCGTGTGGCCGGCGCTCACGAGCGCGACCGCCCCCAGGAAGAGCCACGGGGCATTCGCAGCCGTGACGAGCCGCGTCACCAGGTCAGGGCAGTGTGCGTGTGATGTTCACGATGAGCGCCCGGTGATCGGAGGACAGATTCGTGTCGGCAGTGGTGTGCGCCTGCGCGCCGACCACACCGAGTCCCCAGACGTAGTCGATCCGCTGTGGCGGGTCATCGCCTGTGGTCGTGGGCCCCGCTGATTGGCCGAGATCCTGGAACCCCGCCTGATCGAAGAGCCGGATCTCGATGTCCCCTGGCGCGGCGTTGAGATCACCGGCCACGACGACCGCCTTCGCGTCGCCGAGCTCGCGCAGGATGGTGCGGACCTGATCCTGCCGCACGAACGTGCCGTCGCTCGTGTGATCGAGGTGAGTGCCCACGACGAGCAGATCGCCGATCTTGACGAACAGCGCGCCGCGCGGTTGGTTCCGCATCGTCGGTCCCGGCGCGTACGGAACTCGCTTCACCACCTCCATCGGATATCGCGAAAGCACCGCGTTGCCGTACAGATCGCCGATGGTGGGCAGGAACGTGTAGTACATCTCGAGCCGCTGCGCGAGGACCGACAACACATCGTGCTGCTCGTCGATCATCCAGCCGCGAACGACCTCCTGCAGCACAAGGACATCCGGGGACTCGTTCGCGACCGTCGCGACGATCGCGTCGAGCGACGGGATCTGGCCGGCGTCAAAACCCTGGTGCACGTTGTACGTCATGAGCCGGAACGTCACCTTTGGCGGCTGCGGATCGGGCGTCGCGGGCGCGGTCAGGAACGCGAGTAGCGGGACCGCGACAGCGACGGTGGCCGCGGCGACCGCGAGCGGCGTTCCCAGGCGGACGTTCGGCGTCGGCGCGAGCAGCGTCGCGAGCGCCACGACCGCGGTCGCGGCCCACACCGCGGGCTGCAGTGCGAAGAACGCGTAGAAGCCGAACGCCGTTCCGACGAACACGAGCCAGCCCAACGAGAGCGCGAGCACGGGACCGGCCGGCGATCGCGCGGGGACCTGCCGCGCGCCCAGGATCGTCGCCGCGGAGATCACGATGCCCGCTGCGAGGAACAGGCCACCGACGAGCGAGACGACCGGCTGGTGCCACCAGAGGAACGCGGCGCCGATCGCGAGCGCGGCGGCACCGATGAAACGGTTCGGCCCGAAGCGCACCAGAGCGAGCAAGCCTGCGGCGAGGCCGAGGCCGACGATGATCTGGCCGATCTGCGTCGCGCGTGCGGGCTCCGGCCCGAGGCCAAGTCCGCCAGCGAGTGCGACTTGTGCTCCGTTCGTCGCGCCAGCCTCGGCAACGAGGACGAGCGCCGGCGCGGCGATGAGCGCGAGAGTCCCGACAGGATTCGGAGCAGTCCACTGCCGTTCGGCGGACAGCGAGGCGAGCCCGGCAGCGCCGAACACCAGCAGCGCAACGAGAACGATCCCTACCGCGACGGGGAACGCGAGGTCGACGATCGGCTGCGTCCGGAGCGCCGCCCGAAGCGCGACGTCCACGATGAACGCGATGGGCAGCGCGCGAGCGAGCGCGGGCGGCGCGTCCGCGACCCGCGAGCTGTGGAACAGGGCAAGCCACCATAGGCCGGCGGCGAGTGCCACGACCGACAGGGCGAGGTCGAGCCAGTTGCTCCGCGACGCCGTGAGCAGCAGCGTGGCCACGCCAAAGATCACTGCGCTCAGACCGACCGCGCGCCGCGGCCCGATGCGGGCGCCGACGAGCAGCGCGAGGAACGAGGTCGCGAAGACGGCCGTCGCGGCCACGCCGAGGTTGGTGTTCGGCGCGCCGAAGAACGTCAGCTGGAACGTCGAGCTGAACGTGCGGAGATCTGCGAAGAGGAAGAGGAGCCCGATGACCCCGAAGGTCACCTCGCCGATCACGCGCGGGAGTCTATTGCTTGGCCTCAGCGCGCCACAGCCCGGCGAGCTCGCGGGTCGCGTCCTCAACGTAGCCGCGGACCATCTCGATCGCGCTGAACGTCGGGTCGTCGGACATCGGTCCGAGCACAAGCGCACCCGCCGGGTCGCTCTCGACGACGATCGGCAGTGTGACCGTGCGGCCGCCGCGGGCGAGACGCTCGAGGGCGAGCGAGGCCTGCCAGTCCAGGGCTGGTTGCGTGATCTCGTGGATCGTCGGGGCGGGGACGATACGTGCCTCGCGCATCGCGCGCGCGATCGCGTTGTACCGCTCGTCAATAGGGATCGTGAACTTCCCGGTGGTGATGCCGAGCGCGTAGTCGAGCTCCCGAGCGACATCGGAGTCGCTCACGAGCTCGCCGCGAAGGACGCCGGCACCGGGATCGAAACCCATGAGGAACGCGGTCGCGAATCCCGCACCGGAGGAGCGTCGCAGCAGATCGGCAAGAACGGTCTCCGCGGTGCGCTGCTGCGTCGCAGGCCGACCGGGGACGTCCGACGCGAGCACGGTCGACGCCGGTTCGCTCGAAGCGGGGATGTTGGAAGGCGGCGGCTGGAAACGACCGGAGAGACGGACCTGTCCGAAGCGAGGCGACGCGACCTCGGCGACCGCGGCGATGAGCCTGAGCTCGTGGTCTGAGAAGCCCTCCGCGCGGAAGGTCTGCACCGTCATGACTCCGAACACCTCGCCCGCACCGACGAGCGGGACCTGCACCACAGCGACATCGCGACGCCGGACGTTCGCGCCGTCACGGATCGCGAGATCGCGCTTGAAGACATGCCAGCGTCGGTCGTGTCGAGCCGCGTAGCACCCGGGGCCATCGTCGACGGCCTGGCGACCGAGCTCGGATGCATCGGCCTCCGGACCCAGCACCTTGTAGCGGTAAGCAACTTCCGCGAGCGCGATGTGGAACAACGAGACGGAGAACGCCGACGCGTCCGTGATCACGTTCATGACATCGCGCAGGATCCGCCCAACGCTCCTCGCGTCGCCCGCGTCGTCGAGCGACTTGCGGACCCCTTCGACGACGAGATCGACGCTGTCGCTGCGGCTCATCGGTTCGGCGCGCGGCGCTTCAGGCTCCGGCGGGCTCAGCTCGGTCGCGGTCTCGGCGATGAGCGTGAGCCGCGGGTCTGTTTGCGTCACCGTGGGCACGACCGGCGCGGGCGGCGGCGTGAAGACCGACGACTGCTCGACCTCGACGGGATAGTGCGGGGCGCTCGGCGCGAATGCTTCACCGGCCATCGCTGACGCGATCAGCTCGCACGCGAGATCGAGCGCCTCGTGCGTGTGCTGCGCCATCTGTTCGCGGGTGATGAACGTCCCGAGAAGGACGCCGACGGTGCGTCCCTGAGCGACGAGGCGCGCGATGAGCAGACGCGGCGGGGCGCCGACCCACTCGGCCTGATACGGCACGGGCCAGTCGAGGGCGAGCGCACGGTTCGCGGGAAGCGCGTCGTCGGGCAGATTGAGTGTCGTGAGCCGGCGGTCGTGCAGCCACGGCATGCGGCCGACCTGGACGATCGCCGTGTCGTTGGCCGGAGGCTGACGTACGACGGCAACGCCCATGAGGAACGGCACGCTGTTGAGGAGGATGCGAAGTGTGGCCTCGACCGGGGGCGTGACGGGTGCGGTGTTGAGCGGCGTCGGCTCCGTAATCAACCCGAAGTGTCCTCCCCGGCACGCGCGTCCGTCAGCCCATTTGTAGTCGGGCGAGCTCGGGTCGGGTCCACACCATTTGGGGGATATCTCAATGCGCTGATGTTCCGCCGTCCACGAGCAGGATCTGGCCGGTGATGAAGCGGTCTTTCGCATCCGGTCGCGCGTCAGGTCCGTCTCCACCAGGCTCGGCCCGACCGCGTTCACGGTGATCCGGTGCGGTGCGAGCTCCAGGGCGAGCGAGCGCGTTACGTTGACCACGGCGCCCTTCGCCGCGCTGTAGGCGACCCGCTCGCGACGGCCGACGACGCCATAGATCGACGCGATGCTCACGATCCGCCCACCACGCCCGGCCGCGATCATGCGCGCGGCCGACGCCTGCGTCACGAAGACGAGGCCTTTCAGGTCGATGTCGATCACCGTGTCCCACGAGTCCTCGTCGAGCGTGTCGAGGTCCTGCGGGATGTTCGTGCCGGCGTTGTTCACGAGGATGTCAACGCTTCCCCACTCGCGGTCGATCCGTTCGAAGCACACCCGGATCGACGCCGCGTTCCGGACCTCGAGCAGGAGGGCTAGAGCCCGCCGTCCTTTTGCGCGAAGCGCAACGGCGACCGGCTCGGCATCGTCGCCCTTCCGCGATGTGACAGCGACGTCCGCGCCGGCGTCCGCGAGGGCGAGCGCGACCGCCCGACCGATCCCGCGGGACCCGCCGGTGACGAGCGCTCGCTTTCCTTCCAATCCCAGTGATGCGGACATCCGTGCGTGTGCGAGCATACGGGCGATGGCGACCGCGTCCGTCGAAGTTCGCATCCCAAACGACGCACGCGACACCGCAGCACTCGCGGCGGAGCTGCTCACCAAGGAAGCGCAGGCCTTCCTCATCCGCCTGCACCGCGAGGTCGAGCCCACGCGCATCGGTCTTCTCGAGACGCGCCAGGAGCGATGGCGGGAGCTGCGCGAGGGCGGCACGCTCGACTTCCTTCCCGACTCCCGACCGCTACGCGAATCGGAGTGGACGGTCTCGCGCGTTCCGGCCGACCTGCGCACGCGAAAGGTCGAGATCACCGGCCCGACCGATCGCAAGATGGTGATCAACGCGCTGAACTCCGGCGCTTCGGTGTACATGGCTGACTTCGAGGACGCGAACACCCCCACCTGGCGCAATCTCATCGAGGGCCAGCGCAATCTCACCGACGCGATCGACCGCACGATCGAATTTCGCAACCCCGACGGCCGCGTCTACAAGCTCAACGAGAAAACCGCGACGCTCGTCGTGCGGCCGCGCGGGTGGCATCTTGACGAGAAGCACTTTCTCGTTGAAGGACGGCCGATCGCCGGCGCGCTCTTCGACTTCGGCCTCTACTTCTTCCACAACGCGAAGCGGCTCCGCGCGAAGGGGACCGGGCCGTACTTCTACCTCCCCAAGCTCGAAAGCCACCGCGAGGCGCGACTCTGGAACGAGATCTTCAAGTGGTCGCAGGACGAGCTCCACGTCCCGCGCGGCTCGATCAAGGCGACCGTCCTCGTCGAGGTCGTGACGCTCGCGTTCGAAATGGACGAGGTCCTGTACGAGCTACGCGAGCACTCGGGCGGGCTCAACGCCGGGCGCTGGGACTACATGTTCAGCATCATCAAGAAGTTCGCCGGACGGCAGGAGTTCATCCTGCCGGATCGGGCGCAGGTGTCGATGACCGTCCCGTTCATGCGCGCGTACACCGAGCTGCTGGTGAAGACCTGCCATCGTCGCGGCGCATTTGCTCTCGGCGGGATGGCCGCGTTCATCCCGAACCGGCGCGACCCCGCGGTGACCGAGGAGGCGCTCGCGAAGGTACGCGACGACAAGGTCCGCGAGGCGAACGACGGCTTCGACGGAACGTGGGTCGCGCATCCGGATCTCGTGGAGACCGCGATGACCGAGTTCGACCGCGTCCTCGGCGACAAGCCGAACCAGCTCGACCGCCATCGGCCCGAGGTCGTCGGCCAGGCGAAGCAACTGCTCGACGTGAAGATCCCCGGCGCAACGATCACCGAGGCCGGGCTCCGCACGAACGTGAGCGTCGGTATCCAGTACATCGCGTCATGGCTGCGCGGCACCGGAGCCGCCGCCATCAACAACCTAATGGAGGACGCCGCGACCGCCGAGATCTCGCGCTCGCAGGTGTGGCAATGGGTGAATCACGGTGTGCCGCTCGCCGAGGGCCCGACGGTCACGCGCGAGCTCGTCAAGAAGATCGAGCAGGAAGAGCTCGCGAAGATCCGCACGACCGTTGGTGACCAGGTGTTCAAGGCAGGACGCTACGACGAAGCGGCCTCGCTGTTCGACGCCGTGGCGCTCTCGGATGACTTCGCTGAGTTCCTGACGCTTCCAGGATATGAACGACTGGATTAGCGATCTCTTCAACGTCGTCGGCTACCTGGCCGGTTTCTTGTTCTTTGCAGTCCCGCTGGCTGGCCTATGGGTCTTGATCCGTCACAAGCAACGTCGGCGCATCCGTTTCGCCGGCTGGGCTCCGTGGTGGTACGTCGGCGGGCAGCCCGACGTGCCGGAGGAGCTACAGGAGGACCCGGACTCTCATCCGAGACGTCCACGTTAGGCGTCACGGTCGATGACCGATGTCATCGTCGTCGACGGACGGGTCGTCTACGCCTCGGCCGTTAGCGGCCGCGGCTTCAAGTTTTCGAGCGTGTTCAGCGAGATCCCCACCGGTCTCGCGGCGACGACCAAGACCTCTCACAACATCGGCTTCATGCGCGCGGACGGTTTGACTAGACGGCTGCGACCGCTTCGATCTCAACCAGGAGCTCGGCGCTCGCGAGGCCACTCACGACGATGAAGGTGCTGGCGGGATAGTGACCGAGGGGGTCGAACACCTTATGACGCACCTCGCGGATGACGGCGAGGTGATCTCGCGAGGTCGCGAAGATGGTGAGCTTCGCCACGCGGTCGAGGCTCGAACCAGCCACCTCGAGCGCCGCGCGCAGATTCGAAAACGCGTGCTCGGTCTGCCGACGCGCGTCTCAGGGGCCGACGACCTGACCTTTCTCATCCCAGGCGACCTGCCCGGAGACAAATACAACGTCTCCAAGACGGACCGCCTGCGAGTAGCCGAACGACGTGTTCACGCCGAACGTCTTAACGCTCATACAGCACCTTCCCGTCAGAACGCATAGGCGAGCCCGTCGCGTCGAGGGTCGGCGCCGCCTTCGAGCACGCCGTTCTCGTGACGTTCAACGATGGCGCCCGCGCCCACCGCGTGCGACCAATCGCCGAGCGAGACCAGCGCATGACCGCGGCGCGCGAGCGCGTTCTTCGCTTCCGCGGGCAGCCGGTCCTCTATCGCGAGGGAGCGCGGGTCGTGATCCGCGCCGTACTTCTCGATGAACGCTCTGCGTCCCCAGCTCGTGATGCGGGGTGACTCCACCGCGGCCTGCGGGGACATGCCGAAGTGAACGATGTTCGCGAACATCTGGACGTTCGTCTGCAGGATGCCCTGACCTCCGGGACTCCCGATCGCGATGGTGCGGCCGCTCGGGTGCCGCGCGATGACCGGGGACATCGGATCGTCGATCTTCTTCCCCGGCTCCAGGCGGTTCGGCGACCGTGGGTCGGCGTCGAATAGGAACAGAAGTCCGTTGAGGATGAGTCCGGTCCCTTCGACGATGACACCGGATCCGAAGATGGCGCCGAGCGTCTGTGTGCTCGAGACGAGGTTGCCGTCGCGGTCGCCGACCGAAAAGTGCGTCGTGTGCGGCGAGCTGTACCAGTCGCCCTCGCTCGCCGCTGCGCGTGACGGATCGATCTTCGCGCGCAGCTTCGTGATGTGCTCGTCCGAGAGGAAGTAGGCGGACTCGTTGGCGCGGCTCGAGGTCGAGCCTTCAAAGACCCGATCGTGCCGGGAGAGCTTGATCGCCTCGACCAGCGTGTGGAGGTAATCCTCGGAGAACGCGGTCCAGCGGCTGGCGTCGTAGAGCCCGAGAATCTTGAGCGTCTGGAGGATCTGGATCCCGCTGCACGGCGGCGGCGGGGTCATGACGCGCCAGCTGCCGTAATCGATCGATAGCGGCTCTTCCCATGTCGCCGCGTAGCTCGCGAGGTCGTCGGTAGTGAGCCAGCCGTCGTGCTGCTGGACGTAGGCGCCGATGCGCCGCGCGAGCGTTCCGCGATAGAAGGAGTCGGCGCCATCGCGGACGAGCGTTCGGTACGTCTCCGCGAGCTCGGGCTGGCGCAGCATCTCCCCCGGCTCGGGCGGCTGCCCACCGGGCGCGAAGATGCGCGCGACGCCCGAGTCGGCGCCTTGCAGCTGCGTCAGCATCCGCCGGGCGTAATAGGTCAGCGTCGGCGAGACCGGCTGGCCCTCTTCGGCGTAGCGGATCGCGGGAGCAAAGACGGTCGTGCGGTCCATCGTCCCGAACCGCTCGAGCGCGGCCAGCCAGCCGGCGACGTTGCCGGGCACGAGCGGGGCGCGCGCACTGAAGTACACGTCATCGGGGTGCGCTTCTCGGACTCCCTGCGGCGCTCGGCCGGAGAAGTCCAGGCAGTACGCCCGCTCGTCCTTCGCGCTCCAGATGAGCATGTTCCCGTTGCCTGCCGCACCGTTCATGGCCGGCTCGACGACGCCAAGGGCAGCGGACGTCGCGACGGCCGCGTCGACCGCGTTGCCGCCCTTGCGCAGGATCTCGAGACCCGCCTCGGACGCAAGGTAGTGGTGCGACGCCACGCTGCCATTGCGTCCCATAGGCCGCACCAGAGGATCCGCCCGCGAGTACTGCGGTGTGTAGGGGTGCGGGTTGATCACGGTTGTCTGTGCCACGACGACTCCTCCCATCGCCCGGCACTCGGCCGGGCGCGCCTCAACGCATGACCAAGCCTGCGTCCACGTTCCACGCCTGACCTGTGATCGCGGCGGCCTGCTCGCTCGCGAGGAAGACCGCAACGTGCGCGATCTCAACGGGATCCAAACGGCGCCCCATCGGGGTCAGGCCTGACTCGAGGTCGGCGAAGTCCAAGCCACGCTCGGCGGCGATCTGCGTGAGCCGGAGGTCACTCGTGTGCGTGCGCACCGGCCCGGGGCAGATGGCGTTCGCGGTCACCCCGTTCTTCGCGACCTCGAGCGCGAGACTCTTCGTGAACGCGACCAGCCCGCCCTTGCTCGCGGCATACGCCGAGCCGGCCTCAGCGCCGATGGACGCGACGATCGACGCGATGTTCACCACACGGCCCCAGCGGCGCGCGATCATGCCCGGCACCGTCGCCTTGCACAGGAGATACGGTGCGGTGAGATTCGTCGCCAGGGTGAGATCCCATGTGCGATCGGAGAAGTCGGTGACGGGCCGCGGGTCGATCGAGCTTCCCACGCCAGCGTTGTTCACCAGCACGTCGATCTGACCGAGCCGAGTGACAACCTCCGCGACAAGCCGCGCGGGGGCCACACGATCCGCGAGGTCAGCCGTGAAGGCGGCCGCGGTCGCGCCGAGCGATGTCAGCTCCGCGAGCGTGGACTCGAGCTCCGTCGCGGTCCGCGCCGCGATCGCGACGGACGCACCCGCACGGGCGAATTCGATCGCGATCGCGCGTCCGATCCCCCGCCCTCCGCCGGTGACGAGCGCGACGCGACCGTTGAGGATCGCGCCGAGATCAATAACCGGCCGCGCCATTTACCGTATTCAGCAGCTCGCGCCGCGTCGCATAACGTTCGATGTTCTCGCGCATCAGACCCGCAACGAGGGCCCACCAGCCCTTGGGGTCGTTGATCGCCGAAACGTGCGGCGTCAGCACGAGGTTCGGCACGCGCCAGAGCGGTGAGCCCGCCGCTAACGGCTCGACTGTCGCGACGTCGAGCACCGCGCCGCGAATCGCGCTGCGCCGCAGCGCGTCGGCTAGGGCGCCCTCGTCGAGGACGCGGCCGCGCGCGACGTTGATGAGCACGGCGCGTGACGGAAGGGCCGCGATCGCGGTGGCATCCACGATCCGGTCGGTCGCCGGCGTGTATGGCAGCGTCAGCACCGCTAAGTCGCTTTCGGCGAGGAGCTCCCGGAGCTTCGTCGTGCCGGCGATCCGCTCGGGGATGCTGCCGTCTGGGTCCCCTAGGCCGGTCGGCGTGTAGCCGCGATCGGCTTTCACGGTCGGATCGGCCTTGACAGCGAGAATGCGCATCCCGAATGCGCGAGCGAGGCGCGCGATCTCGCGTCCGATGCTGCCGTATCCGACGATCGTGATGGTCCTGCCCCGAAGCGACGCTCCGAGCAGCGCGACCCATCCGTCGGTCCACGCCGATGGCCACGCGCCCTCGACCTGCGCTTTCTGGCGCGCCGCGGTCTTTTGCGAGAAGAACAGCATCTGCGAGAGCGTGTACTCGGCGATCGCCGTTCCGTGGAGGCCGCTGCCGTTCGTCACCGTGACCCCGTGCCCCCATGGGTCTGCTTTCTTGAGGTGCTCCACGCCCGCACCGACGAGGCCGAGCCAGCGGAGCGACGGCAGCCGCGCGAGATCGCTGGGGCAGAAGTTCGCGAGCAGACCGTCCGCCGCGGCATCGGCGAGCGCGTCCACACCGGCCTGGCTGTCGGTGCCCGAGAACGTGATGTCAAGGTCCGCCGAGATGGCCCGTAGCTGCGCCTGCGTTGGCGCGTCGAAGGGGTACAGGCAGATGACCTTCCTCACTGGCTGGAACGCAGGATCCGCCGCTCAGTGTCGGCAATGACGACGAACGCGATGCTGACAGTCGCGATCACGATGCTCGGGATGAACGCGAGGTTCGGCGCGGACGTGATGTATCGCGCGCCCTCCGCGACCAGCACGCCCCAGTCGACGTCGGGCGGCTGGACTCCGAGCCCGATGAAGCTGAGCCCCGCGGTGAGCGTGATCATCAGACCGACGTCGGTGCTCGCGACGATCAGTGCGGTCGGGAGCACGTTCGGCAGCAGATGCCGGACGATGATCGGCAGCGCGCCGGCTCCGGCGAGGCGCGACGCCACGATGAACTCACGATGCTTCAGCGACAACGTCTGGGATCGGATAAGCCGCGCATTCTTCGGCAGGATCGACAGGGTCACGGCGATCATCGCGTTCTGGAGCGATGCTCCGAGGACCGCGGAGACGAGGATGGCGAGCAGGATGAATGGGAACGTCAGGAGCACATCCATTACGGAGACGATCGCCCGCTCAACGCGGCCTCCCGCGTAGCCAGCGACGAGCCCGATCGCGGCGCCGATGATCATTCCCGCAGCCGCGGGAACCGCGCCGAACAGGAGCGAGAAAGGGACGCCGGCAAGGACCCGGGCGAACAGGTCCCGGCCGAGCCCATCGGTGCCCAGCGGGCTGCCGGCGGAGCCGACCGGAAGCAGGGCGCGGAGCGGTCGCACGGCCGAAGGGCTGAACTCGGTGAGCGAATCGCGCGCGAGCCACGCGAGCACGAAGAAGGCGATCACGCCGAGCGCGACGAACGAGGGCCAGTGCCGCATGAGCTGCCCACGGCGCGCCGACCGATCGTGGCGCACGACGTCGCCTCGGAGCGGTTCGATCGGGTCGATCGGACCAATGGGTCCGAGCGGTTCGATCGGTTCGGCGGGCGCGGGAATGGTGCTCATGTCGTCGTCACTCCTGCGCCGGTGTACGGACCCGCGGGTCGGCAACAAGATAAAGCGCGTCGACCGCCAGGCTCGTCAGGACATAGGCGGTCGCGACGACGAGGATCCCCGCCTGCACGAC
>WNGF01005380.1_pt1 | contig 16380 bp, 16 predicted proteins | sample 5400641 | NCBI WGS metagenome assembly WNGF01 (sample SAMN13153371, study PRJNA577476) | soil metagenome | isolation source: 80 cm soil or saprolite under grassland replicate 2 | place: USA:California | collected 2016-06-15
TCGCGCCGTCGGGGAGTTCGAGTTCCGACCTGTCGGGAAGGACGACCTTCATGGGTACCCAGGATACGGAACGATCCCGCGAGGACGACCGCAACGACGAGCTGGACGAATCGCCGGTCCCCGATCCGACGGAGGACCAGGGCGATGCGGAGGACGACCCCGAGGCCGACTAGTGGTTTGGCCAGTGACGTTGCCCGGTTCCTGGGGTCGCGAAGACGCTGGCGCCGCGTGATCGCGGGCCAGGGACCCGGCGAACGTTGCCGGTCAGACCACTAGCGCGGGACGAGCGCGAGCAGCGCGACCGGAGCCAGCAGGAGAATCCACATCGTCGCCGCGAGTCCGACGCTCCCCGCGACGACACCCAGCACAAGCGGGACGCAGGCACCGAGGAGTCCGCCGATTCCGCCGACCGCGACTGTTGTGCCGCTCCTGCCCGGCAGCGCCGTGTAGAGACCCGCCTTCGGGATCGCGTACCAGCCAGAGTTCAGCAGGCCGAGAGCCGCGACGAGCGCCAGCTTCACCTCGTAGCTGGGAACCAACAGAAAGGTCGGGTATGCGGCCAGCGTGGCGAGAGCGCCGGCACGCAAATACGGCGCGCCCGGTATGCGACGCAGGATCCAGAGCAAGAGCCAGTCGCCCACAAGGCCCGCGCCGGTCCAGACCGCGACGCCGAGTGCGGCCGCGCCGGGCTCGACGCCGGCGACGTCGACGAGGTACAGCGCGAGATACGCGTGGAAGACGTCCAACAGGAGATCCACGGCCTCGAGCACTCCCAGCCACCGCAGGACCTCACGCGTGCGAAGCAGGGAAAGTGCGCCGCGCAGGCTCTCGCGTACCGACGACGCGGCCGGCGCAGCCGCGTGCGAGACGCCGCGCGACGCGTACACGAGCGGCAACGTCGCGAGTGCGAGCGCTGCGACGACGCTGCGCCATCCGAGCCCGAGCCATACCGCGGCGGCGAGCACGATCGGCCCGCCCACGTAGCCGAAGGAGCCCGCAAGCGTCCAGCGCGCCATGTTCCGCTCGCGCTGTTCCGGTTCGAGATCCATCAGCGTCGCCTGCGCCACGCTGACGAACGCCCCGGTGGCGGGGTTGCCGATCACCAGCGCCGCCAGCAGCGTCCAGAAGCCGACAGCTGCAGAGGTGAGCGCCGCCGAGAGCGCGAAGGCGAGCCCGCCGGCCAACATCATGACGCGGCGCCGTTCGGTGTCTGCGACGACGCCGATCAGCGGATCCAGTCCGCTGCCGACGAACCCCGGGATCGCGAGCACGAGCCCGATCTCGGCGTACGTCAGACCGAGATCGTCCCGGATCAGCGGCCAAGCGGCCGCGCGCGTGCCGCCGACGAGCTCGTCAAGGAGCTCGATCGCCAGGAGCAGGAAGACGACGCCGGGAGCTCGGCCCCGGCGAAGGAAGCTGGGTTAACTCGGAGGTCGGGGCGTGCGCATGCGCGAAATCCTATGTCTTCTCAACACGTCTGCGGAATTTGTCAAGTCTCTTCGACGGCGCCGCGGAGCGCGGCCGGCGCGTTCAGCCAGTAACTCTCTCGGAGCCATTCCAGCGCGTTTTCGAGCGACTCCTCGTCGGACACTGTCGCCGTCACCCACCCGTACCGGCCGACATAGCGCGCGACGCCGACATATGCAAAGTGCAGCGCAATTTCGCGCTCCTCAGGCGTGAGCTTGACGGTCAGTGTGACCGGATCGTCTCCATCTGACATTCCGGCGAACATCTTGTTGTCGCCAACCTTGAATACCGGATGGCCCCAAGGCCAGTCTTCATACGCCTCCGGAAACGACAATGCGAGCTCGCGAATGCGTTGTTCGTACGACATGTGTTGTATTTTCACCGTTTCGTCGGGAATCGCGCGGGGTACGCAACGCGCGGTTCGAAATGCGAGGGAGGAGTGATGGGTCAAAGCATCAGAAGCGTCATGACCTCCAATCCGTGCACCATCGACGCTGACAAATCTGTTGCGTACGCCGCGAAGATGATGCGCGATGAGGACGTCGGTCTGGCGCCGATCGTCGAAGGCGACAAGCTGATCGGGATGCTGACGGACCGTGACATCGCCGTGCGGGTGTCAGCTCAGGGGAAAGATCCCGATCAGGTGAAAGTCCGCGACGTGGCGTCGAAGAAGTTGGTCACGATCGACCCGCAGCAGGACCTCGATGAAGCGCTGCGAATCATGGCCAAGCATCAGGTACGCCGTCTTCCCGTAGTCGAAGAAGACGGCAGGCTCGTCGGTGTCGTCGCACAGGCAGACATTGCGCGTACGGGCGACGATGCGAAGACGGGCCGGCTGGTAGAGGAAATCTCCGAACCAGGAGGGCAGATGTCGAGTATCGAAGGGCAGTACCCAGGGCAGTTCGTAACTCCGCAGGAAAGTCCCCAGATTGGGCAGGAGCCCAGCGAGCCGGAAGTGCAGCCGGAAGAGGAAGGCATCTCGAGGGTGCGGGCTGCGTCGACTCGCCGCCGCAGGAAGACGACGACGGGCGCACGCAAGAAGCGCACGACCACGGCGCGCAAGCGGACCACGGGTGCGCGCAAGAAGCGCACGACGACCGCGCGCAAGCGGACCACCACGCGTAAGCCGACCACGGCTCGGCGAGCACCGTCGCGGGCCGCAGCCGCCAAGGGCGGCCGCAAGACCGCGCGCAAGCGGACCACCGCGCGGAAGCGGACCACGGCCCGGCGAGCACCGTCGCGGGCCGCAGCCGCCAAGGGCGGCCGCAAGACCGCGCGCAAGCGGACCACCGCGCGGAAGCGCACTACCACCCGCCGCTCGACCGTAAGGTCGGCCGGACGCAAGGGTGGCCGCGCCACGGCGAAAAAGCGCACTACGCGCCGCACGAGCCGCTAGGACGGGACGCTTCCCGAACGAGAAAAGGCCCCGCTCACGCGGGGCCTTTCTTTTGCCGCAGGGCGTGCTCAGCTCAGGGCGAGCGCAGCGTGAACGCAGGCGACGTCCACGATTCCGTACCCGCCTCACGCGCGTCGTTCAACGCCTTCACCTTGGTGATCGTGATCCGGAGCCTGTAGACCCCGCCCGGCGCCGCCTTGCGCTGGACCGCGCCGTTGCCGGTCGTGAACGCGAGCGTGCCGTCCCAGACCGAGCCGAAGAAGGTCGTCGGGGCGCTGTTGCGCGGTACGAGCGCGATGCTCTCGACGACCGGGTTCCGCCCCCCGACCGAGACCGGCTGACCGGTTGCCGCGTCGAGCAGCGTGAGCGTGTAGCGCGTCGACTGATGGTTGAAGTGGTAGAGGACGACGACCGGGTCACGCTTCGGCTGCCCCCAGATCCCTCCGGACGGCTGGCCGACGAGGCCGTTGATCGACGTCGTGGGCGTGCATTGAATCTTGTCCGTTGCGGAGCCGAGTCTGGCCAGCATCGGCAGGTTGCAGCCGCCGCCGCCGATCACCTGGATCGACTGGTAGTCGCCTTTGAAGCCGAGGTAGGGAACGCGGAGTACCGCGCCGCCCCCGGACGGCGTCAGGACGACGTAACCGCCGTAGAGCGCCTTGTCGACGAGGCCGGTCGGATTGACGCTCACCGCTACCGCAGCCGACGCGCCGGGATTGACGGTGACACTCGAGCCGCCAGGGAACGTCGCTGTCGGCCCGACGAAGTTGCCGAAGGTGAACGGGTATTGCGTCGTGGCGGTCGGAGCGGGAGTCACCGCCGGAATGCTCGAGAGGTTGTACGTCACCGGCGACGCGCCGTTGTTGGTGATCGTGACGGTCGCGTTCCCGACGGCTCCCTCGCCGAACGAGATCTTCGCGGGCGATACAACCGCGGTGGCCTGGACTGCGCCAGGGACGTCCAGGAGGCCGGCGCCCTGCCGAGCGGTCGAGTCGGCAAATGCGGTCGTCGTGAACCGCACCGGGTCGGCGCTGTTCTGCAGCGCCGTCCGAACCGCCGCCGGCGCGGTGCCCGGATGCGCCTCGAGATACAGCGCAACGGCGCCGGCGACGTGCGGCGAGGCCATCGACGTCCCGCCGATCACCCAGTGGCCGTCGTGCTGCTGGTGCGGCCAGGTCGAGCGGATGTCGCCGCCCGGCGCGGTGAGGTCCGGCTTCATCGTCAGGTCCGAGGCCGCACCCCAAGAGCTGAACGCGGACGATCGTCCGGAAGTGTCCGTGTTGTCGAAAAACTCGGACTGGTCCGTCCACGACATCGTCGCACCGCCCGCCGCGATGCGGCCGGACAGCGTCGCGCCGTCCGCGGCGTTGATGGCTACAACGGGGATGGTGATTCGCGCGTCCGCCGCGGTCGGCGGAGCCACCGTCGGACTCACCCTGCCGGGGACGTTGTTGTAGAGAACGACGCCGATCGCGCCGGCGTTTTGCGCGTTGAGGGCCTTGAGATAGAACGTGCACGCCGGGGCGGGTGCCGGAAGGCTGCCCCGTCGGATCAGCACGATCTTGCCGGTCAAGCTCCCGGGGGCGGGTGCGGAGGCGCCGCAGCCATCCCCGTTCGTGCTCGTCGTCCCCGTCTGAGCAAGCGGGGAGGTCCCCGACGTGGGCGCTGACGGAGCACCGCTCGCTGCCGTGTAGCCCATATGACGGTCATCCGGGGCGGCGGCTGTGAAGTACGGCAGGAAGGTCTTGAGGTTGTCGACGGACGCCACGCCGATGACTTTGTCGGCAACCCCCGGCGCTCCCGCCGAGAAGAGCCCGGTTTCGCCGCTGTTGCCGATCGACGCGACGACCGTGATGTGGTAGCGCTCGACGAGATTGTCGGCGGCCACGGCCGTCGGATAGTTCGGGAAGTTGTTGAGCGCCGCGCCGATGCTCATGTTCAGGACGTCGACGTCATCGTCGGCGGCACGCTCCATCGCCTTGGCCATGATGTCCGAGCTGGTCGAGCCGTTGCAGCCGAAGACTCGGTACGCGTAGAGCGCCGCCCCCGGCGCCACGCCTGTGACGAGGTTGTCGGGATCGCTGCGGCCGTCTGCGCCGACGATTCCCGCCACATGCGTGCCGTGTGCGGCCGCGGAACCGCCGGCACCCGGTTGGGAAGCCCGCTGGTCGGCGACATTGGGATCGCACGGCGCCGGGTCGGAATCGGGATGCGGAACCGGCTGATACGTCGAGTCGGCCGAATTCGCGTCGTAGTCGTCGCCGACGAAGTCGTAGCCGCCGGCGACGCGGCAGCTGCCGCCGATGCTCGAGCAGGAGCCGAACTCGGGCAACGTGTAGTCGAGGCCGCTGTCCATGATCGCGACCTTGACGCCGCTACCGTCGAGACCGAGCTCGTTCTGCGCAACGTCGGCGCCCGTCAGGGTCGTCGCGTACCGAAGGTCCGGGTCGCCCGTCGAATCCGCTGCGGTCGGGGGTAATGAAACAGGGAGCACGGGATAAACGGCCGTGACGCCCGGCACCGTGGCAAGAGCGCCCGCTTGGCCTGACGGAACCTCGACGGAGACGCCGTTCCACAGGTCGTCGAACAGGAGGCGCTGTGTAAGGGAAAGTCCCTGATCCGCGGCATTCCTGAAAAACGCCGCCCGCTCGGAGGCCAGGGCCGCCTTGCTTCCGCCCTTCGCCGCAGGCGGCGTCCCGAACTGGACGAACCAGGCCTGGAAGCTCTCGTTCGCCGAGCCTCCTGGTACGGCACTCGCGCCCGCGGAGGAGCCGAGTGCAAGGACGAGGAGCGCGGCGCCGATGCCGACTACGAGCCGCGCTCTCCGTCTAGACATCCATCTCCCTTTCGCCGCCGCTTTTCGTTCACGCCCGCGCGGGCTGAGATCCCGCCCTCGGATTCGGATCGTCAGCGATATCGAAAAGCCTGTCAAGAAACCTATACCCCTTTTGGGGCTGCAAGAGAAAGGGCCCGCCGAAGCGGGACCGTTTGCGTTCCGATGGCTGGAGTCCGGCTACCCGCCGTCAGCGGCTTGTTGAAGAAATCGAGGCCAGGTCTTGCAGATCACCACAAGACGAATGGCGACCCAGAGGTCGCTGCCGGCGCACGGCCCGGGACGGTCCGACGAGAAGTGGAGCGACAAACCCGCGGGGTTGACCGGAGAAAGCGAGGCGGCACGCGTCACCGTTTGACGGCACCTCCCCTGCGACGTAAGAAGGTCCCACTATCCGATGACTCCTCCGGCTGGATACGGGCAGTACACCGAGCGCGTCCTCGCGCGACGCCCTCGAGACATCGAGCAGTATCGAGACCGGTCGGATGCGTTGTTCGCGACGGCGTCCGCGTCCTGCTCCTGGGCTGTGGTTGGGACCTTACCCGGGTCACCCTCGGGCTCCGCGACCGCGCGGAGATCGTCGGGGTCGATCTCGATCGGAGCGCAGGCGCTCGCTACCACTCCCTGTTCTGGTGGGCCGACGCCGCGAACCTGCCGTTCGGAGACGGCACCATCGACGTCGTCTGCAGCGAGTACGTCTTCGAGCACGTCGAGCAGCCGATGGCGGTCATGGCCGAGCTCGGGCGCGTGGTGTGCTCTGGCGGGAGCGTCGTCGCGCTCACGCCAAACAGGTGGTCGTACAAGTCGCTGACGGCCGCGGCGACACCCACCGGCTTTCATCGGATGGCCGCGGCGCGCCTGCGCCCCGATGCGCGCGCCGCCGTAGATTTCTATCCGACCGGACCCGTTATCGATTGAACTCGACATCGGCCCTACGCCGCCTCGCGACAGCCCACGGGTTCGACGTGGACGACCTCACGCTTGTGAACAACGGGCCGACGTGGTTCCGCCGCATACCCGGACTCTTCGAGGCCGGCCGCGTGTATCACCGGATCCTCGACTTCAAGGGACTGGCGGGCCTCCGCTGTGGCATCCTGTTAACCCTGCACCGCCGCGACGCGCAGGGCGGAGCAGCGGACGCGTCGGCGGTGCGGTCCAAGGGTCCGTTGGTCATCCGCTGTACGGCGTGTCGTGCAGACGGGATGGAGGCCGGGGACGACGTGTTCGTGTGCGCCCAGTGCGGCCACCAATACAGGCGCGAGGGCAACGTCATCGACACCTTCGCGGCCTAACGCGCCGCTCTCCGCCGTCTCGTAACAGGCCCATTCCCTACAGAGGATCGGTGTCAGGGCTTCCGGTGAGGAACATCATCGCCGCGCCGTGCTTTGCGCGGCGCGGCTCGCTGAGGCTGGGATCGAAAGCCGACTAGATCGAGTCGTCATGGCTTTGGCTTCGGCGAATCCGAAGCCGGGCTTCGGTCGGGGGAAGCGCTGGAGCCCTCGCGGCCGCCCTCGATCGCCGCAACGACGTCGGAGACGAACGTGAAGTCTCGGGTTTTCGTCCCGTCCCCCAAACACGGTCAACCCACGCCAAAAACGATTCGACGCCCGCGTGTCCGCGCTCGAGGCCGCCTCGACGCGCTACGCGATCAAGAGGCCGACCTCGCCCCAACAACTCGCCCCACCCCACCGTCGCTGCGGCCGAGCCGCGGCCAACCAAAGTGCTGCTCCGACTGCCGATCGAAGTCCTCCGCGTCACACGCCAAATCGGAAATCCTCCCGACCTACCGCGTCGTCACGCCCGCGGTTTGCGCACTGCCAGTTCAGTGGGCGCACCTGGGATCGAACCAGGCCGAGGCAGAAACCACTACGCCCGACGAGAAGCGACTGTAGCAGCGGTTTGCAGGGAGATTCGGGGTTGAGTGGTGATGCCTCCGGACGATCGGAAACGACTCGTTCCGACTCTGCACTTGGACAGGAGACGGACAGCGACGACCCTGACTTAGACGACGACCCGCGTTCGCAGCGCGGGCCGTCGGGAACAACTGCGACTCCGCCTGATTGGGCAGGCGATGAGCCGGCCGGCTGAGCTTACCGTCGAGGCGGCGCGGTGTTCGTCTAAGCGCCGATGCCGAAGTTGGTCTTGCAAACATTGCGGGCCGATTCGGTCTGGCGACGAGTTCCGCAAGTTTCGGGACAACCTCGTCGCGTACGGCGGTCGGATCATGCTCGTGGCTGTGACGGGGCCCGGGAAGGACGTTCTCCCTTGGGACGGAGCGAAGGTGGACGCGAACGCTGCGTTCGTTTGGAACATGACGGCTTCAAAGCGGTTCGCCCGAATGCTCAAAGGCGCACAGGTTGCCGCAGATCGACAGACCCGCCGATCAGGTTGGCGGGGCGATTTCCCGCGAGTGGTTGCGCGTGCATGGTCTCCTCAAAAGCGAGGCATCTGGCACGTCCACTTGGCGCTGCCGGCAGAGACGCAAGTAGAGCTCGGGTGGTCAAGGACGGTCGTCCGCTTTCTCGATGCGGCACAGCGAAGCGAGCGTGAGACTCGGAGTGCAACCGAACGGCGAACACTGTTGGAGCTAGAGCACTACCTCGAAGCGTCGGTCAGGAGTTTCTACGGATGGGGCTTTGTCGATCGAAACGCCGCTCGGCGGCTTGGCTCCGTGCGGGGAGAGCTGGGAGCGGTCAGGGCTGCCCAGTACATGGCCCGGAACGTCGCTCGTTATCTTGGCGAGAACGCCGCCGAAGGCGTCGAGACCGAGACTCGTCTTCCCGGTCGGTCGGTGCGGTCGCACGTGTCAGTTCGCTTAACCCGGCTTACCGGTGTCACGATCAGGAATCTCCGTCGAGCGCGGTACCTGTTCGTTTGCATCACGCGGGACCTTCCCTTGCCGGATTGGCCGGACGAGCTGCTCGAGGCTGTCTGGCTGCTCTTGGCGGTGAATGTGGCGGTGGCTCGAGGGCCGTGACCGCGGGCCGGCGGCGGCCCCGTCCCGGCAGGGACCGGCGCGCCGCCGGCAGCGGGACGGACGCGTTCACCGACGGACACGTCACCGCAGTTGTCTCTATGCATCGCCCAGTTATCGAGGTGGAAGCGGCGGCCCGGCAACTTCGACCCCTACGGGCACGAGGCGCGGGCGCTCGACAGGCTGATCGCCAGGCTCGAGCACTGAAAACGGTGACGGCCCGCTGGGCGGGCCGTCACTGGTTCGAGGCCGGGCAGCCTACTCTCTAGGAGCGCCGCATGACAATCTGCCCGCTGAGCAGGGTCTCAAAGCAGGCGGTCGCACCACCAATGGACAGGGTCCACTGCCCTACCCCTGCTCCTCCGAAGCGCAGAATCGTCACGCTGAACTGCACGTCCTGAGGATGGCCACCTGGAAAGCCGACGAACTTACCGACGATGTTCAGGGTAATGCTGCCGTCGAGGTTCCCTTCCCAGCTCGTCACTTCGCCGAAGATGTTTCCCGGAAGGGTGCTGCCGAACTGGTCAACACAATTTATGTGCCCCCGGGCGGTGCCGTCCGAATAGAGCGTGGCGTGAATTCCGAACGAGGTGGTCCCTGCCAAACCGAAATCGCTTCGGTTGGGGTCCATGATGGCCGTGCCCCCGCCATTGATGGTCGCCACGACCGTCGCGGCATTGGCAGTCGCGGGAAACGCAAAGAGCACGGCTGTCAGAACCGCTACGACAAACAAACCAAAGGACCGCATGCCAGCCTCCCCTGTAGGTCGACACCAGTCTTATGGATTGCAACAACGATTACAAGACACAACGTAGGAGCGGTTGCGGGCGTGCGTGGTCTCCCGAGGTGGAGAGACCACGCCCGCGCCGTACTACACCACTTTGATGGGCACGCTCCGTTCCTCGACCGTCTCCGCGCCCATCACCCTTGGTGCCGGCAGGATGAGAGCCCAAGACGGCTGCGGCTCCTTCCGAACGAGCTGCTCGTACTGCGTCCCAAGCCCTGTGGGCGCGGGGCTGGCGCCGAAGCATCCGGAACGGCGCTTTGACGACTCGATTAGGTAGGACACCCGCGACACAACGCTGCTCGGCCGACCTCGGGCAGGGCCGGCAAGTCTTGCGCTCTGAGACGTGGGCCTTGCGCTCGCCCCGCGAACTTCGCAACGATGGTTGCGTGAAGCAGTTCGAGATGGACCTCCGGGAGAACGCCTACGACTTCGTGAATGAGTCGCTCCGGGCAGCGCAGCGAGCCGACGCGGTCGCACGGGCATGGAAGTTCGCAATCGTCCACATCGTTCAGGCGATCGAGCTTCTCCTCAAAGAGCGACTCCGACAAGAGCACGCAGTCCTCGTCTGGGAAAACGTGGACAAGCAGAAACATACGGTTTCGCTGACCCTGGCTGTCTCACGTATCACGGGAGCGCTCGGCATCCAGCTGTCGTCGCGCGAACTCAGCGCCATAGAGAAGGCGCGCCGCTGGCGCGACCTGATGATCCATTACGAGTTTGAGCTCCAAGTCCAGGAGGCGAAAGCGATCTACGCGCGGTTATTCGAATTCGTTACGGCGTTCCATACCCAGCATCTGGGCGGTGAGCTACACGCGCACGTGAGCGCGGAGTTGTGGGCGAAGGAAGCGGAGCTAATGGACTTCTTCCGTGAGGAGTTCGTGACGTACAACGGCACCGAAGTGCACAAAACAATCCCCCGACAGATCATCGAGGCGCAGACGATCAGGCACTACACCGTCGAGGGCCAGCGGTTCTCACGAATCCCTTATGGCGCGGAAGATCACTGGCAGGCAGACTGGCTGGAGAGTTGTGGAGACTGTGGCGTGCGTGCAGAGCAGTTGCACCTAGTGGGATGCGACATCGAGCAGTGTCCTCGGTGTCGTCAGCAGGCGTTGTCTTGCGGCTGCCTGTACGCCGAAAGTCCTGAGAAGGTTCCGATCTTCGCGACCTGATCGCAGAGACCACCTGCGGTAGCAGGCTAGGCGGGTCCCGACGACGTCTCCAACGCGGACGCAAGCAACGAACCGGCCACATCATCGAGATCGAAGTGATACGTGTTCACGTACTCACTGATGAATGGCTCAAAGCGATACGCCATGATCTCGGCACCTGTAACTGGGTGGCGGTAAGCGGTCCCGTCTTCCCCGAGCGCGATGTGCTTCTTATCGTCAGCCACTATCGCCGTTGCTTGGCCTCGGAACGCGGTGTCGATTATCAGGTCGTCGTCTCGATCCCTGCCGGCTGTGTGCTGAGGGACATCCGTTAATTCAAAGTCCTCGATCATGATCGCGGTTAGTGCAGCGAGTTGACGACGGACTTTCGCAGGGGTGTCTTGCGGCATTTCCTCTCGGAGTATCTGCGGACCCACCTCGGCGATCTTCTCTTCCACTTCGTCCAAGAGGGGACGTGATCCCACCAAGCACAGGTCGTCTGGTGCGAGTGCGGGGAGGTGCTCGGCAAGAAACGCATGCCGATCCCCTGCCGCTTCGATGAAGCGACCGATGTCCATTCCCCCGAGGGCGCAGCCTGCCACGTGCTCAAGTTCTTCGTGGAGCCGCTCGCGTTCGGCAAGCCCCACTCGGAGGTAGTAGTTGAGTGCGCCGTATGCACAGACGACCAGAAACTTGCGCCGGCGGCCACCAGGCGACAAGAAGGCTTTCAGCAGGACGTTGGTATCAGCGACAACCGGACGCAATGCCGGGAGCCTACTTTTGAGCGCGGCTGCGGCTAGCCTTCGTCTAGGACGGCGGCAAGAGCGTCGTCGGTCACATCCGCCACGGCTGCGGCCTCGTCTAGCTTACGGACTTCCGAGGCAAGATCGTAATTGCCCCGGAGTGACTGCATGAGCGCAAGGACGGGGATCCGGTACTCGTGGCGAGCGCCAGACGACGGGAGCTCAATGTAAGGAATTGCCTCATTCTCAATCCATTTCAAGACTGTTCGGGATGAGACATGCAGGAGCTCGGCCGCTTCTTTCGTCGTGATCAGGCGTGGACTGTTTCGGGGCAGCGTGGACACAGTGGCTCCTTCATTGGGCGGAAGATACTCCTATTTCGTCTAATTCGCAAATTTCCTTAAATACGGTTAACAGGGTATAGAACGGGCGCCGGACGACGTCGGGTTCTGCCGGGTCAGAAAAGTGCCGATTTGCAGGTGAAAAAGGGAAGCGATCCCACGCGCGCGCGGCGTCGGAGCGCTTCGAGCAGCAGATGCCGGGATCTCGGCCGACGCCGCGCGCGCGTGGGAGCGTAATCGCCGGGTCGGACGACTGCTCATGCGACGGAGGGCGCTCCGTCTTGCGCGCTCTAGCTTTACCTGACATACTTCGTCAGGTGACAGAGCGTGTCAGGACGCCCGACCGGCGTCGCGATTCAATCCTGGCGCACTGCTTAATGCGTGCGATGGTCGCCGACGCTGGCGGCTGGGATTCGGCAAACGAGCGATTCGAGGCCGGCGAGCTGAAGGTCAATGCATGGATGGGTGTCAAGGCGACTCCGAAAGCGTCCCGGGTCGCGACCTTCATCGTGTTATGGGCGGTGGCGATGCGAGCTGCGAATCTCCCTGAGTTCTCGATCACCGAGTACCAGCGTTACTGGAACGAAGGCGAGCGGCAGGCGTACAGGCTCCAGAGAGAGTTCCGCGAGCTCTGGCCAGAGTACGAAAACCCGAACGAACTCGCTCGACAAATCCTGCGGTACCTCGGTGAGAAAACGAGCAAGCGCGAGATCGCATCCCTGCCGTCGCACCTGCAGGTGACGGCGTGATCGAGCCGCACTACACCACGGCGCAAGTTGCAAAGCTCCTCGCAGTCAACCCGGATACTGTGCGGCGACTCGCAGCGCGAGGAGAGTTGCGTTTCGTGCGCGTCGGCGCCGAACTACGTTTTTCGGAGAGCGCCATTCGCGAGTACCTCGACAGACAGACGGGCCAGGCCGCGTGAGTATTCGTCGACCGGGACCTCACTCGTACCAGGTTCGGGTTGGGAACCTTCGCGCGCGGACGGTGCCGACGCGGCCCGACGCCGAGCGTGTAGAGCTCGATCTTCGGCGTCGTATATCCATGGGTGAGTTCTATGAGGAGCCCCCTCGGACGCTTGCTGACGAGATCGCATCCCTGCTGACGCGGCTACGCGCGGGTAGGTCAGCTGATGATCGGACGATGGAGTTCAACGAGCGCTCGTCACGAATCTGGAGGACGTTCGCGGAGCGGCGCGTGTCAACTCTTCGCCGCGCCGAGATCCAGGACTTCATCTATGCGCGCGCTGCTGCACATCCGCGCTCCGCCAAGAACGAGCTGGAGTTCCTGAAACGCGTCCTGCAGGAGGCGAAAGGTCGGGGTCAGCGGGTCGATCCGGCGCTGTTCATGATTCCGCCGATCAAGCATCGCCCCCGGCGCGGGCGGGCGCTCACGGTGTCAGAGCTCTATGAGCTTGCGGCGTGGTTTCCGGACCACGTCAAGCGCTTGGTGCTTCTGGCCGGGCAGGTCGGTGCGCGTCAGAACGTGTGGTTCAACCTGACAGACGATCTCCTCGACCTCCGCAGGAAGACGCTTATGGTGCCGGCTGAGCTCTCGAAGAACAAGCGTGAGCATCGCGTCTTCTTGACGAGAGTCGAGGCGAAGCTTCTCCGCGAGCAGCTGCTCATGCGGGCAATGGGGACGCCGCTCGTCTTTCCAACGGTGACGGGCAAGGCATGGACTCGCAGCGGCTTTCGCGAGCGTATTTGGCTGCCGGCCGTCCGCAACGCGGCCGAGCGGAACGCACACTTCGCAGGATTCCGTTTCCATTGGCTTCGGCACACGGCGGGCTCGCTCATGGCGTCGTTCGGGATGGATCCCGCAACGGCCGCAGAACGCCTTGGGCACACCGATGGCGGCTCCCTTTTTCTCCGCACGTACCGGCACCTTTACGAGGACGAGAGGCGACGTCAGGCCGACTTTATTCGGTGCTCGTGTCCAAGCCGAGTTGGACGAGGAGTGGACAACGAGCGAGCCTCAGTTGGAATCTCCGCTTAACGAAGCGGACGAGGACGATGGGCGCACCTGGGATCGAACCAGGGGACCTCCCGCGTCTGAAGGGTGCGCGAACGGGGAGCCCAGGGGCACGTAGGGCACTCCGGAGCGTTTTCCGGGGTGGGCGAAGAGCCGAGGTTCCCGCCGTTTCCGCGGCTCACCAGCGACTCACCAACGAGGTGCGTCTGGTCGAGCTATCGCGCCTATCGCTTCTCGAATGTGCCGGGCGACAAGCTCTAACGACTCGCCATCCTCAAGAGTCTTGAGCATGTCTAGGAGAGTGGCCGCATCTATGGAGCCACGACTCGTAGTACGGCACTGAATCCCGACCGGAACGGTTCGAGCGCTTGCCGCCTCACCCTGAAACAATGGCGGCAGCTCGCAGGAAGGCGGTTCGGAACGCACTTGAGACCTGAACCGCGTATGCCACTGTGATGTGGCTGTTGTCCCAGTAGGCAACCGTGAGGCCGATCACGGCCGGACACCGGCGCTCGAAGCAGAAGAAGCCGCGCGTGGCGATGAACCCGATCCCCAGGTGCCTCATCGTGGCGGCGACGCGGTCGTAGGAACGAAGGGTTGCAGGAGGCCACGTCGCGGTGCAAGTCGCCATCGACGCGTGTGACGACAGCAGGCAGTCGCTCGGCTGCTGGCTGAGGCCTTCGGGGTCGCCGATCACGACGACGCGGCCGTAAGGCTTGAGCGCCCTCGCCATCGCGATGATGCCGTCCGCAGCGGCGCGCACCGCCGATGATGGGCGTTCGCCGATGCTTCCTCCGACGAGCGTAATGCGCGGATGCAGGAGCCTTGTCTCGCGCATTACCCAGCGGTACCAGGCCCGGCAGCTCGAAGGTCCCTCGTTCGTGATCCATCTGTTGGGCATGCAGCCCGTCCGCAGAAGCGGAACGACGACCCAGCCGTCCCGCCACGCAAGCTCGAGGACCGTCGGCAGCCACATCATCGCGTGCGAGTCGCCGATGAGGACGATCATCTTCCGGCTCGTCGTATCTCCGACGCGGCAGATCTTGCTCGTGGTCTGCGAGCTCTCCCCGCGCGAGATGCAGCCGTCGGGCAGCACGTACTGCGGCGGACTGCTCCTTAGCCTGCCGATCGGAGGGTTGAGGCCGGAGGGGATGGGATCGCCGCGACGCGCCGCCGCGACGGCGGCGACCACGTCGGGAAGCGCCTGCTTCGCCCCAGTTGCGGTTCGATAGCTGACAAGCGCCGGCGCAGGAACCAGTGACGGCGAGGCGGTCGGGCCATTGAACCGCTGTTCCTCTCGCGCGATCGCGCTCAGCGAGAGCACGGCGGTAACGACAACGGCGGCCGCGGCGACTCCGACGATGGCACCGGTTGCCGCCCGGCTTCGCGCCCTCCGCCGGATCGGATTCTCGACGAGCGCGTACGACACGCACGACAGGAGGAATGCTCCAATCAGCAAGGCGAGCTTGACGGTGAGCGAGAGCTCGTAGCCCACGTACTGATCGGCCAGGATCAGGACGGGCCAGTGCCAAAGGTAGAAGGCATATGAACGATCTCCGACGATACACAGGGCCGCAGCGCGAGCAGGCGCCCAACTGCCAGCCTCGAGGGTCGATCTCCGATCCCGGCCGTGATCGCCAGAGCGGTGCCGACCGTGGGCAAGAGCGCCGCGAAACCGGGGAAAGGTGTCCGCTCGGAGAACAGGACCGCCGCCGCGGCGATCGCCAGCAGCCCGGTCCAGCCCATGACGAGCCTGCCAACCGGCGGCACGCGCACGAGCGTCGACGCGCCGACGGCGAGTGCGGCGCCAAGCCCAAGCTCCCACGCCCGTGTGAGCGGAGAGAAGTACGCGGCAGCCGGCAGGGTCGCCGTGAGGTGCACGGACCAGCCGAGTGAGATTGCCGAGAGCAGCATCACGACGAGCAACAGCCGCCGGTGCTGCCGCCGTCCAGCCCGACGTCGACGTCGCGTGAGCGCAAGTCCGAAGATCACGATCGAGAGCAGCGCGGGCCAGACGAGATAGAACTGCTCCTCGACGGCGAATGACCAGTAGTGGAGGAGCGGCGATGGAGGCTCGGCCTGGGCGAAGTAGTCCATCCCACGCGCTGCAAACCGGAAGTTCGCCGCGAAGCCGGCTGCGTAGAGGCTGTCCTGGACGGCGTCTCTCGCTCGCAGGAAGTTCAGCAGGAAGAATGCCGCAGTATTTGTCGCGAGCAGCGTCAGCGCAGCGGCGGGCAGGATCCGCCGCGCGCGGCGCACGTAGAAGTCGATCCGCGAAACCGAGCCGTTGGCCCGGGCTTCGGCGAGCAGCAGGCCCGTGATCAAGAAGCCTGAGAGCACGAAGAAGACGTCGACGCCGACGAATCCACCGGGCAAGAAACCGACACCCGCATGGGCAAGCACGACGAGAAGCACGGCCAGCGCCCGAAGGCCTTGAATGTCGGCACGGTGAGAACTCGAAGCTGCCATCCCGACCGAGCGTCGGCTGTGTCGCCAACCCGGGACCAATCCGGAACCAGTCGGGAGCCAAGCCACGACTCATGTCGAAAGTCCCGAAAGATGAAGGCCCGCCGAGGCGGGCCTTCGAGTTCCTACGGGAGGTTCTGGCCTGCTACTACGAGCAGCCGGTGTTAGTCCCGCAGTCGCGGCAGGTGTAACACGAGCCGGTCCGCACCATCCGTCCGCCGCACTTCGCGCACTCCTGGGCGTCTTCG
>WNGF01005381.1_pt1 | contig 16380 bp, 9 predicted proteins | sample 5400641 | NCBI WGS metagenome assembly WNGF01 (sample SAMN13153371, study PRJNA577476) | soil metagenome | isolation source: 80 cm soil or saprolite under grassland replicate 2 | place: USA:California | collected 2016-06-15
CGAAGACGGCTTGGGGGTCGGCTTTACCGCCTTTTCCAGGAATGCCGCGCTCAATTTCAATTTCCACATGCCCGTTGCTGTGATGGTCGTATTCGCATGGTCCAGGACGATCACATCTCCGGAGGCGGTGCCTGCCGGCATGGTAACCGTGGGAATCGGGTTGCCCGTCAATTCCAACACATCCTTCGCGCCGAAATAAACCGCCTTCTCCCCGGTCGCCCGGCTTGCCCCCTTTGCGTCCGCGACCTCGAACTCGACCCCGTGGGCGCCGGTCATTTCAACTTCCTCGTTGCTGGCCGTGTAAACCGCCTTGTCTCCCCTGACTCGCCGTTCGCCCCCGGGTTCACGGACCGCGATGTCCACGTCGCGGTCGGCAACCACCCGATCCACCTCGTTCGTGCCGGGCACGGATTTACTGATCACGGTCAGCAGTTCGCACGACAGCTTCATCCGATCCTGATCGCTTGCCTGCACGTGGCCGCGATAAGTCGCCACGTTCAAGTTGGTGTTCGCGGCGTCCGGCCTCAATTCCGCATCGTCCGAGGAAATCTCAACGGGCCGCGCCGGACGATTGGTGTTGGCCACATTCGCCGCAGGGTGAGCGTTTGTTGGCGAGCCCGGGTTCTTCGCCGGGCCGGCGGCGGCGGCGGCATTGGTCTTTTGCCCGGAAGCCGGCAGAAGCCACCGGGAACGGCCCAGCGCCTCGGGAGGCAGGCGCATCACCGCGTTGCCCGTCGTCCGGTACGACTTGTCTCTGAGGTTGAATACCAGAACGTCCGCCGTCCCTTCCCGCGGACCGATCTTCCACGCCGGACGGCCGCTCACTTCGACCGTCTCGCTTGCCGCGGTGTAAACCGCTTTGTCGCCCGTCACGCGTCTGTCGGCCTGCTCCATCACAACGCCGCGCTCGGCCACGACGTTTTCCGTCCGGTTGCTTTGGACCGTGGATCGGATCGTCATCAACTCGCAGTTCAGAGTTCCCTTTCCGCTGACACGCACTCTGTCGCGAAAGACAATGAGGTTCAAGTTGGTGTTCTCGAGGTCGGGCGCGAACTCGAAATCCTCGGACTGCACCAGCATCGGCTGGCCGCCGGCCGGAGACGCGTTGGTTGCCGGGGGACTTTCGGGCAGCAAAAAGCCGCTCTGCCCGATCGATCCGGGCGGCAGTGTCATCTCCGTGTTGCGCAGGGCCCGAAAGGAGCGCGTCTTGCGGTTCACGATCAGTTCCTCCGCGCGGCCCTCGTATTGGCGGAGTCGCCACGCCGGATTGCCCGTCAACCTCACCACATCGGCCGCCTGTTGGTACAACGCCTGGTCGCCGGTGGCATGGACTTCATCCGAATCAATTTCGACGCGCTGTTCCGCCAGAATGTTTTCAACCTGCCGTTTTTCGTCCGGTTTCGCGGGCGTGGAAAAGGTCACCGTCAACCTGTTGCAAGTCAGTTTGCCCTGCGGATCCTCCACGCGAACATTGTCCTCGAATACGGCAAGATTCGTCGAATAACGCAGGTGATCCGAGAAAACGCGCACAAATTGATTGGTCGCCCGCGTCGCATTGGTCGGTTGTCCCGGCTGGAGCGCAGCGGGCGCCGCGGGTGCGGATGCCGGCGATGCGAGCAGATCCTCGCGAAGGATGGCGTGGACATTATTGGAAATCGCCAGCGAACCGTTCGTCCGGGTGTACTCAAAGCCGTCGCCTTCGAGTGAAAACTGGCCGCTGCCGCTGCCTGCCTCCAGATGGTTCGTCGAAGTGACCCGCTCCGTTTTGAGATTGTAAAGGCACGCGGATGAGGCGACCTCGAGATTGGTTTTCCCGGCGTCGTCGAAAAACTGGAGCTGCACGCCGTCGCGGAGCAGCAATTCCTCGTTGGAAATATTGGTGGCGTTGCCGCCGCTCAGCAGCATCGTGCGCAACCCGGTCTTTGGGTCAACGAACGCATGTTTGAAGCGGGTGGCCTCAACGTGGGACAGTTGGGCCCGTGCCGCCAGCGCCCCCAACAGCGGCAAGAGCGCGGCGATCACCCACCATCCGCAGCGCTGGAGCAATGGTTTCACGCCGCGCCCATTCATAAGGCCCGGCCGGGCGTTTAGGAAGAATAATCCTCGACCAGCCGCTGCCATTTGTTCTGCGCTTTCAAAATCAAATCGACCACCTCGCGGACCGCGCCCTGGCCTCCGGGCAACCGGGTCACGTAATCAGCGGCCGCTTTCGTCTCGCGGAGTCCGTCGGCCACCGTGACGGCCACGCCGACCCGCTTCAACACGCCCAGGTCAACAATGTCGTCGCCGACGTAGCAGACATCCGCCCAGGTCAAACCGGTCTGAGCAAGGATGCTTTCAACGGCGGTGACTTTATTGGCGTTACTTTGGTGCAAAAAATCAATCTTCAAATCCTCGGCGCGTTGCGCCGTGGCGCTCGACGGCCGGCGGGAAATCCAGCCGACCTTGATTCCCTGCCGTTGAAGCAACCGCATGCCGAGACCGTCCCGGACATGGAATCGTTTGGTTTCCACGCCATTGCCCATCAACACCGCGCCGTCGGTCAACACGCCGTCCACGTCGCAGAGGAAGAGCTTGACCCGGCGCAGGCGCGCGCGGAGCGAGGATCGGGAGGTTGAGATTTGGCGGTCAGACATGAGACGAGGAAAGCTCCAAACACCAAGCTCCAAACACCAAAGAAGCTCCAAATCCCAAATCCCAAGTCTTCGCCGTGATTCGCCTACGATAAACGAATGTCTGGACAGGGACGCTTTTGGAGCTTTGTGCTTGGGATTTCATTGGAGCTTGGTGTTTGGTGTTTGGTGTTTGGTGTTTGCTATTCAGTGTTCGATGTTTATTCAACGCACCGCGTTTCTCACCTTCAGCAGGGTCGTCAGCAACTTCGGCATGGCCGCCAACGGAACCATATTCGGCCCGTCGCTCATGGCGCGGTCCGGTTCCGGATGCGTCTCGATGAACACGCCGTTGGCGCCCGCGGCGACCGCGCTGCGGGCCAACACCGGCGCCAATTCGCGTTGACCGCTTGATTTGTCGCCGCCGGCGCCCGGCAACTGCACCGAATGTGTGGCGTCGAAAATCACCGGGAACCCGAATCGCTGCATGATTGGAATCGAACGCATGTCGGCGACCAGGTTGTGGTAACCAAAGGTCGTGCCGCGCTCGGTCACGAGAATCCTGGTTGCGCCGGCAGCCACCGCCTTCTTCACCACCTGCCCCATTTCCGAGGGCGACAGGAACTGACCCTTCTTCAAATTCACGATCTTGCCGGTCAAAACGGCTGCTGCGATTAAATCGGTCTGGCGACAGAGAAAAGCCGGGATTTGCAGCACGTCCACGATCTCGCCGGCAATGGCGGCCTGGGCTTCGGTGTGAACGTCGGTCAACACCGGCACGCCAAATTCGTCGCGCACGTTCGCCAGAATCTTCAACCCTTCATCCAGGCCCGGTCCGCGAAACGATCTGCCCGAAGTGCGGTTGGCCTTGTCGTAGCTGGCTTTAAAGACGTAAGTGACGCCGAGTTTGGCGCAGGTCTTTTGCAGCGCAACGGCGACTTTGAAACAAAGCTTCTCGCTCTCGATGACGCATGGCCCGGCGATCAGGATGAACCGGCGCCCCGAACTGAGTTCCTTCCAGAGGTTCGAAGTTGCATTGGACACCGCGGTTTTCTACCAAGAGGAGGAGGCAATGTAAATCACGAGCCACAGTGAAACCCCTCTCCCTATCCCTCTCCCCACTCCTCCGTCGTGGGGCGAGGGGATTCACCACCGGCGTGGTGGTAGTATCAAGCGCCCGATTACGATCAGGGGAAAGATTACGAACCTGCGAAGAAGCCCTCAAATCACCGTGCCGTGCGGCACGATGCCGTTTTTGGGGATGATGACGATGCCGTCGCGGATATAGTAGAATTCATGGTCCACATTTTCCGATTTGCCGGCCGGTGAAATCACGCAATTGCTCCCGATGCGCGCGTTCTTGTCGATGATGGCGTTTTCGATGCGGGTGTTGTGCCCGATGCCGATGCGCGGTTTGCCCAGCGCTTCCTGTCGTTGGATCGAGTCGAGGGACTCGTAGTAATCGCAGCCGAGCATGATCGTCCGGTTCAAGTCGCAGCCGTCGTTCAGGATGCTCCGGACGCCGACCATGCTGTGAGTAATCCGGGCGCGGTTGATGATGCAGCCGTCCGAGACGACCGCGTGGTCAATTTGCGCGCCATTGATTTTAGACGCCGGCAGGAAGCGTGGCCGGGTGAAAATCGGCGCGCTCATGTCGAAGAAATTGAAGCGCGGCAACTCCGAGGAGATATCGAGGTTGGCTTCGAAAAAGGAGCGGATGGTCCCGATGTCCTCCCAGTACCCCTGGAAGATGTAGGAGAAGAGGCGATTCGTTTGAATGGCGCCGGGAATGATGTGCTTGCCGAAATCGGTGTGAACGTTGTCCAGCAGTTTGATCAGGATATCCCGGTTGAAAACGTAGATACCCATCGAGGCCAGAAAGAACTCGTCCTGCCCGGTGATCCCCAGCCGGGGATACCAGTCCTTTTCCAGTTTCAACGAATCGAGCAGGGCGGTCTCCTTCGGTTTTTCGACAAAACGCGTGATGCGACGTTCGGCGTTGATTTGCATGATGCCGAGCGATTGCGCCTCTTGACGCGTCACGGGAATGGTGGCGATGGTCAGGTCCGCCGCCGTCACCGCGTGTTGTGATAGGATGTGACGGAAGTCCATGCGATAAAGCTGGTCGCCGCTCAGGATCAGCGCGTAATCGAAGTCGTGGTTCAAAAAATGGAGCAGGTTCTTGCGCACGGCATCGGCCGTGCCCTGGTACCAGGAGGTGTCGGCAAAGGTCTGTTCCGCGGCCAGGATTTCGACGAAGCCGCCGGAAAAATGGTCGAATTTGTACGATTGCGAAATGTGGCGGTGCAACGAAGCCGAATTGAATTGCGTGAGCAGATAGACGCGGCGCAGGCCGGAGTTGATGCAGTTGGAGATGGGGATGTCCACCAGACGGTATTTGCCCGCCAGCGGCACCGCCGGCTTGGCCCGTTCGCGCGTGAGCGGAAACAGGCGCGTTCCCTGCCCGCCGCCCATGATGATGGAGAGGACGTTGCTGGTGTTGGCGGACATGCGCGTGCCGTTTGTCATAGCGAAATACTTTCTTGCGAATGGCTGCAGTTGTTTTATACCTTGCCGCGGCGGTTTAGCGCAAGCGGCAAGCAGGCGGGAGAGATGACCCGGGTGCCTCCCGGCCTGGCCAATAACCGGGCGCCGACGCGTCCGGACAGGGCCGTGGAACGATAAGGTAGTGGTTGGTTTCTCAGCACTCCATACCCATCAACTTAAAGGCTGGACTTATGTGTGGCATCGTAGGCTACGTCGGCCGGCAACAGGCGGCGCCCATCCTCCTGGAGGGGTTGCGCCGGCTCGAATACCGCGGCTACGACAGCGCCGGCCTGAGCGTGCTGAACCACGCCGAACTCCAGACCCGCAAGAAAAAAGGAAAGATCGATGAGGGCCTCGGCCAATTGATCCAGATCCAAGCGGCGCCCGGTCCCCTCGGCATCGGCCACACTCGTTGGGCCACCCACGGCCCGCCATCGGACGAAAACTCCCACCCGCACCTTGACCAGAGCGGCCGCATCGCCGTCGTGCACAACGGGGTGATCGAAAACTTCGACCGGCTCAAGGAACGCCTCGTTCAGGCGGGACACCAGTTTCATTCGGAAACCGACACCGAAGTCCTGGCCCACTTGATTGGGGATCATTACGCCCGAATCAGGTCCTCCGCGCCGGAGCCGGGTCCCGACGGCGTTCCCCCTTTGACCCGGGCCGTCATCGAAGCGCTTAAAGAAGTCATCGGCACCTACGGCATCGCGGTCATCTGCGCGGACTGCCCCGACCTCATGGTTGGCGCGCGTCGCGGTTCCCCTTTGTTGGTCGGGATCGGTCAGGGCGAAAACTTTCTGGCCAGCGACGCCAGCGCCGTTGTCGCCCACACGCGCCAGGTGATTTATCTGAACGATTACGACGTCGTCACACTGAGCCCGGAACAATTCAAGGTCGAAAATCTCGGCTCGAACACCGCGGCGGTCCAGATCAGCCGGATCGAATTCAGCCCGGAAGCGGCCGAGCGCGGCACATTTGCGCATTACATGCTGAAGGAGATTTTCGAGCAGGCGCGCACGGTCGAAAACGCCCTGCGGGGTCGTGTGGATCATGAGGAGGCGACGGCGAAATTCGGCGGGCTGAACATGACCCTGGCGGAGCTGCGGGCGGTGGACCGGATCGTCATCGCGGCTTGCGGCACCAGTTGGCACGCGGCGCTGATCGGCGAGCATTTGTTGGAGGAATTCGCGCACATTCCGGTGGAAGTCGAATATGCCAGCGAATTCCGCTATCGCAATGCGCCGATCGAAAAACACACCCTCGTCCTGGTCATCACGCAATCCGGCGAGACGGCCGACACGCTGGCCAGCCTGCGCGAAGCCCGGCGGCGCGGCCACAAGGTGCTTTCCCTCTGCAACGTCGTCGGCAGCACGATTGCGCGCGAGGCCGATGGCGGCATCTATCTTCACGCCGGCCCGGAAATCGGCGTGGCCTCAACCAAGGCGTTCAGTTCGCAGGTCACGGTGTTGGCGTTGCTGGCGCTGCTGATGGGCCGCATCCGCATGCTGGCCGCCAGCCGCGGCGCCCAGATCATTCGCGCGCTCGAAACCGTTCCCGAACAGATCGAGAAGATCCTTTCCCAAAATGAGCTCATTAAAAAGATTGCGTTGAAATACGCCGCCGCGGAGGACTTCTTTTTCCTGGGCCGGCTCTATAATTTCCCCGTCGCCCTCGAAGGCGCGCTCAAGTTGAAGGAGATTTCGTACATCCACGCCGAAGGCTATCCGGCCGCGGAAATGAAACACGGCCCCATCGCGATGATTGATGAGAAGACCCCGACGGTCATCGTGATTCCCTCCGGCGCGCTCTACGAAAAAACGTTCAGCAACCTGGAGGAGATCAAGGCGCGCAAAGGTCCGATCATCGCCCTGGCCACAGAAGACAACCCGAAGATCGCTTCCAAAGTGGGCGACGTGATTTACCTGCCGCAAACGTTGGAGCCCTTGTTCCCGCTGCTGGCCGTCGTCCCGCTGCAATTGCTCGCTTACCACATCGCCGTTGCCCGCGGTTGCGACGTCGATAAGCCGCGCAACCTCGCCAAGAGCGTGACCGTCGAGTGAGCGGAGGATTTGCGGATGGAGTAAGTCACTTCACAAGTCCGCTTACGTCTCCCTCCCTAATCCTGATTCTAATCTGAATCTTAATCCTGCTCTCAACCCAATCCTGCTTTCGCCGGCCTTTGGCCGATCAGGATTAAGAGCAGGATTACGATGCAATCGGTTGATTCGTTAGCGAACTTGGACAACCGAATACTCAGTTCCTGTCTCTGCCGCACCGGGACACGTCACGTTCGGCGATCAACTCGGCTTTGCGCGGGTTCGGCCGCTTCCTTGAATAGCGGCCAGAGAGCAAGAGAGGGAGAATTTTTGGCAAGAGATGTGTAGTTGCCGGAGCGGGAGCGCTTACACTGCCTAATGATGCGCCAGATAAATTCCAAGGCATTAGAGAAAAAAATGTTTGGTGAGGTCGTTGTCACGCTTCAAACCCCAACCACGCCAGGAAAACCATGAACTTCCGCACACCTGACTGCTATCGCCGTCCAGCGTTTCCATTTCATTGTGGCGCCCTTTACCGGGCGGCGCTGTTGACACTCTTCATCTGCCAGACCGTCGGTCTGGCGGACTCAAACTATGTGGTCCTGCAGCCCACGGCCGGCGGTCTGTCAGCAACGCCGGACCTGTCCTCGACAACTTTATCCAACGGCGCGCTGGGTCTTACCTGGAACGGGTTCGCCGGACCCTATCAGGTGGAGACGCGATCCAATTTGACCTCCGGGAGCTGGGCGCCGATTGGCCCGGCAACGAACGCTCACGGCCTGACAGTGCCGGCGTCCGCGGCGCGCGGTTTCCTCCGGGTCAACGGCAAAGCGCCGGTCTTTGTCAGCGCGGACGTCTGCGCGGATTGCCATCCGCAGAAACATGCCGATTGGTCGCAGACCATCCACGCCGGCGCCTTCGACACGCTCAAGGCCATCAGCCAGGACAAGAATCCGGCTTGCGTCACCTGTCACACGGTGGGCTCCGGGTTTTCCACCGGCTTCATCGACGAGACCACCACGCCGTTCTTTGCGGGCGTGCAATGCGAGAATTGCCACGGTCCGGCGGGCAGCCACATTCTGGACGTCAACAACCTGGCAGTGCGCCCGGTCAAAACCCCTTCGGCGATGCTTTGCGGAGGATGCCACAACGGATTCCACCATCCGACCTACGAGGAGTGGACCACGGCCCCGCACTCCATCGTGGTGCCCGACGTGGCCGCCAATTTCCTGACCACCAATGCCACGGCACGGATGCAATCGTGCGGCCCGTGTCATTCCGGGGCGGTTCGGCTCGCGTTGTTGGATTGGAAGAACAAAGGCACGCTGACTCTGCCGAGCGGCCACGACGCGGCGACTTTCGCCGTGACGTGCACCGTGTGCCACGATGCCCACAAACCCAACCTGGACAACACTCACTCGCTGCGGAATCCCCGTTATTCAACGAACTTTTTCTCTTACAACACCTCCACCAGCACGACATTCACCAATCAATACAACGCCAATGTCCAGGTTTGCGGCCAGTGCCACAACATGCGCGGCGCCGCTCCCACCGATACCAGCCGTCCGCCGCACCATTCTCCCCAGTACAATATCCTGATTGGCGACGCCGGCGCCTCGCTCGGTTATGTGCCGGCGGCGACCACCAACGAATTGTCGTCGCACCGGAACATTATCGACCAATGCACCCACTGCCACAACCACGCGCATACGGTGGCCAATCCGAGCGAAGAAAATCCCAATTTCACCGGGCACGACTTTAAGCCGCATTTTGAGGGCTGCGTCGAATGCCACACGGATTTGACCACGGTCACAAACCTGATGGCGAATACTCAGTCCGACATCACCCAGCGCATCGGGGAGCTTAAAGGCCTCCTTGATTCCTGGGCGACCACCAAGGCGCCTGACGTGCTGCGAACCAAATACGGCGCGCTGACCTGGGAATACAATATCCCTGGCCAGCTCTCAAACCCCACCAACGATCCGAGTCTCAGGGGGCCGACGGCAACCGAACAGGCCGACGTTCCGAGCGATATCAAATCGGCGAGGATGTACCTTTACCTGATTCAACATGACGGCAGCCTTGGAGTACATAACGCGAAATACTCCCGTTATCTGCTGAGTTTGGCGAAGACGAATGTCGTGAATCGGTTGAGCGGTCCTTGAGTCGGCAGGCTACGGCGCCATCAGCCGGTAAAAACGGCGCGGAAAGTTGGTGGAGTCCGGGTCAACGAATTCCTGTATCCCGTTGGGCGCGCTGCTCGTCAGCAGAGAGGTCCAGGTTGCGAAATCGGTCGTCGCCTGAATGACGTAGCCGGTGTTGCCGGGTCCGACCAGGCGCAAATGAAAGAGGCCGTTTGTGCTCAGCGCCGCGGAATCGAGCCGCAACGGCGAATCCAGCAGCAGCACGGCGGTGTCGCTGGTCACCGACGCGTTCGCGCTGCTCACGACGACGTAGTAATCGCCCTGGCTGATCGCGGAAAAGTTGGTGATGGTCACTGTCGGATTGGTCGCATCCAACATGGCGTCTCTGTTGAAAAACCACTGATACGCCAACGGCTCCAGGCCAATGGCAGTCACGCTCGGCGTCGTGTCGGCGCCCAAAACAACCGTCCGGCTTTCCGGCTGTCGAGTGATCGCGGGCGGCGAGTTGGTGAGGACCGTCAAAACGGCGATGTCGCTCATGATCGACCCCGCTGCGTTGCCGACGATCACGCGGTAGTTCCCGGCAATGGCCGGCTGCACGTTGGTTAACATCAACGTGCTGTTTGTCTCGCCCGGGATGTCCCCAGGCAACCAACCCGCGCGCCACTGGTAAAAACGGGGTTCGGTCCCGCTCGCATCCACCATGAATGTTACGTCTTCGCCCGCATTGACGGTTTGCGACGTCGGTTGCTGAACGATCGCCGGCAGAACAGGAATCATCAAACTCGCTTCGTTCGAGAAGTCGGAATCCCCCGGCGTATTCTTCGCCCGAATGCGATAATGATACGTGGCGCCGGGTTGCACGGCGGCATCAACGAAATTGGTCGTGTCGGACGCCAGGATAACCAGGCTCACCCAATTCGTTCCGTCGGACGAGCGATGAATTTCAAAGCCGGTTTCATTGCCGCTGTTGTCCACCCAGGAAAGATTGACATTTGTTCCGTTCCACAATGTCGCGACCAGATTAGCCGGCGCGAGCGGCACGGCGCTGGCCGGAAACAAGGCCCCCATGCTGGCGCCATCGCGGCCGCTCCCAATGCAGGGCGAATTGGTCATCAGGCGATAGTCCCGGTCCGCCGGGTTCAGGAACAGGGGATCGGCATTGATGTTGTTTGTCCCTGGATAAATCCCCGCGCCGCTCATATCGCTATGATCGGCGGTAACGGTGGAGAGACTGTCGGCGGCGATGTTCGTGCCGACATTCCAGATGATATTGTTGAAGGCCAGCGCGTGGCCGCCGCCATAACCCGCGGTCTTCTCATACAAGTGCAAGCCGTAGTTCGAGTCGATAATCGTGTTGTTGTAAACCGTCGCCGTGGACGAGTCCTTGACCGCCACGCCGGAATCCACGTTGTAAATGACGCAATTACGGACGGTCACGTTGGTGGCGATGCCAATCGACACCCCCTTGTCAACGAAATCGTAAATCAGGCAGTCTTCGATGAGCACGTCGTTCGACGGTTGTGTCGGGGAAGTCTCCCCCATGTCCAGGCCATCGATGTTGGTGAAACGGCCGTGCCGTATGGTGCAGCGACGAATGTAAGAGCCGGGCAGCGCCGCATCGAAGTCAATCCCGTCCCCGCCCGGCGCCTGGTATTCACAAAGGCAATCCTCGACGTGATTTAATGCCGATTGACTGAGGATTTCGTAATAATGCGATACGTGGCATCGTCGCATCTCCAACAAAGCGGGCCTGAGCGTGTGAACAATCGCCGTACTGCCGACCACGTAGTCGTGCAGATAACTGTCTTCCAGCGTCCCGGTCGCCCCCTCAAGGATTTGGACGCGGCCGGCGATGGTCTCGGCGTGCTGCAACAGGAGGTTGCCATTGGTCCCCACGGCCAGCAACTCACCCCAGACGGTCGTGCCGTCTGCCGGCAGGCAGTAAACCGCATTACCGGCCGTGCCGCCCAGTGTTATCGAGGCATTGGTGGCTTGAATGGAGACGCCCGCACCGAGCAAGAGCACTGTTCCCGGCGCGACGGACAAACTCCCTGCCGCGGGCACAACCACCGTGTTGGTCACGTGAATGATCCCCATCGAACTGTCCCATAGCGTATTGCCCGCCAGCGCGCCGCCGACGAACCTCGCCGCCAGCTCGACCACAATGTTCTGGTTCGTCGAAGCGAGCTCAACTCCCGCGGCGTCCAGGGCCTGGACCGTCAACCGGTTGAACCCCGGTGAAAGCGTCTGCGTTTTCGACCAGGTCCCTTGCGCGGCGTCGAACGCGGCGTTGTCGCCGTTCACTGCCACGCGTACGGAGTTGGGAATGGTATTGCTCCCGACGAGCAGCGCGACGTTCGTGTTCAAGATGGCAAAGAAAACGCCGCCGGCCGATGGCGAATCCCCGGCGACGGAAAGATCGGCAATCAGGGACAAATCGGTGCTGTTCGTGGCTACGTTGAGTCCTTGAAGAGACAGCACGTGGGTCCCGGGCTGCAGCCGGTTCGCCACCGCGCCTAAATCGTATGTCACCGGAGGATTGGGCGTCGTATCGCCACCCGACGCTTCATGACCGGCCGTGGCGGTCGCATTGAATGCCGGTTGAGACCCCGCCGCCCCCGGCGCGTTGGCGCGGGCAATTTCCACGCCGTCCAGCCAGGCGACAAAACCATCGTCAAAATCCATCAGCAGTTTGAGGTGCCGATTGGTGTCCACGGCGGAAGAAACGTCAAATGATCTCCGAATGTAAACCGTGGTGTAATTGCTGGGCATGTCGGCCAAAACGGTGGCGTCGTCGTTGTCGCCGTAGCCAAAGCCGCCCGGACCGCTGAGCCAGGAACTGTCGAGGGCGGCATCAGCGTTCGTTTGCCAGCCGACCGGCGGCGCGTTCGTCCCTTTGCGATAACGCCAGATGTCATCGTGACCCACCAGGGCAATGGCAGGCGTTGTTCCGGTCCCGATCTGGACGGTAAGGGCGCCGTTGGTCGATTGCGCGCGCGCCAAAACGCACGCCAGCCAGAACAGGAAAATAGCGAGTCCGGGTTTGAACTTGTTGATTTGCATAAGTCATAAACGATCCCCACGACTGAATTATGAAGCAAGGCGCTCTTTCTTGCCTTCCGATTCCGAAAGCGCTCGACTGTTTGTTGGAATTGTGTGAAGATATCCCGGAAATGACACGCTTTATCCGTATCGAATCGGCTGGCAATCGCAGATGGCCTGGGTCTCCTCCCGGGCTTTCGTTCGACAGACTACTCCCGGGTGTCCGAAAACAGCGGTGCTGCCAATCAAACTGTTCTACTCTGTGTTCAGTTGAGCGCATTTGGGGAGTTGAATGATGCTGCATTTTATGAAAACGACTCTTGCCACGCTGTTGATTGTGGCCGGCACGCTTGGCGGCACGGCTGTTGGCCTGGCGCAGACCGAAGATGCCGTGACGCCTCCGGAAAAGAACGTCGCCTCGCCCGAAAGCGCCGGTCCGAAAATTCAATTTGCCGGGACGGTTTACGATTTTGGCAAGATCGGCGCCGGCGAGCTGGTCAAGCACGAGTTTGTCTTCACCAACATCGGCACCGCCACTTTGGAAATCAAGGATGTCCGGCCCGGGTGCGGTTGCACCACGGCGGGGACCTGGGACCGGCGCGTCGAGGCGGGAAAGACCGGCGTCATTCCCCTGCAATTCGACTCGTCCAAATTCGATGGAGTGGTCGCGAAACAGGCGACCGTGACGTGCAATGATCCCGGGCAGTCCAACGTAACGCTTCAAATCAAGGGCACGGTTTGGAAAGCCATCGAGGTCACGCCGGCAATGGCGGTGATCAATATTCCCTCCGAACAGGAGGCCAGGGAAACCAGGGTCGTGCGCATTGTGAGTCATCTGGACGAACCGCTTACGCTGTCCGATCTGCAATGCACCAATCGCGCGTTCGAGACGGAATTGAAAACGGTGCGGCCCGGCAAGGAATTCGAACTGCACATCACGGCGGTGCCGCCTTTCGGGTTGTCCTCCGTTATCGCTCCGGTGACTTTGAAGACTTCGTCGTCAAAGATGCCGCTCATCACTGTGAGCGCCTACCTGGTGGTGCAGCAGCCAATAACGGTGATGCCCAACCAGATCGTGCTGCCGCCCGGCCCGTTGACGAATGGCACTCATAGCGTCGTTACAATTCGAAACAGCGGCACGAACGCGCTGGTTTTGTCGGAAGTCGGCGTCAACCTGCCGGGCGCGGAGGTTCGCGTGCAGGAAACACAGCCGGGTCGGTTCTTCAACCTCGTCGTTGACTTTCCCGCGGGATTGCAGATCCGGCCGGATCAGAAGGTCGAAGTGACCGTAAAATCCAATCACCCGCGGTTTCCCCGTATTCAGGTGCCCGTCTCCCAACGACAGCGTCCCGCCGTCGTTCAGAATTTGTCGTCTCCGCTTAAGGGCACGCCGAGCGGAACCGCGGCGCCGGTCGCGGGAAAATGAGGATGGCGATCGCCCGTTGGCAGTCTGGCCCAATGGCGTCTTGCTTCTTCCACCGCGCGATTGCGGATCATGGCAGCCGAACTCAAACGTGTTCTGGTTGAGGCGTTGATCGTCTCAACGTTGGGGCTGGCGATCTCATTGACGGCGAATCTGGTCTCTCCTCGCGGCTTGTCGCTCACACGAAACTATTTTCCCGGAACCGGGAGCAAACCCGCCCATCCACCCTCGACCGCTCCGGCGGAGGCGAACAAAATGGGAGCGGCCCCGTCCGATTCCTCGCCCGGGAACGGTCCGGGATTGGCAGGTGGCAATTCCAACGGCCCGATCGCAACGCAGGGCACGAATCGGGCCGGTCAAGCGACCGGGGAAATCGTGATCGCACGCCTCAAAGGGCACGGGCTGCAACCGATCGACGGCAAGCAAGCGGTACAACTGTTTCGCGACCCCCAATATGAACAGGAATTGATCGTGTTTGTTGACGCCCGTGATGAGCGGCACTATTTGGAGGGTCACATCCCCGGAGCGTATCAGTTCGATCGTTATTATCCGGAGAAGTATCTGCCGGCCGTGCTCCCCGCCTGCCTGAACGCCGCGAAAGTCGTGGTTTATTGCACGGGAGAAAACTGCGAAGACAGTGAGTTTGCCGCTGTGGCGCTGAAGGAGGCGGGCGTGCCGCAAGAACGTCTCTTTGTGTTTGCCGGAGGCATGACAGAATGGTCCGCAAACGGTCTGACCATCGAGGTCGGGGACCGCAAGAGCGGAAACGTGCGAGAGACGAGGCCATGAACCCGGATGCCGCCAATGCAACCGGAAAATTTGAGAAGGCGCCGGGGTCCACGTCGGTTTCCCGGTTGGCCGGCCGCGAAGTCGTCGCGCTCGTCGCGCGTTGGGTATTGGGAGGTGTTTTGGTCTATCTGGGATTGAACAAGGCCCTGCATCCGGTGGATTTCCTCAAAGTAATGCGACAATACGAGATGGTCGAAAGCCATCTTGTGTTGAACTTCCTCGCCGCCGCGCTGCCGTGGTTTGAAGTCCTCTGTGGATCGTTGCTGGTGGGCGGCATAGCGGTTCGGGGCTCGGCCCTCCTGTCGCTGGTGATGCTGATCCCCTTTTCCCTGGTCGTGCTGCATCGCGCTCTGGCCATCCACCAGAGCACTGCCGGCGCGTTTTGTGCCATCCGCTTTGATTGTGGATGCGGCAGCGGGGAAGTGGTCATCTGCCACAAACTTGTGGAAAACGGCCTCTTGATACTCCTGTCGGCGCTGCTCCTTGCGGTCCGCGCGAACCGATGGTGTCTGCGATATGATCTGGCAGGGTCACGGTGAACTGCGGGCGAGACGGCGCCATCGGCCCGCTTCCGGGGACGGTCCATGCCCTTCGCGGCGGCTCGCTGCGGCGAAAAAAGTCAGAAGGCAAATTTCCAATTCAGCGCCGGCGCGATGCGCGAAGAGAAATTATTCACCGCGCCTGATTTTGCGCCCACCGCCGATGTGAACAGGGATCTGTCGCGAGCGTGGAGGGGCTGATTTTACCGGGCGATTTTCACTTCCAGGAAGTTCTTCCCGCGCGCTGATTGGTTAATAAACTGTGCATAAGAAATCATTGTAGGTCAGGCAGAATTTGATAAGGTGTTCGCAGTTCATTGAAAGAACCGGGATGCCCGGTGACAAACGAAAGAATGACACCGGACGTCTCGAGGATAAACCCAGGTGACTGGGCAAAGGCTGGGCCAGGCTGGTTGGCTCGGCCCCTTCAAGTCCGGGTCGCAAGACACTGAGACCGGAGGCAGTATTCACCAGTTCCTCTGGCGGCGTTCGCGCGCCGTCAGTACCGCGAATCAGGGACTGAGCGGCGAGGGGCGATGAGAAACCGCTCCGAGCCGAGTCAAGTAACTCAGGGGAGTTTCGAGCCTGAGAGAATCGTGGTTACCCCAGAGGGTAGGCGGTTGCGACCATGCACCAGCACGGTGCGAGTGACTCTGGCGGATTCCGACAACGATCGGAAACCCGGCCAGCGAAAACCATCGAAAGGTGGACAAGAGGAGCACGCGCGCCGGGGAGGACACAAGGTCTGGGCAGGACCCGTGAAAACCTTCCAAAACGCCGGCGATGTTACAAACGACACCGCTGGCCTGTGAGCGAAAAGCAACCTGAGAGTTAAGAGGCGAGACCCGTGGCGTTGGGCCAACGCATTGCCAAAAGCGATGGCCGACCCAGCGCAAAGCGGTCAAGACGCGGAGTCGCAGTTACAGACGTGTCTTGACCTGGTTTGCAAGCCGGTGGCGCAACCACCAGCTCAAGCAAGCTGAAAAGCCTCACTCGATAATTCTGTGACCGCAAGGCGCAGAACGGCCCTGCTACGAGGCCGAGGACTCCGCTTGCCGTGGAGAATAGCGTCGGGAAGCTGGCAGCCAATGCGCGCCTAATGCCAGCATGGGAAAGAGAGCGTGGCGCACTCCCACTCCCAGTTTCGTCCCCGCTCGACCGAAAGGTCCGGCGGGGACATTTGTTTTCCCCCGGCCAACAGACGCCAATCCGCCCGCCGAACGTCCCGACCACGCTGCGACG
>WNGF01005382.1_pt1 | contig 16378 bp, 14 predicted proteins | sample 5400641 | NCBI WGS metagenome assembly WNGF01 (sample SAMN13153371, study PRJNA577476) | soil metagenome | isolation source: 80 cm soil or saprolite under grassland replicate 2 | place: USA:California | collected 2016-06-15
ATCATGGGGTCGGCGATGACCCGCAATCTGGTTGCCGCGGGCCTGCCCACGAGGGTGTGGGACCGGTCGGCGTCGGCGACCGGCCCGCTCGCCGATGCGGGTGCGGTGGTCGCGGCGTCGGCGCGGGACGCGGTCCAGGCCGCGGAGGTGGTGATCACGATGCTGCCCACCGCCGACGCCGTGGATTCGGTGATCTTCGACGGCGGTGTGGCCGACGCACTCGCCGAGGGGTCTGTGTGGGCGCAGATGGGCACGATCGGCGTTGCCGCGACCCTGCGGATGAGAGACCGACTGGCCGGCCGCCGGCCCGGTGTCCTGTTCGTGGACGCCCCGGTGTCGGGCAGCAAGGGTCCAGCCGAGCAGGGCCAGTTGCTGATCCTGGCGTCGGGGCCGGCCCCGGCGGCTGAGGTGGTGCGCCCTGTGTTCGACGTCATCGGCCGGAAGACCGTGTGGCTGGGCGAGGCCGGCAAGGGCAGCCAGGTGAAGCTGGTCGTCAACGCCTACATGTCCATCCTCATCGAGGGTGTAGCGGAGACCCTCGAGCTCGCTGACCGCCTCGACATCGGTCACCAGCAACTCGCGGAGGTCATCGAGGGCGGTCCACTGGACGCGCCGGCCGCCAACGCCAAGTTCCACAAAATGGACCGGCGTGACTTCGCAGCCGAGTTCCCGCTCGAGTGGGCGCTGAAGGACGTCGACCTCGCGATTGGTGCCGCACACGGCGGCACGCTGCCGCTGCTGGCCGCGCTCTCCGGCCAGTGGCATACCGCCGTGGCCGCCGGGCACGGCCGCCAGGATGTCAGCGCCGCCCGCCTGGCACTTGGCAGCCCAAGCCACGGCAGCCCACGCCAGAAAGGCTAGAAATTCCGGCGCGCCACCAGCCGGGCGAGAGGAAGCCGCGATGAGCACAGCGAGCCGAGCGCGGAGGCGAGCCGATGAGCACAGCGAGCCGACAGCGAGTGAGCACCGCCGGCCCGCCAGGGCCGGCGAGCGCAGCGAGCGCGGAGGCGAGCCGATGAGCACAGCGACGTGGGCCGACACGTTCCTGGCCGGGGCGCGGTGCGTCGGTGTCGAGCCGGCGCGGGCCGCGGTGTTCGAGGACGCGCTCGCGGGTGTCGCGGCCGGCCGGGCCGGCGGGTTCGGGTTCGTGGCAGGTGTGGACCGGACCGGACACGCGGACGCCCTCCGGGCGCACGGCGCCGACATCGTGGTCAGCGACCTGGCCGAGCTGCTGGACGGTGCGAATGGGGAAGCCGCCCGATGATCGGCGGGGTTGCGTTTCCGGTCGAGCCCTGGTGTGTCCGGGAGCGCGGGCTCGACCTCGATCTGCTGGCCCGGACGGAGTCGCTGTTCGCGCTGTCGAACGGCCACATCGGGCTGCGCGGCAACCTGGACGAGGGCGAGCCGTACGGGATCCCGGGCACCTACCTCAACTCGTTCTATGAGGTGCGGCCGTTGCCGTATGCCGAGCGCGGCTACGGCTACCCGGAGTCCGGCCAGACGGTCGTGAATGTCACCAACGGCAAGCTGATCCGGTTGCTGGTCGACGACGCACCGTTCGACGTCCGGTACGGACGGCTGCTGGAGCATGAGCGGGTGTTGGACGTGCGCGCCGGAACGCTGACCCGTCATGCCGACTGGGAGTCGCCGAGCGGCCGTCGGGTCCGGGTGCGGTCGACCCGGCTTGTGTCGTTCACGCAGCGGGCGGTCGCCGCGATCGAGTACCTGGTCGAGCCTGTCGATGCGTCGACACGGCTGGTCATGCAGTCGGAGCTGGTGGCCAACGAGCCGAACCCGCCGCGCTCCAGTGACCCGCGGGTGGCCGCCGTGCTGGAGAATCCGCTGGCCGCCCTGGGCCAGGATCTCCATGACTACGGGGCGGTGCTGCTGCACCGAACCCGGCACAGCGGGCTGCAGGTGGCGGCCGGCGTGGACCACCTCGTCGAGGAGCCGGGCGAGGTGAGCGTGGAGAGCGCGGCAACGGAGGACTGGGCGCGTATCACGTTCGTCTGCACGCTCGAGCCGGGGCAGCGGCTGCGCATCGTGAAGCTGCTCGCCTACGGGTGGTCCAACCTGCGGTCCACGGCGGCGCTGCGAGATCAGGTTGCCGCCGCGCTGACCCGCGCCCGGCGCACCGGCCTCGCGGACCTGCTCGCCGAGCAGCGGGCGTACCTGGAGGAGTTCTGGGACGGCGCCGACGTGCGGGTCGAGGGCGACCCGGAATTGCAGCAGGCGGTCCGGTTCGGGCTGTTCCACGTGCTGCAGACCGGCGCCCGGGCGGAGCGCCGCTGCCTGCCCGCGAAGGGGTTGACCGGGCCCGGCTACGAAGGGCACACGTTCTGGGACAGCGAGGCGTACGTGCTGCCGGTGCTCACCTACACCCAGCCGCAGGCCGCCGCCGACGCGCTGCGCTGGCGGCACTCCACGCTCGACCTGGCCAAGGAGCGCGCCGCCACGCTGGGGCTGCGCGGAGCCGCGTTCCCGTGGCGCACCATCCATGGCCAGGAGTGCTCCGGCTACTGGCCGGCCGGCACCGCGGCGTTCCACATCAACGCCGACATCGCCGCCGCGGTGACCCGCTACCGGTCGGTGACCGGTGACGAGACGCTGGAGATCGAGGCCGGGCTGGAGCTACTGGTCGAGGCCGCCCGGCTGTGGATGTCGCTGGGGCACCACGACGTCGAGGGCGCCTGGCACATCGCCGGTGTGACCGGGCCGGACGAGTACACCGCCATCGTGACCGACAACGTGTTCACCAACCTTGCGGCCGCCCACAACCTGCGCAGCGCGGCCGAGGCCGCAGAACGCCACCCCGGCCTGGCCCGCGACCTCGGCGTCACCGTCGAGGAGATCGCGGCCTGGCGGGACGCGGCTGACGCGGTCAACGTCCCGTACGACACCACTCTGCGCGTGCACCAGCAGAGCGCGGGGTTCACCCGGCTGCCCGCGTGGGACTTCGAGGCGTCCCGCGACAAATACCCGTTGCTACTGCACGCGCCGTACTTCGACCTGTACCGCCGCCAAGTAGTCAAACAGGCCGACCTCATGCTGGCCCAGTACTGGTACGGCCACCTCTTCGACGAAGAGGACAAGGCGCGCAATGTCGACTACTACGAGCGGCGCACCGTCCGTGACTCGTCGCTGTCCGCCGCCGTCCAGGCGGTGACCGCCGCCGAGGTGGGACACCTGGAGCTCGCGTACGACTATGCCTACGAGGCAGCCCAGATCGATCTACGAGACATCGATCACAACAGCGGGGACGGGCTGCACATCGCCTCACTCGCCGGCGTCTGGACGGCGCTGGTCGCCGGGTTCGGCGGCCTGCGTGAGTACGACGGGCTGCTGTCGTTCGCCCCGCAGCTTCCGGACCGCATCAGCCGGCTGAGCTTCACCGTGCGCTGGCGCGGCCTACGACTGCGAGTCGACATCGAGAACGACCGGGCCACCTACACACTTCAGGACGGGCCCGAGTCCTCGCTGGCGTTCCACCACAACGGAAAAGACGTCACCGTGACCACCGGAAACCCCGTCAGCGAACAGATCAGCAGGCGCCCGCCTATACTGCCCCGCCCGCCCCAGCCGCCCGGCCGCGAGCCCGCGCACCCGGGAATACCCCAGGGTCCGAGTTAATGCCGCGGCGGCTACTCGGCGCCGACGACCTTGAAGTCCTGGTTGACGAAGATGTGGTGCGGCCAATTGACGCCGATGTAGTGGGCCTCGTACTCGCCGTTGCTCAGCTTCACAACACGGTCGACGACGCCCCCGGGGTAGGCGGCCAGCGCAGCTTCCGTCGCCTTGTTCGCTGCCGTTCCGCTGACGATCGTCCCCGACCCCTCACTGTAGTTCGGCGGGATCTGACCGACCTGCTTTGACGTGGTCGGTGCACCGCGCTGGAAGGGGATCACCCCTGCCGCCAAGGAAGCCGCAGATCCGCCGCCGTCAGTCGGTTGCACGATGACCTGCGTGGCCGTGATGGTCGTTCCGCTGGTCGTCCCGAGTACCAGGACGCTTTCGCCTGTTGTAATGGCACTCGCCGAGGTCGAGCTCGTCCCCTTCTGGTATGTCGTAGCGGACGCCTCGTCGACGGCCACCTTCTGACCCGCTGATGTCGACATTGTGAAGCTCGACGTCGACACGCTGTCGACCGTGCCGGATGCTCCCCCTGAGGCTGGTCCCGACCGGGCGTTGGATCCCCCGCCGCCGGCTCCGAGACCGCCGGCGACGCCGCTGCCGGGCACGAGGTTCCCGGATGGTGCCGAGGGAGACGCGGCGAGTACGAGGGAAAGTCCGATCACCGCACACATCAGCGCAGCGGCCACGATCCATCCACTTCTTCTGTTCGACAGCAAACGCCGTACCCTTGGCCGGCGTGCCTGCTCGGCCATGGTTACCGAGGCCGACGAGTCTGGCGAAGACGCCGGCGGGGGAAGCGGCGCAGCGCCGACGTCGCCTGAACTTCCGGCAACCGGCGGCCCTGACGTCGCGCCCGAAACGCGGCCAGCGGGAAGGGTCTCGTGCGGGCTTGTCGGTCGTACTCGTGCATGATGGCGCTCCTCTTACTTTAGGCAGCTACGCAGAGAGTGCCGGCCGTTCATGTGCGGTCCATGTAGGCGGCCTGTGATGGGACTGTGACTGCTCCGAACCCTCCTGTCCCTCATTGCCCGGAAGCTCGTCTGGGGCGCTGGTAGGTCTTCGCGGCGGATCGCTAGACGATTGATTCCTGATTGATCAGTCGACTCAGCCAGGGTCTCGTGGGGAGAAGGCCGTCGTCGCGCCCGCCGCCCGCGGAACAGCCGTGCTCGGGACCATGGACAGCGGCCGGGCCACGGCCTCCAGTGGCTTCCGTTCGGCGGGCACGCCGAGGATGATCTCGGTGATGCCGCCGATGACCATGACTGCGCCGCCGATGAGGTGGCCGTACAACACCGGGCCGACGGCGCCGAAGCACTGGGCAATGGCGAAGAACACCGAGATCGCCTGCGCGCGCACCTCCAGCGGGAAGATCTCGCTGACCGTGAGGTAGGCGGCGCTGGCGCCGGCGGAGGCGAGGAAGAAGATGACGCACCAGGCGAGGGTCTGGGTGATCGCGGTCAGGACGCCCTGGTCGAACAGGTACGCGGTCACCGCGAGCAGGACGCCGGACAGGATGTAGGTCCCGCTGATCATCTGCTTGCGGCCCACGGTGTCGAACAGCCGGCCGATGGTGAGGGGCCGAGCAGGTTTCCGGCGGCGAACCCGATCAGGTAGATCGGCGCATTGGCCGCATTGACGCCGTAGAAATGGGTCAGCACCAGCGCGTAGGTGAAAAAGATCGCGTTGTACAGGAACGACTGGGTGATCATCAAGGTTGCCCCGAGCACCGACCGCCGCCATTGGTTGACGAGCACCCGGAAGAGGGTGCGGTAGTCGGCGGGCGCCGGCCTGATCTCGATTGCCTCGCGCTCCGCCACCGACTGCAGGGATCGGCCGGAGGAACGCACCTGCGCCTCGATTGCGGTCATGGTGTGTTCCGCGTCCGCCACCCGGCCGTGCATGAGCAGCCAGCGCGGGCTCTCCGGCAGGTTGCGCCGCACGACCAGGATGACGACGGCCAGGGCGGGTCCGAGCAGGAAACCGAGGCGCCAGCCCAGCGCCGGGGACAGCACGTGCAGGAACAACAGCGCGCCCAGGGTGCCGAGGATCGCGCCGGCCCAGTAGGTCCCGTTGACGCCGATGTCGACCCGTCCCCGGTAGCGTGCCGGGATCATCTCGTCGATCGCCGAATTGATCGCGGCATACTCGCCGCCGATACCGGTGCCCGCGATGAAGCGGGTAGCGAAGAGGTAGACGACCCAGCCGGTTCCATGACCCAGGGTCAGCGCGGTGAGGCCGCTGCCGACGAGGTACACCGCCAGTACACCGCCAGTGTCACCATGAACAGGTTGCGCCGTCCGAGCCGGTCGGACAGCCTCCCGAAAACCAGGGCGCCGACGACCTCACCGACCAGATAGACGGTGGCGATGGCGCCGACCGCTGTCGTGGACATATGCAGCGTGTCGGCCTGACCGAGCACGCCCGCGACCGAACTGGCAATGGTGATCTCCAGGCCGTCGAGTATCCAGGCCACGCCGAGAGCGAGAATCAGCCGAGTGTGAAACGGCGTCCAGGTCAGCCGATCCAGTCTGGCGGGGATCAGGCTCCGGATCATTCCGGATGACGTATCAGTACTGACAAGCACCTCTGGGCTCCCTTCGCTGCTCGGTGCGGCCGCATCCCGGGCCGACACCCCGCGCGCGTTCAGAGCCACCGTCCCGCCACAGACGCGAGGTGTCGTCACGCCAGCGCCCGAACCCGCTACCGGCTAGCGGTAACCCGACGCGCAGGTGGCTGGTGTGAAGCCTGATGCCGGTGAGCCGGGACCGGTCGTCTGGATCATGAGGGACGCCGGTCGGGTGGGTGCGTGGACGTCAGCAGAGGGGAACGGTCAGGCGGAACGTCAATCGGCATCCTTGGCCAACGCGAGCTCGAGTGGAAGCTCCGCTGTGATGTGCGTCCCGCCGCCGGCACCGCTGCGGACTTGGATCGAGCCGCCCAGAGCCTCGACGCGGTCGGCAAGACCGACCAGGCCGGAACCGCGCGCCGGATCGGCCCGGCCGACGCCGTCGTCGCGAATCGACAGCAGCAGGCTGTCGTAGCTCGTGGCGAGCGAAACCTCGATGCGTGAGGCCTGCGCATGCTTCGTCGCGTTGGCCAGCGCCTCCGACGCAACGTAGTACGCGGCGACCTCGATCGGCTCAGGCAGCCGCGTGTCCACCGAAACGTCGAGCTCGACCGGGATCGCCGAGCGGCGCGCGAGGGTTCGCAACGCCGGGCCGAGACCGCCCTGGGAGAGGATCGCGGGGTGGATCCCGCGCGAGATCTCCTGCAGGTCTTCGACCGCATCGGCAAGTCCGGTGGCGATGCGGGACAACTCGGCTCGAAGGTCGCCCCTGTCGGGAGGGAAGTTGGCCTCCGCGGCGCGTACCGCCAGCCCGAGCGAGACCAGCCGCTGCTGCGTGCCGTCGTGCAGGTCTCGCTCGATCCGGCGGCGAGCCTGATCCGACGCGGCGACGATCCGTCTGCGCGAGGCGGCGAGCTCCGACCTGCTCTCCGCGTTCGCGATCGCGGTCGCGACGAGCTCGGCGAACTTCTCCAGGCGCTCCTCGGTGCCGAGCGGCAGCGGCCCTTTCGCCGACAGACTCATCGTGCCCCAAAGACGGCCCTCCACGATGATCGGGCTCGCAACCGTCGAGGCCAGCCCCAGGCGATGTCCCGTTTCGTGAACCGGTCCGCTGGCTGACGGCCAGTTTCTCGCGTCGATACGGGCGGAGCGTGCGGTGCGATACACCTGGGTCGAGGCCAGTGCATCGTCGAGCTCCCACCGTGTTCCCATCGGGATGCCTGGAATGCTCCGCCCCACGCCGACGACCACGATCGCCGGCGGGTTGTGCTCGAATCTGGCGACCGCTGCGGTATCTGAGCCCAACAGGCGACCGACCTCGTCGCAGACGGCCGAGAAGATCTCGGCAGGCGGTACGCCCTGCGCGACCAGCATCGCCATCCGCCGCAGCGTCGCCTGCTCCTTGGCGACACGTTCAAGAGCCGCCCGCGACTCGGCATTCTCAATCGCGGTCGCGAGCAGCTCGGTGAAGTCCGCCAGCCGCGCCTCGGTGTCTTGCGGCAGCGGGTCATGCTCGGTGGTGGCAACGGTCATCGCTCCCCAGAGGCGTCCCGCCACGACAACCGGAACTCCGACCGTGGAACGAACGCCCCTGCGACGGACGGCGTCCGCGATCTCGCCTTCCGGCTGCGAGTAGTCGTCGACGCGGGCCGGCTCGCAGCTCTCCCGCACGAGCCGAAGGACGTTCGTCCCTTCGAGTGACCACCGCGTGCCGGCCGCGAACACCGGCCCTTCGGTCGAGAAGCTGGCGCACCCGGTTGCGGTGCCGTCGAGCTCGTAGCGCAGGACGCTCACCAGCGGGACGTTGACGACGCGGGCGACCTCCTCGGCCACGACGGCGAAGAGGTCCTGCGGCTGCACGCCCTCTGCGACGAGGGTCGCAATGCGGCGCAGCGCGCTCAACTCGTCATTGGCCACATGCAGCTCGGTGGTCCGCTCGGCCACCTTCGCCTCGAGCTCGTTGCGAGCCTTGCGGAGCTCTTCTTCTGCCTGCTTCCGTTCGTGGATGAGGCGTGCGCTCTGGAATGCGGCGGCGGCGTGATTCGCTGCGAGGGATAGCAACAGCTCGTCCATCGGTGTGGGAAAGTCGCTGCGTACGGAGGCGGCGGCAACAAGACCTCCATCGCCGTTGACGCCGACCGGGACGGCGAAGCCGCGTCGCTGCGCCGAGTCGTCGCCGACGTCTGGCACGACCTCCTTGCGCGGGAACGGAGCGCTCGTGGCGAGGTGACCTTCAAGCCATTCCGGAAAGCTCGTCCACGCGCTTCCCCGGGTCACTTCGACTGCTCCCGCGCCACCGGGGTCGCTCAGGCGCACGAAGGCAAAGTCGAGCTGCAACAAGCCGACCAGCGCGTCGGCGAGCCCGGCCGCTACGGCGGGCGGCTCGCTTCCGACCCACAAGGCCGGGATCGCCGACAGCGCGACGAGGTCCCTGAGCACTGCTCGCAGGCGGGGGACGTCGGCGTCGGTCTCGACGTGCACCTAGCTAGTCCGCCAGGCTGGCGCCGACGCGCGACTGCTGCTCCCGCAGCTCGAGAAGAAGCTGGTCGGGCTCCACGTAGAACGGATTCTCCTGCAGCAACCCGCCGATGATCACCAGTGGATGCGTCCGCAATGCGTACATCACCGTGCCCGCGCCGAACTTCGACAGATCGTAGGCGCAGATCACCGGGTCGTCGTACTTGGGGACGACGTAGTTGACCCGCGCCTCGAACTCGATCATGTCGCCGATGCCCGGCAGGTCGACGAGCGCCCATTCCATCTGAGACAGGAATCTCGTCTTGGCGTACCCGGAAGCGCGCCCGGAGCCGAGCGCCTCCTCGAACCCCGCAAGCCACCTGTCCTGGTCGAACCGCGCCCCGTGGAGCGGCCCGTCCTCCCACGGGCGCACCTCGAGCTGGCCCGAGGCGATCGCCTCTTCCACCTTGATGCCGGCGTCCGCGAGCCGCCTGAGGTGGTCTTCGCGCCGCTCGGGATCGACGAGATGGAACGCCTTGTCCCCCTCGTCGAAGCCGTCCTTCAGGAACGACCGCAAGACGCGGTAATGCTCATCCATGCCGTTGAAGAACGCGCAAACGTGGCGATTCCCGCCGTCGAGCGCGTTCGGCGCAATCTGCAGAGAATTGTCGCGGCCCTTCATGCCTCACCTCCGTCCGCCAGACGGGTGCAACGAGCAGAGCCTGTATATCCTTGCCGCATCCACCCCGCCGCTCCTGCGGATTCAGAAAGCCGCCAGCAGCGCGAAATCCTTGGTAGCCGAGCTTCAGAGTTGATCCGGCTCTGCATTGCGGCTCGATTCTGAGAGGGCTGAATGTTTTATCTTACTCCTAGGTCTCCTACCGGTCAACGACCGGTGCCGGTCAAACGACCGGGTCCCACTCAGACTAACCCGGACTATTCGCGCGCCCAGCGGAACAGGTGGCGACCTCGTTGTAGGTGATCTTGCTGTTCGCGCTCGTCGTCGCCTGCCGGTGGGAGTCGGGAGCCGGGCTGGCGGCCTGGCATTCCGGCTAGCCGGTACCGAGGACGGCCGCTAGCGGCGACGACAGCGGAGCAGACAGTCGCCACCCTTGACAGCACGTTGACCAGTGCGGCACCGACACCGAGGAAGAGGACCGGGATGATCCAGCAACATACAGCACACCAGTCGGAGCCCGGTGGTCGCAGCCTACCCCGGCGACCGCTGCTCGGGCTGGCCGCTGCCGCGGCGGCCGGCTTGCTGCTGGCCGGTTGCAGCAGGACGCCGGTCGCGAGCCCGGCATCCACATCGGCGGCGAACGTGCCGGCGTCGGCTGCGGCACTGCAGCAGCAGTTCGTCCAGGTGGTCAAGCAGGTGGGCCCGGCGGTGGTGCTGATCCAGACCAGTCAGGGCCTCGGCTCGGGCATCGTCTTCACCAGCACCGGCGACATCGTCACCAACAATCACGTGGTAGCCGGCGCCAGCAGCTTCCAGGTCAGCCTGGCCGACGGAAAGCAGTATCCGGGCCGGCTGGTCGGCAGCTTCGCACCCGACGACCTGGCGGTGCTGCACATCAACGCCACCGGGCTGCAGCCTGCCACCTTCGCCGACTCCAAGAGCTTGGCCGTGGGCGACCTGGCGATGGCCATCGGCAACCCGCTGGGGCTGCAGAGCAGCGTCACCGAGGGGATCGTCAGCGCGCTGGGTCGCACCGTCAACGAGGACAACGGGGTCGTGCTGCCCAACGCGATCCAGACCAGCGCCGCGATCAACCCGGGCAACTCCGGGGGTGCACTGGTCAACCTGGACGGTCAGGTGATCGGTATCCCGACGCTCGCGGCTACCGATCCCCAGCTCGGCGGAGGTCAGGCCGCCGGCATCGGCTTTGCGATTCCCAGCAACATCGTCCGCAACATCGCCACGCAGATCGTCCAGCAGGGCAAGGTCACCGACTCCCACCGTGGCTACCTGGGCGTCCAGGTCGGTGCGACCACCGGTGCCGGGGTGCTGGTCACCCAGGTGCAGCCCGGTGGACCCGCGGCTCGCGCCGGCATCAAGGCCGGTGAGCTGATCACCGCGGTCAACGGCACGGCAACCCCCGACCCCGGCACGCTCGCCGACGTGGTCGCAGGGCTGCGCCCGGGCCAGAGCGTCACCGTGAGCGTGACCGGAGCGGGCGGAGCAAGCCACACGGTCCGGGTCACGGTCGGCCAGCTCCCAGGCTGAGCGCCGCAGCCACCCGCCGCGTCAGCGGGCAGAACCCGGGATAGGAAGGTTGCTGTGAGCCACTCCTCGGTCTTCGTCGTCACGTTCCTCGCCGCGGCTGTCGAGGTCATCGAAATGGTGATCATCGTGGTCGGTGTCGGCAGCATCCGCGGGTGGCGGTCGACCTGGCTCGGTGCCGGTGCCGGCCTCGGGGTCCTCGCGGTGCTGGTGCTGGCGTTCGGGACGGCGCTTCAGGCTGTCCCGATCGGCGTGCTGCGGGTGGTGATCGGGTCGCTGCTGCTGGTCTTCGGACTGCAGTGGCTGCGCAAGGGAATCCGCCGGGTGAGCGTCAACGGCCTGCGCGGCATGGGCGAACGCAGCGCGCCCGCTGAGGGCGTCCCCGCGTCCGGTGTGGACTGGACCGCGTTCGTGCTGTCGTTCAAGGGCGTGCTGCTCGAGGGCCTGGAGGTCGCGTTCATCGTGGTCAGCGTCGGGCTCGCCGGTCAGGCCCTCGCAAGCGCCACGCTCGGCGCGGCGGCCGCGTTCGTGGTCCTCGCCGTGGCCGGCCTGCTGGCCCGCGGCCTGGTGCAGCGCATTCCGCGCAGCGCCCTGCAGCTCGTGGTCGGGACGCTGCTGTCCAGCTTCGGAACGTTCTGGGCCGTGCAGGGTCTCGGGATCGGCTGGCCCGGAGAGGACGCCGCGATCCTCGGGCTGGTCGGCTGGTACGTGCTGGCGGCCGCCGGCTACGTCACGCTGCTGCGCCGCGAGGCGCATCGGCCCACTCCCCAGGAGGTGGCACGGTGACCGTGATCCTGCGCTGGCTCACCGGCTTCGGCCGGTTCTGGTACGGCTTCGTCATCGGCGACGACTGGACCGTGGCCGCGACGGTCGCGGCTGCCCTTGTGGCGACGTGGCTACTCCACACCGCCGGCGTGGCCGCCTGGTGGCTGCCGCCGGCCGCTGCCACGGTCGCTGTCGGGGTGAGCCTTCGCCGCACGGGATGACGAGTGCGCCGGCCGTCGGGCGGGCGATGGAAGGTCGGTGAGGTGATGGTTGCGAAGTCGAGCGTGAAGGCCGGTCATCCGGCGGGGGCTGCTGGCCGGCCGGCGAGCAGCCGCCAGCGTGTGTTGCCGCTGTCGCTGCTGGCCCTGACCGTTGCCACCGGGGTGGTGGATGCGGTCAGCTACCTGGTGCTGGGGCGCGTGTTCGTGGCAAACATGACCGGCAACGTGGTGCTCCTCGGCTTCGCCCTGGCCGGTGCCGGAGGGCTCTCGGCGCCCACGTCACTGGCCTCGCTGGGCAGCTTTCTGGTCGGCGCCGTCGTTGGCGGCCGGCTGGCCGCCCGGCAGGGGGGCCACCCGGGCCGGCACCTGAGCGTCGGCGCCGCGGTCGGCACGGTGGCGGCCGCGGCCGCGCTGGCCCTGGCCGCCGTCGCGGGATGGTCGGAGGCGCCGGCCCGCTACGGGTTGATCGCGCTGCTGGCGTTCGGCATGGGGGTGCAGAGCGCCACCGCCCGCCGCCTCGGCGTCCCGGACCTCAGCACCAACGTGCTGACAATGACCCTCACCGGTCTGGCCGCAGACTCCCCGCGCCTGAGCGCGACCAGCCGACGAGTGGGCAGCGTGCTGTGCATGCTCACCGGTGCCCTGCTCGGCGGGTTGCTGATCCGACAGGTGAGCGTCAGCGCCGCGCTGGGACTGGCCACGGTGCTGCTGGCCGGCACCGCGGCGACGGTGGGCCGGCTGGCGGTCGGGACGCCCGCCGACGCCTGGCAGCGACCGTCCCCTCCCGACCCGCCGGGCCGTCGCTGACCCGCGGAGCCGCACCAGCTCTCCCAGCCGGCGAGAGGCCCCGGTTAGCTGGAGGAGACGCCGTCGGCCGCGGCGAGCGGGAGCTCGGCTCGCAGGGTGGTCCCGGCTCCGCGCGGGCTGTCGAGGAAGATCCGGCCGCCGAGCGCCTCCACCCGATCCTTCAGGCCGACCAGCCCGGTGCCGGCGGTGACGTCGGCACCGCCGACGCCGTCGTCGCGAACCGTGACGCGCAGGACCTGGCTGACAACCTCGACACCGACCGTGACGGCCGAGGCGTGCGCATGCTTGGCCGCGTTGGTCAGCGCCTCGGAGACGACGTAGTACGCGCTGACCTCGACCCGCTCGGAAAGCCTCTCCTCCGCATGTACCTGGAGGTCGACGGGGATCGGCGAGCGCCGGGCGAGCGTGCTCAGGGCCGGGCGCAGACCGCCCTCGGCCAGGACCGCGGGGTGGATGCCGCGGGCGATTTCGCGCAGCTCGTCCAGCGCACCGGTCAGCCCGGCGGCGACCTGGTCGAACTCCGCGCCGAGCTCGGCCGGCACCGTCGCCTGCGCCGCCCGCAGCTGCAGCGCCAGTGAGACCAGCCGCTGCTGGGCACCGTCGTGCAGGTCGCGCTCGATCCGCCGGCGGGTCTCGTCGGCGGTGGCGACGATTCGGGCCCGCGACGCAGTGAGCTCGGTCCGCGCCTCGGCGCTCGCGATCGCGGTCGCGACCAGCTCCGTGAAGTCGGCCAGCCGCTGCTCGGTCTCTGCCGGAAGCCGTCCGCGCCGCGACCCGACGCCGATTGCGCCCCAGACCCGACCCTCGACCACGATCGGAGCGTCGACCGCGGAGCGCACTCCCTCCGCCAGGACGGTCTCCGGCAGACCTGTCGACGTCGGGTCTTCCACGTCGAACCGGACGGCGCGGCCGGTCTCCCGAACCGACGCGAGGACGGGGTGGGCACTCAGCCTGCCGCGCGCTCCCGGTTCGAGCCGCGCCACCCCGTGGCCAGTGATCAACGTCCCCTCTCCGTCCGGTTCGAACCGCGTGATCCCGCTGAGGTCGGCGCCGAAGAGCTTGCCGACTTCCTCGGCCACGGCGGCGAACACGAGATCCGGCCCAACCCCGCGGGCGACCAGCGTCGCCACCCGCCGCAACGCGGCTTGCTCGTCGGCGATCGCACGCAACTCCTCGCGCGCTTCGGTATTCGCGATCGCGGTCGCGACGAGCTCGGCGAAATCGGCCAGGCGCTCCTCGGTGCCGGCGGGGAGCCCCGCTTCGCGCGGCGATCCCACGGCCATCATTCCCCACAGGCGACCCTCGACGTTGATCGGCACGCCGACCGCCGACTGCCCGCCCAGTCCGCGCGCAGTGGCCGTCACGGCGCTGGAGTCGGCAGCCGGGTAGCTGTCGATCCGCGCCGGTCGGCCGGTCTCGAACACCAGCGTGGTCACGTTCTGGCCGCCAACTGTGGCCCGGCCGACCGGACGGGCGTCGCCGGTGCTGCTCCACGAGCCGACCAACGTCGCCGCGCGGTCGAGTTCGTACCGCACCACACCGGTGGTCCCGGCAGCGAACAGCCGGCCTACCTCCTCCGCGACCGCGGCAAACACCGCCGCTGGCGGCGCTCCCCGCGCGACGAGCGTCGCGACCCGCCGCAGCGCAGCCTGCTCGTCGGCGACCCACCGCAGCTCGTCCGGGCTCCGCTCCCGCGAGCTTCCCATCATGCCGGGTCAGTTCTCCCGCCTGGGTCTCAGCTTGGGCGGCGGCCGGATCGTCTCGGCGCGAGGCACCCACCCAGTCAGCCTACTCAGCCGGACGAGCCCAACGCGGCGGCGGATCGAGCGCGATCTGCACGACGGCATCCAGCAGCGGCTCATCTCGCTCGGGTTGGAGCTGCGCGCGGCGCAGGCGACGGTGCCCCCGCAGCTCGGCGAGCTCCAGCGCGAGTTGTCACGCGTTGCCCAGGGGCTGGTCAGCGTGTTCGACGAGCTGCGGGAGATCTCCCACGGCATTCACCCCGCGATCCTGTCCGAGGGGGGCCTGGAGCCGGCGCTCCGTGCGCTGTGCTGCCGTTCGGTGGTACCGGTCGAGCTCGACCTGCACGCCGAGCGGCGGCTGCCAGAGCCAATCGAGGTCGGGACGTACTACGAGGTGTCCGAGGAGTTGGCCAACGCCGCCAAGCACGCGCACGCGTCCGTCGTGAACGTCGAGTTCGACACCCACGACGCGATCTTGCGGTTGGCCTCCGCGACGACGGGATCGGGGGAGCCGACGCCGGCCAGGGGTCGGGACTGCTCGGGCTCAGCGATCGAATCGAAGCGCCTCGGCGGCACGCTCGAGGTCACCAGCCCCGCCGGCAAGGGCACCACGCTGCTGATGGAGGTCCCGCTCGACGACCAGAGCAGCGCAGCGTCGCCCGAGGCGTAGCGGCGGTTCCATCACCGGCCGTGCAACGCAGCTCGACGACCCCGGCGTCAACGCCCACGCTGAGCAAGACGGAGCGCAGGTCGAGACGCCGGTCTCCAGCACGCTCGACATCGTCGACGAGACCGGCGTGGGCTTGGTGTCGTTCCAGAACAGCATTCGCGGCGTCGTCGGGCTTGCGGTCGCCGTCTGCATCGCCCAGCGGACCGGTCTTCAGCACGGATTCTGGGTGGTGCTCGGGACGCTTTCGGTATCCGGTGGCAGCGGTGTTGATCCGGCGGCGGTGGGCGGCCAGCAGCCGGGCGACGGACGGCTTGGTCAGCTCACGCCGAGGCGGTTCTCACGGCGAGGTCGTTGAGCGCATCGAGGGTGGATTGCGCGGGCTGGTCGAACGCGGCCGAGGACTCGTCGGTCAGCGCGGTCAGCGCCGTGACCTCGTCGTCGGTCAGCCGCTGGGCGAGGGCGCCGGCGGCGACGTTGGACCGGAGGTGCTCGACTGAGCTCGTGCCCGGAATGGCCACGAGTACTGGTGAGCGACGCAGCAGCCAGGCGAGCGCGACCTGGGCGTGGGTGGCCCCAAGACGGCGGGCCGGGGGCTCGAGTTCCTCGTGCTCGGCCAACTGCCCGAAGGCCAGCGGCCAGTAGGGCACGAAGGCGATGCCGTGGGCCTCGCAGTCGGCGAGGACCTCGACGCCGCTGCGGTCGAGCAGGTTGTACCGGTTCTCCACCGCGGCGATGGGAGTCATCGCCCGAGCCCGGCGCAGCTGGCCGGGAGTGGCTCCCGAGAGCCCGATCCGCCGGATCAGCCCCTGGTCGCGCAGGTCGACCAGGGCACCGAGGGAGTCCTCGAGGGGCACGTCACTGGGCGCGGCCTGACCGTCACCGCCCAGGCGGAGGTAGGTCAGCTCGCTGGCCTCGACGCGCAGGTCGGTCAGGGCGTCGTGCACCTGGTGGCGTAGCGTCTCGGGTCGGTTGTCGGTGAGCCAGGAGCGATCCGGGCCGCGGTCGGCGCCCACCTTGTTCCCGACGATCAGCCCATCGGGGTAGGGGTGGAGCGCCGCGGCGATGAGCTGGTTGACCGTGCGGGGGCCGTAGGCGTTGGCCGTGTCGAGAAAGTTCACGCCGAGGGCGACCGCCTCGCGCAGGACCGCGACCGCGTTGGCGGGGTGGTCGGGGCGGCCCCAGACACCGGGGCCGGCCAGCTGCATCGCGCCATAACCGATCCGGGTGACCGCGGCGTCGGCGTCGAGACGGTGCGCAGGGACACCGCCGGCGGGTTGAGTGCTCGTCATGTCA
>WNGF01005383.1_pt1 | contig 16378 bp, 21 predicted proteins | sample 5400641 | NCBI WGS metagenome assembly WNGF01 (sample SAMN13153371, study PRJNA577476) | soil metagenome | isolation source: 80 cm soil or saprolite under grassland replicate 2 | place: USA:California | collected 2016-06-15
GCTCGGCGGCCTGTTTCGTGGAGGCGGCCCCGCGCAGCCGAGGCCGATCGCCGCCGCCGTGGCCTCGTTCCGCTCGGACCAGGCCCCCGGGCCGGCCCCCAGTCTGCACGCCCCGCCGGACCTCTCCCCGGCCGGGCTCCAACTCCTGGGCGGCGGAAGGTCCTTACTGGGGGGCATGCTGGTGGACGTGTTCTGGTTCACGAACGGCCGGACCAAGGTGGTGCTCTTCTTGAGTTCCGAGCGCTTCCCGGAGGCGATCGGGGCGCAGGAACGGGGCGGGGCGATTCACGGATGGCGGGCCGCCGACGACGGCGTCCACCTGGTGTGCGCCGATTTGCCCGTCTCCTATTTGCTGATGAGCCGCGACGCTTCGCTGGTAGATCGAGCTGAGCCCGTCTTGCGCCTGCAGGCCATCTCTCCGACGCCCTGAGGCCAGGAGTGTGATGGCCACGAAGAGGCGACGACCGGGCGGCCCGATCTCAAGTGAGGATCCGACATCCGTGAGGAAGCAGCGCAGGGCTCAGGCCCGGGAAGAGCGGCAGCGGATGCTCCGGCGGCGGTCGAGGATGCGCAGCCTCCGCACGGCGGCAGGGATCGCTGCCACGATCGCGGTGGCGGCCGGCTTGGTGTTCGCGGCAGTACGAGGTGGGTCTGGAGGCGGTGCCTTTGCTGGCGGCCTCCGAACCGACGGTACCCTGCGGAGCCTGAGGCTGCCGGCCCTCGAAGGAAGCAATACCGTCAGCTACGACCAGTTCAGGTCAAAGCCTTTGGTCCTGAACTTCTTCGCTTCCTGGTGCCCGTACTGCATCGCCGAGATGCCTGCCTTCCAGGAAGTCCACGAGAAGTTCGGGTCGGACGTGGCTTTCCTCGGCGTGTCCCAGTCAGATGCGAAGAGCGCGAGCGTGGCTCTGGCCAAAGAGACAGGGGTACGCTACCCGCTCGGCATCGACGCCAACGGGGACTTCTTCAGGGCGATCGGGTCGACCGGGATGCCGACGACGATCTTCGTCCGGCCGGGGGGACAGATCGCGTACATACAGGTGGGCCCGCTGGATGCAGGGAGTCTCAGCCAGGCAATCGAGCAGTACTTAGGCGTTTCGGCATGACCTGCCTGGTTTCCCCATAGCGCCCGCGGGTAGGCACGGCGAGGATCACGGGGAGGACTGTTGGCCGGAGAGGATCACCGACCGACGGTGGCGTTCGACGTCATCGGCACCTTGTTCACCCTCGCCCGTCCCAGGGATCGACTGGTCGCTCTCGGTGCTCCCCCTGAGACCCTCGAGCTGTGGTTCGCCCAGGCCCTCCGGGATGCATTCGCCTTCTCCCATGCAGGCGGGTACCGTCCACTGAAGGAGTTCCTTGAGGCGGCCCTCCCGCGAACCCTCGACTCGATCGGGGTAAACGCGAAGGAGGAGGTGGCGGCTGACGTCATCGCGACGTTTGCCGAGCTGGACCCGGTGGAGGGAGCTGGGGAAGCCTGCTCCGTCCTCTTCGACGCCGGCTGGCGCATCGTCGCCCTGACCATGGGGAGCGAGGAATCGACCCGGCGCCTCCTCTCACGGGCGGGATTGGAGGATCGTTTCTCCGTCTTCCTGTCCTGCGACCGGATCCGGAAGACCAAGCCACACCCAGACGTGTACGGGATGGCCAGGCAAGAGGCGGGGCCCGGGGTACTGTGGTTGATCGCTGCCCATGCATGGGACGTCGCTGGAGCGACCCGGGCAGGCCTGCAGACGTGCTGGGTGAGTCACCTGGAGAAGCGCTACCTCTCAGTCTATCCCGAGCCCAACGTGCGGGCCTCTGGACTGGTCGAGGCGGCCCGCGCGATCGTCGCGCGAGAGGAAAGCGCGGCGTGACGGCCCGATCGGGAAGCGTTGGCGCTCGATGGCGTCCGGAGGTCTGGAGGAGGTCGCAAGGACGACGGAGCTTCGAGAACGAACGCATCACCGATGACCGGGCGGGTCTTGAGCGAGACCCGAGCCCTTTGCCTCAGCTGCCTTCGCGTCGTGGCCGGCCGCAACATCGAACGTAACGGCAAGGTGTACCTGAGCAGGTCCTGCCCGGAGCACGGGGACTCCGAATCGCTCGTCCTGTCCGACGCCTCGTGGTGGGAGTGGAGCCGGCGGTTCATCCGACCAGGACGGCGACCCGCCCATACAGCGACGGACACCGTCCACGGCTGCCCGTACGACTGCGGCTTCTGTCCCGAGCACCAGCAGCACGCCTGCGTCACCGTGTTCGAGATCACCGAGGCCTGTAACTTGGAGTGCCCAGCCTGTTTCGCCGGGGAGGCGCACGTCCGGCATGCCAGCCTCGGGGACGTCGAGGCGATGGCCGACGCGCTGGTCCAGGCGGAAGGTGGACAGGCAGACGTGGCCATGTTCTCCGGCGGTGAGCCCACCTTGCACCCGGCCTTCTTCCGGGTAGCGGATGCGGTCCGGGCCCGCCCGATCCGGTACGTGATCGTGAACTCGAACGGCCTGCGCATGGCCCGCGACCTCGACTTCTGCCGGGGGCTGGCCGAGCGGGACATGCTGGCGTACCTGCAGTTCGACGGGTTCAGTCCGGAGACCTACCGGGTCCTGCGCGGCCGCCCGGACCTCTACGAACTCAAGATGCGGGCGCTCGAGAACCTGTCCGAAGCCGGAGTACGGGTCGTGCTGGTGGCGACCGTGCTGAAGGGGCTGAACGACCACGAGGTCGGGGCCATCGTGCGGTTCGGGGCGGAGCACCCCACCGTCCGGGCGGTCTCGCTGCAACCGCAATTCGGGGAGGGACGGTTCGTCCCGTTCGATCCGGCCGACCGGATGACCGTGACCGACGTGATCGAATGCATCGACCGCGACAGCGGCCTGTTCACCCGGGCGGACTTCACCCCGGTCCCGTGCTGCGACCCCATGTGCACCGCGGCGACCTTCGCCTACGTGAGTGACGGACGGATGATCCCGATCAGCCGGCTGGTTCCTGTCGAGGCGGTGCTCGACTACGGGACCAATACCGCCGTGCCGAACCTCTCCGAAGCGTTCCAGCGCGACTCCGAGGAGATGCGGGAGGTGCTCCTGAAGCTGTATTCGAAGTCGGCCCCGGCCGGCTCGGACCGCCAGGCCGAGGCGTTCTTTTGCGCGTGCGAGCCCCTGCTGGCCGAGATGGAGGGCGTGGGCGACTTGCCGGAGCGGATCTTCGGGGTGACCATCGAGGGGTTCATGGATCGGGAGTCGTTCGACCTGGCAAGGGCCGTGCGCTGCTGCATCCAAGAGGCCCTCCCCGATGGCCGGATCGTCCCGTTCTGCGTGTACAACACCCTGTACCGTTTCGCGCCCGACCGTCGAGCGGTTCCGCCTTCCCCGCTGGAGCCAGCGTGACGAGCGTCGCGATGCCTGCGGCTCCGGAGAACCTGAAGGCCTGCTGCGCGGACCTGTGGTCGCATCCCGGCGTCCGGCTCCTGTGCGGGGAAACACTACGGCCCGGCGCCTCCCAACTCACGCTGCGCGCGCTCGACCTCCTCGGGCTCGAAGCGAAGGCCCGGGTCCTCGACATCGGTTCGGGCCCAGGCCCGACGCTCGACCTGCTAGCGGGCCGGGGTCTGCGACCCGTGGGTGTCGACTACAGCGTCTTGCTGGCTGCCGAGTCCGCAGCCGTGGCTCACTCGGTCGCCGCCGACGCCGAGCGAATGCCATTCCGTTCAGGATCGATGGACGCCGCGTTCATGGAGTGCGTGTTTTCGGCCGTCCCGGACAAGGCGGCTGCGCTGGGTGAAGCCGCCCGCGTCCTCCGTGCCGGCGCGTCGCTCGCGCTTTCCGACGTCGTCGTGGAGGGCGTCCTTCCGACCCCGTTGGACACATTGGCGGGATGGATGGCGTGCGCGGCGGGGGCACTCCCGGCGAGTGGGTACGTCGAGCTGCTGGAAGCTGCTGGATTCGTCGTGGAGGTGGCGGAGGATCATCGATCGGCGATGGCCGAACTTCTCGCGCAGGTGGGGCGGCGGCTTGCGCTGATCCGGGGAGCGATCCGTGCGGGGCTGGTCGACATCGCCTCGGTGGGACTCGACGAGAGTCTTCTCGATGTGGGCGAGTGGTTGTTGGCCACTGCTAAGGAGGCGGTTGCTGACGGCCTCCTCGGCTACGGATTGTTCATCGCCCGGATTGCGGTCGGGCGCTGACCGCGGATTTCGCGCCCTCAGCGAGAACGGTCGTTCCGACTGCCTTCTCGCGCCTCGGCGACCCTCTTGACCTCGCCGAGGTGGCGGCGGACCACCCGCTCCCAAGTGGGCTTCACCAGGAACCGGCCGGCCACCCGGCCGAGGATCCAGAGATCCATCGCCAGTTCTCCTCGGTAGGCCATGACCGTTCCGGTGTCTGTGTCCTCGAAGGTGAATTCCTCGGTGCCGATGGTGCCACGCCCCGCAGGAGCCGGAACGAGATGCGTTCAGGCGCCTGGAACCGGACGCTCTCTACCGTGGTCGAGGTCAGCAGGGACAGGCGAGTATGATGTGCCGCCACGACCAGGTCGCTCCCGCGGTCCAGGACTTCCAGGCTGGGGCGGAGGTCCCGCGGAGAGCGGCCCAGGTACGGGGGGGCCACCACGTCGAACACGAGATCCCTCGATGCGCCGATGGTGATGTCGATCGGGCCAAGAGGATGTCGGGACCGACCCCATCCCAGGTCGATTGTCAGGCGGCCGACCAACCACGCGCCGACCAGCACGAGGATAAGCAGTCCCAGGATCGCGCTCACCGCAACCAGGCTCCACGTCACTGCACCGGCCCCCATCATCGGGCCGACCTCAACCGGACTGTCCCTCGGCCGGCCGGCTCCGATAGGTGCGCTTCTTCCTGGCCTCGGCCGGCCAGTAGCTTTCCAGCTCGACGCCCAGGCCGTCCGCTACGCGGTTCACGTAGTTGAAGTAGGCAACCACCTGGTTGGCATCGACGATGTCTCGGTCGCTGAATCCGTTGCTTCGGAGCGTCACAACGTCGGCCTCCGTCATCTCCCATGGAGCCATCGTGAGCTTCAGGGCGTAACGGCACAGTAATCGGATCCGCTCGGGTAAGGCGTCGAGATCTCCGGAGGCGACCGCCTCCACCAGGGCCTGGCCGCCCGGGCGGGCCAGCGCGGCGCCGTGGTGGATCACTCAATAGTGGCAGTCGTTCGCCGCCGAGACGCACACGGCCACCGCCTCCCGCTCGGCCCGGGAGAGTCCCGATGGACCAAACATGATGGTTCGGTACAAAGCGAGATGCCCCGCAAGGGCCTCCGGGTTAAGGCTGTGGGACGCCAGGATGTGGTCCATCCCTTCGGACTCGGGCGTGCTCTGTACCCAGGTCATCGCAAAGCTCCTCCCCCTCCGGGCGGTGATCCAGCGATACCAGCGATACCCGGCATCGTATGGGCCCGGCCGGGACCTGAGCCAGTCAGCCTCGGTACGTGTTGGGCGCGAGGACGGGGACGGGGCAGTTCACCGTGAAGATCTTTCCGTTGGTATCGGGGGTCCCGGGGAACTCGTCCAGGTCGCCGGCGTCGCGGGCGACCTGGACCTGCTGCTCGGTCCGGACCACCCGTGGGGCCGCGCCGTCTGTCCAGGCGTAGGTCATGTGGTCCCAGTAGGGGCTCCAGTCCGGACTCCCTGCCTGAGAATCGAACACCGAGGGCTGGAACCCCATGGGTCCCGGCCCCTTCAGCCCGTTCATGAACACGTTGGTACGTCCGGTGGCGCCGGCGTCGTGGCTCCCCGCCAACATGGGGGAGTGGGCGATGTGCATCCCCTCGGCCATCGGGGCCAGCGAGGTGTCGACGACGATGTACCGGACGCCGGGGAAGCATTCGTGGAGCTTGAACATCACCGTCATGCCCGAAGTGTCCGGCGCCTCCAGGAGCTGACCACCTCCCAGGTACTCGCGCCGCTCCGTGTCGGTCGGCATCTCCCCGGATGACCACTTGACCACCGCCGCGTTCAGCACGATGTCGGTGGCCTCCACGGAGACCCGGCCGGCGTCCCGGGCCCTCTCGACGTCCTCGATGGAGGTGAGGAGCCTGGGCGCTTCCTCCCACGAGACCCGATGGAGCCGCCACGCTGCCGAGTAGTCGGGCCGTCCCGGCTCGGATGAGAGCACGGTTGGCTGGGCGGACGTCCCCCCGGTGACCAGATAGGCCGACCCCGTGAGGGCTTTCGGGATGAGCGAGGAGAGCTTGGGGGTCCACACGAGCTTCTCCTGCTTCGCATAGGTCTGGTCGGAAGTGTCCGTCCTGATGAAGTACACGTCCCTGCCTCTGAAAACCCCTCTGTGCAGTCGGAACTTCACGAACCCGAAAGCTCCCGCCCATTCGTCGGAGGTCAGGGCGTAGTCGAGGACGTCCCCCACGATGGCCCCCTCCCGACTGGTCGGCGAAGGGGAGCCTGCGGGCACCGTTCCCTGGCCCGTTCGATCCCGACTGCACGCGGCCAGGATCGCCGGGGCCGAGGCGCCCAGCAGGCCAAGCTTCAGCGCTCCCCTGGCGGTCCAGCCGAGGAATTCCCTGCGACCGATCTGGGTTGACTGGGGGTGTGGCTGCATCTCGCCTCCTTTCGGGCGCGCGGAACGGAACCCTCACCCGAGTGGACGCCACATCGATCGGCGCGATTCCCGCCAGATGTGTGGAGAGGTATCCATCTCCTAGCCTTCGGGTCCGCATGCAGCACGGGGAATATCCGCCGCAGGGCCGAGTTCCTCACCTTGAGAAGTGTGTATGTGCCGGAGAACATCGCGACGGGCTGGGCTAGTGGCGGGATCGGCGTCGATCACAGACCCCCTGATCGACCTTCGGTAGGTCGCGTCTGCATCGGGAGCGTCGGCGACGAGTGAACGACCTACCCCACCAGCGAAGAAATGGAGGTGTCAGATGAATCCAGACGACTTTCCGGCGCCGAAGGAAGGCTTCGTCCTCACGCACTTTCTCGTGGTTTCCGATCAGGATCGGTCGCGTGAGTTCTATCGGTCGCTGTTCGATGGCCAGGTCTTGGTGGAGCGCGACCCGGTGATCATGAAGGTGGCGAACTCGTGGTTGATACTCAACGTCGGGGGCGGACCAACGGACGACAAGCCCACCGTCACTCTCACCACGCCATCCGACCCCGACCGAACCAGCGCGTTCCTCAACGTCCGCGTCGCCGACATCGACAAGGCCCATGAGGAATGGTCGGCCAAGGGCGCCGAGTTCCTCACCGAGCCAAAGGACCACGGACGTGAGATCCGCGCGTACATCCGCGATCCCGATGGACACCTCATCGAGGTGGGCCAGACGACCGGGCTCCCCAGCTGACCGCGTCCGGGCGCCGGCCGTTGTGACGGCTGATGGTGGAGGTGGAGCGACTAACGCCCAACCGCCTCGATGATGTGGCAGAAGGCCGCGCCTCGAGCCTTCGCTGGGGACATCGCCCGGGCCTTCTTGGAAAGGCGCTGCAGGTCCCCGCGCATCCGCTCCAGTGCCGCGATGCGCTCGGACAAGTCGGCCGCGCGCCGCTCGATGAGGGATGCCACGTGGGCGCACGGCGTTTCGCCCCGGTCCCGGAAGGCGAGCACCTCCCGGATCTCCCCGAGGCTCAGACCCACCGATTGGGCCGCTCGGATGAAACCGAGCCTCGCCGCGGCGTCTTCTCCGTAGTCCCTGTAGCCGGAGGGAGTGCGGGGAGGATCCGGCATCAGGCCGATGTCCTCGTAGTACCTGATGGTCTTGGTCGGTACGTCCGTTCGTTGGGTGAGCTCTCCGATCCGCATGTGCCCATGCTACGGGTTGACATTCCAGCCGACTGGAACGTGTACGGTGCCGGGAGACGATCGACTGTTGCGGGCACGAGACGAAGGTCGGCTGGTGGGCGGAGGGGACGGGGACCATGAGGGGAGCTTCCCCTGAGGGAGCCCGGGCGGCCTCCGAAGCGGCCGGGCTGGGCAGGATACGCGGTCCTGGCCGTTGGCGTCGTCCTCCTCGGCGTGGCCGGGTACCTCGGCTACGTCACCTACCCGAGGTTCAACCTGCCATCGGTCGCTGGGGCAGGGATGCTGCTCCTCGGGGCGGCGGCGGGTGTGGCCTCCTTCTTCTCCCCCTGCTCCTTCCCCCTCCTTCTCACCCTCCTGGCGAGAGAGGTGAAAGGCGGGCGCGAGGGCCGCGCCCGAGCCGTCCTCATCTTCGCCGGCGCCTTCTCGCTAGGCGCGGTGGCGTTCCTCGCGCTGCTCGGCGCCCTCATCGGGCTGGGGGGCCGGGGACTCGTCGGGTCGGTCACCTTCACCAGCCCGCTCGGCGTCATCGTGCGGATCGTGGTGGGCACATTCCTGGTGGCTCTGGGCCTGGTCCAGTCGGGGGTCATCCCGGTGTCGTTCCATGGGGTTGAGCGACTGGCGCGGCCGCTCACCGAGGCACAGGCCCGCCTTCGGCGGGAGCGCCCCGTCGCTGGTTTCGCCCTGTTCGGGTTCGCCTACCTGATCATCGGGTTCGGCTGAACGGGACCGATCCTGGCCGGTCTGGCCGGGCAGGCACTCACCACGGGAGGGGTTTCCGCCGCGCTCGCGGCCTTCTCGGCGGCGGCGGTAGCGATCGTGGCCCTGTCGTTCGGCGCGGCTTTCACGGTCGGGTGGGGGCAGGAGAGAACGGCCGAGCGGCTCCGGGCCAGCGCACCGAGCGTCAAGCGCTGGGGCGGCATAGTGCTGATGGTGGTCGGGCTGTGGTTCGTCCTGCTCGGCGTCTTCGCTGAGACGTTCGCCCGGATCTTTCCGGTCAAGCCGCCCAGCTGACTGGCACCATCTACGGAGCCCCTGAAGGTCCGTTCTACGGAACTGTCCAGTGGCCCGCCCCACCCCATTTCCAATTTATCTGTGGCTCTCATACCCAGTAGTGTCTTGCTTGGCCTTCCGAGCAGTGATCGTTCAGGGGAGGAGGGGCACCCATGAAGCGAGCCCTCACGTTGATCGTCCTTGGCTACGTCCTGGCCGGTTTCGTGTCGCTCGGGCTCGAGCGCGCCGGCGTGTACGAGTGCGCTTGCGAACCCGATTGCTGGTGCAAACGGCCGGGGCTCAACGTGTTCCGGTGGGTCTTCCCACGCTTCCACCGGCTTCGGCCCTAGATCGGCCATCACAGGGTGGACGAACGAACGAGGCGCGCCCAACAGAAGTGGGACAAGCGCGCCCGACGCTTACGATCGCTCGATCGCTTTCTTCGAGAAGGTGCTCTTCGGCGACATTCAGGCCCTCGACTTTCCAGATGAGACCTTTGACACCGTGGTCTGCACGCTGCAGAGAGGTGCTTCCACAGCTCGGGGCGAGTTCGCAGGAACGGTTCGAGCGCCTCCGGTGGATGGCCGGCCTCCCGTTCCACGGTGTCACTGACGACGTTCATTTCCGCGTCGCCGTAGGCGGAGGCAGCGACAGGGACGGCCCGTTCCAGCTTCGGTGCACGGTCGGCGTCACGTGCGATCAGCCGCTGGGACACGCCTCGCTCCGACAGTCGTCGGGCGACCCGCCCGCCGACTTCGCCAGTGCACCCGGTGATCGCCAGGTCGGGTGGGTGCTCAACACTCTGGCAGAAGGCCGAGGCTACTTGCTCAGTTGCCCGCGAATGGCTCCCGCAGGAAACACGGTGCTGTGGATGTTCACGTAGTACTCGGCTGGGTTCTGCCTGATGTCCTTGATGAGCTCCTCGCTCACTCCCGTGACACAGTCGCTGAGGCTCCCAATTCCCGGGAGCGAAGCCCCCACAAAGAGTGGGACCACGATCGGACCGGCCACCCCGACGGCGATCTGCAGGGCCGCCTGGGACCTCTTGGGAGGGCGGAGGAGGACGCAACGGTGGGGTTGACCCTTCGCTCTCCTTCCCGTAACCTCCCCTCCACGATGACGACGACCGTTCGCACCTGGTGGTGGTGGTCCCGGGCCCCTCGGGTGGGTCGGACGAGCTCGTCGCCGTGACGTAGACCGACGTAGACCACGTACCATCCACTCGAGGGAGGCCCTTCGGAGAACCGAAGGGCCTTTTCGTTTCTCCGACGATCGATAGACGATCGATAAAGGAGGCACCGATGATCAAGGAAGCGCTGGCAAACCTCCTGCAGGGCCGGGACCTGCCCCGCGAGGGCGCTCGAGAGGTGATGGAAGAGATCATGGCGGGTGAGGCCACCGCCGCCCAGATCGGTGGGTTCCTGGTGGCCCTGCGCATGAAGGGAGAAACGGCAGAAGAGATCGCGGGCTGCGCGCAGGCCATGCGGGCGCATGCCGTTGCTGTGAACGCGGCGCGGCCCAACCTGATCGACACGGCGGGAACGGGAGGCGACGGAGCGGGGACCCTCAACCTCTCGACTGCCGCTGCTCTAGTAGCGGCGGCCGGCGACGTGGGCGTGGCCAAGCACGGCAACCGAGCCATCTCGTCCCAGTGCGGGTCGGCAGATGTCCTGGAAGCGCTCGGATTCGCGTTGGATCTCGATCCCCCCACGATCGCCCGCTCCATCGACGAGCGGGGGTTCGGCTTCCTGTTCGCCCCCGCTCATCACCCCGCCATGCGCCACGCCGCTCCCGTCCGGCGCGAGCTCGCCGCCCGGACCGTGTTCAACATCCTCGGTCCGCTCACCAACCCGGCGGGGGCAACAGCCCAGCTCATCGGGGTGTTTGCGCCCGAGCTGGTCCCGCTCATCGCGAAGGTTGTCGCGCTGTTGGGGACCGATCGAGCCCTGGTCGTTCACGGGGCCGGCGGCATCGACGAGCTCTCTCCGGCTGGGCCGAACTTTGTCAATGAGGTGGTCGACGGCGCCGTCCGGGAGTCCGTGATCGACCCGATCGAATTCGGAGTGGCTCGGTGCCGTCCGGCCGACCTATCCGGCGGGCCGCCCCGGGAGAACGCGGCCGCCATCCGGGCCGTGTTCCAAGGGCAGCCGGGGCCGAAGCGGGACGCCATCCTGCTCAACGCGTCGGCGGCGCTCTTTGTCGCCGGCTCGGTGCCCGATCTCTCCGAGGGCTACGCGCTCGCCGTGCAGTTGGTGGACTCCGGCGCCGCTCTGGCGCGTCTGGAGTCGGTGGCCGAGTTCACCCGCGAAGCGGCCATGGCGAGCGCGGCCACACCGGAGACGGCGAGGGCCTCGTGAGCCGGTTCCTAGACGCACTGGCAGGGCCTGGGCTTGCGGCGGTCGCGGAAGTCAAGCGGCGGTCGCCATCGGCCGGCGACCTTCGACCAGGTGCCGATCCGGCCGGGCTCGCCTCCGCCTTCGCGAGGGCCGGGGTGCCGGCCGTCTCGATACTCGTCGACGAGCGGTTCGGAGGACGCGTTGACGATCTCCGGGCAGCCCGGTCGGCCACAGGAATCCCCCTTCTGGCCAAGGGCTTCTTCCGCGAGGAGGGCGACCTGTCGGAGCTTCGAGCGGCGGGAGCCGACGCCGTGCTGCTCATCCTAGGGGACCTGGACGACGCCGCGGCGGCCCGTCTGATGGCAGTGGCCCGTGGTCTGGACATGGACCCGCTGGTGGAGACCCATGACCAGGGCGAGCTGGACCGCGCCATCGCCCTCGGTGCGGAGATCATCGGGATCAACGCCCGGGACCTCCGGACCTTTCGGATCGACCACCGCGCGCAGCTGGCGCTGGTGGGTCGAACGCCCCGAGACCGGCTGGTGATCGCCGAGAGCGGCATCGAGAGCCGGGCTCAGGCCGCGGCCGCGGAGTTGGCCGGAGCGAACGCCGTGCTGATCGGCTCCGCCCTGATGCGAGCCAAAGATCCCGCGGGAACGCTCCTGGACCTGATGGCCCGGCCGCTCACCAAGGTGTGTGGCGTGACCCGCCAGGAGGACGTCGCTGCGGCGGCAGAGGCGGGTCTCGACTTGGTGGGTTTCGTGATGGCCGAGAGCCCTCGCCGGGTGGCCGCTCCGCTTCCGGTCCCGGACACGATGCTCTCGGTGGCCGTCTTCGTCGGCCGGGTGGAGGACGCCGGAACCGACCTCGTCCAGCTCTATGGCGAAGTCGACGGTCACCGGTCGAGGGACGGGCTCTTGCTCCGAGACGGAAAACCAGTGGCCCGGATCCTCGACCTGCCTTGGCAGGCCAATGACCCAGACCACTGGGCACGGGCAGCGGCCCTCCGGGGAAGGGTGGTGCTGGCGGGCTGCCTCGACCCGGAGAACGTGGGCGCGGCCATCCGGACGGTGCACCCCTGGTGTGTGGACGCGAGCCGTGGCCTCGAGTCGGCCCCTGGGATCAAGGACCGGAGCAGGATTCGGGCCTTCGTGAGGGCGGCTCGCGCGGCCGGGAGCTTCGAGCGATCCACCCGGCTGGCCGCCTCGCCGAACGGCCGGGAGGCGAGGTCAGGGAGGGACCAGTCCCCTCGATCCTTCGGTCCCTTCAGGGTGGGGCGGTTCGGGCGCTTCGGAGGCCGGTTCGTCCCTGAGGCGCTGGTACCGGCGCTGGATGACCTGGAGCGCGGATGGCGAGAGGTACGTGACGATCCCACGTTCGCTCGGGAACTCGAGCACCTGGCGCGAACGTATGCAGGGAGGCCGACGCCCCTCTATCTGGCGGAGCGGGTGGCGCCCGGGCGCAGGATCTATCTGAAGCGCGAGGATCTCCTGCACACCGGCGCCCACAAGATCAACAACGCCCTCGGGCAGGCTCTGTTGGCCCGCCGCCTGGGCAAGTCCCACATCGTGGCCGAAACGGGGGCGGGTCAGCACGGCGTGGCGGTGGCCACGGTGTGCGCGCAATTCGCCTTTGAGTGCGTGGTGTACATGGGGGCCGAGGACATGCGCCGCCAGGAGCCGAACGTGGAACGCATGCGGCTGCTCGGCGCGGAGGTCCGGCCGGTCGAGTTCGGGACCCGGACGCTGAAGGAGGCCGTGTCCGAGGCCGTCCGGGACTGGCTGGCCAACGTCCAAACCACGCACTATCTCATCGGTTCGTGCGTCGGACCCCATCCCTACCCGGACATCGTTCGAGACCTCCAGTCCGTTATCGGTCACGAGGCCCGAGCCCAGATCCTGGAGGCCGAGGGCCGACTGCCCCAGGCCGCCGTGGCCTGCGTCGGCGGTGGGTCGAACGCTATCGGCCTGTTCGCCGCCTTCCTCGACGACGACATTCGGCTCATCGGCGTCGAGGCCTCCGGGGCGGCGAGCCTGGGGGTGGGTCGTCCCGCGGTCCTGCATGGGGCCCGGTCCTACGTGCTGGCCGACGAGGACGGCCAGATCCTGGACTCCCATTCGATCTCGGCCGGTTTGGACTATCCGGGCGTGGGCCCGGAGCACGCCTTCCTTCGCGAGACCGGCCGCGTGGAGTACACGGCGGCTACCGACGAACAGGCCCTCGATGCGTTCCACCTGCTGGCGAGGCAAGAGGGCATCCTGCCCGCTCTGGAGCCGTCTCATGCTCTCGCTGAGGCCCTTCGCCTCGACGAAGAGGTGATCCTGGTCTGCCTGTCCGGACGTGGTGACAAAGACCTGGAAGTGGTGTTGTCGTCGGGATCGGGATCGGGACCGGTTGAGGAGAAGGTATCCGGGTCCTCGGCGGAGGAGCGCCGGCCCGGACCGTTCGAGTTGAGCGGATGAAGCGGCTGTCGATCTACCTGATGGCGGGGGCAGACACGCCGAACCTGGCCGAGGCGGCGGTCGCCGGGGGAGCAGACCTCCTCGAAATCGGCTTCCCCTTCTCCGACCCGCTCGCCGACGGGCCAGTCATCCGGAAGGCGGCGGAGCGGGCCCTGGCCCAAGGGATGCGTACGGCGGCGTGCCTGCAGTGCATGGTCGAGGTCCGCTCCAGAGTCGGCGTCCCCCTGGTCCCGATGACGTACGCCTCCATCCTCGAACAGTACGGGTACGAGCGGTTCGCCTGCGACGCGCGCGCGGCTGGAGCGACGAGCCTGATCGTAGCCGACCTTCCACTCGAAGCCGTCCCCCAGCTTCGCCGAATCCACCTCGTGGCCCCCACCACTCCCACCGGCCGCGTTCGACAAGCCGCCGAGCGAACCGACGGCTGGCTCTACCTCGTGTCCGTGACCGGAGCGACCGGGGCCCGGGAACGGCTCTCCGAAGGGCTCCCCGACCTGGTGGCTCGCGCCCGGATGGTGAGTACCGTCCCGTTGCTGGTCGGCTTCGGCATCTCCACTCCCGAGCAGGCGGCGGCCGCCGCGGATCTGGCCGATGGAGTGGTCGTGGGCAGCCGGGCCATCCAGGTGGCCGAAGAAGGCGGACCGGATGCGCTCCTCCGCTACGTGGCCAGCCTGCGGGTCGCGCTGGACGACCTCGAGCCCGCCGTCGCGGGCCACCGCCTCACAGACGCCCAGGCGGGTGGGATGCGAGCACCATGAGAAACTTCCCGTTCTCGCTGATGCCTCGCCATCGGGCGGTCAGTCCGGCTTCCTCCAGGATCGCCACGAAGGTGTCCTGGGAGTACACGCCCGACCTGCTCATGGACAAGCGCTCACCCGACAGAACGGTTCCGGCTGATCCTTGACGGTGGCTCCGGGTGATGCTTGACACCTCCCGTCTCCTTGCCTCGGCGGGGGCCGAGGAGGAGGTGGGCGGTGCTTGTTACCATCGCGAGTACGTCCGGCGCATGGGCCGGGATCCCCACCGGAAGAGAGGAGAGCGTGACGATGCTTCGCGGATTCGCGACGATCAATTACTGGGCGGCCGACCTGGCCACGGTAAGGGACTGGTACTCCGAGTTACTGTGGATCGAGCCCTACTTTGAGCGGGCCGAGCTCGATGGCCGGATCATCGGCCCCGATGACCCTGACTACGAGCGGGCTCGCCTAGGGTACGTCGAGTTCCGCATCGGCGACTACCAGCACGAGCTGGGATTGATCGACAGGCGGTACGCGCCAGGCGGGTCACCGCCGCCGTCGTCGACCCGTTCGGGAATGTTCTCGGCGTCATGTACAACCCACACTATCTGGAGGTCCTGCGGGCGGAGGAGCAGGGGTGAGCGACATCGCGCCAGCGGCGTCGGACTGGACGGCGCGAGCCGCTTGTTTCAGGCCCCGCTCGACCGGATGACGCCACCGGAAGCGGGGAGGGCCACTCGTGAAGGCGTTCATATAGGAGAGGTACGGGCCGCCGGAGATGCTTCGGATGGCGGAGGTCGAGAAGCCTGCGCCGGACGCCGGTGAAGTCCTGGTAAAGGTGCTGGCAACATCCGTCAATGCGGCGGATTGGTATTCCATGCGCGGCAAGCCCCTCTTTTCACGCGCCACCCTGGGCTTGCTGCGGCCGAAACATAAGATCCTCGGCGTCGACATTGCCGGGCAGATGGAGGCGGTCGGCAGCGGCGTTATCCAGTTCAAGCCCGGCGACGAGGTCTATGCCAATCTCTTGTACCACGGGTACGGCGGCTTTGCAGAATACGTTTCGGTGCCTGTTGACGTTATGTCATTGAAGCCGGCGAACCTGTCGTTCGAGGAAGCGGCCGCAGTCCCGATGGCGGCGGTAACCGCACTCCAGGGCCTTCGCCACCACGGAGAAATCCAGCCCGAGCCGAAGGTCCTGATCGATGGCGCTTCAGGCGGCGTTGGCACTTTCGCGGTCCAGATCGACCACATCGCTGCGCAGACTGACTTGAGTGGCATCCTCACCCCGGGCCGCGGGCTCGGTGCTGCACGATTGGCAGACTCCGGCTTGATCGACCGGTTGCAGCAGCTGGTGGGTTTCCCGATGGTCCCGGGCACTCTCAACGTGCGCCTGTCCGGACCGATCGAGCGGAGCTCAAACTGGCGATATCTCGCCGCCGCGGAGATCAGCTCGGACTGGGAGAGTGAGACCGGGCAGGCCGGATACTTCCTCGCCCCCGTCCGTGTCGCCGAACGCTACCGCTGCGTGGCCTTTCAGGCCGACGAACCGGGGTACCCTGCCGACCAGATCGAGCTGGTCTGTGAGGTGCATATCCGAAGCACGCTCGGTTTGAGCAACGGCGACCCGATCTCCCTCTCGGTGATCGCAATGGATAGCGGCGCATGACCGGGAATCTGGGCCAGAGGGAGGTCTTGGCTTCTCCCGGCCCCCACGTTTGCGCCGGTCAGGGGCACTCTCCGCCCCGCCGTTCGTCCCGCTGCTACCCCCCGGACTACCCAACATCCGGAGATTCTTGGTTCGTCTGAACGGAACGGCCTCGGGCGTCAATCAGATCTGTTCGATTGGGCGAGGCAGTCCCTCTTGTCGTACGTTCGCAAACAAGACCCGGCAGCGGGGCCGAGGTCTTGCCGGTCCGAGGCGGCCGAACTCGCTCGGCCGGTGGTGCGCGCCTCATACGGTAATGACGACTTTTCCTCGGGCGTGTCCCTCTTCCAGATAACGGACGGCCTCTGGGACCTCGTTGAGCGGGTACGTCTTACCGATGACCGGCGTTACCTTTCCGGCCTCGATGAGTTCCTTGAGCACGACCAGGTCCTCGC
>WNGF01005388.1_pt1 | contig 16365 bp, 14 predicted proteins | sample 5400641 | NCBI WGS metagenome assembly WNGF01 (sample SAMN13153371, study PRJNA577476) | soil metagenome | isolation source: 80 cm soil or saprolite under grassland replicate 2 | place: USA:California | collected 2016-06-15
CAGCGGCAGGATCACCATCGACAGCAGTCCGACGGCGACCGTCGAGCCGGAGACGATCACCGAGCGCCCCGCATGGGTCATCGTCTCGACGAGCGCGGTCTCGACGTCTTCGCCCTCGCGAAGCTCGTCGCGGAAACGGAAGATCATCAACAACGCGTAGTCGATCGCCACGCCGAGTCCGACCAGGGCGATCAGGAACTGGACGATGATCGACACGTTCGTGACATACGTGAGGGCCCAGACGAGGCTGAAGGTGTTCAGGATCGCGGCGGCCGCCATCGCGATCGGCATCAGGACGGCGGGCAGCGTCCCGAAGACGAAGAACAGGATCACGAGCGAGCCGAGGCCGCCGATCAACGCCTCGGTCAACACGCTCGGCCCCTGGCCGCCGCCGGTGGAGTCGTAGATCGGATCGCGCCCTGTCAGAGACGCCTCAACGCCGGCCGGGGCCGCGGCCTTCAGCCGGGCCCGCACCTGGTCGATGTGCACCGACGAGCTGAAGGTGGGCGTGCCCGGCGGGTAGATCTCCGCGAACGCCGTGTGCCCGTCCTTCGAGACGTACGCGCGGCTGCCCGTCGACCAGAACGAGGAGACCCGTGAGCCCGGGTTGACCTTCGCCGCCGCCGTGATCGCAGCCGCGATCCCGGACTGCTTCGTCACGTCGCCGGAGGTGTGGAACACCGCCACGAGCGGCGCCTGCTCGCCCGTGCCGAAGGTCTTGAGCGTTCGCTGGTTCGCCTCGTAGGCCGAGTAGCCGGGGATCGAGAAGCTCTCGAACCAGCGCTTGGAGACCTGCCCCGCCGAGTAGGCGCCGAACAGCGTCAGCACGATCCACGCACCGATCACGGCACGCCGGTGACGCACGATCACGTGGGCGAATCGTGCGAGCAACGGTGATTTCTCGGGCGTTGCGGTGCGACTGGCGGGGCGGCTTCTCATGAAATCGATCTCCTCCGGTGGTCGTGTCTTGGCTCGTGGTTCGCGGACCGGCCCAGACTAGCCAGCGGCCTCAGGGCTACCGCGCCTGCACCATGCGCATCTGGTTGCCGGACGGGTCGCGGAAGCCGGCGTCGATGCCGTAGGGCTGCTCGGTCGGCTGCTGCTGGAACTCGACGCCGCGCCTCGAGAGCTCGTCGTAGGTCGCCCCGCAGTCGTCGGTCGAGAAGAAGAGGCCGCTTGCGGCGCCCTTCGCCATGAGGGCCATGATCTGCTCGCGCGTCTCGGCGTCGAAGACCGGCGGGCCGGGCACGGCCATGAGCGTGACTGCGACGTCGGGCTGCCCGGGCACCCCGACGGTGAGCCAGCGGAAGTTCCCCAGCTCGGGCACGGTGACGTCGTCCCGGAGCTCCAGGCCGAGCTTCTCCGTGTAGAAGGCGAGTGCCTCGTCCTGGTCGTGAACCCATACCTGAACGTTGGCGAGCTGCGTCAGCATCGTGATCCTCCTGTGTCGTCGAACGGACGGCGGCGACGGTAGCCGGGCGGCCCCGCGCTGTCTTCTCGAAAACTGCTGGACTGCGGGCGGGTCCACGCGAGCTGCACGCAGGTCGGGATCAGCACGCGCGTGGCAGCAGGCGGGTGGGCGGCCCGGTACGCCGTCGGCGACAGGCCGAAGGCCCGCCCGAAGCTCGTGGTGAACGAACCCACGCTGCGCAGGCCGACGGCGAGGCAGACGTCGGCCACGGTGCGATCCGTGTTGCGCAGTAGCGCCGCCGCGCGCTCCAGGCGCCGGTCGAGGAGGTAGCGGTGCGGCGTGACGCCGAAGGCGCGACGGAACTCGCGGCTGAAGTGCGCGGGCGAGAGGTGCGCGGCACGGGCGAGCGCACGCACGTCGAGCGACTCCCGGTAGCGGGCGTCCATCAGGTCCTTCGCGCGGAGCAGATGCCGCGCCGGTGGCACGGGGGCCTGGATGCTCCGCCCTACCTCTCCCGCACGACTCGGAACCTGAGGTGCGTAACGGCAGGCGACGAGACCACCCGCGTCGCCTCGAGCTCGATCGGCTCGACGCCGAGCTGCTCGAACAGATGGGTGCCGTCGCCCAGGAGCACCGGCGCGATGTGGATCTGCAGCTCCTCCAGCAGCCCGGCCTGAAGATACTGCTGCGCGACGCTCGCGCCGCCCGCGAGCAGGACGTCCTTGTCGCCCGCCGCGGCGCGAGCCTGCTCGAGCGCCGCCTCGATGCCGTCGGTGACGAAGGTGAAGGTCGTGCCGCCCCGCTTGCTCACCGGCTCGCGGGCGTGATGCGTGAGGATGAAAACCGGCACGTGGAAGGGCGGGTCGTCTCCCCACCAGCCGTCCGCCCGCGGGTCGTCCTCCCACGCGCCCGCGCCGCCGCTGAACATCCGCCTGCCCATGACGACGGCTCCGGTCGCCGCGAGCGACTCCGCGACGATCCCGTCGTCGGTCGCGTCGCTCTCGCCGCCGGGCAGCCCGTGGCTCGCCCGCCAGCTCGCGAGCCGGAGAGCCCACTCGTGCAGCCGCTCCCCGCCCTCGCCGAGCGGATGCTCGAGCGTCGGATTCGGCCCGGCGACGAAGCCGTCGAGCGACGTCGAGACCTCGAGCATCAACTTCGGCATCTCTCTTCCTCTCTCTCGCGTTGGCCCCGCCAAAGAAGACCGCCGTGCGCGGCGTAACTCATCGCTGCACCCGCGCCGAGCCGCCCCGCGCGAGATCTCGCACCTGCTCGAGGGTCGCCATCGTCGTGTCGCCCGGGAACGTCGTCAGCAGCGCCCCGTGGGCCCAGCCGAGCTTGACCGCTTCCTCCGGCTCCTCGCCCGCGAGCAGGCCGTAGAAGAGCCCGGAGGCAAAGCCGTCCCCGCCGCCGACCCGGTCGAGCACGTCGAGCTCGGCGGTCGGCGCCGCGTACGTCTCGCCGTCGATCCAGGCGACGGCTCCCCATCTGTGCCGGTTGCTCGAGAGCACCTGCCGCAGCGTCGTCGCCACGACCTTGATCCGCGGGTGCTCGGCGACGACCTGCTCGATCATCCCGACGAACGCAGCGGAGTCGAGCGCCGACGTCGCGGCGACCTCGGGGCCCGAGATCCCGAGTGCCTGCTGCAGGTCTTCCTCGTTTCCCACGAGGACGTCGACGTTCTCGACGATGCGCCGGAAGATCGGCACCGCCTTGTCCCGGCCACCCCGGATGCTCCACAGCTTCTCGCGGTAGTTGAGGTCGAACGAGACGACCGCGCCCGCCGCCCTCGCCGCCCTCATCCCTTCGACGATCAGCTCGCCGGTCGTGCTCGACAGCGCCGCGAAGATGCCGCCGCTGTGGAACCAGCGCACGCCTCCCGCGAAGATCGCGCTCCAGTCGAAGTCGCCCGGCGCGAGCCGTGCGGCTGCCTCGTCCGCCCTGTTGTAGAAGACGACCGGGGCCCGGACGCCGTAGCCGCGGTCGCTGTAGACCGTCGCCATGTTCGGCCCGGTGACGCCGTCGTGCGCGAACCGCTTGTAGAACGGCGTGACGCCCTTCGCCCGCACGCCCTCGGCGACGAGGTCTCCGATCGGGTAGTCGACCATCGCGCTCACGATCCCGGTCTTCAGCCGGAAGCAGTCGGCGAGGTTGGCGGCGACGTTGAACTCGGCGCCGGTGACGTGGATCGTGCACTCGCGCGCCTTGCGGAAGGGGATGACCCCGGGGTCGAGCCGGTGGTTGAGCGCGCCGAGCGCGACGAAGTCGAGCGCGGCCTGCGGTCGGATGTCCAGCACGTACTTCACCTGCGCGCGAAGGCTAGACGCCGTAGTCGCCGAGCCCGCGCTCGAGGGCCGCGAGCGCCCGGGTGCCCTGCACGCGCACGTCGCGGGCGAGCTTCGCGTTGGGCGTGCCGGCGAGCGTCTCTCGGCGCACGTAGTCGACGAGCGCGCGGTGGACGCCCATCAGCGCATTGGCCGCGACCCACGGCCGCACGTCGTCGTCTCGGGCTCCCGTCTCCTCGGCGATGAGCGCGGCCAGCGACGCCGTGTAGCGCGCGAAGACGTGCTCCTCGCGGGCGAGCAGCGCAGGGCTGCCGGCGATCATCCGGCTGACCGCGCGGAGCTTCTCGCTCGCGTCCTCGGCGGCGAGCAGACCGCCCGATCCGAGGATGAAGCGGCCGAAGGCGGCCAGGAACGACTCGCCGGTCTTGCGCCCGCGGATCGCGGCGAGGAGCGCCGACTCGAAGGACTCCAGACGCTCGTAGACGAGGTCCTCCTTGGTCGGGAAGTAGTTGTAGACGGTCTTTTCGGCGACCTCGGCCGCGCGCGCGATCTCGACGACGGTGACGGCGTCGAAGCCGCGCTCGAGGAAGAGCCGCATGGCCGTGTCGGCGATCAGCTCGCGCGTGCGCCGCTTCTTGAGCTCGCGAAGCCCGGTCACGGTATCGGTCATTGCCCGAAGTATACTGCTCCGGGAATATTATAGTTGCTGTAACGTTGGGTATACGCGAAGGCGAAGCGACCAAGGGAGGAGCCATGGCACAGGTAGCCGAGCTCAGAGAGACACCACACGGCGGCGCACTCGACCGCGAGATCCTCGTCCTGGGAGCAGTCGTCGTCCTGGGGACGATCATGTCGGTCCTCGACATGACGATCGTGAACGTCGCGATCCCGACCCTGGGCGGCGACCTCCACACGTCGATCTCGACCATCCAGTGGGTCCTGACCGGTTACATGCTCGCCTTCGCGAGCGTGATTCCCCTCACCGGCTGGGCGACCGAGCGGTTCGGCGCCAAGCGGGTCTGGCTCGTCTCGCTGCTGCTCTTCATGCTTGGCTCGGCGCTCTCCGGCGCCGCCTGGTCGATCGGCTCGCTGATCGGCTTCCGGGCGCTGCAAGGGCTCGGCGCCGGGATGCTCCTGCCCGTCGGCCAGACGATCCTCGCGCAGGCGGCCGGGCCGCAACGGATGGGGCGTGTGATGAGCGTGATCGGCGTGCCGATGCTGCTCGCCCCGGTCTTCGGACCGGTGCTCGGCGGCGCGATCCTCGGTGAGGTGAGCTGGCGCTGGATCTTCTTCATCAACCTGCCGATCGGCGTGCTGGCGGTGCTGGCCGCGCAGCGGCTGCTGCCGGAGGCGAAGCCGCAGCTCGGCCAGCGGCTCGACCTGCGCGGGCTGGCATTGCTCTCGCCGGGCATCGCGGTCTTCCTCTACGGGATGTCGCAGGCCGGCAACCAGGGCGGCTTCGGCAGCACGCGCACGATCGTCGCGGCGTCAACCGGGCTCGTGCTCGTTGCCCTGTTCGTCTGGCACGCAAGCGTCCGGGGCAAGAACGCGTTGATCGACCTCTCGCTCTTCGCCCGCCGCGGCTTCGCGACCGCCGCCGCGGCCAACCTCCTGCTCTGCATCGCGCTCTTCGGCTCGCTGATCCTGCTGCCCCTCTACTACCAGGTCGTCCGCCGCGAGAGCGCGTTGCACACCGGGCTCCTGCTCGCGCCGCAAGGGATCGGCGCGGCTCTGGCGATGCCCGTCGCCGGTTGGCTGAGCGACAAGATCGGACCCCGCCTCGTCGTCTCCGTCGGGACGGTGACGGCGATGCTCGGCACACTCGCCTTCACGCAGGTCGCCGCGGACACCTCGTACGCCTATCTCGCCGCCGCGCTGCTCGTGATCGGCCTGGGAATCGGGAGCACGATCATGCCCTGGATGGCGGCAGCCTTCCAGACGCTCTCACGCGAGGAGACACCGAGGGCGACGAGCGCCCTCAACGCCGTCCAGCGCATCGCCGGCGCCGTCGGCACCGCGCTGCTGGCGATCGTCCTGCAGCGGACGATCGCGGCGAACCTCCCCGGCCACGACGGAAGCATCCAGGGGCTGGCGGCGCTCTCGCAACACCAGCGCGCGCACGCCGCGCCTGCGCTCGCCGCCGCCTTCGGCACGAGCTTCTGGGTCGCCGTCGGGCTGATGGCTCTTGCGATGGTGCCCGCGCTTCTCCTCCCCCGCCTCCAGCGCCGGCACGAGGCCTCCGCCGGCGCGGCGGTCGAGAGGAGGGCGGCCGCATGAGCACGATCGTCGCGGCAGGTCTCTACGACTGGCTCCTGCTCCTGCACGTCGTCGCCGCGATGATCTGGGTCGGCGGCGCAGTGCTGGTCGGCGCCCTGGTCACGCGCGTCCTCCGCGGCGGCGAGCCGGACGAGGTCGCACGCTTCGTCGCGAACCTGCGCGTGATCGGACCGGCGGTGCTGGCTCCCGCGACGCTCGCGGTCGTCGGGTTCGGCATCTGGCTGGTGCTGGAGAGCAGCGTTTGGGGACTCGGCCAGCTCTGGGTGCAACTCGGCCTCGGCCTGTTCGTCGCCGCGTTCCTGATCGGCGCGGTCCACCAGAGCAGAGCTGCGATCGGCGCGGATCGAGCGGCCGCCCGCGGAGATCACGGCGAGGCGTTCCGGCAGCTCGCGCGTTGGTCCTGGGGCTACCGGCTGATCGTGCTGCTGCTCCTCGTCACGACGTGGGACATGGTGATGAAGCCCGGCCTGTAGCGCTAGACCCAGACGCCGTCGTCGTGGACGTCCACGCAGAGCTCGCCGCCGTTGCCGACGTGCACGGCCCGCGCCATGTTCGTGGCAGGATCGATGCGATAGACGTCGTCCTCGGTCTGGGACGCGACCCAGATCGCGCCGGCGCCCGCGCACGGCGTGGGGCCTTCGACGCCGAGGCAGTCCGGGGGCCCTGGCCGTTTCCGCCCGAGGCCAGGCCGGCTGCGAGCGACGCTCCGATCAGCGCGCCGAGCAACGGCAGGAGTAGCTTCCGCATCGTCTTCGATCCCCTTCCGGTCGGCAGCGGTGGCGTCGGCAGTCTCGACCCGCGCCGTCGCCGCGTGGGTTTCACCGGCGTGGCCGACCGGTAGCACGGTGGTGACGCATGCTTTGACACACGCGGCACGAGACTGGTAGCGTAAGCGCTTACGGATGCGTAAGCGCTTACCGACGCAGAAGTTGACGATCTACGAGGTCGCCGACGAAGCCGGCGTCTCGATCGCATCGGTGTCACGCGTCCTGCACGGCAAGGACGGCGTCTCGGACGCGACGCGGGAGCGGATCCGGGGCGCCATGCACGAGCTCGGCTACGTCCCGAGCGGCGCGGCGCGCGGGCTGGCGAGCAAGCGCCTGGGCGTGATCGGGCTCATCTTCCCCGACCTCGACGACCCGAGCGCCGAGTCCGGCCACGAGACGCTGCTCTATTCCGACGAGGTGATCCGCGGCGCCGAGCGGGCAGCGCGCGCGCAGGGGCGTGCGATTCTCATCGCGGCGACGCACAGCACGTCGGCGCGCGAGCTCGCCCTCTCGGTCGCCGGCAGGGTCGACGCGCTCGTCGTCATGGCGCGCAGCGTCCGCGAGGCGGACGTAAGGATGCTCGCCGATCGCGTGCCGACGGTCCTGCTCGCGGGAGGCCGCCGCCTCAAGGGGACGGACTACGTCGGCGTCGACAACGTCGGCGGAGCCCGCGCGGCGACACAGCATCTGCTCGAGCACGGCTTCGAGGACATCGCGTTCATGGGCGGACCGGCGAACTCGCCCGACGCGCGGGCCCGCTTCGCCGGCTTCCGCGAGGCCCTTGCCGCCGCCGGGCTGGAGGCGCCGGACCGGCCCGAGGTCCACGGCAACTTCACCGAGCGCGGGGGCGCCGCGGCGATGGACGAGCTGCTGCGGCTACGACCGCGGCCGCCACGCGCGGTCGTCGTCGGCAACGACCAGATGGCCGTCGGCGCGGGCGCCTTTCTCGCCGAGACGGGGCTCTCCGTGCCGGAAGACGTCGCGCTGACGGGCTTCGACGACATCCAGCTGGCGCGCTACGTCACGCCGCCGCTGACGACGGTGCGCCAGCCGATGCGCAGGCTCGGCGAGGAGTGCGTGCGCCTGCTGCTCCGGCGGCTCGACGATCCCGAGGCCGTGCCGCAGACCGTCGAGCTCGCGACGGAGCTCGTCGTCCGGCAGAGCTGCGGCTGTCCGGCGGATGGCAGCGAATTGGTGATCGACGAGCCTGCGATTCGCTCGCTCGCAAGTGGGGGACCGGCCGTTCGCCCGAAGGCGCCGGTGCCGTAGATCATCAGAAGGGGGGACAGATGACATTGTTCAGCAAGCGGCACCGCCCTCGGTTGCGCGTGCTGCTCGGCGGTATCGGCCTGCTTCTCGTGCTCGCCGTGAGCGCCGCCACGTCGGCGGCTCCCGCGGCGACCTCGAGGTCGGCCGCGAGCCACACGTGCATCGTCGCGACCGGTTCCGGCGACACGACGTTCACGCGCGACTTCAATCCCTACGACGCGGGCGGACGCCGGGTCTTTACGCTCGGCGCAATCTACGAGCCGCTCGTGGTGATCACGCCCTCGGGCGGCGGGCACACGTACATGTGGCTCGCGTCGAAGTTCACGTGGACGAAGGGCGGCACGACGCTCCTGATCACGGTGCGGCACGGCGTGAAGTGGAGCGACGGCAAGCCTCTGACGAACAAGGACGTGCTGTTCAGCCTGAACGCCGGGCTGAAGAACAAGCTCATGGACAAGATCGGGCTCACGAACAAGGACACCGACATCAAGTCGATCCGGGCCGTCGGCAAGGACAAGGTCGCGATCGCGCTGACCCAGGTCGACTCGACGTTCATCGGCTCGCAGCTGAACAACCAGTTCGTCGTGCCCCAGCACGTCTTTGCCGCCCACACGGGCGACATCGACAAGTGGACGAACCCGAACCCGGTCGGCTCGGGGCCGTTCACCCGCATCACGCGCTTCAACGGCCAGGACTACGTGCTCAGCAAGAACAAGCACTACTGGCTGAGGGGCGCTCCGCACATCGCCTGCGTCGAGCGGATCGCCGCGGCGTCGAACGACGCCGCGCTGGCGCAGACCGTGAGCGGCCAGGCCGACTGGACGACGAACTTCGTCCCGAACGTCCAGAAGGCGTACATCGCACACGACCCGAAGCACTACCACGCCTTCTACTCGACGGTCTCGCTGCCGATCGGCCTCTTCTTCGACGACACGAAGTACCCGTACAGCATCGTCGCGTTCCGCAAGGCGCTGAGCCAGGCGGTCGACCGCGGCAAGGTGTCGAAGCTCGGCGAGTACGGCTACGCGCCGCCGGCAGACGCGCTCGGCATCAAGAACATGTGGCCGAAGTGGTTCGACAAGAGCCTCGCCGCGCAGGTGAAGACGCTCAGCACGTACAACCCCGACGCGGCGAAGAAGACGCTGACCGACGCGGGCTTCACCTACAAGAGCGGCAAGCTCATCGACCCGCACGGCAACGCGGTCAGCATGGACATCCACGTGATCGGCGGCTGGTCCGACTGGGCGGCGTCGCTGAACATCGTCGTCCAGAGCCTGAAGGACATCGGAGTCGACGCACAGGCGAAGCTCGAGCCCGACTGGGACTCGTGGTATCCGAACGCCGCCGCGACGAAGTTCCCGACGTTCCTCTGGAACGGCGGCGGCGGGCCGACGCCGTACGGCTACTTCAAGGCGCACCTCGACCCGTCGTCGAACGTCGGCTCCGGCAACGACGCCTCGGCGACGGCCAACTGGGAGCACTTCTCGGCGCCGAACGCCGCGAGCCTGCTGCAGCAGTTCCGCGGCACGCTCAACGTGAAGAAGCAGCACCAGATCGCGAACACGCTGCAGGGGATGTTCCTGGACAACCTGCCGTATGTGCCGCTCTTCATCGGCCCGCTCTGGTCGACGTACAGCACGAAGTACTTCACCGGCTACCCGACGCCGGCGAACCCGTACGTCCTGCCGCAGTACACGGCCCTCCCCGACAACGTCGTGATCCTCACGCGGCTGCGTCACACCTGACCGACACGGGAAAGAGCCCGGTGGGCGGTGACCACGTCACGCCCACCGGGTGAGGCTTCGACCGGAAACGAGACCAGCGTGCGCTTTCTCATCCAGCGACTGGCCTTCTACGTCATCGCCTTCTGGGTCGCGCTGACGATCAACTTCCTGCTGCCGCGTGTGATGCCCGGCTCGCCGGCGGACGTGATCCTCCAGCAGCTCGGACCGCAGCTGCAGAACACTCCGGGCCTGTACCACCAGATCGTCGCGGAGTACGGCGGCGGGCACGAGAGCGCCCTCGACCTCCTGCGGCAGTATCCGCACTACATCTGGAACATGCTCTCGCTGCACCTCGGCGACTCGACGCGCTACAAGGTCCCGGTCTGGAGCATCGTCCGGCAGACGCTGCCCTACTCGGTCTTCGTCGCGGGCAGCGCGGTCGTCCTCTCCTTCACGATCGGGACGTTCCTCGGGATGATCTGCGGCTGGCGCCGCGGCGGCGCGCTCGACAGCGTGCTGCCCGCGACGACGCTGTTCGTGCAGGCGTTCCCGCCGTTCGTGGTCGCGCTGCTCGCGATCTACTTCCTCGCGCTCGGTCAGGGACCGTTCCACGCGCACTGGTTCCCGTCGTCGCTCGCGTACGACAACCAGATCTCGCCGTCGTGGAGCTGGACGTTCGTCGGCAGCGCGATCCGTCACGCCGAGCTGCCGATCATCGTGCTCACGCTGACGACGCTCGGCGGCTGGCTGCTCGGCATGCGCAACACGATGATCAGCAACATCGCGGAGGACTACATCACGACCGCCCGGGCGAAGGGCCTGCCCGACCGGCGAGTCATGTTCAGCTACGCGGGGCGGAACTCGATCATCCCGCCGGTCACCGCGTTCGCGACGCAGCTCGCCGCCGTGGTCGTCGGCGCGATCGTGATCGAGACCGTCTTCAGCTATCCGGGCGTCGGCCTGACGATGAACAACGCGGCGCTCGGCCACGACTATCCGCTGCTGCAGGCGCTGCTGCTCGTGATCAGCGCCTGCTTCCTGCTCGCGAACTTCGTCATGGACTCCGTCTACGTCTTCCTCGACCCGCGGAGCCGCGTGACATGAGCGCGATCACGGGTCAGCTGCCCGAGCCGACCTTCGCGCCGGGTGCACAGGAGCCGACCGCCGGCGGCGGGCCGCGGGCCCCGCGGCAGCGCCTCGGATTCGCGCGCATCGTCCTCGCGAGCCGCAAGGCCCAGCTCGGCCTCGCGATGTTCACGGCGATCGTCGGGCTCGCGGTCGCGGCGCCGCGCCTCACCTCGTACCACGACCCGATGCGGAGCGACACGCTGCCGACCCTGCCGCCGTCGTGGGCGCATCCGTTCGGCACCACGAGCCAGGGGCAGGACGTCTTCGCGCAGGTGCTCTACGGCGCGCGCGTGTCGCTGCTCGTCGGCGGCGCCGCGTCTGCGCTCGCGACGGCGATCGCGGTTCTGCTCGGCCTCCTCGCCGCGTACCGCCCCGGCCTCGTCGACGACACGCTCAACCTCGTCACGAACGTGTCGCTCGCCATTCCGGCACTGCCGCTGCAGATCGTGGTCGCGAGCTTCGTGGCGGACCGAAGCTCGCTCGAGATCGCGCTGCTGATCGCGTTCACGAGCTGGGCCCCCGGCGCGCGGGTGCTGCGCGGGCAGGCGCTGGGCCTACGCAACCGCGACTTCATCCACGCGTCGAAGCTCGCCGGCGAGTCGACGTGGCGCGTGCTCCTCGGCGAGTTCGTTCCCAACATGGCGAGCCGGATCGCCGCCGACTTCGTGATGACGTTCGTGAGCGCGGTGATGATCGTCGCGACGCTCGAGTTCCTCGGCTTCGGCGACGCGAGCAAGCCGAGCTGGGGGCAGATCCTTTTCTTCGCCCAGCAGGGCTCGGCGCTCGCCCAGGGTGCCTGGTGGTGGTTCACCTTCCCGGGGCTCGCGATCGCGCTCACCGTCACGTCGCTCGTCTTCCTCAACTTCGGCATCGACGAGCTCAGCAACCCGCGCCTCCGCAGGATTGCGGCGGCGAAGCCGGCCAGGCGCCGCCTGCGCTCGCTCCTGCTCGGAGGCGCGGCGAAGTGACGACGCTCGACGAGCAGGCCCTGCCGGCGAGCGAGGGGATCGTGGCGGGCACGCCGCTGATCGAGCTCGAGGAGCTCGTGGTCGAGTACGCGCTCCCGGGCCGTCGCGTGCGTGCCGTCGACGGCGTCTCGCTGACCGTGCACGCAGGCGAGATCGTCGGCCTCGCGGGCGAGTCCGGTTGCGGCAAGAGCACGGCCGCACACGCGATCCTGCGCATCCTGCGCCCGCCCGCGGAGATCGCGTCCGGGCGGATCCTCTTCCGCGGCGAGGACGCGGTCGGGATGAGCGAGCAGGAGCTCCGCAGGTTCCGATGGCGGCACGTGTCGCTCGTGTTCCAGAGCGCGATGGACGCGCTCAACCCGGTGCTGCGCGTCGGCGACCAGTTCGTCGACATGCTGCGGGCGCACGAGAAGATCGAGAAGTCCGACGCGCTTGCGCGCACGGGCGACCTTCTCGAGCTCGTCGGCATCGACCGGGCGCGCGTGCGCTCGTACCCCCACGAGCTCTCGGGCGGCATGCGCCAGCGCGTGGTGATTGCGATGGCGCTGGCCCTGCGGCCGGAGCTGATCATCATGGACGAGCCGACGACCGCCCTCGACGTCGTCGTCCAGCGCGAGATCCTCGAGGAGATCGAGCAGCTGAAGCGCGAGCTCGGCTTTGCGGTGCTGTTCATCACGCACGACCTCTCGCTGCTCGTCGAGTTCAGCGACCGGATCGCGATCATGTACGCGGGCGAGATCGTCGAGGAGGCGCCGGCCGCGACCCTCTTCCGCAGCCCTCGCCATCCGTACACCGTCGGGCTCATGAACAGCTTCCCGCCGCTCCTCGGCGAGCTGACGCGAATGACCGGCATCCCGGGCAGCCCGCCGGACCTGAGCGACCCGCCGCGCGGGTGCCGCTTCCATCCGCGCTGCCCGCACTGCACGAGCCCCTCCATGGGCGCCGACCCGAAGCTCCACGAGCTCCAGACGGCCGTGCGCCCCGTGCTGAAGGCGATCGACGACCGCCACGCCGTCGCCTGCCATCTCGTCGAGCGAGGGATCCTGTGAGTGTCGCCCTGCCGCAGCCGGTGCTCGACGTCCACGGGCTGAGCAAGCACTTCACGAGCGGCTCGCTGTTCCGGCGCGCTGCGAAGGTGCGTGCGGTCGACGAGGTCTCGTTCGCGCTGGTGCCGGGGCGGATCACGGCGCTCGTGGGCGAGAGCGGGAGCGGCAAGAGCACGGTCGCGCGGCTGCTCTCACGGCTGTACAAGCCGACCGACGGCACGATCCTCTTCCGCGGCGCCGACGTCTCGAAGGCGAGCGGCCGGCGGGCGCTCCTGCGCTACCACGCCGAGGTGCAGATGATCTTCCAGGACCCGTTCGGCTCGCTGAACCCGGTCAAGAAGATCGAGCATCACCTCCGGCGGCCGCTGCTCATCCACGGCGTCGTGCCGCGCCGCGAGGTGCACGCCCGCGTGCTCGAGCTGCTGCGGTCGGTCGGGCTCGTGCCGCCGGAGGACATCGCCGGCAAGTTCCCGCACCAGCTCTCCGGCGGCCAGAGGCAGCGTGTCGCGATCGCGCGCGCACTCGCCGTCGAGCCGAAGGTGATCCTCGCTGACGAGCCGATCTCGATGCTCGACGTCTCGATCCGGCTCGGGATCCTCAACCTCATGCTCGACCTCAAGGAACAGCACGACATCGCGTTCCTCTACGTCACGCACGACATCGCGAGCGCGCGCTACGTCGCCGACGAGGTGATGGTCATGTACGCGGGCCAGATCGTCGAGCACGGGCCCACCGATGAGGTGCTGCACCACCCGCTGCACCCGTACACGAAGCTCCTGCTCTCCGCCGTCCCGAATCCCGAGGCGGGCCTCACGCACGCGAAGCTGCCGCCGAGGGGCAACCGGCTGCAGGCGCACACGACCGAGGGCTGCCGCTTCGCCGACCGCTGCCCGCTCGCGCTCGAGAGCTGCCTGACCACGCCGCCGCAGCTGATCGAGCTGCGTCCCGGCCATCTCGTCCGTTGTCCGGTCGTCTCCGCGAACGGGGCGCACACGTGACGGAGGTCGGCAGCGAGGTGCGCGCGGTCACCGACGACGGGTTCGCCTTCCGCGACCTGAACAAGAACGGCCGCCTCGACCCCTACGAGGATCCGCGCCTGCCGGCCGAGGAGCGCGTCGAGGACCTGCTGAGCCGCCTGGCGCTCGAGGAGAAGGCCGGCCTGATGTTCCACCAGGTCGCCGGGATCGACGACCACGGCTACTACGGCGACGAGCACACGCGCGACTTCCTGCTCGGCCGCCTGATCAACCACTTCAACGTCTACCAGCTGCCCGAGCCGCGCGCGGCGGCCGAGTGGCACAACAACCTCCAGCGCCTCGCGGAGCAGACGCGGCTCGGCATCCCGATCACGATCTCCTCCGACCCCCGCCACGCCTTCACCGCGAACCCGGCGACGAGCATGGCCGCCGGCCACTTCTCGCAGTGGCCCGAGCCGATCGGTCTCGCGGCGACGCGCGACGAGGCGCTCGTGCGCGAGTTCGCCGACATCGCGCGACAGGAGTACGTGGCCGTCGGCATCCGTGTCGCCCTCCACCCGCAGGCCGATCTCGCGACCGAGCCGCGCTGGGCCCGGATCCACGGCACCTTCGGCGAGGACGCCGAGCTCGCGTCGCGTCTCGTCCGAGCGTACATCCTCGGCTTCCAGGGCGAGACGCTCGGGCCCACGAGCGTCGCCTGCATGACGAAGCACTTCCCGGGCGGCGGCCCGCAGCTCGACGGCGAGGATCCGCACTTCTCCTACGGGCGCGAGCAGGTCTACCCCGGCGGCCGGTTCGACTATCACCTCTTGCCGTTCGAGGCGGCCCTCGCGGCGGGCACCGCGCAGATGATGCCGTACTACGGCATGCCCGTCGGCACCGAGTACGAGGAGGTGGGCTTCGGCTTCAACAAGGGCGTGCTCGAGGGGCTGCTGCGCGGGCGCTACGGCTTCGACGGGGTGATCTGCAGCGACTGGACGCTGCTCGAGGACGTGTACCTGCCGCCGCCCGCGGACGAGCGGATCGAGGCGAGGTGCTGGGGGGTCGAGCAGCTCGGCGTCGACGAGCGGATGCTGCGCGCGCTCGACGCGGGCGTCGACCAGTTCGGCGGCGAGTCGTGCACGGAGGTGCTGCTCGAGCTCGTGGAGAGCGGGCGTGTGCCGGAGTCGCGGCTCGACGTCTCGGCCCGGCGCATCCTCCGCGACAAGTTCCGGCTCGGGCTCTTCGACGATCCCTACGTCGACCCGGAGGCCGCGGCGGAGCTCGTCGGCAACGAGCGGTTCCGCGCCGCCGGCGAGGAGGCGCAGCGGCGGGCGATCGTGCTGCTCGCGAACCGCGACGGGCGGCTGCCGCTGCGCGACCGTCCCCGCCTGTACGTCGAGGGAGTCGATCGCGAGGTCGCGCGGCGTCATGCCGAGGTCGTCGACTCGCCCGAGCTCGCCGACCTCGCGCTCCTGCGCTTGCGCGCGCCCTACGAGCAGCGGTCCGGCTTCCTCCAGGGGATCTTCCACGCGGGCGACCTCGACTTCAAAGGCGAGGAGAAGGAGCGCATCCTCGACGTCCTCCGCCGCGTCCCCACGATCGTCGACGTCTTCCTCGAGCGGCCCGCCGTGATCCCCGAGCTCGCCGAGCAGAGCGCCGCGCTGCTCGGCAGCTTCGGCGCCGGCGACGAGGCGGTGCTCGACGTCGTCTTCGGCCGCTTCGCGCCGACGGGACGGCTGCCGTTCGAGCTGCCGTCCTCGATGGATGCCGTGCGCGCGCAGCTGCCGGACGTGCCGTGCGACTCGGCCGACCCGCTGTTCCCGTTCGGCTTCGGGCTCGGCTTCTGACGACAAGCTGCCGCGGGCGGTGCGAGCGACCCTCCCGCACCGCCCGCGGCTGTGCGGCAGTCCTCAGCCGGCGAACATGTCCTCCAGCGAGAGGTACGTTTGTGCGGCCCACGAGACAGGGTCGGCGGCGAAGTGCCGCTGCAATGCCCGGTCGTCGAGGGCGTTGTCCAGTGCCGCCATGATCATCGACTGATCGAGCACCAGAATTCGGTGCCCGACGTCCCCGGTGGTGGGATTGACCGCGTCGAAGAAGCCGTCGGCCCCGTAGACGCCCGGGTAGTCGGACCGCAAGGCGGAGATGTTCGCGAACGCCTCCTGCGGCGCGACGTCCAGCGCGATGAACGAGGCGTGCGGCGTCACGACGTCCTCCGTGGCGCAGCCGTGGCACTGCGAGAGCCCTTCGTTCGGATGGCTCGCGTCAGCGCCGAAGCCGTAGTACGGGAAGACGAGGCCCTCGACCCCGAAGCCGCCGTAGCCGCCGGAGTCGTCGGCGGTGCTGGACGGCGACATGCCCCACACCGGGTAATGGAGCTGCTCGGTCGCGTACTTCATCTGTACTTGCACGGTGCGCTCGTCGGCGAGCCCGAAGCTGTGGAGCCCCCAGGAGGTCTCCGGCACGACCTCGTTCGCCATCAGCCCCTCGAACATGCCGCCGGCCCAGGTCGGAATGAAGCTGAGGTCGGAGCC